>Ga0114931_10000751_pt1 | contig 40331 bp, 41 predicted proteins | sample 2SBtaG_FD_89579 | JGI IMG/M metagenome (GOLD analysis project Ga0114931, IMG submission 89579) | Deep subsurface microbial communities from Kolumbo volcano to uncover new lineages of life (NeLLi) - 2SBTROV14_V59a metaG | ecosystem: Environmental > Aquatic > Marine > Volcanic | place: Kolumbo... | reverse complement strand
GGAATACCCGCACGTCGATATCCGCGACCGCGCGGAGGAGCTTTTCGCCCTGATCGCCGACGCGGCGACCGGCAAGACCCGCCCGGCGATGGCGTTGTTCGATTGCCGGATGATCGGCACCTACCTGACGACCGAACAGCCGGTGCGCGGATTTGTCGATCGGATGGGCGCGCTCGAGGGCCACGACGGGGTGCTCTCGGTCTCTCTGGGACACGGTTTTCCATGGGCTGACGTCGCCGACGTCGGCACCCGGACCCTGGTGATCACGGACGGCGATGCGCCACGCGCCACACGTCTCGCGCGGCGCCTCGGCGAGGAATTCTTCGCGCTGCGCCAAGCGTCGCGACCGCGCTACCTCGGAATCGACGAGGCGCTCGACCGGGCGCTGGCGAGCGACGCCGGTCCGGTGGTACTGGCCGACGTGGCGGACAATGCCGGCGGCGGTGCGCCCGGAGACTCGACCTTCATCGTGCGTCGCATTCTCGAGCGCGGCATCACCGATGTGGCGAGCGCCATATACTGGGATCCGCTCGCCGTACGGTTTTGCCGGGAGGCCGGACTCGGGGCGACCCTCGACCTGCGGTTGGGCGGCAAGTGCGGGATCGCGTCGGGCGTGCCCCTCGATCTGCGGGTCACGGTCAAGGGGCTCGGCGACGACCTGACCCAGCGTTTCGGGACCATGCCGGACAAAATGGGCAGCGCCGCGTGGGTGCAGGCCAACGGCGTCGACTTGGTGCTCAACACCTTCCGCACCCAGACCTTCCACCCCGAGGCCATGACTCGGCTCGGTCTCGATCCCGCACGGCGCAAGATCGTGGTGGTCAAGTCGAGCCAGCATTTCCACGCCGGATTCGCCCCGATCGCCAAGGCGATCTACTACGTCAACGCCCCCGGTACCCTGTCGCCGGAAATCGAGCGGATCCCCTACACGAAAATCGCGCGCCCCTACTGGCCGCGGGTCGAGGATCCGTTTGCCGTGCGGCCTAGCGGTCGCCCGGGCGCCGCTCCTTGAGCTTGCGGGTGAGCGTGTTGCGGCCCCAACCGAGCCGCTTGGCGGCGTCCTGACGGCGCCCGGCGGTGGCCGCGAGCGCGGCCTCGATCAGGGTTCGCTCGAAGCGCGGCACGGCCTCGGCAAGGAGGTCGGTGGCCCCGGCGGCAAGCCGTCGATCGGCCCACCGGCTCAGCGGTTTCAACTACGAATCATCGCCATCCGGATTCGGGCGCGGGTCCCATTCGGATGGCAAATCAGCTACCTGAACCTCGCGGCCGGGGGCCATCACCGTGAGTCGGCGGCAGGCGTTCTCCAGTTCGCGCACATTGCCCGGCCAGGGCAACGCGGTGAGACGCCGCGCGGCGTCGCTGGTGAGCCTTTTCACCTCGACGCCCAATTCGGCGGCGGCGGCGCGGAGAAAAAACTGCGCCAGCGCGACGATGTCCTCGCGGCGCTCGCGCAAGGCCGGCACGTGCACCCGGATCACGTTGAGGCGATGGAATAGATCCTCGCGAAACCGGCGCTCGCGGACCCGCTCCTCGAGCGCTTGGTGGGTGGCGGCAATCACCCGCACGTCGACCCGCACCGGCGTGCGCCCCCCGACCCTGAAGAACTCGCCCTCGGCCAGCACCCGCAGCAGCCGGGTCTGCAGATCGGCCCGCATGTCCCCGATCTCGTCCAGAAACAAGGTCCCGCCATGGGCCTGCTCGAAGCGCCCGATCCGCTGATTGTGCGCGCCGGTGAACGCGCCGCGTTCGTGACCGAACAGTTCGGATTCCAGCAGTTCGCGCGGGATCGCGGCGCTGTTGATGGCGATGAACGGTGCCGCGGCGCGCGGACTGTGGCGGTGCAGGGCACGGGCCACGAGTTCCTTGCCGGTCCCCGACTCGCCGGTAATCAGTACCGTCATGTGCGATCGCGAAAGGCGGCCGATCGCGCGGAACACCTCCTGCATCGCCCCCGCCGAGCCGATGATTCGCGGTTCATCCACGCTGCCGTAGTGCTCGGTCTCACCGTGCCGTTCACGCCCGGCGCCGACCGCGCGCGTCACCAGGGCGACCGCCTCGTCGATATCGAAAGGCTTGGCAAGGTACTCGAAGGCGCCGCCTTGAAAAGCGGCCACGGTACTCTCCAGATCGGAGAACGCCGTCATGATGATGACCGGCAGATCGGGCTCGCGCGCGCCGATTTCGCCCAGCAATTGGAAGCCGTCGCGTCCCGGCATGCGAATATCCGACACGATCGCGGCGGGGCGTGCCTCGGCGAGGCGCGCGAATAGATCGTCGGCGCGTTCGAAGGCCGTTACGCTGAACCCCGCGTCGGTCAGCGCCTTTTCCAGTACCCAGCGGATCGAGCGATCGTCGTCCACCACCCACACGCTGGCCGCCGCTTGCTGGTTCATTCGGGCTCCTCCGAGCAGACCGGTAACAGCATACTGAACACGGTATTGCCGGGAGTACCGGTGCACTCGATCAGGCCACCGTGTTCATGGGCCACGCCCTGGGCGATCGGGAGCCCGAGACCGGTGCCGTCGCCGCGCCCGGTTACCAGCGGAAAAAAGATCCGTTCGGCGAGCGCCTCGGAAATGCCCGGACCGTCGTCGATCACGTCGATTCGCACCACCAGCCGGTGGCGGTGGCGGCCGATCGTCATCTGGCGCTCGACGCGCGTTCTCAGCACCACGCGACCCGCACCGTCGAGCGCCTGCACCGCGTTTCGGGCGACGTTGAGCAACGCCTGAATGAGGCGCTCCGGATCGGCCTCGATGTCGGGTAGGCTGGGATCGTAGTCGCGCTCGATCCGCACCGCGCGGGGCGCCTCGGCGCAAATCAACGTAAACACGCGTTCGGTGACCTGGTGGACGTTGATCATCCGCATCCGCGGCGGCTTGCGCGGGCCGAGCATCCGATCGAGCAGCCCCTGCAGGCGATCCGCCTCGCGCACGATGACCTCGGTATATTCGCGTAGCGACTCATCTTCGAGGCGTCGCTCGAGCAACTGCGCCGCGCCACGCAAACCGCCCAGCGGGTTGCGGATCTCGTGGGCGAGGCCGCGCACCAGGGCGCGCCCGGTCTCGTGCTCGGCGCGCAAGCGTTCCTCGCGGCTGATGCGCCGGTGGCGGTGGAGATCGATCAGTTCCACGATCAAGAGCGTCGCCCCCGCGGGGTCGCTGAATACGGGGTTGACGACACAGTCAACGGTGATCGGCTCCCCGCTCACCAGTTCAATCGTCATTTCGCGCTCGGTGAGCGCGTGGCCGCCAGCGAGGACCCGCGCCAAGCGCGGCGCATAACGCCGGGTGGTGGGAAATACGGTGGTTAGCGGCGCACCCCGGACCTGCTTGGCGCTCACGTCGAGCAACACTTCAGCCGCCGTATTCAGGCCGGCAACCCGCAGTTGCGCGTCCAGGATAATCACCGCGGTCGAGAGGTGCTCGAAAACCGTATCGGCGGCGATCGCCGCGCTACCCGGGTCGCGGCCGAAGGCGTCTGCGCGCTCGTGTTCCAGACTCATGCCATTTGCCAAGGCAAATTTCGGGCCACCGCGCTGTCGCGCCGTAACGCCGAACGAAAGCATGAGTATGCACCACAAGAGTGCGTTCAGGCAGATCTCGGCGGCAGCACGTCGCGCCGACGATCAGGGCGACGCGGGCTTTTTAGGTCGCCGGATGAAAGTGTGCTTGAGATGGAAGGTCGATCCGGGCGCGCGCGCGACCTCCGCCCCGGTGGCGTCACGAACGACCGCCGACAGGGTGTGGGTTCCACGATCGACGTTGGTCAGCGTGAGACCGGTAGCCGTACCGGTGCCGACCGTCTTGCCGTCGAGCAGGATTTCGATCTGGTGACCCGGCCGCAATGGAGGCACGAGCTTGAGCCGAACCGTAACGATACCGCCGTTGTCGCGCACCACGGAATCGTTTTCGGGCGCGGCAACCGAGAATTCCCGGTAGGCGGCCGCCGCCTTCTTCTTGGAGGGCGCGCCATTGCCGGCAGGCGCTGTGATCGGCTTCGCGTGGTAGACCTGTAACGGCGGGAGTTTGACTTCCTTGGCGCCCTCGACCGGGGGTGTGTCGGAGTACACGATCCGGCCGTCGGGCATGACCCACTTGTAGATCTTTGCCGCCGCCGGCGTGGCGAGCAATGCGAGCAACACCAGGAGCATCCCGCGTTTCATGCCTAAGAGCATAGCCAATGGAATTGCAATGGGCAATGGGCAATGGATAAGAAAAGCCCCCGAATTCGGGGGCTTATGAGCGGGAATTGTGACGAAGTCGAGGTTTTGACCGACTTAAATTCCGATCCGTCGTCAGGCGCTGTAGTAGAGATCAAACTCGACCGGGTGGGTACTCATGTGAAAACGCGTGACCTCCTCCATTTTGAGTTCGATGTAGGCATCGAGAATGTCATCGCTGAACACATCGCCGGCGAGCAGGAAATTGCGATCCCGGTCGAGTGCCTCGAGCGCCATATCGAGTGACGAACACACGGTCGGGATATTTTTCTCTTCTTCGGGCGGCAGATCATAGAGATCCTTGTCGTAGGGCGCACCCGGATCGAGCTTGTTCACGATCCCGTCGAGCCCGGCCATCATCATCGCCGTGAACATCAGGTACGAGTTGCCGATCGAATCGGGGAATCGCACCTCGATGCGCCGCGCCTTGGGGTTGCTCACGTAGGGGATCCGCACCGAGGCCGAACGGTTGCGGGCTGAATAGGCGAGCAACACCGGCGCCTCGAAGCCGGGGACCAGGCGTTTGTAGCTGTTGGTACCGGCGTTGGTAAAGGCGTTCAGTGCCCGCGCGTGCTTGAAGATCCCGGCGATGTAGTGCAGGCCGAGTTCCGACATGCCACCATATTTCTCGCCTGAAAAAAGATTCGTCCCATCCTTGCCCAGCGACTGGTGTACGTGCATGCCGCTGCCGTTGTCTCCCACCAGCGGCTTGGGCATGAAGGTCGCGGTCTTGCCATAGGCGTGGGCCACGTTGAGCACGCAGTATTTGATGATCTGCAGTTCGTCGGCCTTGCGCACCAGGGTGCTGAAGGCGGTGCCGATCTCGGCTTGACCGGCGGTCGCCACCTCGTGGTGATGGACCTCGACATCGACCCCCATCTCCTCCATCGCCAGGCACATCGCGGCACGCAAATCATGCTGCGAATCGACCGGCGGAACCGGAAAATAACCACCCTTGGGGCCCGGGCGGTGGCCGATGTTGCCGTCCTCGTAGGCGCGTTCGCTGTTCCACGACGCCTCCTCGGAGTCGATGGTGTAAAACGCGCCCTGCATCTGGTTGCCCCAACGCACGTCGTCGAAGATGAAAAACTCGGGCTCGGGACCGAAATACGCCGTATCCGCGATGCCGGTCGACTTGAGATAGGCCTCGGCACGCTTGGCCAGCGAGCGCGGGTCGCGATCGTAGCCCTGCATGGTCATCGGTTCGATGATGTCGCAGCGCAGGTTGAGGGTGGTTTCATCGGTGAACGGATCGATGATCGCGGTATCCGTGTCCGGCATCAGAATCATGTCCGACTCGTTGATACCCTTCCAGCCGGCGATCGAGGAGCCATCGAACATCTTGCCGTCTTCGAAGAAGTCCGCGTCGATTTTCTTCGCCGGCACGGTCATGTGCATCTCTTTGCCACGCGTATCGGTGAAGCGTAGATCCACGAACTTCACCTCTTTTTCCTTCACCAAGCCCAGTACGTCGTCAGCGGTCATTTCAGCGTCCTCCGGATCGCAATTTCAGAATCACCCACGCCAAGCTTCACTCGGCGGCTTATCAGCGTCCCCAAAGCATTAAGCGTGCCATGATAGCGCGATTCATCCGCGATCATCCGGGATCACCCGTGCCCGCAATCCAATCTTTTGCTATCAAGCACTTGAGTATGACAACGACCTGGCCGCCGCGAATAAACGGCGGCTTCACCACGGGTCGCGGCCGGCACCTGCGGCGACGGCGCTCGTTGCAGGGCACCATTTCGGTGCCTACGCGGCTTTTTCGCCCTATTTTGGTGCATCCGTATACAGCAACCGCACCTCGGCGATGTCTTTGTCGCCGGCCACCGCGGCCTGGTATCGGGCGCGCAATGCGGCCGCCTGCGCGGCGTCGCCGGCCGTGTCGAGCGGCATTTCCACGTCGACGTAAATCCGTCCGCCCAGGTAGTGCAGGTCGATGCGCCGGATCGCGTCAGCGCCCGGCAGCGCCGCCCAACGCTCGCGCAAACGGGCCTCCACCTCGGAGCGCAGGCCCAGATTGCGCCCCGGCGCGACCAGTTCATCGTCCTCCGGATCGATGTGCACCGTTACGTCGTCGACGTTATCGATGCGCCCGATCAATCGCCCGCGCACCGTCTCGCTGATCTGGTGCCCTTCGGACACGCTCATGCGTGGATCGTCGAGAATGATATGCACGTCGACCAAGGCCTTGCCGCCCATCTGACGGGTACGCAGCAGATGGAGCGCACGCACCCCCGCGACCGACAGGATGGTCGCGCGAATCGCCGCGAGCTGTTCCGGATCGAGTCCGGTGTCGATCAACTCGCGCATGCTCTTGCGCACCAGACCGAAACCGATGCGCGCGATCATCCACGCCACCACCAGCGCCGCGATGGCGTCCAGATCATGGAGCCCCACCAAGGTCGCGCCGACCCCGACGATCACCACCACCGAAGAGGCGGCGTCGCTGCGGTGGTGCCAGGCGTTGGCTTCGAGTAATTTCGAGCGGGTGCGCCGCGCGGCGCGCACGGTGTATTGATAGAGCGCCTCTTTGGAGACTACCGAGAGGCCGGCAACCCACAGCGCCCAGGCGTGCGGCCGCCAAAGCGTGGTCGGGTCGAGCAACCGGCCGACCGCTTCGTAGCCGACCCCGAAGCCGACCGCTATCAGGGCCAACCCCAAACCGACGGTCGCCGCGGTCTCGATGCGCTCATGGCCGTAGGGGTGGTCGGCATCGGCTTCGGCGTTGGCCTGGCGCGCGGCAAACAGCACCAGCACGTCACTGGCAAGGTCGGAAAGTGAATGCAGGCCATCCGCGATCAAGGCCTGCGACTGCGCGAACCAGCCGGCCGCCACCTTGCCGATCCCAAGCCCCAGATCGATCCCGGTGCCGACCAGGGTCACGCGCCGGATCCGCCGATAGCGCGCGTCACGCGTCATCGGCGCGCGATCACCGACCACCTCCGGATCGGCGTGCACGGCCGCCATCAATCCATCTCATTCATGGTGGGTTCATCAGCTTCCTGCTCTCCCACCTCCAGGGTCAACACCAGTTCGCCGTCACCTTCCACGATATCGAGGATGCGGTGGCCGTTGATCCGACACCACGCCGGAATGTCGCTGCGGGCACCGGGATCGGTGCACAGCACCTCGACCCTCGCACCGGGTGCCAGCTTGGCGACCAGGTTCTGGGTTTTGATCACCGGCATCGGACATAGCATCCTGCGTGCGTCCACCGTATGAGGCGCGCCACTCATCGCGCAATCCGCGTGCGCCTCACACGTACCACTGCGCCGGGATCTCGTCGGCGGTGAGCGGCGCGACATCGAGGATCCGCGCCGCGCCATCGACGGAGCGGACTTCGACGCGCACCGACTCGGCGTCGCGTCCGTGGCCGAAACGCGCGGTAAGGCGCGCGGCCAGCAACAGATCGTCGTCATCCACTTGGCCGTCGATCAGGGTCAACGGTCCGGTATGACTGAGTGCCTGAAGGTGGACGAAGTTGCGGCGATAACCCTCGAGGAAGCGATTTTCCCCCTCTTCCCGCGCGACGATGATCTTGAAGTTCGGGCGCGGGCGCAGATGGCGTCCAACCTTGAGCAGCATGATGTCGTCGATCTCGTAGTCGCGGCGCCCGCGCGCCTGCCACAGATCCGTGAGCTTGGCGGAGTAGCGGCGATCGGTGAGGAAGCAGCAGCCACCGGCGGGCTGCGCATAGTCCTCGAATCCATAGTGCTCGGCGAGCGCCATCTGCGGTTTGCGCGAGCGACCGCTGAAGTCATGCAGGGCCTCGCGGTCGACCCAACCTTCACGCTCCGGCAGGGTCGGCGGCAGGTGCTTGGCGCACAATGGGCGCAACAGGGTATCGCCGGCGCCCGACTCGCGCGCCACCACCGGCATGGTGTCACGGCGCTGCGACATCGGGCGCTGGCCCATGACCTCACCGGTGATGATGAAGTCGAAGTCGTGGGCGAGCATCCATTCGTGCGCCTTGCGGACCATGAATCCCTTGCAGTCCAGACACGGATTGAGGTTGGCGCCGTAGCCGTGACGCGGATTCAACACCACCTCCTTGTACTACTCGATCACCTCGACGAAATTAAGCCGGATGCCGAGTTGCTCGGCGACCCACAATGCGTTGTTGCGTTTCGGGCGGGCGCGATCCTTGGCGCGGATCGCGTGGGTATGGCCCTCCACGCAAAAGCCGGTGTAGAAATTCAAGCCTTCGACCGCAACCCCCTGATCGAGAATCACGCGCGCCGCGAGCAGCGAGTCCAGTCCGCCGGAAATCAGCGCCACCGCCTTGCGCCGGATATTCATCCCGCGACCCGCCCGTGCGCCGCCAGATGCCGATCCGAGACCCGCTCGACCTCGATCCCGGCGAGACCCTCCGCGGCGAGCTGCGCGCGCACTTCGTCGACCGTGTAGGCGGCGTGCAGCGAGCAGCGGAAATCGTGACGCAGAACCTCGGGCGCATCGGCCGCGTAACGCGCCACCAGGTCTTCGAGCGTGTCCGAATCGGACGGTCGCTCCAGATCCATCACCTGCACTGCGGCCCCGGCCGCCGCGCAACGGCGCACGGTGCGCCACAAGGCCAGCGGATCGGCCAGATGGTGCAGCAGGCTGTTGGAGTAGATTGCGTCGTAGCCCGCGTCGCGCAGATCACCATCGGGCAGGTAGGCGTGGATCAACCGGATTCGGCCGCCGAGCCCGGCCTCGCCGACCGCCGTGCGGGCCAGCGCCAGCATCGATTCGGCCCCGTCCACCGCATCGATTTGCCAGCCGCGGTAAGCGCCGGCGAGGCGGATCGGAATGTCGGCCGGCCCGCAGCCCAGATCCAGCGCGTGTCCGGTGGCGGCGAGATCGGGAAAATAGCGCCCGATGAGTTCGATGAACAAGGCGTTCGGTTCCGAGAAATCCGCCTCCGCGTAGGCTAGCGCCTGCTCGGTTTCGTCCATCAACTCGGGCTCGGGTGTGCGTTCCAGCATCGTCTGTTCCTTTACTCCGGAAGGCGCCGCTCTCCGGCCATCAGATCTTTCAGTGTTTCGCGCGCGCGCGCCAGATGGCAACGCGCACCGTCGACCAGCACCTCCGCGGCGCGCGGGCGGGTGTTGTAGTTCGAACTCATGGTGAAACCGTAGGCGCCCGCGGTGCGGACCGCAAGCAGATCGCCTTCCGCAAGCTTCAAGGCCCGCTCCTTGCCGAGAAAATCAGCCGACTCGCAAACCGGCCCGACCACGTCGTAGAGGGCCTCCTCGCCGTCATGCTCGTGCACCGGCACGATGGTCTGCCAGGCGCCGTACAGCGCCGGGCGCAGCAGATCATTCATCGCCGCATCGACCACCGCGAAATGGCGTTCGCCGTTGCGCTTGAGGTAGCGCACGCGGGTCAACAGGATCCCCGCGTTGGCGGCGATCGCGCGCCCCGGCTCGATGTAGAGCGCCAAGCCGCGGCTGCTCAGGCGCTCGCCGATCGCCGCCGCGTACTCGGCCGGACTCGGTGGCGTTTCTTCGGCATAGCGAACCCCGAGCCCGCCGCCCACGTTGACGTGGTGCAGTCGAATGCCCTCCTCGGCCAGCCCGTCGACCAGGGCCAGCACCCGCTCGAGCGCGTCGACGAAGGGCTCGAGCGCGGTCTGTTGGGAGCCGATGTGACAATCGATCCCCAGCACCTCGATGTGCGCCAGACGTGCGGCGCGGCGGTACAACTCGAGCGCATCCTCGGTCGGGATGCCGAATTTGCTCTCGCGCAAGCCGGTGGCAATGTACGGATGGGTGCGCGCATCGACGTCGGGATTGACCCGCAAGGCGAGCGGCGCACGCCGCCCGAGTTCACCGGCGACCGCGTTCAAGGCCTTGAGTTCCGCCTCCGACTCGACGTTGAAGCAGTGGACGTTCGCCGCCAGTGCGCGACGCATCTCGGCCGCGCCCTTGCCGACTCCGGAAAAAACCACCCGGGCGGGATCGCCACCCGCCGCCAGCACCCTTTCGAGTTCGCCCTCGGAGACGATGTCGAAGCCCGAGCCGAGCCGTGCCAAGACGTCCAGCACCGCGAGATTGGAGTTGGCCTTGACCGAATAACATACCCGATGCGCCGGCGCGCCGAGCGCCGCGTCAAAGGCGTGCCAGTGGCGCTCCAGCGTAGCACGCGAATAGACATAGCAGGGCGTCCCGAAGCGTTCGGCGATCTCGGTGACCGCTACTTCCTCGGCGTAAAGGGCGCCCTCGCGATGCTCGAAGTGGTCCATGGCTCAGATCGTCCGCTCTCGGGAAGCCCGCCGTCGGGAAAATGAGGATCCGCACATCTTCGTCAATATCCGTGGAGGCCGGGGGGGGGCTGCGGGGCCAAACCTCGCCCCCGAAATTCAGGCGCGCGGCGGCGGGTCGGAAAGTGCGGCGCCCTTTTTCTTCTTTGCCTTATCGCTCGCGCTACCGTCCGCGGGCGGCATGAATAGCGGCCCTTTCTGGCCGCAGGCCGCAACGCCCGCGCCCGCGCCCAGGGCCAACAGAACATTGCGCAACCAACGGCGCCTGGATTCAGATTTCATGGTTTCGATCCGCGCTGCGACTCAGAGGTACAGTATAGCGAGCGCCGGTCAGGCGGCGAAAGCCCGTGCCGCGTGACACATCGGCCGCGTGGGGACATGACTCCGGTCGTGTCCCCGTCGAGCTCAAGCGACAGCAGCCCGACTCTCGGGATGCGGCATCCACGAAGAAAGCCACCGGCGTTGCCTTTCGAAATCCTTATCTATCGAGGTGCTTGTAAAACTGCCTTCCATGGCAGTTTTGCAAGAGCCTCTATCGATCGCGCGACGATGGAAATCGGCTGCTGGCGCCCAACATCGAGGGGGACACGATAAGAATCATGTCCCCGCGTTGTCGGGGAGGACACGACTTGCCTCAGCGTTTTTCGCTTCCGGGTTAGCCATCGCCAGCGCGATCACCGCGGCGGCGACGATGTCGGCCGCGGTGGCACCGCGCGACAGATCGCTTACCGGGCGCGCGAAGCCTTGCAGGATCGGCCCGATGGCACGTGCGCCGGCAAGATACTGAACCAATTTGTAGGCGATGTTGCCGGCATCCAGATCAGGAAAGATCAATACGTTCGCGCGACCCGCGACCGCGCCCGGCTGTTCGAGTTTGTGGGCCGCGACGCGCTCGATCAGCGCGGTGTCGGCCTGGAATTCGCCGTCGATGGCGAATTCCGGCGCGCGCTCGCGAGCGATCACGAGCGCTTCGCGTACCTTTTCGGCGCGCGCGTGGCGGCCACTGCCATGGGTCGAGAACGACAGCAATGCGACGCGTGGCGGGGCGTCGAGCAGTCGTGCGGCGCTGCCCGCCGAGGCGATCGCGATGTCGGCGAGTTGGGCGGGGCTCGGTTCGACGTTGACCGCGCAGTCGGCGAACAGCAGCAACCGCTCCGGGGCCGCGGCACGCGCCGGAATCACCATCAGGAAGAAGCTCGAAACCGTGTCGATTCCCGGCGCCGCGCCGACCGTCATCCTTCCGGCCTCGATGACCCGGGCGGTGGTCGTCGCGGCGCCCGCCACCAGCGCCTCAGCGTCGCCGGCGCGCACCATCATTCCGGCGTGGAACAACGGCTTGCGCACCAGGCGGGCGGCGATTCCGCGTTTGACACCGGGGCGCGCGACGAGGTACAGGCGGGCGTAATCCTCGCACCGAACGCTGCCCGCCGGGTCCACCACATCGAGACCGTCCAGGGTGAGCCCCGCGGCGTGCGCCGCCGCCTCGATCCGGCCTCTGCCGCCGACCAGCAGCGGTCGCGCAATGCCTTGGTCGCACAATTGCCGCGCGGCGCTCAATACCCGCGCATCGGCCGCTTCGGGCAGCACGACGCGTGCGCCACGCCCGCTAACCGCCGCGATATAACCCGTAATAGGATCCACTGCCATTCCTCCCGGTATCGCGCGGGATCCTAACCGGCTTTGATGCGGATTCGGAATATGAGCATGCGACTTTGTTCTTTCCCAGCACCGCCCGCCGCTGGTTATAGTCGCTGCCGATTCCGCCACCCACCCGAAGACAGGATCAACCGATGTACCGCTACGACGTTTACGACCACCGACTGGTCGCCGATCGCACCACCCAGTTTCGCGACCAGGTGCGTCGCTACCTCGCCGGGGAACTCGGCGAGGAGGAATTCAAGCAGCTCCGGCTGCGCAACGGCGTCTACCTGCAACGTCACGCCTACATGTTGCGGGTGGCGGTGCCCTACGGTCTGCTCAATGCGCGCCAACTGCGAATGCTGGCCGCCATTGCGCGGGATTTCGACCGCGGATACGGGCACCTCAGTACCCGCCAGAACGTGCAGTTCAACTGGCCGCGACTGGCGGACATCCCGGACATTCTCGATCGCTTGGCGAGCGTCGAGATGCACGCCATCCAGACCAGCGGCAACCTGGTACGCAACATCACCAGCGACCATCTGGCGGGCGTCGCGCCCGATGAGATCGAGGATCCGCGGCCATGGTGCGAACTCCTGCGCCAGTGGTCGACGCTGCATCCGGAATTCTCGTGGCTACCGCGCAAGTTCAAGATCGCGGTGATCGGCGCCAAGTCCGATCGCTCGGCCATCCACTTCCACGACATCGGCCTGCGGATCGTGCACCACAGCAGCGGCGAGCGCGGTTTCCAGGTGCTGGTCGGCGGCGGACTCGGCCGCACACCGGTGATCGGCAAGCTGCTCCGCGAGTTCCTGCCGGCGCGCGAATTGCTCTCCTACATCGAGGCCGTGCTGCGGGTCTACAACCTCGCCGGTCGCCGTGACAACCCGCAAAAGGCGCGCATCAAGATCCTCGTCAACACCCTCGGGCTGGACGCCTTCCGGACCCGGGTGGAGGCCGAGTGGCTGGCGACACGCGGTCCGGCGCTCGAGGTTGATGAGCACGAAATAGCGACCCTGCGAGGCTTCTTCGCGCCGCCCGCCTATGACTCGCGGTCCGCGATCGACCCGGAGTTCCCTGCGCGGGTGGCCGCGGATCCCGCCTTCGAGCGCTGGTATGTGCACAACACGCTCGCCCACAAGGTCGACGGCTACCGCATCGTGGTGGTGCCGCTCAAGACCCGTGGCCGCGCGCCCGGCGACATCTGGGCCTCGCAGTTGGAGGCGCTTGCGGGGCTCGCCGAACGTTACACTTTCGGCGAGGTGCGCACCACCCACGAGCAGAATCTGGTGCTCGCCGACGTCGCCCAGCGCGATCTGGAAGCGCTGTGGCGGGGGCTCGACGGCCAGGGCCTCGCCCACCCCAACGCCGGCACCGTCACCGACATGATTTGCTGCCCTGGGCTCGATTTCTGCGCGCTCGCCAACGCCGGGTCGATCAACGTCGCGCGCGCGGTGCAGGAGCGCTTCGAGCGTCTCGACCGGCTTTACGATATCGGCGAGGTGAAGCTCAAGGTCTCAGGCTGCATGAACGCCTGCGGACACCATCACGTCGGCCACATCGGGATCCTGGGCGTCGATAAGCACGGCGCGGAGTGGTACCAGTTCACGCTCGGCGGTTCGGCGGACGACGACGCGGCACTCGGCCAGCGTCTCGGCGCGGCGGTCGAAAAGGCGCGGGTCGCCGAGGTGGTCGAGCAGTTGCTCGACGTCTACCTCGCCCTGCGCGAGCCGAGCGAACGCTTTATAGACACCTACCGGCGTGTCGGCATCGCGCCGTTTCGGGAGCGCATCCATGGCATTGATACACCGACGCAAGATCATTGCCGACCGCTGGCGGCTTGCGCCTGACGATAGCGCGGTACCGAACAGCGGCGCGGTTATCGTGTCGCTGGCACGCTGGCGGCGCGAGGCTGAAATGCTGCGCAATCGGCGCGCCGCGATCGGTGTGCGCCTGGCCGCGGGTGACCCGGTCCAGGCACTCGCCGCCGACCTGCAAACGCTCGATCTGATCGCGATCGAATTCGACGCCTTCACCGAAGGGCGCGGCTATAGTCAGGCGCGCTTGCTGCGCGAGCGTCTCGGCTATGGCGGCGAACTGCGCGCGGTCGGCGACGTGTCACGCGATCGGATCGCCTTCATGGAGCGCTGCGGTTTCGACAGCTTCGAACTGCGCGCCGGCGAGAACCCGCATGCGATCATCGAGTACTTCGATCAGATCTCGGTTCGCTTGCAGCCGGCGGTTGACCGGCGTCCGTACGCAGCGTACCAGCGAGGTTGGCGGGAACACGCTTCGCACGGTAGGCCGGCATAAGCGAAGCGTTGCCGGCACGGGACGCCTATACCGGGAGCACGCGGTTTGCGCGCCACCGCCATTTGGCCCTACAGTCCCACGCTCGGGGTTGACCGGGCGACACGATGGGCTACTACGACAATGATCCGGATCCGGATTCGGATCCCGATTCCGGCGAGACGCCGCGTGGCGCGCTGGGGGTCGCCCGCGAGCTGTTCGGCTTGTGTGCGACGCTCGCCGGCGTGGTGCTGCTGCTCGCCGGACTGCTCGCCGGGGTGCGCGTGATCCTGGAAGCGTGGACGCTGTACAACGAACCGCAGCGCATCGAGCGTCTCGCGACCGCGATCGAGCAGGGTTCGAACCTCGACCGTTCATTCATCTCGGTCGCTCGCGAATCGTCCCCCGACCAGCCGGCGGCGGCCGCCACCCCGGCCGGTACCAGTCTGCGCCTATCCTATTTCGCGGCCTGGTTCATCGCCCTGATGCTGCTGGTCGTAATCGGTGGGCTGGCGATGTCCGCGGTCAGCGTCGGCGGCCGACTCGCGTTGGGCTACCAGCATGTGCGCAAGCTCGGACGTGCGGTCGCCAACGAAATACGGCGTCTCAATCGCACCGCCTGAAGGGTTCCAAACGCGAGTCGGCGATCGGGCACGCGTGCAGGGTTTGCCCCCGTAGGCCGGCATAAGCGCAGCGTTTCCGGCGTCGACCTCAAGGATCCCGCGGCGTGTTGCCAGGAACGCGCTTCGCGCTTATCCCAGCCTACATCGTCGGTGTCGCACCGAGCCGAAACCGCGAACCCCGCACCTCAATAGATCGGCAGCTCGATGTCCATGAACAGCGGGTCGAGCGCCGGCTTGCCACCCAGTCCCAACGCGGTGTCGACCACCTCGCGGGTCAGATGCGGCGCGAATTCTTCCATGAACGCGTACATGTACTCGCGCAAAAAGGTGCCGCGCCGGAAGCCGATCTTGGTTGTTGCCCGAGCAAACAGATGCCCCGCATCGAGAATCAGGAGATCGGAATCATGCTCGGTGCTGCATGCCATCCGCGCGACGATACCGACTCCCAGGCCCTCGCGCACATAGGTCTTGATGATATCCGCCTCGCTGGCGGTAAAGGTCACCCGCGGTTGCAGCCCCTGTTCACGAAAAGCCGCGTCAATCTGTGAGTGCTCGCTGAAGCCGAACACGTAGGTACAGATCGGATACTCGGCCAGCGCCGCGAGCGTCAGCGGCCGGCGCCCGCCCAGCGGATGGCCGAGCGGCGCCACCACCGCACGGTTCCAGTGGTAACACGGCAACAGCAGCAATTCCTCGAAATGCTCCATCGCCTCGGTGGCGATCGCGAAATCCACCGTACCGTTGCTCATCAGTTCGGCGATCTGCATCGGCGTGCCCTGCAGCAAATCGATGTTGACATCCGGGTAGCGTCGCGAGAAACGCCGGATCACCGCCGGCAAGGCGTATCGCGCCTGGGTGTGGCTGGCGGCGATGGTGAGTCGACCGCGGGCCGGATCGGTGAACTCCTGGGCCGCCTGGCGGATCGTCTCGATCTCGATCAGGGCGCGCTCGGCGCGCTCGATAATCGCCTCGCCCGCCGCCGTGATACGGGTCAGTTGGCGGCCGGTGCGCTCGAATATCTTGAGTCCGAGTTCGTCTTCGAGCAGTTTGATCTGCTTGCTGACGCCCGGCTGCGAGGTGTAGAGACTGTCAGCGGTCGCCGAGACGTTGAGCCGGTGGCGGGCGACCGCGGAAATGTAGCGCAACTGGCGCAGATTCATGGCGAGATCCCTGGATGCGGGATCCGCAAGGTACCCGCCGGGCGCGGCGGCTGGCAAGCATCAGGGCTCGGGCCGCCATCAATTCGCCGTTCGGTGTGCCGAGCAACGCCGCCAGGCGGGATGAATCGGCGCCCGAGCGGGTAAGTTGATTTTGAACCGAGCCCTTAGCCGCCGGTACCGGTGGCGGCGCAAAGCGCCTCGCCGACCACCCGGTTGCGACCCTCGCGCTTGGCCCTATACATCGCCGCGTCGGCGCGCGCAATCAAGGCGTCCGGACTCTCTCCCGGACGCTGCATCGCGTCACCGATAGAGACCGTCACCTCGCCGACCGGGCGTTTGTTGCGGGACTGTACCAGGCGCGTGCGGGCGATCATGGTACGCAATTCCTCGGCGAGCGTCAGTGCGCCGGCGAGCGGCGTTTCGGGCAACATCACCACGAACTCCTCGCCCCCGAAACGCGCCGCGACGTCACGACCCTTGATGGTCGCGCGAATGGTGCGAGCGACGTGCTTGAGTACCTGATCGCCAACCAGGTGTCCGCAGTCGTCGTTGATGCGTTTGAATCTGTCGATATCGACCATCAGCAGGCTCGCCATCGGACCGTCCAGCGCCAGCGCCGCAAAGCTCTCGTCGAGCCCCTTGCGATTACGCAACCCGGTGAGCGTGTCGTTGGTCGCTTCATGGCGCGCGCGCTCGAGTTCCTCGCGCAGCATTTCGATCTCGCGCTGACTGCGCTCCAGATTCTCGCGCAGGGTCGCGCCGTTGGCACGCATCGCGTCGGTCTCATCGGCCAGTTTTTCGACCACTTCGCGCAGTTCCCCGATCCCGATATCGGCGGTAATCTGCTGTGCGTATCCTGCCAGTGCCGACTGGTAGCGCGACGCGCCTCCGTCGGCGGCTTGCACCGACCCTTCCACGCCGGCCACCACCTTGCTCAAGGCCTCGCGGGTGGCGGTTGCACGCTCCTCGTCCCAGGGGCTGAGGAAGCGCTGGTAGAGCAAGGCCATGACGTGTTCATCGAAGCCCCCGCCCTGACCGAGGATTTCGTCGACCGCGAGGCGCAACCCCGGGTGGGTTCCGGCCACGTACTCGTACCACACGGCGTAGTTGTCGGGTGTCACGGCCACTCGCTGGCGCGCCATCAAGGGCAGTGCCAGGCGCAGATGTTCGGCGGCTTGCTCAACGGTTATTTTTTCTTCCATCGCGACTCGTCCGGTAGAAAGATAAGCAGCATCGGATACGGTGCAACCGGGCCCCGCGATCTACTTGCCTGGGGAGCTTATCGCCGCGATTGAATAAAACTTTAGGGCACCCCGAAAAATCGCCCAGCGCCGGTACCGATCAGTACAGCGTCCGGCCCGGCAGTTCGAGCCACTCGCGAAATACCGCCAGCGCCTCATCGCCGAGCAGGCGTTGCGCGGGGATCGAGCGCTCGCGCAGCGGCAAGCCGATTTCGCGATAAAGGAAATCGTCGTCAAAGCCGATCGCCGCGACGTCGGCGCGGGTGTTGGCGAAGTAGATCCGCTCGATGCGCGCCCAGTAAATCGCGGCCAGACACATCGGGCAAGGCTCACAACTCGTATAGATCGACGCACCTTCGAGCGCGAAGGTTTCGAGTCTCGCACACGCCTCGCGTATCGCCACCACCTCGGCGTGCGCGGTCGGGTCGTTGCACGAGGTGACCCGGTTGTGCCCTTCGGCCAGCACCCGCCCGTCCCTGACGATCAGCGCGCCGAACGGCCCGCCTTCGTAGTCGCGCATGTTGCGCGCCGCCAATTCGATCGCGCGACGCATGAATTCCTTATTCGCCACCTGCGGTTCCTCGTTCTTGGCTGATTGTCCGAGCGCTGTCGCACACCGTCGCGGCATCACGGACTTGCAGAATTTCGGCCGCCACCGCGACCGCGATCTCGGCGGGATGCTTGCCGTGAATTCCGGCGACGCCGATCGGACAGGTGAGACGCGCGATCCGCGCCCGCGACATTCCCTTGCGCAGTAGGCGCTGTTCGAGACGGCGACGCTTGGTCGCCGAGCCGATCAGCCCGAGGTAGGCGAAATCCCCGCGCGCCAGGATCCGTTCGCACAATCGATAGTCGAGCGCATGGCTGTGGGTCATGACCAGGAAAAAACTCCCCGGCGGCGCCTCATCCACCTGCTGCTCGGGGACATCGCCGCGGCACACCCGCAATCGCGGCAACGCGTTTTCCGGCAGCAATTCGGCACGCGCGTCGACCCAGGTGATCGCACACTCGATGTCGCCGAGCGCCGCGACCAGCGCGTGGCCCATGTGACCGGCGCCGAACAGGACCAGCTTCAGGCGTGGCGGCCCGAGCCGCTCATAGAGCACCCGCGCCCCGGCCCCCGGCGCCGCACCTTCGGGAAGTCGTTCGAGTCGCACCGCGCGCCCTTCGCCCAGCAGCGCACGGGCGCGCGCCACCACCGGCTCGAGCAGCGAGGCGGAAATCACGTCATGGGTCGCGCCGTCGGAGATCACCGCGTGATCGGCGGCCGCTCCGTCATCGGCGAACACCGTCGCCAACACACACTCACCGGCGAGCGCCGCGGCCAAGCCGTCGATCCACGCGATCGGCGCCGCACCCGCCGCGACCGGCTCGAACAACAAACGGGCGTGACCGCCGCAGCACTGGCCGAGCGTCGCGCCCAGTGCATAGCGTTCGCTGCGCACGCGGCGGTTCGAGCGATCCATCGCCAGCAGTTCCCGGGCGCGCCGGGCAGCCCGGTATTCGAGGTTTCCACCGCCGATACTGGCCCATCCATCGCGCGCCGTGACGACCATTCGGGCGCCGCTCTCGCGCGGCGTCGAGCCGCTGGTGTCGGCCACCGTGACCAGCACACAATCCTCGCCCCGGGCGCGCAGCCGGGCCAGCGCCGCCAGCCAGTCCATGGTCATGCGGCGGCGGCGAGACGCCGGCGCAGCGACTCGACCGCGCCGAGCACCCGCTCGGGCGTCGCCGGGGTATCGAGCCGCGGCGCCAAACGGTAGTCACCAACGCTCGCGATCGCGTCCTTGAGTGCGCAATAGGCGGAAATCGCCAGCATCAGCGGCGGTTCGCCTACCGCCTTGGAGCGATGCACCACCTTTTCACGATTGCGCCCGCTCTCGAGCAGCTTGACGCGGAAATCGTCCGGCACATCGCCGCTCACCGGGATCTTGTAGGTGGACGGTGCGTGAGTGGTGAGCCGTCCGGAGGCGTCCCAGTGCAACTCTTCCATGGTCAACCAGCCGAGCCCCTGGACATAACCGCCTTCGACCTGACCGATGTCGATCGCCGGATTCAGCGAGCGGCCGGCGTCGTGGAGGATGTCGACTCGGGTCACGCGGTACTCCCCCGTCAAGGTGTCGACCACCACTTCGGAGACCGCTGCGCCATAAGCGAAATAGCGAAACGGCCGGCCGCGCCCCTGCTCGGGGTCGTAGTCGATCCCGGGGGTGCGGAAAAAGCCGGTCGCCGACAGCGGGACCCGCGCCAGATACGCGGCCTTGACGAGTTCCGCGAAGCTCAGCGTGCGCCCGCCCACGTGCACCTGATTGGCTTCGAAACGCACCTCCTCGGCCGGGATCTGGTAGTGCTCGGCGGCGAAGCCGGCCAGCCGGTCGCGGATCTTGCGCGCCGCGTTCCGGGCCGCCGCGCCGTTGATGTCGGCGCCCGAGGAGGCCGCGGTAGGCGAGGTGTTGGGTACCTTGCCGGTGCTGGTCGCGGTGATCTTGATCCGCTCGATGTCGACCTGGAGTTCCTCGGCGACGATTTGCGCCACCTTCACCATCAGCCCCTGGCCCATCTCGATGCCGCCGTGGTTGAGGTGCACGCTGCCGTCGGTGTAGACGTGAACCAGCGCCCCGGCCTGATTGAGAAAGGCGGTGGTAAACGAGATCCCGAACTTGACCGGGGTCAGCGCAAGGCCCTTCTTGAGGATCGGGCTGATCGCGTTTTCCGCCTTGAGCGCGGCGCGCCGGTCACGGTACGAGGCGCTCGTTTCGAGTTCGGCGATGATCTCCGGGGCGATGTTGTCGGTCACCGTCATGTGATACGGGGTAACGTTGCGGGGTTCGCCGCCGTAGAGATTGACGCGCCGCACGTCGAGAGGATCGAGCCCCAGCGCGGCCGCGATCTCGTCGATCACGGTCTCGATGCCGAGCATCCCCTGGGGGCCGCCGAAACCGCGAAAGGCGGTGTTCGACACGGTGTGGGTACGACAGCGATGCGAGGTGATGGTGACGTTTTCCAGGTAGTAGCAGTTGTCACAGTGGAACATTGCGCGGTCGTTGATCGCACCCGACAGGTCCGCCGACATGCCGCAGCGCGACGCGAGCGTGAACTCGATCCCCTCGATGCGCCCGGCGTCATCGAAACCAACCTCGTAGTCGCTCCGGAAGTCGTGACGCTTGCCGGTCATCAGCATATCGTCGTCGCGATCCACGCGCGCCTTGACCGGCCGGCCGGTGCGCGCCGCGAGCAGCGCGGCGATCACCGCGAACAGCGCCGCCTGGGTCTCCTTGCCGCCGAACGCTCCGCCCACTCGGCGCACCTCGACCGTCACCGCGTTGGCGTCCAGCCCTAGCACCTTGGCGACCAGTTGCTGGATCTCGCCGGGGTGCTGGGTCGAGGCGTAGACCTGCATGTCGTGATCCTCGCCGGGGATCGCCACCGCCACCTGGCCTTCGAGATAGAAGTGTTCCTGGCCGCCGATCCGCAGGCGCCCCCGAAGCCGGTGGCGCGCGCCGGCCAGGGCGCGCGCCGAGTCGCCGCGACGCAGCGAACGCGTCGGCAGCACGAAGGCCTCGCGCGCGAGCGCCTGATCGACGGTCAGGTCCGCATCCAGTGCCTGATAGTCGACCCGCGCGAGGCGTGCCGCGCGCCGCGCCTGCTCGATGCTGTCGGCCGCGACCGCGAAGATCGACTGGCCCGCGTACTCGACTTCCTCCGCCGCGAATACCGGGTCACCCGCGAACACCGGCCCGATGTCGTTGGCGTGGCGCAGATCCGCCGCGCTCAACACCGCGACCACGCCCGGCGCGGCGGCCACCGGCGCCAGGTCGAGGTGCGTGATGCGCGCGTGCGCCGCACTGCTGAGGCCGAAGGCCGCGTACAACATCCCGCGCGGTTCCGGCATGTCGTCAACGTAGATCGCCTCGCCGGTGACGTGGCGGCGCGCGCTGTCGTGGGCCAGCGCCTGGTGCACTCCGCCATGCAGCCGCGTCGACGAGCGCGAGTCACTCATGCGCGGGGCTTCCGAGGTTGATCGACGGGCTTTGTCCGCTGCTTTCGAGCCACAGCTTGCGCAACAGGTTGCGCGCGACCCGGAGCCGATAGACGCCCGAGGCGCGCATATCGTCGATCGGCTGATAATCCTCCTCCAGCGCATCCGCCGCGGCCTCGATCGTGGACTCCCGCCACGTCCGGCCGAGCAGCGCCTGTTCGCAATGACGCGTACGGGCGGGGGTCGCGGCCATCCCGCCGAAAGCGATGCGGATCGTGTCCACGCGACCGTCGACCAGGCGTAACTTGAAGGCGCCGCACACCGCCGAGATGTCCTGGTCGAAGCGTTTCGAGACCTTCCACACCCATAGCCTTTCGCCACGCGTGAGCAACGGCAGGCGCAGGGATTCGATGAATTCACCGGGCTCCAGCACGGTTTCGCGATAGGCGCTGAAAAACTCGTCGAGCGCGACGCCGCGCCGCCGCTCACCCCGGCGCAGCACCGCCTGCGCGTCGAGCGCGATCAGTACCGGCGGCGTGTCGCCAATCGGCGAGGCGTTCGCGACGTTGCCGGCGAAGGTCCCCAGATTGCGGATCTGAACCGAGCCGATCCGGCGGACCATCGCCGCGAACGCGGGAAAGTGCTCGTCGACCGCGGCCAGGCCATCGCTGTAGCTGAGCGCGCCGCCGATCTCGAGGCATCCTTGCTCGACCCTCGCCTCGCGCAGCGCCGCGACCTCGCCGAGATGGATGAGCGTCTCCAGGTCTCGATGCTGTTTGGTCACCCACAGGCCCGCGTCGGTGCCTCCCGCAAACAAGCGTGCGTCCGGGTGCCGAACAGACAACTCGGCCAGCGCCGCCACCGTGCGCGGTGCGTAGAAACGCCGACCGTGGTGCTCAATCGCGAGCGTGTCGCTACGCGCCAGCGCAGCGAGTTCGGGCGCCGCGTCGAACGCCTCCGGTGCCGGCAATTCCCCCATGCGCCGCGCCGCCGCGACGATCGGCCGGTAACCGGTGCAGCGACAGAGATTGCCCGCCAGCGCCTCGTCTATCGCCACCCGCGTGGGCAGCCCCCCGGAACGGTAATGGGCGTACAGCGACATCACGAAACCGGGCGTACAGAAACCGCACTGCGAGGCGTGACAGTCGACCATCGCCTGCTGCGCGGGATGCAGTTGCCCGTCGGGCGCGGCCAGATCCTCCACGGTGATCAGTTGCTTGCCGTCGAGGACTGGAACGAACATCAGACAGGAATTGACCGCTCGATAGCGCATCCCGGCAGGCGTCAGTTCGCCGAGCACCACCGTGCACGCACCGCAGTCGCCCTCGGCGCAGCCTTCCTTGGTGCCGGTGCGGTGCTCGACGGTGCGCAAATACTCAAGCACGGTGAGATTCGGATCGACGCCCTCCAGCGCCCGCAATTCCCTGCCCAGCAGGAATCGAACGGCGGTATCCGGAGACGCGCGGGCATTCACCGGCGGCGCCTCAACTGCCGCGATAGCTCGCATAGCTCCACGGGGTGACCAGCAACGGCACATGGTAGTGGCTGTCGGCCTCGGCGATACCGAAGCGCAGCACCACCTGGTCGATGAATGGAGGATCGGCGAGCAGCACGCCGTCTTCGCGAAACCACTCGCCAGCATGGAAAATCAGCTCGTAGACCCCGACCCGCATCGCCTCATCCTCGAGCAGCGGCTCGCCGACCCGACCCTCGCCGTTGGTCTGAACGGTCCGGATCAGCCGCCGCTCGGGGTCGACCGCATACAGATCGATACGCATCCCGGCGGCGGGCCGGCCGCGGGAGGTGTCGAGCACGTGGGTGGTGAGTGAACCCATCGCTTTCAACCTGGAATCCTCAGTTGGACGGGGTGAAGTGTGCGTTTGCGGTGGTGCAGCGCAAGGCACAACGATGCGCAATAGTCATTCTATTCAAAGCGTTGTAACGCCGCCCTGCGCCGCCACAAACGTGCCATTCGCCCCATAGCGTGATTCACCGGGCGGGTGAAGACATCGATCGACATTAAAGGCATTCATATTAGCCGGTTACTGTCAGAATGTAGTGGTCAACTGAGGATTCCAGGTTCAATCCATCGTCATTCGCCTCGCATGATGAGCGCGCGAGGCGCGCCGCTCAACATCGGCCTGTACCCCGGAGCGGCGAACACCTTCCAGGACATACGCGGCATTGTATCCATTTCTCGTACCAAATCGTATACACTTTTGAGCGATATGTCTCAGACCAGCGCCACTGCCACGATTCCCGAGCGCCGCCGACCGCGCGCCCCGGGCGACGAGTCGGTACACGCGACCGTCTACGACGCGATCCTCGATCATCGGCTGCCGCCCGGAACGCGACTCAGTGAAGACGCGCTCGGTGCCGCGTTCGGGGTCAGCCGCACGGTGGTTCGGCGGGCGCTTTTTCGTCTTGCCCAGGACCGCGTGGTGCAGATCCGGCCGCGTCGTGGCGCGGTGGTCGCGAGTCCGTCGGTGCAGGAAGCACGCGACGTGTTCGCCGCCCGGCGGGTCGTCGAGGGCGCCCTGCTGCGCGCGCCGACCGCACCGCCCGAGCGGCACGAAGTCGTCACCCTCCGCGCCTGCCTGCGCGCCGAGGACGATGCGCGGCGGCGCGGCGATCGCGCCGCCGCGATCCGCGTTTCGGGCGACTTTCATCTGCGCCTCGCACAGCTTGGCAACAATCGGGTGTTGAGCGAATTCCTCAGGGAACTGATCGCGCGCACCTCGTTGATCATCGCCCTGTACGAGATCCCCGGCCGTTCGAATTGCGCCCACGAAGAACACGCTCGGCTGCTGGATCGGGTCCTGCAGGTCGAGCGCGGCGCGGCGGTCGCGATGATGGATACGCACCTCGCCGCTTGCGAGGCCGGTCTGGATCTGCGACCGCGGACGCGACCGGCGGACCTGCGCGCGGTATTCGCGGACCTGATCAACCGGGCGGGGTAGGCGATGGAAGCGCTGATTAGCGACTGGCTGAGCCTGGTGCTGCGCTGGACGCACGTCATCACCGCGATCGCCTGGATCGGATCGTCGTTTTTTTTCATGTGGTTGGACAGCCACCTCGAGGCCCCGGCGCGCGCCGAGCCGGGCGTCGAGGGCGAGTTGTGGCTGACCCACAGTGGCGGCTTCTACCGCATGAGCAAGCTGCAACTCGCCGCCGACGAGATGCCCCGTACGCTGCACTGGGTGAAGTGGGAGGCGGCCTTCACCTGGATGAGCGGCCTGCTGCTGCTGGGGGTCGTCTATTACCACGGAGCGCGGGTGTATTTGATCGATGCCTCGGTAGCGGCGCTGTCGCCGGCCGCCGCGATCGCGATCGGAATCGCAACGCTGGCCGTGGCGTGGACGGTTTACGACCTGCTGTGGCAATCGGCCATGGCCCGTACGCGACCCGCCCTCGCCACCGCCCTTTCCTGCGTATTGCTGGTCGGCGCGGCCTACGCCCTCACCCATGTATACAGCGGCCGCGGCGCCTTCATTCATGTCGGGGCGCTGCTCGGAACCATCATGGCGGCGAACGTGTGGATGCGCATCATCCCCGCGCAGCGCGCCATGGTGGCCGCGACCGCGGCCGGCGGGAGCGCCGATCCGCGCCTCGGCGCGAGCGCCAAGCAGCGTTCGGTGCACAACAATTACATGACCCTGCCGGTGGTGTTCATCATGCTCAGCAGCCACTATCCGCGCACTTACGGGCATCCCTACAACTGGCTGATCCTGCTGGCGCTGTTTGCCGCCGGCGCGCTGGTGCGCCACTGGTTCAATCTGCGCAACGCCGGGCGCCGGGCGTGGTGGCCATGGCCGCTGGCGGCGAGCGTGGTGATCGCGACGGCGGGCGTGAGTGCCTTCACCCTGCCCGCTGCACCCGCCGCGCAAGCGGGGGCGACGGTGAGTTTCAGCGCGGCGCGCGCGGTGATTGCACGCCGCTGCGTGGCCTGCCATTCGGCGCAGCCCAGCAGCGCGGCCTTCAGCAGCGCGCCGAAAGGCATCAAGTTCGATACCGCGGACCAGATCGTCGCCCTCGCGCCGCGCATCCGGGCGCTGGCGGTGGATTCCCGAGCCATGCCGCTCGGCAATCTCACCGCCATGACCGCGGCCGAGCGCGCCTTGCTGGGACGCTGGATCGCGGCCGGCGCGCGCCGCGACTAGCACGGCGATGGAAAATTATCCACGCGAGCTGGTCGGTTACGGGGCGGATCCGCCCGCGGTGCGCTGGCCGCGCGGCGCGCGGTTGGCCCTGCAGATCGTCCTCAACTACGAGGAAGGTGGCGAAAACTGCGTACTTCATGGCGACCGCGCCTCCGAGTCGTTTCTGTCGGAGATCGTCGGCGCGGCGCCGTATCCCGGCGTGCGCCACAAGAGCATGGAGTCGCTCTATGAATACGGCAGCCGTACCGGCGTGTGGCGGCTGCTGCGACTGTTCGAGGAACGCGATATTCCGATCACCGTGTTCGCGGTCGGCATGGCGCTGGCGCGCCATCCGCGGGTCGCGGCGGCCCTCGTCGATGCCGGCCACGAGATCGCGAGCCACGGCTGGCGCTGGATAGACTACCAGTTCGTCGACGAACAGACCGAGCGCGAGCACATCGAACTCGCGGTGCGGGCGATCGAGCGCGCCACCGGCCAGCGCCCGCTCGGCTGGTACACCGGTCGCGACAGCCCCAACACTCGGCGTCTGGTGGTCGAGGCCGGCGGCTTTCTCTACGACGCCGACTCCTACGCCGACGATCTGCCCTACTGGGAACGGGTCGGCGACACACCGCAGCTTATCGTGCCCTACACCCTGGACGTCAACGACATGCGCTACGTCACACCCCAGGGCTTCAATTCCGGCGAGCAGTTCTACACCTATGTCAAGGACGCCTTCGATGTCCTCTACGCCGAAGGCGCGCGGCGCCCCAAGATGATGTCGCTCGGCCTCCATTGCCGGATCTCGGGACATCCCGGGCGCAGCGCCGCCCTGGCGCGCTTTCTTGATTACGCGCAGGGCCACACCGACTTGTGGATCTGCCGGCGCGTTGATATCGCACGTCATTGGCGCGAACATCACCCCTACGCGGATTCCCTCGAGTGAGCGCCACGCCGCTCGCGCGGATGGATCGCGCACGCTTCATCGCGACCTTCGGCGGCGTCTATGAGCATTCGCCGTGGGTCGCCGAAGCGGCCTGGGCGCGGGGGCCTTTCGCGGACCGGGCAGCGCTCCATCGGGCCATGGAGAAGGTGGTCGCGGAGGCGAGTCCGGCGCGCCAACTCGCCTTGATCCGCGCCCACCCCGAACTCGGCACGCGGGTCGCGCTGACCACCGCATCGCGCCGCGAACAGCGCGGCGCCGGGCTCGACGCGGGTGCGCCGACGGAGCGCGCGCGACTACTGGAACTCAGCGCGACCTACAGCGCACGCTTCGGCTTTCCCTTCATCCTCGCGGTCAAGGGCAAGGGCCGCGCCGAGATCATTGCGGCATTGACCGCACGCCTGGCACATTCAGTAGCCGAGGAACACGCAACCGCACTCGCCGAGATCGGCCGGATCGCCTATTTTCGGCTCGTGGACCTGGTGCCCGAGGATCAGCCGGCGGTCGCGAGGAGCCGCGCATGAACGACGGTTCGATCGCCGCCCCCATCAACCTCGCGCAACCGCGACTCGGTGCCGAGGTGATCGAGGCGAGCGATGACTTTTTCGCGCCCAAGGAACGGCTGATCGACCCGGCCGATCCGGTGTTCATCCCGGACAAATACGACGAGCACGGCAAGTGGATGGACGGCTGGGAATCGCGCCGCCGGCGGGTCCCCGGCCACGACCATTGCGTGGTGCGCCTCGGGGTCGCGGGCGTCATCGACGAAGTGGACATCGATACCCGCCACTTCGACGGCAACCACCCGCCGGCCGCCTCGCTTGAAGCGTGCCGCATCGTCGGCACGCCGGATGACCGAACGACGTGGCGCGAACTGCTGCCGCGCACGCCGATCGCGGGCGACAGCCACAATCGCTTCGCGGTCTGCGACAGGGGAGTCTGGACCCACGTGCGCCTCCATATTTACCCGGATGGTGGCGTGGCGCGGCTACGCGTCTACGGTCGCGTTCATCGCGACTGGCGCGGCGTCGAACCGGACACCCCCATCGATCTCGCCGCGCTCGCCAACGGCGGTCGCGCGATCGCCTGCAACGACATGCGCTTCGGCGCGCTCGAAAATCTGATCGCGCCGGGACGCGGCCGCGACATGGGTGACGGCTGGGAAACCCGGCGCCGCCGTGAACCCGGCCACGACTGGGCGATCGTCGCGCTCGCCCACCGCGGCCGCGTTTGTCGGGTGGAGGTCGACACCGCGCACTTCAAGGGAAATTACCCGGAGCGCTGTTCAATCGAGGGCGCGGACATCGGTGACGGATGCGCCGATGAGCGCGTGGCGGAGTGGCCGCACTGGCGGGTCCTGCTCCCCGAGCAACCGCTGGCTATGGACCGCGTGCACAACTTCGAATCCGAGATTGCCGACCTCGGCCCGATCACCCACGCGCGCCTCAACATCTATCCCGACGGCGGCGTGAGCCGTCTGCGCCTGTATGGTCGGATCGTCGCGCCCGCGGAAGCATAGACACCGATGGCACGCCGCACACTCACGCCGGAGCCGCTCACGGCCGGCGCATTCGAAGCCTTCGGCGATGTGATCGAAACGCGCGGCCACCAGGGACTCCCCATCAACGATGGCCAAGCGCTGCGCTTTCACGACCTCGCTGCGATCGACGTGCTCGCCGAAGAGGGCCGGGTGCTGCTAAACATATTCCGCGCCCGACCCGGGCCCGCGCCGATCCGGGTACGCATGATGGAGCGCCACCCCTTGTCGAGTCAGGCATTCGTGCCGCTCGCCGCGACACCATTTCTGATTCTGGTCGCACCGCCCGGCGCAAACGTCGCCCCCGCCGCGCTACGCCTGTTCAAGAGCGACGGCCGCCAAGGCGTGAACTACCATCGCGGCGTCTGGCACCATCCGCTGCTCGCCCTCGAACGCGACGCCGAGTTCCTGGTCGTCGATCGCGGTGGCCCGGGAACGAACTGTGACGTGTGGGAGATCGACGAAGCCGACGAAGTCACCCTGCGTAGCTGATTTCGCCAGGAAATCGGGCCGGTGAACGAGCCTCTTGCAATACTCTGAGCGGATGAGTGGCAATCCCGGTTCGAGTCCGTTTTCGAGCTGGGATGAGCTGCATGGTTGTTCCATGGAGCGAATTCCAGCTCGAAAAGGGGCCGAAACGGGGCAGCCAATCGCCGCTCATGAGTTTTGCAAGAGGCTCGAACGGTTACCTCCACTGATTCTCGCGGTCACCGGAAAACCGCTCGATCAGATTATCCGGCGGACTTTACGGCTTGGCGAAGGGGCCTTGGACATCGCTTTGTGGCATCATCTAAAAAGTCGAGCCGAAGTAAATACGGCGATGCCGTCGCCTTGGCCACGCTACCCGACGCGTTGCGTAGTTTCATCGGCGCGGCCGAGCGAGCCCCGGAGCCATGCGTCTTAGTCACGAGCAGATCCTCACTATCAAGGAAGAGGCCCGGCGGGCATTCGGACCGGCGGTGATCCGGCGCGTGTTCGGTTCCCGGGTGGATGATGGCGTCCGTGGAAGAGCTATCGTCCTTTGGGTGGATGCCCCTTTGGCGCCGGAAGGGACGGTACGGGTGGAAGGCCGGCTCCATACGGCATTACAGTGCAGGCGCGGTGAGCGGCGTATCGGCATCGTCGTTCACCGCTGCGCAACGCCCCACCGAACCGTCGACCAATCCCGATGAGTCGTCATTTGTACCGTGTCGGGGAGGTTGAAACTCCGTGAGACAAGTTAGCGGTAGCTTCGATGGGCATAGGGAGGATGAACTGGCCGAAGTACGCAGGATCGTTTTGGAGTATTTGACCCCCTGGCGGGTCAGAGTCTATCTGTTTGGTTCGCAGGCGAGAGGAGCCGCCACGGATCTTTCCGATATCGATATAGCGTTGCTACCTGAAGGTCCGGTCCCCGTTGACTGGTTGTCCGGTTTGCGCGAACGGCTTGAGGAGAGCTTGGTGCTTCGTTGCGTGGATGTGCTGGATTTGAGAACGGTCGAACCGAAGTTGAAGCACAGAATTCAAACGGAGGGCGTGCCGTGGAACGATTGAAAGAACGGATTGAACAAGCCCGTGCCGCTTTGACGACGTTGGAGGAGTTGGCCCTGGATGAACGCCCTACAAGCGTGGTTCGGGATGCGGCCATTCAGCGTTTCGAATACAGCTTTGAGGCGGTATGGAAAACCGCGCAACGTTATTTGCTGGTGATTGAGGGGCGTGTTGAAGCATCGCCAAAACCGGTGGTGCGGGCCTCCGTAGCGGCTGGGTTGTTGGAACAAGCGGATGGAAGAATGGCGCTCAAGATGGTCGACGATCGCAATCTGACGTCCCATACGTACAACGAGGCGTTGGCGCAGAGAATTTTTTCCGCTTTGTCGGAGTATGCGGGTATTCTGCGAACTTGGCTGAATGCCATGGGCGAAGGGGTGTCACGTCTGTGATGCCGTTCGGATCGTCAGCGAGAACGGGCGGCAGTGGGTCGGACAAGGTCGTCGATTTCTACTGGTGCGAATCCTATCGAACCATTGGTCATCAGCTCGGCCACGCTGACGGTCCTTTAACCTGGAATCCTCGGTTGACCGCTTCAATCCCAGAGTTGGAGATAGCAACCGATTGATATGAAAGCGATTGCTTTCAATTGCCGTGTTCACCTTCCGGGTGGACCACGCTACGGGATGAATGGCACGCTTGCGACGGCGCAGGCTGCCCCTTCGAGCGTACAGGGATGTATTCACCGCGTGTCCTGTAACGCACTACCCCGCTCCAACGCCCGGACTTTTTGAGATGTTACAGGGCGGCGTTACAACGCTTTGGAATAGAACGACTATCGCGCATCGTTGTGCCTTGCCCTGCACCCCCGCAAGCCTTCACCCCGTCCAACCGAGGATTCCGTCAGTCAAGGACTCGGAACGAGTGCCCGCCCGACGATGGACTTCGCGAATTTGCTGAAGTCATCGAGATGGCGATTGGCAATTTCGTGAACAATACACCAGTCGACGGTATCGTAGCGATGGATCGCGAGGTTGCGGAATCCAACGGCCTTTTTCAGGCGCGCGGCCAAGTCTCCGTCGATATACCCGAGATCCGCGACTACATCGAAGGCTCGTCCCATGGTATCCGGCGGAGGAAGATCGCTGGCCGAGATCAGGTTCACCGCGATATCGACACAGAGCTGAACGGCACGGGTGAGATTCAGCGTTACGATGTCCTGGGCATCGATGTCCCGGTCCAATTCCTGGGGCGAATCCGGGCATTTTTCCTTGACCCGCGTCAGGCAGCGTCGCAGTGACTCTAGTTTCTGTTCGATCACTGCCCGATCCATGCCCGCCTCCGCTCGCCAAGAATTCTCCGGTAATAGGGCATGAAGTCCGCGTCATCGACGAGGTGCCGGATCACCAACTCCGCATAAGACCGGTCCGTACCGAAGAGCCGTTTACCTCGTTTGAGGATCTGGCCCAGCAGGGGTTCCCCCGCTTCCGCCAGGTCGATGAGATCGATCGGCCGACCCGTCGCCTCGGCAAGCTCTTCAATCAGGGCTATTTTTTCCTCCCGCTTGATCGGCTGCCCCGCGGCGACCGCGAGGTCGACATCGCTGTGGTAACCAGCCCGCCCGGTGGCGATCGAGCCGAAGAGTATCGCCATCTCTATCTCGGGGTGGCGGGCCAGCACCGATTCAATCGGTTGCCGTTGATTTTGCTCCAACACCAATCCTCTCCGAGTGCGTTCCGTGAAAAAATGTTGATCAACAACCCCGCGCAGAAGACATCGGCATACCGGGTCAGGCCTTTATTTTTCCTGTCCCCTTGCCGCAACGCCCGGCAAGTATCCCCGTGGTGCGGCACATGCAGCACGCAAATTCCGGGAACCGCACGAAGATTTTCGCAGCCACGCCCTCATCTATCATGGGCACGGCGAGATCGTGATCGTCGGTCATTCCGGGCGCTTGCGTGACTTACACATCATCCGGCACTCCAACTTCACCGATGCCGCGCAGGCAAGACCTGGGAGAAGCGCAGTCCAAGCCTTCCAGATAACTCTGACACAGCTTCCGGTAGCTCTCAAATGATTCGACGGATACATCCGTCGGGTGACCACCGGCCGGAACGCACGAATGCCGTCAGGCGCGCACGCAGTCCACGGCGTCGAGTTGAATGGTGGTGGCGCGGTTAGCGATGTCGAGCAGTATCACCACCCGCTCCCTGCCGGTGCGCGAGATCAATAGACCCGTAATCGGCCATCACGCCTTCGATGACGCGTACCCGGTCACCCGGTTCGAGGCACGGTGGGGTAAGCTGCTGGATTCCGTCGCCATCTTCGCGGTCCTTGAGCATCGCGATCATGTCGTCCGGGATCCGGGCCGGGCGCAGGCCGAATCGAACCAAGCGGCTCACCCCGAGGGTCGAGCGGATCGGACCCCAGTCGTCGCTCTCGTCGCTCAACCGCACGAACAGGTAGCGGGGAAACAGCGGTTCGATGCGCACCGCATGGCGACCTGCGACTCGCCTGCGGTTGCGCAGCAGCGGCAGATAGGACTCGTAGCCCTGGCGCTGGAGATTGTCGAGCGCGACGCGCTCGCGTTGCGGCTTGCTGTGGATGAGGTACCAGGCGCGCATCGTCTTGCGGTGGGCGATTCAGGCGCTGCCCATGCCACGGCCCACGCCTCGGCCTACACAACAGTAATCGAAGCCGGCGGCGCGCATCTCATCGGGCTCGTAGACGTTGCGCAGGTCCACGAAAACCCTGCCGCGCATCCGTTTGAGCGCCTCGTCGAGGTCGAGACCTCGGTAGGCGTTCCACTCGGTCATCAGCACCACCGCATCGGCGCCTTCCAGGGTTGCGTAAATGTCGTCGCAGTATTCGACTTCCGCGGGCAGCAGCGCACGGGCCTCGTCGACTCCTTTGGGATCGTGGGCGCGGACCCTGGCGCCTTTCTCGATCAAGGTTGGCAAGATCCCGAGGGCCGGCGAGTCGCGCATGTCGTCGGTCTCCGGTTTGAAGGTCAAACCCAGAACCGCGATCACCTTGGCGGCCTCGTTGCCGCCGAGCGCGGCGCGGATCTTGGCCACCATGCGCTGGCGTTGTGCGGCGTTGACCTCCACCACCGCTTCGACGATCCGGCACGAGGCGTCATATTCCTGGGCGGTGCGCACCAGGGCGAGGGTGTCCTTGGGGAAGCACGAGCCACCGTAGCCGGGGCCGGGGTACAGGAACTTGCGCCCGATTCGCCCGTCGAGGCCCATACCTCTGGCGAGCGAGTGGACGTCGGCGCCGACCTTCTCGCACAACGACGCGAGTTCGTTGATGAAGCTGATCTTGGTGGCGAGAAAGGCGTTCGAGGCGTACTTGATGAGTTCGGCGCTCTCCAGATTGGTGATCACGATCGGCGTCTCGATCAGGTTGAGCGGCCGATACAAGGCGCGCAACGCGGCCTCGGCGCGTTCGCTCTCAACCCGATCACGACTCGATCGGGGCGCATGAAGTCCGAGATCGCCGCCCCTTCGCGGAGAAATTCCGGGTTCGAGGCGACATCGAATTCGGCGCCCGGATTCGCTTCGCGAATGGTGCGCGCCACCTGGCGAGCGGTACCGACCGGCACCGTCGACTTGTCGACCACCACCGTGTAGCCACGAAGTTGCCTGGCCACCTCCCGCGCGGCGGCATACACGTAGCTAAGGTCCGCGTGTCCGTCGCCGCGGCGGGTGGGGGTGCCGACCGCGATGAAAACCAGATCCGCCTCGCCTACCGGCGCCTCGAATTCAGTGGCGAACCGCAAGCGCCCGGCCTCCGCGTTGCGCGCCACCAACTCATCGAGACCCGGCTCGTAGATCGGCACCTCGCCCGCCGCGAGACGCTCGATCTTGGCGGCGTCGACATCGAGACAAGTGACATTGGCGCCGAATTCGGCGAAACAGGCGCCCGAAACGAGGCCCACGTAGCCGCTGCCGATCATTACTACATTCATGCGTGTTACTCAGGTTCAGGGTTCCCGGTTCAAAGATTCGAGGCCAATAAGAACATCGCGCCGTCCGGACTCTCGGCATCTGCCGTGACGCAACGGATCACAGCCGCCACAAGCGCACGCCTTCGGGTAGCGAGTCGCGCGGCAACGCCCCCTTGACGTCGACCACCACGCCACGGCGATCGCGCAGCAAGGCGCCGATTCGCGCCCACTCGCCACTCAGATAGTCGTGGTGCGCCACCGCCAGCAGCACGCAATCGGCCGGCTCGGCCCGATCCGCATCGACCAGTTCGATTCCGTACTCGCGACGCGCCTCGGCGGCGTCGGCGAGTGGATCGCACACCTGTACATGCACGCCGTAGTCGAGGAGTTCGCGCACGATATCGATGACCCGGGTGTTGCGCAGGTCGGGGACGTCTTCCTTGAATGTCAGTCCCAACACCGTGACCCGCGCGCCGCGAACACCGACCCCTTCATGGATCAGACCCTTGACCACCTGCGACGCCACGTAGGCGCCCATACCGTCGTTGATCCGCCGCCCGGCGAGGATCACCTGCGGGTAGTAACCGAGCATCGTCGCCTTGTGGGTCAGGTAATAGGGATCCACGCCGATGCAGTGGCCGCCGACCAGACCCGGTTTGAATGGCAGAAAATTCCACTTGGTACCGGCCGCGGCGAGCACATCACGGGTGTCGATGCCCATCCGTTCGAAGATCAGCGCGAGTTCGTTCATCAACGCGATGTTCAGATCGCGCTGGGTGTTCTCGATGACCTTGGCGGCCTCGGCGACCTTGATCGTGGCCGCGCGGTGAACGCCCGCTTCGACCACCGATTCGTATACCGCCGCGACCGTTTCGAGGGTCGCGGCGTCCTGACCGGAGACGACCTTGGTGATGGTCGTGAAACGGTGCTCACGGTCGCCCGGATTGATGCGTTCCGGCGAGTAGCCGACCGTGAAATCCTCGCCGCAGCGCAATTTGCTCGCCGCCTCCAGCACCGGCACGCACTCTTCCTCGGTGGCGCCCGGATAAACGGTGGACTCGAATACCACGATATCTCCGGCCTTGAGTTGCGCGCCGACGGTGCGCGACGCGCCGAGCAACGGGCTCAGGTCGGGACGCTTGGCCCCGTCGATCGGCGTCGGCACCGCCACGATGTGGAAATCGGCGCGCCCGAGGTCGGTCGGATCGTCGGTGAACAACACCTCCGCCCCAAGCAATTCCTCGGCATCCACTTCGCGGGTACGATCCTGCCCGCCCTTGAGTTCCGAGACGCGCTGACTGTTGAGGTCGAATCCGATCACCCGGCCCTGGCGCCCGAAGGCCACCGCCACCGGTAGGCCGACGTAGCCGAGTCCGGTAACCGATATTTTACGTCCGTGTCCCATGTTCACTTCTCCTTATGCGTTCGGCTTATGCGTTGGGCCTATGCGTTCGGAGGGCCTTGCGCACGTCGCGCAAAAAAATTCCCGGCGCCTCTCGAAAAACGCACGCAGAATCTCACGCCGCGCCGTAATAATCCTTGTACCACTCGACAAATCGGCGCACGCCAACCTCCACCGGTGTCGTCGGCCGGTAGCCGGTGGCGCTGACCAAGGCGTCCACGTCGGCGTAGGTATCGGGCACATCGCCGGGTTGCAGGGGCAACAGATTGCGTTCCGACTTGCGCCCCAGACACTCCTCGATCACGTCGATGTAGTGCCCCAGTTCCACCCAGTTATTGTTGCCGATATTGTAAAGTCGATAGGGCGCGTTACTGGAGGCGGAATCCGGTGCGTCGCCACTCCAGTTCGGATTCGGCTCGGCCGGTCTGTCGAGCACCTGGATGACGCCCTCGACGATATCGTCCACGTAGGTGAAATCGCGACGGTGACGACCGTAGTTGAAGACATCGATTGGCTCGCCCGCGAGGATCTTGCGGGTAAACAGAAACAGCGCCATGTCGGGCCGTCCCCACGGTCCGTAGACGGTGAAGAATCGCAATCCGGTGGTCGGAAGCCGATACAAGTGGCTGTAACAGTGGGCCATCAATTCGTTGGCCTTCTTGCTCGCCGCGTACAGCGAAACCGGGTGGTCGACGTTGTCATGCACCGAAAACGGCAGATGGGTATTGGCGCCGTACACCGAACTCGACGAAGCGTAGACGAAGTGCTCGACCTGCTGTTGGCGGCAACCCTCCAGGAGGTTGACGAACCCCATCAGATTGCTGTCGGCATAGGCGTGGGGATTCTCGATGGAATATCGGACCCCCGCCTGAGCAGCGAGATTCACGACCCGCTGCGGACATTCCTGCGTAAATAACGCCGCGATTCCGTCGCGGTCCGCAATATCGAGACGCACATCGCTGAAACCGGCGTGTGCGGTGAGGCGCGCGAGACGCGCTTTCTTGAGGCCTACGTCATAGTAGTCATTGAGGTTGTCAACACCGATCACCCGATCGCCACGCTCCAACAATCGCCCACACAACGCCGCGCCGATAAAGCCGGCGGAGCCGGTTACGAGCACCTTCATAAACCAGTTTCCTTAAAAAGTGTTCATCTGGAAACGCCGGTCATCGCCGTACCGGACCGCGTGCCGGTTTAGGAAGACGGGCACGAATTAACTGCCTCGATATCCCGAAAACGTCCACGCCCCTCTCACCCGGTCCACGAGAGTAATCTCGACCTCGATGCAGGCCGGCAACCCGGAAAGTAACGACTCAGGTTATCAGGTTCAACCTGGAATCCTCGGTTGGACGGGGTGCAGTGTGCGTTTGCGGGGGTGCAGGGCAAGGCACAACGATGCGCAATAGTCATTCTATTCAAAGCGTTGTAACGCCGCCCTGCGCCGCCGCAAACGTGCCATTCGCGCCGTAGCGTGATTCACCGGGCGGGTGAACACATCGATTGACATCAAAGGCATTCATATCAGCCGGTTACTGTCAGAATGTAGCGGTCAACCGAGGATTCTGTCTAGGTTCAAGGTTCGGGGGGGTTCCGGGCGCGAGGACTTGCGTTGCTCCCGGCTCTCGGTATCGTCCATGAATCCACGCGTCAGCGCCGCTATCCGCCGTTTCAGCCGATCCTCATCGGTCAATTCCCATCACCTCGTCAACGCCTACCCCGAGTGAGTCAGCGCACGGCGTATGACACCGCGTTCAACGGACGACCGGCCCCTTGCTGCGGGTAATCGCCTGCAATCGTCGGATCAATGTCTCCCAGTCAACTTGGTGATTGTACCCGACCACGTCGATGCGAGGCGGCATTCCGCCACCCTCGACAATGTAAAAACCGCCTTTAGCGGGCGCCACGCCATCCATCCGGCAGCTACCGGCCCGCAATCGGCAACTGAGCCCGAGCCGCGCGTAGGAAAACTCGTTGAATAGCCCCAGAAAAACCGACGACAGCATCCCGCCCGCGCCACCGATCCGCGCCAAGTCGTTCACCGCGCGTTGCGAGATCCGGTGCCGGGAATCGTCGCCTTCGGGGGTCTCCAGTCGCGCATCGAAGGCGCTCGGCAACCAATCTTCGAGTACCAACCCCCGCACGCGGCCGTCCAAACGTCCGAGGATCCGCCCGAAGGAAAAGGTGCGGGTCAGGGTTTCCAGTGACAAGCCGCGGATCTCGACGTCGGTCTCGAGGCGCGGCGCGACCCCGAACGGACGCTCGATACGCAAACCATGCAACGTGATCACCCCATCGAAAACCCGCACCGGCATGTCGCCGTCCATCCGGAGCGTGCCGCGTGCGTATTCGATCCGCGGAATCTCGCCGCCCAGCGTACCACCGAAACGCGGCCAGCCGAGTGCCGCCGTGATCCGCTCCAGCGATACCGGCGCCAGACGGCCGCTAAGCGTATAGCCGAAGGCGTCGCGACCAACGTCGTGCGCGCGCAAGCGGTCGATACGCAATGCCCCGTCAAGGATCGGCAGCACAGCGGGACGCGTCAGTTCCAACTCCCGGCCGCTGATGCGGGTCGCGATTTCAGTCGCACCGAGCGCGAACCGGTAGAGGCGCCCCGAGCCGATCCGCAACCGCGATTCGCGCCCCGGACCGCTGCCATCCCAACGCAACACGCCCGACACGTCTGCTAGCGTCAGACGTCCCTCGGGATCGCGGATAGCGGCCCGCTGGAAGCGCAGCTCAGCCGCGCTTGCGACGCCGTCGCGCCAATCGAGCGTGGCGCCGATGCGCCCGGCCACGGTCGCCCGATCAAGCCCCACGCCGGCCAGCCACGGCGCCACGTAGGTCTTGAAAACAGGGGCGAAATTGGTCAGCGCGAGTTCCGCATGGAGCGCGTCGAGTCGCTTGCCACGAATCGTCAACCGGCCGGAAACCTCGGCGAGTCCATCCTGGGCGAGGACGAAGTGATCAAGCGCGACCCGCCGTGCGGGCGCCGACCAATGACCGTCGGCGTGGAGGCTGAGCGCCACCTTGCCCGCATCGACGAATATCGGATCGAGGAAGATCTGCCCCGCGCTGACCGACAGATCCACGCTGAGCGCACGTGAACCTTGCTCCGGGCGCAGGCTGCCGCTCAGCGCCACCGTGACGCCTTCACCCGCGTGCAGACCCGACCGGTCCGAGAAACTCAGCCCGGTGAGCATGCCATGCACCGTGCCGCGGCCGATATTTCGGCCGCCGCCAAGCTCGATCCTGGCATCGATATTTCCCTTGGTCAGCGCAACCGGCAACAGATTCGGCGCCAACGCCCTTGCCACGGTCGCAAGCTCGACCCCTTTGACGCTCAGCACGAGCGACCAGCGACCCGCCCTCGAATCCGCGTCGAGGGTGAGGGTACCGCCGTCGAGTTTCAGCGGGCCGGCGTGCAGGCGCAGCGTTCCGTCACGCGCGTCGAAGCGCAGCGGCGCACGCAACCGGTGCGGACTCAACGCAGGAAAAACAAAGGACAGCGTACCGCGCGTGCAGCGGGGTCCGGCCGCGTCGACGCGGCCGGCGGCGCAACTCAACCGCAGCCCACGCAGCGGTTGCAGCAGCGCCGGCAGCGCAAGTCGAGCGAATCGCAGATCGACGTCCAGGCCGCCGTCCGGCTGGTAGCGCAGTTCCACCCGCGCCGGACCGCTGGACCACCCCGGTCCCGCCAGTGCCTCGACGGCCACACCGTAACGCTCGGTCGCCGCCGCACCGGCCGCGACCAGGGCCAGCGTGGCGCCCGCGAGCGCCAAGCGGCGCCGACCAGGGCCTCGGTTCAAAATAAACTCACCGTTTCGAGCACCGATTCTTCCCGCCCAGCGGCGATGCTCGTCCGTTGAATAGCCGTGGTGCTATTCGCCTTCCTCACGCCTTCCCGACCGGGCGTCTCGTCGCTCGCAATGGCAACTTGATTCTGGCCCGAGCCCTACGCCACAAACACCCCCGTAGATAGATAGCGGTCGCCCCGATCGCAGATGATCACGACGATCACGCCATCCCCGATCTCGGCGGCCAGGCGGACCGCCGCGTGCACCGCGCCGCCCGACGAAACGCCCGCGAAGATCCCCTCCTCGCTACCCAGTCGGCGCGTCATCTCCTCGGCCTCCGGGGCGGAAACCTCAAGGGTTCGATCGACGCGCTCGGGTTCGAAGATCTTCGGCAGATAGGCCGGCGGCCAGCGGCGAATCCCGGGGATACTCGATTCGCCGTCCGGTTGCACGCCGATCACCTGAATCGCGGAAGATTGTTCCTTGAGATAACGCGATACGCCCATGATGGTACCGGTGGTCCCCATCGCACTGACGAAGTGAGTCACCCGACCCCGCGTATCGCGCCAGATCTCCGGGGCGGTCGTGGTGTAGTGAGCGAGCGGATTGTCCGGATTGGCGAACTGATCGAGCACCCTTCCGTCGCCGCGTGCGGCCATCTCCGCGGCCAGGTCGCGAGCCGCCTCCATGCCCCCTTCGCGCGACACGTCGATCAATTCCGCGCCGAAGGCGCGCATCGCGCCCTTGCGCTCGGCGCTCATGTGCTCGGGCATGATCAACACCATCCGATAGCCCTTGATCGCGGCGGCCATCGCCAACGCGATCCCGGTGTTGCCGCTGGTCGCCTCGATCAGCGTGTCACCGGGATGAATGTCGCCGCGCGCCTCGGCGCGACTGATCATGCTGAGCGCCGGACGATCCTTGACCGAGCCCGCCGGATTGTTGCCCTCGAGCTTGGCGAGTACGGTCGCGCCAGTGGATCGCACGATGCGCTGCAAGCGCACCAGCGGCGTTCCACCGACGAAATTTTCCAGGGTCGGGTAGGTCATAACGTGCGCAGTGTAACGGATACGAGCCCCGCGGGCAGCGTAGCCGACGGGCGTACCGATGCGTCGTTTCGGGGCGCGCGCACCCGTTTGGCTCGCGCCGGTACCTATCACTCCACTATACTTCGCCGCCTTGAATCCGACGCTGGCGGACTGCCCGCCCGAACCCGCGCGGTCAACCCGTGCGACCAACCCGCGCGATCAACCCATATCAGGAGACAGCATCGATGTCACGAACCGTCAACTGCGTAGTTCTCAAACGTGAGGCCGAAGGGCTCGACGAGCCGCCGTATCCGGGCGCCCTCGGCGAGCGCATATTCGCCAATGTGTCCCGCGAGGGTTGGCAGGAATGGCTGGTGCGGCTACAGATGATCATCAACTAGAACGGCCTGAACACGGCGGATCCACGCACCTTGGAGGTCATCGAGCAACACATGTTGGGCTTCTTGTTCGACGAAGGGGAACTCGGCAAGGTCCCGCAAGGCTTCCAGGGGGGTACGCAAAAGAAGTAGGCGCCTCGGAGCCTCGTCGTTTCAACCTAGACATAATGAATTGACCTGCCCAACCTCGAAGACGTGGGTTACGCTAAGAGGTTGGAAACCCTGGCGCAGAGCCATAATCGAGGAGGACAGGTCATGAACGAGTTTAG
>Ga0114931_10000750_pt1 | contig 40353 bp, 38 predicted proteins | sample 2SBtaG_FD_89579 | JGI IMG/M metagenome (GOLD analysis project Ga0114931, IMG submission 89579) | Deep subsurface microbial communities from Kolumbo volcano to uncover new lineages of life (NeLLi) - 2SBTROV14_V59a metaG | ecosystem: Environmental > Aquatic > Marine > Volcanic | place: Kolumbo... | reverse complement strand
GCGCCGACCGCAGCGCCCGAGCCCGCGCCGACCGCAGCGCCCGAGCCGGTCACGCCGTCGTCCGGGCCGTCGCCGTGGGATACGACGCCGGCGCCCGAGCCGACCGTGCCGCCGCCCGAGCCCGCGCCCAGCGAGCCGGTGACGCCCAAGCCGGCGGACGAGCCGATCTGGAAGTAGGGGCAGGCCTGCCCGAAGAGTCGGAGCAGGCGCCAGGTTCGCTCGACGGCGACCTCCCGGGCAACTACGGCCACCCTGGGCAGGTAGGCTCCGCGTTCTTGCCCGCTCCGGGCAACTACGGCCACCCTGGGCAGGTAGGCTCCGCGTTCTTGCCCGCTCCGGGCAACTACGGCCACCCTGGGCAGGTAGGCTCCGCGTTCTTGCCCGCTCAGGATCTTCGGGCCGGCGCTCGGTTCGGCGGCCGGCGCCCGCGCCTCAGCCGCGCTCGATGATCGTCGTCACGCCCTGCCCGACGCCCACGCACAGGGTCGCCGCCCCAACCGTGGCGCCCACGCGCTCCATCGCCCCGAGCAGCGTCGTCAGGATCCGCGCCCCCGAGCAGCCGAGCGGGTGACCGAGCGCGATCGCGCCGCCGTGCAGGTTCACCCGATCCTCGGGCACCTCGAGCTCCCGCAGCACCGCGAGGGACTGCGCGGCGAAGGCCTCGTTCAGCTCCCACACCTCGATGTCCCCGACCGATAGCCCCGCACGCGTCAGGGCCTTGCGGGTGGCCGGCACCGGGCCCAGGCCCATCACCGTCGGATCCACCCCCGCCGAGGCGACCGCGCGGATCCGCGCACGCACCGACATCCCCGCCTCACGCGCCGCGGCCTCGTCCGCGATCACGAGCGCGGCGGAGCCATCGTTCAACGTGCTGCTGTTGCCGGCGGTCACCGAGCCGCCCTTGCGGAAGCCGGGGCGCAGGCGGGCCAACTTCTCCATCGAGGTGTCCCGGCGCGGGCCCTCGTCCGCCTCGACGACCGTCTCGCCCTTGCGGCCGGGGATCCGCACTGCCACCAACTCGCCGTCGAACCACCCGGCGTCCTGGGCCGCCACCGCCTTCTGGTGGCTGCGCAACGCGAAGGCGTCCTGCTCCTCACGGGAGATGGGGATCCGGTCGAGGATGTTCTCGGCGGTGCACCCCATGGCCTCGAGGGGGAACATCGCCTCGAGCTTCGAGTTCGGGTAGCGCCACCCGAGCGAGGTGTCCCAGATGGTGACGTTGCCCGCCTTCGGATGCTGCGGCCCGCGCGGCATCGAATAGGGCGCGCGGCTCATGGACTCGACGCCGCCGGCCACGCAGAACCGCGCGTCGCCCACCTGCACCATCCGCGCGGCCTGGTTGACCGCCTCGAGCCCCGAGGCGCACAGGCGATTCAGGGTGACCCCGGGCACGTGGTAGGGCAGCCCCGCCAGCAGCAGAGCCATGCGTGCCACGTTGCGGTTGTCCTCGCCTGCCTGGTTGGCGCACCCGAAGAAGACCTCGTCGACGTCGGCCGGGTCGAGGCCGGCGCGGCGCAGGACCTCGCCGATCACGAGCCCGCCGAGGTCGTCGGGACGAGCCCCGGACAGGCCGCCCTGGAAGCGGCCGATGGGGGTGCGGACGGCATCGACGATCACGGGCTGGTTCACGGGTCACCTCGCGGCGGAAGGGCTCGTCATAGCCGCCGCGAGCGCCCCGCGAAAGCGGCTCACCGACGCCAGGTCGCGACGTAGGGAACGGGCCAGGTCGTGCGGACGTCGGCGTAGCCGTCACGCGCGCTGTCCCCGAGGAAGCTCGGGGTCCGCGATACCTCGGGCAACGCCGGGATCAGGTGGTCGAAGGTCGGACTCCTGTCGGCCGTGCCGCGCCCGGCGGCGACGGATACAGCCGGCTCCCACCGAGGAGGTGACATGCAGCGGATCGGCGTCGTAGGCGCGGGCACCATGGGACACGGCATCGCGCAGATGGCCGCGATGGCCGGCTACACGGTGCGGCTCACCGACCAGGACCCCGCCGCCCTCGAGCGCGGGCTGCAGCAGGTGCGCGCGCACCTCGACAAGGGCGTGGCGCGCGGCAAGGTCGACGCCGAGACCCGCGAGCGGGCCCTGGAGCAGCTCTCCGGCGTGGTGGACCTCGCCGCGGTCGCGGAGGACGCCGACCTGCTGGTGGAGGCGATCCCCGAGCACCTCGACTGGAAGCGGGACCTGTTCGCCAAGCTAGGGCCTGGCCCCGGCGGGGTGCATCTTCGCGACGAACACCTCGTCGCTGTCGGTCGCGAAGATCGCCGAGGCGGTGTCCGACCCCGGGCGGGTGGTCGGCACCCACTTCTTCAACCCGGTGCACATCATGGCGCTGCTGGAGATCGTGGTGACCGACACCACGCGCCCCGGGGTGCTCGGGGCGATCCGGGACTTCGGCGAGCGGATCGGCAAGGAGGCCATCGTGGTCCGGGACTTCCCGGGCTTCGCGACCTCGCGGCTGGGCGTGTGCCTCGGGATGGAGGCGATCCGCATGGTCGAGCAGGGCGTCGCGAGCCCCGAGGACATCGACAAGGCGATGGTGCTCGGGTACCGGCACCCCATCGGCCCGCTGAAGCTGTCCGATCTCGTCGGCCTCGACGTGCGGATGCACATCGGCGAGTACCTCGCGAAAGAGCTGGGCAACCCGGCCTTCGAGCCCCCCGCGCTGATGCGGAAGATGGTCGCCGAGGGCCGCCTGGGCAAGAAGACCGGCCGCGGCTTCTACGACTGGCCGACCTAGCCGCCCCGCGTGCGGGATCCGGGTTGGTCTGTTCCCCTCGAAGTGGCTAGGATGCCCCACTTCGAACACCCGGACCCGCGTGGCGCCGGAGGTGCGCGCGCCACGGGCCCGCCGGGGACGAATCCAGGGGAAAGGCAACCATGACCGACGTAGCCCCGAAGGACATCCGCACCCTCGCCCTGATCGGCCACCAGGGATGCGGGAAGACCACCCTCGCCGAGGCGATGCTCTTCCTGACCGGCGCCAAGAAGTCGACGGACGATCCCTCCCTGCTCGACTTCGAGCCCGAGGAGGTCGACCGTGGCGGCTCCACGAGCGCCTCGCTGGCGACCATGACCTTCAACGGCCGCCGGCTGCACGTCTTCGACACCCCCGGCGACGGCAGCTTCATCCACGAGGCACGCTCGGTGCTGCGCGGTGTCGACGCCGCGGTTGCCGTGATCTCCGCGGTCGACGGCGTCGAGGTCGAGACCGAGCGCACCTGGCGCTTCATCACCGAGGCCGGCCTGCCGCGGCTGATCTTCATCAACAAGATGGACCGCGAGCGCGCCAACCCCGAGCGCGTGCTCGGCGAGATCGAGGAGATCCTGCACGTCAAGCCGGTGCCCCTGCAGCTCCCCATCGGGCTCGAGGCCAACTTCAAGGGTGTCGTCGACCTGCTGCGCGACGAGGCCCGCCTGTTCCACGACGACCACAGCGGGCAGGTCGACAAGGGCCCGGTGCCCGACGACCTCGCCAGCGAGGTCGAGGCCGCCAGGGAGGCGGTCACCGAGGCCGCCGCCGAGGGCGACGACGACCTGCTCGAGAAGTACCTCGAGACCCTGGAGCTCTCCCAGGAGGAGGTCCTCACGGGCCTGCACGAGGGCATCCGCGACGGCAAGATCGTCCCGGTCATCTTCGGCGTCGCCAGCGCCAACAAGGGCGTGACCCGCCTGCTCGAGATCACCGATGCCCTCCCCTCGCCGCTGGAGCGCCCCGCGCGCATCTGCCTCGACGGCGACGAGACCGCCCCGGATCCCGACGGCCGCCTCGTCTGCCAGGTGGTAAAGTCGATCCTCGACCCCTACGCGGGCCGCATCAACCTGATCCGCGTGCTGCGCGGCACGGTCACGACCGACACCGACGTGCGCAACTCCACCCGCAAGAGCGACGAGCGCCTGGGCACCCTGTACTGGGCCATCGGCAAGACCCTCTCCCCGGCGACCCAGGCCACCGTGGGCGACATCGTCGCGGTCAGCAAGCTCAAGTCGACGCACACTGGCGACACCCTGTGCGACCCGAAGACCGACATCGTGATGTCGCCGCTCGATTTCCCCGCGTCCATGGCGACCTTCATCGTGAAGCCCGCCACCCGCAAGGACGAGGACAAGATGCGCGACTCCCTGGAGAAGATCGCCGAGGAGGACCCGGCCTTCGTGATCGGCAGCGACTCGCTGACCAAGGAGGTCACGGTCAGCGGCCAGTCGCAGGCGCACATCGAGATGTCCCTGCACAAGCTGGCCCGCAAGTACAAGGTGAACGTCACCACCGAGATCCCGCCGGTGCCCTACCGCGAGACGATCAAGGCCTCGACCGAGGTGGAGGGCAAGCACAAGAAGCAGACCGGCGGCCGCGGCCAGTTCGGCGTCGCGTTCATGCGCATCGAGCCGCTACCCCGGGGCGAGGGCTTCGAGTTCGTCGATGCGATCAAGGGCGGCGCCATCCCGCGCCAGTACATTCCCGCGGTCGAGAAGGGCGTCGTGGGCGCCATGGAGCGCGGCGTGCTCGCCGGCTACCCGGTGCAGGACCTCCGGGTCACCGTCTACGACGGCAAGTACCACCCGGTCGACAGCTCCGAGGCGGCGTTCATGCTCGCCGGCTCCAAGGGCTTCAAGGCCGGGTTCATGAAGTGCAAGCCCTCCCTGCTCGAGCCCATCGTCAAGATGGTCATCGTGTGCCCGGAGGAATCCGTCGGCGACGTGATGGGCGACCTCGGCAGCCGCCGTGGCCGCCTGCAGAACACCGAGTACCGCGGCTCGCGGGCCATGGTGCACGCGCTCGTGCCCCAAGCCGAGGTGCAGACCTACGGCGCCGACCTCCGGGCCATGACCCAGGGCAAGGGCACGTTCACCTTCGAGCTGTCCGGCTACGAAGAGGTCCCCCACAACCTCATCGACAAGATCGTCGCCGAGCACCAGCGCGAGGAAGAAGAGGACGAGTAGGCCCCGCGCCTCCCGGTGCGGGGCGCGCCTACGGCGTGGTCTTCGTGCCCGGCGGCACGGGGATCCGCTCCGTGATCACGTGCGCGCCGGACTTGTCGTAGCTCACCGTCGTCTCCATCGGGCGATCGGCGACGAACCACGGCGCGGTCGGCAGCACCTTCAGGTGCGCCTCGCCGTCCTCCCACCAGGCGTCCACGTCGCCGATGGCGTGGCTCTGCTGGCCGTCGATGTCGATCACGAACCGGCCCTCGAAGTGCCCGGTGAAGGGACGGCGCAGGTCGGGGAGCGAGGGGTGGAACTCGATGTGGGTGGCGGGCACCGGCTGGCCCCACTGGCGCGCCTCGGCCCACCACAGCTCCCAGGTGTCGTCATCGACGCGGCGGAAGCGGTAGTGCAGGGTGCGCAGGGCACCGTACTGGTAGGCGTCGACATAGCGATCGCCCTGCTCGACGTGCCACCGGGTCGGGACGTTCTCGCCGTCGACCATCGCGTAGGTGCCGGTGAAGCCGCGCATCGGCACGCCCTGGTCGTCGACCCCGCCGGCGTCGCTCGCCTCGGCGGGGACCGCGCCGACCACGTCGCGCTCGGTGGGCTCCTCCTCCCAGACCCCGCCGGCCGAGAGCACGAGATCGGTAATCGCGATGCCGCCCTGGGTCTGCTCGAGCACCATGTCGAAGGGGACAAGCCCCAGGATCCGGCGTAGCTTCCAGTTCTTTCCGCCGATCTCGATGCTCGCCTTCTTCCCGAAGTCCCGGTAGGACACGTCGAGCGCGACCATCACCTGGTTCGCCGAGTGCCCGAAGGTCGAGCCGTTGCGCTTGGACTGCTTGGTGCCGGGGCCCCTGCCCTCGTAGTGGGCGGTGACGTCCTCGCCGTCCATGTTCTGGTAGGAGATCGTGACGTCGAGGCCCTTGGCGGTGGAGTTGTCGACCACCTTCACCGGCCACTGCTTGCGCTTCAGCGGGATCTCCGGCATCCACCGATCGAGATCGGGCAGGTCGGCGACGATGGACTGGCTCTTCGTCGCCTCGCGGGCGTCCTTGGCGAGCCACAGCGGACCGTCCGGGGTCCGGAGCATCGCGTACTCGTGCATGTTCCAGTCGGGATGCGTGCTCACGAGCACGAGATCGACGTCGTAGGTGGCCCCGAAGATCTGCACCGGGAGCACCGGAAAGCCCGCCTTGGGCCCGCTCGTGTAGGTCACCCCCGACGGCGCGTCGCCGGGGAAGGCGCGGGTGCGCTGCCACGAGGTGAGCACGGGCCCCTCGGGGAGCATCTTCTCGAGACCGCAGGCCGAGACGAACATCGACAGGAACACGGCGAACACCAGCCGGCGCATGGGGACCTCGAGGGGGGACCCTACCTCATATCACTGGCGAAGGTCAGCGCTCGACGGGGATGCGCACAGCGGGTAGAGCCTCGCAACCCCCGAGGCACTCATGCTGCAGATCGGCGATCGCACCCTGCACTCCCGGCTCATCGTCGGTACGGGCAAATACGCGAGCTTCCTGCAGATGCGCGCGTGCCACGAGGCGAGCGGCACCGCCATGGTCACCGTGGCCATCCGCCGCGTGGACCTCGCCGCACCGCAGGGGAGCCGGATCCTCGACTACATCGACACCGAGCGGCTCACGCTGCTCCCGAACACCTCGGGCTGCTACACCCCCGAGGACGCGGTCACCACCGCGCGTCTCGCGCGCGAGGCGCTGGGCACCGAGCTGATCAAGCTCGAGGTGATCGGCGACGACCGCACCCTGTACCCCGACGGGGAGGGCACGCTGGAGGCCGCCCGGGTGCTGGTGAAGGAGGGGTTCACCGTGCTCCCGTACTGCCCCGACGACCCGGTGCTCTGCCTGCGCCTGGCCGAGATTGGCTGCGCCGCGGTGATGCCGCTGGCCGCCCCCATCGGCTCGGGGCTCGGGATCCGCAACCCCTACAACCTGCAGATCATCCGCGAGCGGGTCGAGGTCCCGGTGATCGTCGACGCCGGGGTCGGCACCGCCTCGGACGCGGCGCTCGCGATGGAGCTCGGCTGCGACGGGGTGCTGTTGAACACCGCGATCGCCGCCGCGAAGGACCCGGTGAAGATGGCCGCCGCGATGAAGGCGGGGGTCGAGGCCGGTCGCCTCGCCTTCGAGGCGGGTCGGATGCCCCGGCGCCTGTACGCGTCGGCCTCCTCGCCGCTGGACGGGGTGATCGGCTCGTGAGCCTGCCCCCGATCGTCGCGATCTCGCCCGGCGACGGGCGCAACCTGGAGCCCTGGCTGATCGCGCTGGGCGCCGCGGGCCTGCGCGCGCTGATCCTTCGAGAGCCGGGCGAGACCGAGGCGACCCTGCGCGCCTGGGCCGCGGTGGCAGCCGCCGCGGGGATCGAGGTGTGGGTCCACGACAAGCACCCGGCCGCCCGCGCCCTGGCCGCCGAGGCGAGCCTGGGCCTGCACCTGCCCTCGGGGCAGGACCCGCGCGAGGTCGACGGCCCGGGGCCCCTCGGCGTGTCCTGCCACTCCGAGGCGGAGGTGGACGGCGCGCTGGCCGCGGGCGCCGACTACGTGCTCCTCGGTCCCGTGTGGCGGCCAACGTCCAAGCCCCAGGACACCCGCCCCGCCATCGGCGCGGCACGGTTCCTCGATCTCGCGGCGGGGCGACCGGTGTGGGCGCTGGGCGGGATGACGCCGCAGCGATGGTCCGTGCTCCGGCGCGGCGGCGCGACGGGGGCCGCGGTGCTCGGCGACCTCTTCGGCCGCCACACCCCCGCCGACGCCGCGGCGCGCTTCGCCGAGTTCGCCGACGCATAGGGCCCCGGTGGCTCGACGACCGTTCGACCGGCCCTGGGCCGGCCTTGGTATCCGTTGGTATCCGCGGTACGGACCGGGGCTCGACTCCCGTAGGATGGCTGTCGGAGGAGATCCCCATGCGCTCGACCTGCCTGCTCGCCACGACCCTCGCGCTCGCCGCCTGCCACGGGAGCGGCACCGGGGACACCTCCACGACGGACACCGGGACGACAGGCGACACGTCGCTGACCGACAGTGCGGACAACAGCTGGGTCGGCCCCGCCGCGGACCCGACGGCCCTGCCCGTCGCCGACGACCACGTCGCCACCACCCCGACCGTGGGCGACATCTACTCCTGCGTCACCCCCTTCAACGGCGGAGGTGCCCAGGCGGACGGACCGTAGATCGACCAGACCGCCCGCACCTATGACATGACCGCCAAGATCGCCGTGCAGGGCAGCGTCTCCTGGCCCGACGCGTCCTTCTCGGACACCGTCGACGGGAGCGACCGGGTGCTCACCACCAACGACCTGCCGGTGGGCGAGATCACCGGCACCTTCCCGATCGCCTCGACCGACCCGGCCTACCAGTACGACCGGAACCCGAACACGATCCAGTCGCAGTCCATGTCCTGGACCGTCCCGGCACAGCCGACCGCGGCGAGCAGCCCGCACTGCCTGGACCTCGGGCCGATCGCGGTCATGCTGGATGGCATCGTCCTGTTCGACGGCCTCGACGCCGAGGGGCGCGACGCGGGCGCGCACGAGGTCCAGGACAGCTGCGACGGGCACCCCGAGATGGACGGCGCCTACCACTACCACACCGTCTCGACCTGCCTGACGACCGATGCGCCCGACCAGCCGAACACCTCGACGCTCGTCGGCTACGCCCTCGACGGCTACGGGATCTACACCGAGCGCGACGCGAACGGCGATCTGCCCACCAACGCGGACCTCGACGCGTGCCACGGTCGGGCCAGCACCGTGATGTGGGACGGCACCCCGACGCAGATGTACCACTACGACATGACCCTCGAGTTCCCCTACACCATCGGCTGCTTCCACGGCACCCCGGTGAACTGACCGGGGCTCGTCGGCAGGCCGCAGCCGCGGCTCAGAAGTCGAACAGGTCGCCCTCGTAGCAGGCACCGGCGAGGATCTCGTCGCAGGACGAGGTCGCGACGCAGCGGCGGGCGTCGTCGTAGGCCTGCTGCACGCTGTTGTCGCCCTGGATCTTGTAGTAGGCGTCCTGCCGGTCGCAGGACTCCACGCACTCGGCCTGGGACAGCCGCGGGGTCAGGTCGCAGGCACGGGCCTTGCGGCACACCTCGGGGCAGGTGGGCACGCAGCCGCTCGCCGCGACCGCGAGGGCCGCGCCGAGGAGCAGCGAGGGGAGGCGCTCAGAAACCCGTCGGTGCACAGAACCCCTCGCTCAGGTCCTGGCAGGAGTGCTGGTCGACGCAGTCCATCCACAGGGCCGCCTGCTTCTCGTTCTGGAGGCGGACCGTAGCGCCCGTCATGTTCTGCTCGAAGGGGTTGTAGTCCCCCACGTCGCCGGCCTGGGCCAGGGCCTGCTCGCACTCCTGCACGCAGGCCTTCCGGGACTCGTCGAGCGGCTTGCCCGGGACGGCCAGGGCGCAGTAGTCGGGCGCCTCGCCGAACAGGGTCTGGCACGTGCTCTGGCAGCTCGGGCCGCAGCCCGTCACTCCCAGCAGCAGCCCGAGGCTCGCTGCCGCGAAACCGCGCGCGGGGCTCACCGGCGTCCCTTGCCGTCGCGCTGCCACGCCATCGGCGACCACCCGGTGGGCCCCGGCGTCTGCCGGCCCTGGAGGCGCACCGGCGCAAGGTGCCCGGAGGGCAGGCGCTGCGGCTCCTCGCCGGACGCCAGCTTCTTTCCCGAACGCTCGAGCTCCGTCATTCCCTCACCTCATGCACTGACGATGCGCACATCCCGCACGGCGTAGCCGTTGGGGAGCCGATCCGCCACCTCCGGAACCTCTGCGATCGACCACCGGCGATTCGCGAACACCTCGGCGATGCGAACCTTCAGCCGGTTCGACTCCTCTTCGGGGTTGGAGAGGACCTCGAGGAGCGGCTCGCGCCCCGCCTCGTCCTCCTGGCCGATGATCACCTCGGCCGCCGCGTACCGCACCCCCTCGTCGAAGTCCGCGAGGAACGGCATCGCCGCCTCGATCGCGCCGTCGTGACGCTGGTCGGCGAGCCAGATCAGGAGCTTCTTCTTCTTGCCGGGCTTGAAGTCGTCGCGCTTGCGCTCCTGCTCGAGGAGCCCGAAGACCACCTCGACCGCCTGGTCGGGGGTGGTCAGATCCTCGAGGAGCCGCAGGGGCTGGGCGACCTGCTTGCACACGCGCAGCCAGCTCACGAGAGGCTCGATCGCACGATCGCCGTGCTCGGCGATCAGCGCGTAGACCAGCTCCTTCTCGCCGGCATCCTTGAGCTGGTGCTCGACGTTCTGCATGTCGAAGCGGCTGAGCAGCGCGAGCAGCGCCTGGGGGGAGCCGTTGTCGGCCAGCCAGCGCGCGGACAGCTCGCGATCCTCCGGCTGGGCGTCCCGATTGTTCAGCCGCCGGTGGTGCTTCTTGATCTTCTTCTCTTCACTGAGCAGGAAGTCGAACAGGCCCATGGACTACCAAGGTGCGAGTGGCGCCCGAACCTAAGTCCCCGCGTCGGAATGGCAACCCCGGCGACGTCGTCGCACGACCTGCGGATCGACCCCTTGCCCGACCCGCGCCGCCCGATTAATCGCAGCCCTCGCTGCGGAAGTGGCGGAATTGGTAGACGCGCAGGATTCAGGATCCTGTGCCCGTAAGGGTGTGGGGGTTCGACTCCCCCCTTCCGCACCACGTCGTCCTCGCTGGCCCCTCCTCGACTCCTCGGGGAGGGGCCGCGTTTTTCCATGGAGCGGGCACCGTGACATGGGTGACGCGATCTTGGGCACGATGGCGCACGGTGCCCGCGGGCTGAATCTCTGAAACAAGCCTGCCAGGCTCGTTCTCATGGATCTTGCTGACGTGGCACGCTCCGTGCATTAGCCTCCTGCGTACGGATCAGGAGGCCGAAGGCATGCGCTCTATCTCTCTATTGACCGTGCTCGCTCTCGCAGGCGGGTGCTCCAGCTACGATCTCGCCGGGCGCGACGCCTCCGTGGACACGGCCGGCTACTACGACACCGGCAGCGCCCAGGCGCCGAGCGCCAACGACGGTGGGGGCACGGGCGGCGCCGACACCGCGCCACCCGAGAACGGGGACAGATACATCCCGCTGCTCCCGGCGCAGACCGACGCCTACGTGTTCATCGCGAACCCGACCCGGGGCACCCTCACCCGGGTCGAGGTGGCGACGCGCCAGGTCAAGACCACCCCGGTCGGCAACGACCCGCGGATCGTGCTCACGACGCCCGACTACGCGACGGCGGTGGCCTTCAACCGCGGCGACGACACCGTCTCGCTGGTCGATGCCAACTCCCTCGAGTCGCAGACGGTGCCGGTCCGACCGCACTTCAACCAGATGGTGATGAGCCCCCAGGGCGGCTGGGTCGCGCTGTACCACGACATCGCCGCCGAGCGCCCCGACGACCCGCCCGTGGACGGGATCCAGTCCTTCAACGAGGTCTCGCTGGTCAACGTGGACACCGGCGAGCACTTCCCGATGGCGGTCAGGTTCAACCCGCGCGGGGTGAAGTTCACCGCCGACGACAGCATGGCGGTGGTCGTCTCCGACGCCTACCTCGCGGTGATCGACCTCACCGCGCAGACCCCGAGCCCGACGCTGGTGCGGGTCGCCGACGATCTCGTGAATCCCCCGCCCGCCGAGGAGGTCGCGGTGACCCCGAACGGGGCCTACGCCTTCGTCCGCCAGTTCGGCGCCACCGACCTCGTGGTGGTCGACCTGTCCACCCACGACCTGAGCCGCCTGCCCGTCGGCGCCAACCCGACCGATCTCGACCTCACTCCGGACGGGACCAAGGCGGTCGTGATCAGCCGCGACTCGGGCCAGGTGCACGTGTTCGACACCTCCAACCCGTTCCTCGACCCCGAGGTGATCGACCTGCCGACCGACATGACCATCGGCTCGGTCACCATCGCGCCCTCGGGCGACAAGGCCATCCTGTACAGCACCGCGGTGCTCCAGGACCGCTACGCCACCTGGAACCTCTCCACCAACGAGGTCACCGAGCGCTCGCTGGTCAAGCCCGTCGCCGGGGTCGCGGTCACGCCCACCGGCGGCTCGCTGATGATCTTCCACACCCAGGACGACCCGCCCGACGCCGACCAGACGCCGTTCACCGGCCACTGGGCCCTGTCGCTGGTCGACCTCGCGGACTTCCGCACCAACCCGCTCCTGCTGCCGGCCGAGCCCATCGGCTTCGCCAACGCCACCTCGGGCCAGCGCGGGTACATGATCATGGACGGCGTCGACTCGCTGGCGGTGCTCGACTACCGCACGCTCCTCGCCGACGAGATCACCCTGCACAGCGACCCGGTCTTCGTGGGCGTGCTCCCCGATCTGGACCTGTCGGACGGCAACGAGCCGCCGGCCTGGGTCAGCCAGAACCACGACCTCGGCCGCATCTCCTTCTACGACCCGGACGACGACTCCGTCGAGACGCTGACCGGCTTCGAGCTCAACTCCCAGATCCAGGACTGAACCATGCTGCGCTTCCTCGCGCTCTCCGCCGTGCTCTCGGGCTGCGGCTGGAACCACCTGCCCGGCATCGGCAACTCCAAGTGGCTCGATCGGCCCCTTTGGGACCCCACCGGGGTGGTCGCCACCACCGACGGCGTCTACGTGCCCCTCCCCCGCACCGGGCAGCTCGCCTTCGTCGGCACCGACGGCTCGGCCAGCGCCGTCGACCTCCGCCCCGGGATCGTTTCGGAGCTGGTCCCCGCGCCCGATCCCTCCCAGACCGTGGCCTTCGTGCAGCAGCAGGGCTGCCCGCTCGACGGCCCCGCCGAGTGCGACCCGAAGAACTGGGTCGTGAACACCCAGGTCGCGCTGCTCGCGAGCGGTGGGGTGGACGAGACCGTCGACGTGCCCGGGGCGTTCAACAGCATCGACTTCTCGAACGACGGCACCTGGGCCATCGCCTGGCTCGACCTGAACAAGCAGGCCCAGGTCAACGGCGTCGTGAGCCTGTCCTCGGTGGTCGCCCTCGACCTGACGACCGGGGAGGCGACCACCGTGAACGTCGGCTTCTCCGCCGAGCGCGTGCTGTTCACCGACGACGACACCCGCGCGGTCGTGCTCTCCCAGAACCAGGTGGCGGTGGTCGACCTGACCGCCTCGCCCCCGGCGCGCTCCGTCACCTTCCCGCTGGTCCTCGACCCGAACCAGACGGTCGTGCCCGTGGGCGTGACCTTGACCCCGGACGGGAGCCACGCGCTGATCTCGGTGCAGGGGAGCTCCGACCTGTACGTGCTCGACCTCGACAACCCCTCGGTGAACCTGGTGACGCTCGACGCCGCACCCTCGGCGATGGTCGTGGACGGCGGCAGCGACCAGACGGTCATCACCTTCGCGAGCGCCCCGTACGTCGACTTCGTCGAGCACCAGTTCTTCGACGTCACCTCGATGGACCTGGCCGAGCCGATGAGCCAGATCCTCCACGCGGACGGCACCGCGCTGCTGTGGAACCAGGGCAATGGCCACACCGCCTACCGCCTGGACGTCGCGAGCCACGACCTCCTGCAGTACCGCCTGCAGAACCCGGCGGTGCAGATGTTCCTGGCGCCCACCGAGGAGTACGCCGTGGCCCTCACCCGCCCCGAGGGCGGTGCCGCAACCGGCGCGGCGGGCCTGTACGACACGAGCCCGGGCCTCGAGGTGCTCGACCTGCGGACCGACCACAGCGAGACGCTGCCCTACCTGCTCGAGGGCCAGGGGATCGGTGCGGCCTTCGTCGCCACCGACACCTCGCTCACCGCCCTCGTGCTCCAGCAGGGCATCGACTACCTCTACGCGATGGACCTGTACACGAACCAGGCCCAGCGCATCGATCTCGACGCGCCGCCGATCGCCATCGGCACCGTCCCCGGCGGCCCCTTCTACATCACCAACGACGACGGCACCGGGATGATCTCCTTCTACGACCCGCAGACCGGCCAGATCACCGAGGCTGCCGGCTTCGCCACCCAGGGCGCCCTGAACGGCCGCCCCTTCGACCCGGAGGCCTACTGATGCGCCCCCTCCTCGTGCTGCTCGCCGGCCTTCTGGCCACTCCCGTCGCCTCCGCTGCCGACCACGAGATCGCGGTCGAGATGGGCACCCTCGCCTCGCCGGACTGGACCTCGTGGTCCATGGTCTCCGGCCCGACCTTCGCACTGGGCTTCGGCCTCCGCGGCGACTACGCCCTGAACGATCACTGGGCGATCCAGGCGGGGTGGCACCACGTCCGCACCGGCCGGACCCTGCGCGTGCAGGACTACCACCACGTCGTGGGCCAGACCGCATACTTCGGCAACGAGGCCGCGGTCGGCGTGCGCTACGACTGGCCCCTGTGGGACCTGCTCGTGCCCTATGCCCACGTCGACGGCCTGCTGTGGATCGCCGACGCCCGCTTCGACGACGACCCGTACAACGCGCAGAGCGCCGGGCAGGTCAAGAACATGGCGCTCGCCGGCGGTGGGCGGGGCATGCTCGGTGCCGAGGTCCGGATCCCGCGCAAGCGCCCCGATCGGCGCGGGTTCACCGGGGCCCTGTTCCTCGAGGGCGGCTACACGTGGCTGTCCACCCAGCACTTCGCCACGCTCGGCGACATCACGCTGCGCGGCTTCACCTTCCGCTCGGGCCTCGCCCTCGTGTACTGACCGGGGGCCTCACCCGGCCTCGGGCTCTTCCGCAGCCCGGCGCCGGGCGCCCTCGACGGTCCAGTAGGGCTCCTTGCCCCGCCGGATGACGCGCACGAGGTAGAACACGCACACGAGGAACAGCACGACCGAGCCGTACTGGGCGGCGGTCAGCCCGAACCAGCGCGCGTCGGTGGTCGACGGGCGGAAGAAGTCCATGTAGAACCGCGCCGGGCCGTAGAGCGCGCCCAGCAGCAGCGGGTAGATCCCCGGGGTGCGGGGCCGGCGGTCGAGCAGCCAGAACAGGCCGAACATCGACAGGGACCACAGCGCCTCGTAAAAGCCCATGTCGTGCGCGGTGTTCACCGCCGGGTCGGCCGCGCACGGGCCCCAGGGCGCCATGCGGCCGTGGTCGGGGCGCATGAGCTCGGGCCAGTGGAAGATGTGGCCGGGGACCGGGCGGCAGTAGATCGCCAGGGGGAAGTGCCCCCCCGCGGTGCCGGGGTGGTCGTGCACGCTCGTGCACCCCATACGCCCCAAGAACCAGCCCACCGTGAGCCCGTAGGCGACGCAGTCCATGTAGGGCCAGACCGGCAACTTGTTCGACTTGAAGAACCAGATGGTGATCGGCACGCACGCCGCGAAGCCGCCGAAGCTCGACAGCCCCTGCCACACCTTCAGGAACTCGATCGGGTGCCGGAAGTACTCGCCGGGCGCGTACCACAGCCCGTAGCCGAGGTGGCCACCGACGAAGGTGCCGAGCACCAGCCAGCCGATCAGGCGATTGATCACGTCCGGGTCGAGCCCCACGCGCCGCGCACGATTCATGGCGAGCTGCCCGCCGATCAAGAAGCCGGTGGCGACCAGCAGCCCGAAGCTGTGGAGCGGGATCGGCCCGAGGTGGATCACGGTGGGTTCGAAGTACGGGATCACGAGCGCCTCCGCGGACCCCCGCGGCCTAACCGCCCCTGCTTCAGCCTGCACCGCTCGCCACCCGGTAGCCCGCCTGCGGTAGAGTGCCGTCCATCCCGCCTCGAGCGCCCAGGGCCCATGGCGATCCTGAACTTCGCACATCGCGAAATCACCGCGAAGATCGTGTACTTCGGCGCAGCTTCTGCGGGATCGAGCACCAATGTCCGCACCCTGTACGAGATCCTCCCGGTGCGGGAGAAGTCGGAGCTCCACCAGTTCAGCCCGCGCGGCTCCGAAGACCAGACCTGGTACTTCGACTACGTCCCCGCGAGCGACCGGCAGATCAAGGGCTTCTCGCTCCGCTGCCAGGTCTACGCGGTGCCGGGGGGCATCACCCACGCGGGGCACCGCCGCGAGATCCTGCGCGGGACGGACGCGGTCGTCTTCGTGGCCGACGCCCGTCAGAACCGCGACGCGAGCAACCTCGACAGCCTGCTGGACCTCGAGGGCCTGCTCCGCGAGGACGGCCTCGAGATGGCGGCGATCCCGATGGTCATCGAGGTCAACCACACCGACGATCCCGAGGCGCGCCCCGCGAGCCAGGTGGTCTACGACCTCAACCCCTACGGATTCCCGGTGGTCGAGGCGGTGGCCCGCGACTCCACGGGCGTGCTCGAGGCCCACGAGCAGGTCACCACGGTCACCGCGAACCGGATCCGCGACAACCTGACCGGCAAGGAGTCGGCGATCACCCTCACCGCAGTCCACGACGGGCACCGCGAACCCTCCGAGACCATCGTCGAGCGCCACCTGTCCTCCATCGAGCGCGCGACCCGCGAGCGGGTCGAGGAGATGGCCGAGGACCAGGGCTGGGCCGAGCTGCAGACCGCCGGCGAGATCGAGGTGCCCTTCCAGCCGGCCGACTTCGCCGGGACCCGGCCGCTCCAGGTGCTCTCCGCGGCGATCTCCGGCGAGGACATCGAGCTCGACCTGATCATGGAGAAGACGACCGGCGGGACCGCGCGACGCCTCCGGGTCACCCTGGCGAACCGGCCCACCGCCTCGCCCCCCATCGCGCGGGAGCACAGCGACGCGCCGAGCGAGACCCCGATCCCCGACCCGTCACCCAGCCCCCTGAGCACGCTCCCCGACCGGATCGAACTCACGCCCGAGCCAGCGCACCACGACTTCCCGCCCCTGTGGTATGGCCTCGTCGGCGTGGGGATCGGCGTCATCATCGGGTTGCTGATCGGCGTGATCTCCTTCCTGTAGGCATCCGCGTTAGACTCGGCGCCCCCCCCTGCCCCGCCCCTCGATGTCCGCCTCCACCTCCTTCACCGGCGCCAACTGGATCCCCGTCGTCCCCGATGCGGGGACGGTCGCGCGGCTGCGGGCGAACGGGCTGTCGGCCATCGCCGCCCGATGCGCCGCGATCCGGTGGGGGCACCTGGCCGGGCCGACCCCCTGGGAGACCCCGAGCTTCGACCACCTCGAGGATCCGTACGCGATGCTCGGGATGTCGCAGGCGGTCGAGCGCTTGCGGCGGGTGGCCGCCGAGGGCCAGCGGGTGCGGATCATCACCGACTACGACGTGGACGGCACGACCTCGTCGCTGATCCTCCAGGCGGCGCTCGGGCTGCTCGGGGGCCGGGTGCGCCTCGACTACCACATCCCGCACCGGTTCAAGGAGGGCTACGGCTTCTCGGTGGCGGCCGCCGACGCGGCGGCCGAGGACGGCGTCGACCTCGTGGTCACTGCCGACATCGGCGTGCGCGACCACGCGGCCGTGCAGCGCGCCCGGGAGCGGGGCATGGACGTGCTGATCTGCGACCACCACCTCCCCCACGGCTCGACGGTGCCCGACGGGGCGCTGGTGCTCTGTCCGCCGCAACAGGGCTGCACCTACCCGAACCCGCACCTCGCCGCGTGCGGGATCAGCCTCAAGGTGGCCCAGGCGCTCCTCGCCGGCCACCCCAAGCGGGACGCGGTGGTTCGCTCGCTGCTCAAGCTCGCCGCGATCGGCACCGTGGCCGACATGGTGCCCCTGAACACCGCCGAGAACCGCGCCATCGTCGCGCTCGGGCTCCGGGAGCTGAACGAGGGCCGGCACCACGCCGGCCTGCAGGCGCTGCTCGAGGCGTGCAACCTCGCCCGCGGCACCATCGGCGAAGGCGATCTCGGGTTCCGCATCGGCCCGCGGATCAACGCCGCGGGCCGGATGGCCGACGCGAGCCTCGTGGTGGAGCTGCTGACCACCCGTGACCCGGGCGCGGCCCGGGATCTCGCCGCGCGCCTCGATCGCCACAACGACGAGCGGCGCCGGGTGCAGGAGCAGCTGGTGCGCGCTGCCCTGGAGCAGCTCACCGACCCGCCTCCGCCCTTCGTGCTCCTCGGGGGCCCCGAGGCGGCCGGGTGGCACCGCGGCGTCGTCGGGATCGTCGCCTCCCGGCTCAAGGACGAGGCGCACCGGCCCGTCGCGGTGGTCTCCATCCAGGGCGACCGCGCGGTGGGCAGCATGCGCAGCGTACGCGGTGTGCATGCGGTCCACGCGCTGGAGGCCGCTGCCGACCTGCTGGTGAAGTTCGGCGGGCACCCGGCCGCCGCAGGCTTCACCGTCCCCACCGAGCACCTCGACGCGCTCCGCGAGCGAGTCGGCACGTGGGTGGCAGCACAGGATCCGGACCTCGCGCCGATCCAGGAGGTCGACGCCGAGGTCTCGGCGGACCACCTCGACATGCGCCTGCACGACGAGCTGGCCTCCCTCGGGCCCTTCGGGATGGGCAACCCGCGCCCCCGCCTGCTCGTCCGGGGGGTGCGGATCCGCGACCTGCAGCTCCTCTGGGCCGCCCAGCGCATGGTCAAGTTCGGTGTGCCGCGCGGCGGCCGCCCCGCCCTGGAGGCCCTGTGGTGGGACAAGGCCGACCTGGCGAGCGCGCTGTCCGATCAGCGCGTCGACCTGCTCGGCACCCTGGCGCTGAACATCTGGCGCGGGCAGAGCCGGCTGCAGTTCCGCCTCAGGGACGCGCGTCCGGCGGACTGACCTCGTCGATCGCCCGGTGCAGGGCGTCCTCGAGGGGAGCCTTGGCGAAGGCGTCGGGCACGGCCGGGTGGAAGACCTTCGGGTCCACGTCGTCGGGGGCGATGGGCTTCCAGGCTCGGAACTTCAGGTCCAGGGTCAGGTCGAGGAGCGGCAGGTGCAGGGTCACCGCCTCGGGCGCGAGCACCCCGCTCTCGTCGACCGGCGTGAAGCCGTCGTAGTCGGCGGCGAGGACGAGCGCGCCGTCGGCGTCGTGGGCCTCCACGCGGATCGGCGTGTCGGTGCTCGGGTCGATCAGGGCGTCCACGGCGGTCTTGTCGGGGCCCTGCAGGGAGACCCGCACCTTGCCGTCGTCGGTCATCTTCAGGCTCCGCGCCCGTGCGTCGTCGAAGGGCAGGTCGCCGACGAGCACCCCGAGCACGTCGCCGATCCCCGCCGCGCCCCCGGTCAGGTCGAGGAGCGCCTGCTGGGCGTCCTCCGCGTACAGCCACGAGTGGTCGCGACCCGACACGATGTCCACGCGCTCGCCGTCGGTCGCGAAGGTCGCGACCGCGTTGCCGAGGGGCCCGAACAGGTCCATCCGCCCCGCCGGCGCGGCGATGATCAGCCCGCCGCCGGTGCTGCCGTTCACGTGCAGGTTCGGCGAGTCCAGGTGGATGTTGAACCGCACCCGGGCCGGACCGGCCACGGGCCGGGCGCGCGCTTTGTCGAGCACGGTCGCGGCGGACTCCGCCAGGCTGGCCGGCGGCTTCACCGCCTTGCCGCAGCCGATCAGGAGCACCCCGGCGAAGGCGATCCGTCGCACCCTCACGAGCCCTCCAGCCCGGCGAGGAGCGCGTGCACCCGCGCCACCGCCGCGTCGTCACCGACCACCTGCCAGGTCCACTCCACGTCGCGCAGCCCCTCCAGCGCGCCCTGGACCTCCTGGCCGGAGGTCTGTCGGGCGACGCCGCACGCATGGTACGCCGACGCCAGCGCGTCGAGCACCCGGGGATCGCGGGGGGCGGCCTCGCGCGCCCGCTCCAGGGGTGCCGTCGCGGCGCACGGGGGCTCGGTCGCCGCGAGGGCGAGGCGGGCCGGCACGTCGCAGGGATCGGCCTGGAGCGCCCGGTGCAGCGCCGGCCCCGGGTCGCCGCTGACCCGAGCCAGCCCCACCCAGGCGGCGCTGTCGGATGGGTCGACGGTGACCAGGCGCTTCCAGACCGCCTCCGCGCCCCCGCGATTGCCGGTGCGCTCGAGGAGCCGCGCGCGCTCGGCGAGGGCGCGCGGATCGTCCCCCGACGCCGCGTAGGCCTCCAACGCGCCGGTGTCGTCCCCGGCGGCTTCGCGCAGGTGACCGACCTGCCGCCAGCGCTCGGCAGGCGGTGCGCTCCCGTGCTGCAGCACGTCCTCGGCCTGCTGGAGCTGCCCCGCCGCCGCCAGGGCCCGCGCCCGGACCCGGGTGAGCGACCAGCCACTCGAGGACGCGGCGTCCAGCACCGCGAGCGCGGCCTGCGGGTCCCCGAGGGCGAGGTGGATCTCTGCCGCCTGCAGCGCGGCAGCCCCACCGTAGCGGCTGTCCGGCGGGACCTGCGCGAGGATCGCCAGCGCCTGCTGGCTCCTTGTCGCACGCGCGAGCACCGCGGCCCGCCGGAGGCGCAACGACGCATCCTCCGGGCGCGCCGCGGCGGCCTCGTCGAGCACGCCCAGGGCGGCGTCGGTCCGCCCCGCGGCCACCAGCAGGTCGAGCCGCTCTGCGAGCAGCAGGTCCAGGCCCTCGCCCGGGCCGATGGCCTGCTCGAGCAGGTCCGGGTCCCGCGCGGACAGGGCGATCGTCACCGCCACGGACCGCCAGGCGGGGTCTTCCCGGTCGCCGAGCCGGGTCTCGACCGCCCACCGCCAGACGGGGCCGATCCGACACACCCCCCGAGCGGTCCGGGCGAGGATCCCCGCGGTCTGCGGCCCGCCCTGCCCACCGCGCAGCGCCGCCACCAGGTCGTCGACCGCCGCGGCCGGGCGCCCGACGGCGAGCGCCAGGCGCCCGCGATCCAGGTGCTCGCCGACGACGGTGGTGGGCCGCTTCGCCCACGCCTCGTACACCGCCAGGGCGCCTGCCTCGTCGCCAGCACGCAGGCGCAGCCGCGCGAGCAGGTGGAGGGCCTCGGGCAACCCCGCGTCGGCCGCGGCCTGGAGCTCCGGTGCCCCGTCGGGATCGTCTCCCCGTGTCACCAGGATCCGTCCGATCCCCAGGTGCGCCCGAGCCAGCCCGGGGTCCCGGGCGAGGGCCTCGCGATAGGCCGACAGCGCGTCGTCGGCGCGACCGGCCCGCTCGAGGAAGCCGCCGCGGCCGGTCCAGGTCCACGGGTCGTCCGCGCCGAAGCGCACTGCCCACTGCCAGGCCCGATCCGCCTCGTCGAGGTCGCCCCGATCCTCGCCCACCCGGGCGCGGAGCACCCAGGCGCCCACGTCGGCGTCGGGCGGGGCGGGGTGGGCGTCGAGGGTCGGCTCGATCGCCGCGAGCAGCCGACGATGGCCGCACCCCGCCAGGAGAGGACCGAGAACCGCCAGCGCCAGCCACACCGAACGCACCTTCATCGGCTAACCCGTGGGTGGCCTTCCGCCGCCGCGCGTGCGACCCTGGCGCCGGCAGCAGGGAGCGCGCGTTGCGGGCACTGGACTACCGGCTGGCCGCCTGGTACACCGCCGCCGTCGGCACCATCAGCATGGTGCCCTACCTCGCGGTGATCCTCTCCGACACGGGGCTGAGCGACCGGGCGGTGGCGGCGACGATGGCGCTCCTGCCGGTGGGCGCGCTGCTCGGCGGTCCGCTCTGGGCCCTGTACGCGGACCGGACCGGCTCGCCGCGCCGGGTGTTGCAGGTCTCGGCCGCCTTCACCGCGCTCGCCACCACCCTGCTCCTGGGCACCGAGCAGGCCGCGTGGGTCGCCCTCGCCCTGCTGCTCTATGCCCTGGCCCGCGCGCCGATCTTCGCCCTCGGGGACGCGATCGTGCTCCGCGTCCTCCCGGGCGGCCGCAGCACCTACGGACGCTTCCGCCTGTGGGGATCGGCCACCTACCTGCTGCTCGCGGGCCTGAACGGCTGGGCGCGCGGCACCTGGCCCCGGGCGCCCCTGTGGGTCACCTGGGCCTTCGTCCTCGCCACCGTGGCCGCCGCCTCCGGACTGCCCTCTCCCCGCCTTCCGCCCCGCCCGCCGCTGCGTGACGCGCTGAAGGCGCTGGGTGCCCGGCCCGCGCTCCTGCCCCTGCTCGCCGCGTGCACCCTGCACGGCATGGGGCTGAGCACCTACGACAGCCTGTACTCGCTGCACATCGACCACCTCGGCCTGGCCTCCTGGGTCGTCGGAGCCGCGGTGGCGATCGGGGTCGCCGCGGAGGTCACCTTCATGGCCCTCGCCCCCCGGCTGCTCGGGTGGCTGTCCCCCTGGACCCTGCTGGTGATCGGCCTCGCGAGCAGCATCCCGCGGTGGTGGTGGACCGGCTCCGCACACGGGGCCGCGGTCCAGATCGCGGTGCAGTCCCTGCATGGCCTCGGCTTCGGCGCCTTCTGGATCGCCGGGGTCACCCTGGTCGCCGAGGAGGCCCCGGACGGCCTCGAGGCGAGCACCCAGGCGCTGTTCCCCGCCGCCGTGTTCGGGATCGGGTCCCTGCTCTCCATGGGCACCGCCGCCCTCGCCCTGGAAACCATCGGGACCGGCACCCTGTTCCACGGGATGAGCACGGTCAGCGTGGTCGCCACCCTGCTCGCCCTGTGGGCCGCGCGCGACGCCCCCTGGACGCACCGCGGGGGTGTCTCCCAGGTGGAAGACACCCCCGCCGGTTGACGCGAGCGACCTCTACTTGTTGTCGTACTTGGTCTCGGTGGTCTTGCTCCCGCGGATGATCTGCAGGGTCGTGCCCTGGGGCTCCGGCGCCGGCGCCGCCTTCGGGTGAGGGCGCGGCTTGGGGTGATGTTCCTCGCCGAGCACCTCGGAGGCCGTCGTGTTGCCCACCGGCGCGAAGCCGACGTCGAGATCGTTGCGCAGGGCGAGGGTGATCGTGCCCTTCTTCTCGGCGTAGGCGAGCTGCTCGGCCTGGTCGGGGGTGACCGCGAGGGTGACCGAGGGGCGGAACCGGCGGGTGGGCCGCCGCGCCTCCTGTTCGTCCTTGGTCTTGCTCCCGTTGCCCAGGCGGTTGTTCACCGCGAGCACGTAGACCGCCTGGAGCAGCGTCTTCGTCGTGCTGTCCCGCGCGCCCTGGTCGGGCTCGAGGGTGACCAGCACGTCCACGTAGTTGCCCGGGTTCAGGAAGCCGGAGACCGCCGAGCCGCCGTCGACGTTGATCGAGATCGCGCGCATCCCGCGCGGGATGATCGCGTTGAGGCCGATGCCCTCGTCGGCGTCCGCGAGGCGCTCCTCGCGGATGAACTCGTTGGCGAGGATCCGCTCGCGGGGGATGCGACCCACGACGTGCTCGGGGGACTGGTACGCGTCACCCGCCGGGGCGACCTTCCCGAGGTACTTGGCCGGGATCTCCAGCGCGTAGAGATCCTCCTCGGTGATCGTGATGCCCTGGTACAGGTCGCGGGCGGCGACGATCGCCATCACCGTGTCGTCGGGCTTCTGTGCCTTGGCGATCTGCTGCTGGTAGCTCTGGACGAGATTGTACACGAACACCACGGCCGCTGCACCGAACAGCAGGGTGCCGAGCAGGAACATGATTGCTCGCACTCCGCTTGACCCTTCTTCCCGTTCCGCCATCGATTCTCCCCTGGGTTTGCTCCCGGATCGACTCCGCGAAGGACGCCCGTGGCCGGCCCGCGGTAGACATTCTACCCCATCCGAATCGGCCCCTGCGTCTCCGCTTGAAGAGTACGCCCGCCAAGGACCCGTCAAGCCGCTTCGAACAGGCTCCTGAGCTCGTCCGCGGACAGGGCCCTCAGAAAGCCCCCCTCCGTGCCGAGGGCCGCGTCGGCCAGCGCCCGCTTGGCGTCCTGCAGCTCCAGGATCCGCTCCTCCAAGGTGCCCTCCGCGATCAGGCGCACGCTGACCACGGGCTTGTCCTGGCCGATCCGGTGGGCTCGATCGGTCGCCTGCTGCTGGACCGCCGGGTTCCACCACGGGTCGAGGTGCACCACGTAGTCGGCAGCCGTGAGGTTCAGACCGGTACCGCCCGCCTTGAGGGAGAGGAGGAAGATCGGCGGCCCCTCTTCGGTCTGGAAGGCGTCGATCACCGCCTGGCGGTCGCGGGTCGAGCCGTCCAGGCGCACCCACTGGATCCCGAGCTGTGCCAGGCGCGGCTCCACGCGGTCGAGCAGCGAGGTCCACTGGGAGAAGATCAGCGCCTTGTGGTCCTCGCAGACCAGCTCCACGAGCAGATCCTCGAGCTCGTCGAGCTTGCAGGAGCCGGCGGCGGCGTGGTCGCCCGGGAGCAGCGCCGGGTCGCAGCACGCCTGTCGCATCCGCAGGAGCGCCTCGAGGATCTGGAGGGTGGAGGTCCGTTCCGAGCCGGCGCCGAGGAGCTCCTGGACGTCGCGCCACGCGGTCTCGCGCACCGCCTCGTAGACCTTGCGCTGGGGATCGCCCATCTCGCAGCGCATCACCATGTCGGTCAGCGGGGGCAGCTCCCGCGCCACCTGGCTCTTGAGCCGTCGGAGCACGTAGGGGCGGAGCCGGCGCCGCAGCGCCTCCGCGGCCTTGCCGTCGCCCCCCTCGATGGGCACCACGAAGCGCTCGCGAAAGGACTCCATCGACCCGAGGAAGCCGGGCATCAGGAACCGGAACAGGCTCCACAGCTCCTCGAGGCGGTTCTCGACCGGGGTGCCGGTCATCGCCAGGCGGTGGCCTGCGTGCAGGTGACACGCCGAGCGCGCGGTCTGCGACCGGGGATTCTTGATCGCCTGGGCCTCGTCGAGCACGACGTAGCCCCACTCGCGCTCGCGGAGCCGATCGAGATCCATCCGGAGCAGCGCGTAGGACGTGAGCACCAGGTCGGCGTCGGGGTCCAGGGTCCGGGTGGGGCCGTGGTAGACGACGACCCTCATCCCGGGGGTGAACCGGGCCGCCTCCCGCGCCCAGTTGCGGATCACCGAGGTGGGCGCGACCACGAGGTGCGGCCCCTCGGTCTCGTCCATCGCGACGAGGGCCTGCACCGTCTTGCCCAGGCCCATGTCGTCCGCGAGGATCCCCTGCAGGCCGACCTGGCGCAGGAAGGCCATCCACCGCACCCCGGCGACCTGGTAGGGGCGGAGCTCCCCCTGGAAGTCGACGGGCAGGCGGATCTCGGGGAGCCCCTCGTCGCCCCGCAGGAAGCGCTCGAGGCGACGCAGATCGGGCGGCACATCGGCCTCGACCTCCTCGAGCAGCTCCACGAGGGCCGCCGTGGCGTGCCGATCGACGGTACCGTCCGCCTCGCGGGCCTCGAGGATCTCGCGGAGGACCGGGCCGTGCTTCTCGAGCCAGTCCAGCGGCAGCGGGGCGTAGCCGCCCTCGAGCAGGGGCACCAGGGTGCGGTTCGTGCGCCAGGCGCGCAGCACCGAGTCGGGCTCGGCATGGCCGTGCTCGGAGCGGAACCCGACGTCGAGGCGGAACCGACCGCCGTGCCCCGCCTCGGAGACGTCCACATGGGGGAGGATCGGCGTCTCCACGATGCGGAACCGGTGCGGGTCGAGGGTGCCGCGGACCGGCCCTTCGTGCAGGGGGAGCTGGTCGGCGAGGAACTCGGCGGCCCGCGACGGCGGCAGGGTGCGTCGCATGCCCACGGGTAGGCCCATGCGGCTCTCGAAGGCGCGCACCGCGCCGCGCTCGGCGGGGAGGTCACGGCCGGGGACCACGTCGCCCAGGGACTTCAGCTTGCCGTGCTCGACCAGCGCGACGGGCGGGTCGCCGTAGACCAGCCGGGGCTTCACCTCGAGGCCGGCGACCGACTCCTCGAGCAGGATCTCGACCCGCGGCACGATCTGCGAGGCGCCGGGCAGGCGCGTGGTCTCGACGTCGACCGGGATGCGTTCCTCGAGGCGCGGGATGTAGTCGCCCACAAGGCGGGAGACCTCGTCGGGCTGGAACACCACCCCGCGCACGAGCACCTTGCGCTGGTCGGGGGTCAGGGTGCCGTGGGAGGTCGGGCGGAGGGTGCCGGCGACCAGGGCCGCGCCGCGGAACCACCGGTCGCCCCCGCGGGGCCGGTACAGGCCCACCTTGAACGCCTCGCCCTCGTCGGTCACCTTCACCCGGAACAGCAGCGGCTTCTGCGACAGGCTGACGGGCTCGCCGTCCAGGGTGGCGCGCGGTGCGCCCTCGAGCAGCCGCAGCAGCCGGCGCAGGGCGTCGGCCGACAGCACGCCACCCGGGAGCAGCGCGAGCAGGGTCTCGGCCTGCACGTCGAAGCGGTCGGCCATCAGGTCGGCCTCGGCGAGCGAGCCTTCCAGCGGCGTCGAGCGTCCGTCGGGCCACAGCACCCGCCGCTCCACCCGCAAGGAGCGGTTCTTCTCGGTGGTGAAGGCGTAGAGCAGCGAGACCTTGTAGGTCTTGGTGGTCTCGGGAAGCTCCGCGCCCTTCAGCCGCCCCTGCTGCAGGGAGATCAGCGCGGCGCACACGTGCACGCAGGCGTCCCCCGGGAGCTCGCAGTCGCAGCCCCAGTCCTCGTCGTCGGGCCACAGGAAGACCTCGTGGGGCAGCGCCAGACCCCGGGACTTGACGCGCAGGCGCACCTCGTCCCCGTCATCGCTGACGCCCTCGACGGCACCGTTGCGCGCGAGCTTCACGGCCGCGCCCCAGGCGCGCTCGCCCGCAACTCTCCGGGCGTTGTCCAGCAGGTGCTGCAGGTCCAAGCGGCTCCTCCAACCCGGTCCGATAGCACGGCCCGAAGGCCCGGGCATGGGTGGTGTGCGGCGTTGACAAGGCCCGACCGGCGGGTCAGTTTGGAAGGTCCACTTGGAGGTCCGATGTCCGTCGCTGCCGCCCTTCCCGAGCCCGGTCCGATCCCCGGTCCCGACCAGGTCGACGACATCGACGCGCTGGCCAGCCGGCTCGACGCGGCGACCTACGAGGAGCGGCTCGCGTGGATCCGTTCGCTGAACGGCGCGCAGATGACCCGCCTGTTCCAGCGGTGCGCCGGCCGGCCGCTCACCCTGGACGACCTGCTGCGCGGCGACGACGGTCCCGTGGTGTGCGAGGGCAAGAACGGGCTGGCGATGTTCAACCGGTTCGCCAAGATCTTCGCGCGGGTGGACGGCACCTACGTCGGGTACAACCGCAACGGCTTCGTGCAGCGCGTCTTCGCCGGCGACGGCCACTTCGTGGCCTACGACGCCACCCGCTCCACCGACGGGGCCCCCGGCGAGATCGTCATCGACTACCGGGTGATCCCGGTCCGCACCCACGACAGCTTTCCGACGCTCCGGCGCAACGACCGGCCCATCGGCCCGATGCTCGTGTTCGCGTGGATGTACGACCTGCTGCGCCGGGTCAGCGAGGACGTGTTCATCGGCGACAGCTTCCGCCGGCTGCCGGGGGGCGCCCCGTTCATCCTGGTGCGCCCTCCCACCCCGTAGCGACTACTCGACGGCCTCGGCGTTCGGATGCTCGGTGACCTTCTTCTGCAGATCGCCCGACTGGTAGAGCTCCCAGACGATGTCGGAACCGCCGATGAACTCCCCGTCGATGTAGAGCTGCGGGATCGTCGGCCAGTTCGAGAACTTCTTGATGCCCTGGCGGATCTCCGGATCGGACAGGACATCGACGGTCTCGAAGGGCACCCCGAGCGCGTGGACGATGTTCACCGCGCGCATGGAGAACCCGCACTGCGGGAAGTGACGGTCGCCCTTCATGAATAGGAGCACCCGGTTGGCATCGACCAGCTTCTGGATGCGCTCGTGAACGTCGGACATGGCTACCCCTCCTGACCCGACCAGCGGTCGGGCGTGTAGGTCTTGAGCGCCAACGCGTGGATGTCGCGGTGCATGTGCTCGGCCAGCGCCTTGTAGACGAGCTGGTGCTGCTGCACGAGGGACTTGCCCACGAACTCGGTGGAGGCGACGCGCGCGGAGAAGTGCTCTCCGTCGCCCACGTCATCGATCACCACCGCTTCGCAGTCGGCGAGTTGCTTCTCGAGAAGGTCTTTGATGCGCTCGGCAGAGAACACGCAGCGCTCCATGACTGAACGAAGGTAGTAATGATGGCCCGGGTGCGCTGCAAGCCCTTGACGGTGGCCTCGGGCACCGCGCACCCTGTGCGCACCCCCTCGAGGTGATCATGGTCCGGACCGCCCCGCTGCTGGTGCTCCTCCTGGCCGGTCGAGCGGCCGCCGCCACTCCGCTCGCGTGGACGCGGGGCACCTACCTCCCCTACGCGTCCAACGGCTACATCGCGGGCCAGGACGGGTGGACCAACGGCTACGAGAACGACCCGTGGTACGCGCTGGGCACCCTGGCGTGCTCCACCACCGACCACAACGTGAACGACGACGACCCGAACGCCTGGAAGAACTGGCTGATCCGCGGCGAGGACATCCAGCAGGGCGTCGTGGACGCCACCCTGTACATGGAGGACGACGACACCCTCGGGGTGGTGTTCGCCGACGACGGGCAGGGCACCTACTACCTCGCCGCCTGGACCCATAACTCCGCGCCGCCCGGAGTCGACACCCTCGACCCGCGCAACGACCCGCCGATCGTGTTCCTGCTGAAGGTGGTGAACGGCAACCCGACGGAGCTCGGCCACGCCGAGGCACACCTCCTGAACAACCGCTACGCCGAGATCGCCCTGCAGACGGACGACGGCCACGTCCGCGTCGCGTGGAACGGAGCGACGCTTATCGACGTCCAGGACACCCTGCTCCCCGCGGGCCAGGCGGGGATGTACGCCTACGACGCGGGCTACGACGGCGGCGACGGGAACTCCAACGCGTGCATCGATCGGATCGACGTGAGCTGGTACGACGACGACGGCGACGGCGTGGTCGACGACAGCGACAACTGCGAGCACGTCGCCAACCCGGGCCAGGTCGACGCGAACCACAACGGCGTCGGCGACGCGTGCGAGCCAGGGGACACGGGCGGCACCGACACCGGCGTGACCGACACGGGCACCACCGACACCGGCGTGACCGACACCGGCGGTGGGGGCACCGACACCGGCGGCGGCACCGACACCGGCGTGACCGACACGGGCAGCAGCACCGACACGGGCACCACCGACACCGGCGGCGGCACCGACACGGGCACCACCGACACGGGCCAGCCCCACGACACCGCGCCGCTGGACACGGGCCTCACGGACACGGGCGAGCGGCTCACCGGTGCCCGGTGCGGGTGCGACTCCACCTCGGGTGGCGCCACCCTGGCATGGTGGCTCCTGCTCCTGCCCTGGCTGCGCCGCCGGCGCCGCTACTGAGCGGCGGTCTTCTCCGAGGACTCGCCGAACTGCACGATGGAGACCCGCCGGCCGCCCTCACGGTAGATGGCGTACCGGCCCGCGGGGAGGGCGGCGCCGTCGATGAACCGCGCCACGCGGTCGCCCTTGGCGATGTCGGTGACGTGGCCGGGGTCGGGCTTCGCGTTGACCGAGGAGAAGTCGGTGTCGTTGTCGAACTTCACCCCGACGTACCACCAGGGCTCGAGCTTCGTGTCGCCGAAGGTCCGCGCGTCCGAGTGGACGAGGGGGACGATCCGGGTCTTGTCGATGGTCGACTTGCCGGTGAGCACCAGGTCGTCGCCGGCCGGGATCTGCGGGGCCTTGGAGGGCATGGTCGCCGGGTAGAGGACCTTGGTGCCGCTCGGGGGCACCACGACGTCCTTCAAGTCGGCGTGGGTCTTCAGGCGGGAGAGGCTCTGGCCGTGGAGCAGGTAGCTCCCGTCGCCCTCAGGCGCCCACCACGCCTTCAGGATCACCTCCGAGGAGGCGTCGGAGATCGGCTGGGCCTCGGCGAGGAACAGACTCGAGTTGGACGGGGTGATCTTGTAGGAGGTCTCGGACAGGCACAGGTCGGGGATGGAGAAGTGGCCCTGATCGTCCGTCTTGCCGGAGAGGGTCTGGCAGGTCATCCGCACCTTGCCGGTCGCCCTCGCCACGAGGGTCTCGTTCGCAACCGGCGCATCGGCGCGCATCGCATCGACCAGGCGCCCTTGGAGGGGCGGCTGGCTGCACCCCACGAAGGCGGTGAGTGCGAGCGTCGCCACGAGCAGTCGCTGCATGGAGGCCTCCTCGGTTTTCTCCATCCGGATTCTACACCTTCGGAGCCCCCTTGCCGGAGACTGCCCCCCCTGGACCGAGGGGGGCGAGGCGGGCCGCGAGCTCCCCAGCCCGGCGCGCGATCCCCGCGCGCCAGTCGTCTTCGCCGACACCCGGACGCGGGAACAGGACGCCCCGCGAGCTGTTGACCAGGGCACCCAGCCCATCGGGGCGGACCAGCGCGCGGACGTCCTCCAGGGTGCCCCCCTGGGCGCCGAAACCCGGAACCAGCAGCCAGGCGTGCGGCATCGCGGCTCGCCACGCCGCCGCCTCGTCGCGCACCGTGGCCGCGACGACGGCACCGACGGATCCGAGTCCGGTCGCACCGGCGCTGCGGGCGCTCTCGGCCTCGACCCACGCCGCGACCCTGGGGGCGACCGGGTCGGGCCCGTCGACCTGCCACGGGCCGGCGCCCGGGTTGCTGGTCCGCACGAGCACGAACACGCCCTTGCCCTGCTCGCAGCGCACGAGGAAGGGCGCGAGGGACTCGGGGCCGAGGTAGGGCGACAGGGTGACCGCATCGGCACCCAGCGGCCCGTCGTCGTCCAGGGTGCCGTGGGCGTAGGCCTCGGCGGTGCTCCCGATGTCGCCGCGCTTCGCGTCGAGCACCACGAGCAGGCCGGCGGCCCGCGCGGCGGCGACGACCTCCTCGAGCGCCGCGACGCCCGGGGCCCCGAGCGCCTCGAAGAAGGCGACCTGCGGCTTGACCGCCGGCACCACCCCCGCGACCGCCTCCACCGCCCCCAGGCAGAAGATCCGCGCGGCTTCGGCCGGGGAGACCCCGCGCGCCACCGCGTCGGGCAGGCGATCCAGGTGCGGGTCGAGCCCCACGCAGCCCGGCACGCCGGTGCGCCGCACCGCCTCTGCGAGACGATCTCCGAAGGCGTCCGAGCCGCCCATGGTTCCTCCGATCGCGACGGGGGAGGATAACTTGTGGGCGGAGGTACACATGACCAGAGCGTGGTGGGTGCTCACCGCGACCCTCGCCCTCGGCTGCACCGCCGGTCCCTTCGACACGGGGGACACCGGCGACACGGGCGACACGGCAAGCAGCGGTTGCCCGTCCGGGATGACCGTTCCGCGCTCCGCCGGCATCTTCTTCGACTACTTCTACCTCGACGGGCTGCAGTACTCGCCGGTCTACAGCGACGGCACCTACATGGGTCGCCCGTCGGCGTGCATGTCGTCCGACGGCCACAGCGTCGACTACCTGTTCCTCCTCGAGAGCCAGCCCTACGGGCGGATCGCGATGAGCGCGCCGACCAGCGACACGTCCTACGACCTCAACGGGACCCAGGCCCAGATCGAGATCGAGGTCTTCGGCGCGAGCAACCAGCCGACCTTCGCCAACGGCGAGTTCCAGACCGGCTCCTGGTACGTCACGAGCGTCGGGAGCACCTTCGACAGCGACGTCGACGGGAGCGCCCTCGACGACACCACCAGCTCCTCGCTCGGGATCACCTTCACGATCCAGGGCACGCGGTGAGGCTCCTGTTCGGGCTGTTCGCGCTGTGCCTGTCGGCGCGTGCCTGGGCCGGACCACCTGCACCTCGTGCCCAGGCCCGACCTGCAGACGCGCACCGACCACGTCGAGATGTACGTTCGCCCCGACGACCACCTGCCTGCGCGCGTCGAGCCCTACGACGCCGACGGCCACCTGCCGCGCGCGATGCCATTCTCCGAGCACCCCAGACGTCGCGGGCGCCTCCAACGACGGCTTCGAGTTCGACGCGACCAACCATCCGGGCTCGCCGGGGGACCGGCCGAGTCGACGCTGGGGCAACTGCACCCGGTGTCGAACGTCTCGCTCGGGGTGAAGGCCACGTTCTAGCCCGGGTCAACGCCAGGTGAGCGTCATCTCCATCTTGCCGGGCTCCTTCGGCTCGTCGTCCTTCTTGGCCCCGTCGTCCTTCTTGGCCTGGTCGGCCTCGGCGACCTCGGGGACCGGGAAGCGGATCTTGTCGATCCGGGCCTTGACGCAGGTGCGCAGGGTCCGCGAGTCGATGTTGTGCTCGTCCCACTCGTAGTCGCCGACGCGGCCCTTGTCCTCGATGGTGAAGTCGACCTTCAGGTTGCCGCGGAGCTCCTGGCCTTCGTCGAGGTCGTCGAGGGCGCGGACGCCGCAGTACGCGAAGGCGGGCAGCTCGCGCTGGAGCGAGGCCTCGTAGCTCTTGTGGAAGTCGCGGGTGCGTGTGTTGACCGTGACGTCGTCTGGCTGCTGGAGCTGCACCGCATGGTCGGCCTCGGCGATGAAGCTCAGGACGTCGTCGGTGGACAGGGCGCACCAGCCGCCGCGGAGGTCGACCTCCTCGTCGCCCGGATCGACCTCGGAGGTCACGCACAGCTCGGCGACATTGGACACGCGGGTCTTGTCGCCCACGACCACGTCGAGGTTGCCCAGGCCGTCGTGGTGCTTGCGCACGGCGTCCATCTGCATGACGAGGTCCTTCTCGTCGGCGCCCTCGCCGTACAGGCGGATCGGGCCGTAGTACAGGTCGTAGCGGTCGGCGTCGACCCACAACTCCTTGGACAGGTCGCGGTTGGTGGACAGCTTGATCGGCAGCAGCTGTCCCTGGAGGTGGGAGACCTCGGGGGGCTGGTCGAGGTTCAGCTCACCGGTGCGCAGCAGCAGCAGGGCGTGGCCACCGAGCTTCTCGAGCACGTCGGTGATCGGCGTGGCCGGCTCGTTGCCCTTGATGGCGAGCAGCACGTCGAGGCCCTGGTACAGATCGGCCTGGTCGACGAGGGTGTCGTCGGCGTCCCAGCCCTTGCCGTTCCACTTGTACTTGCGGACCCAGCCGCCGTAGTCCTCCATCGTGGCCGGGCCGGCAGCCTTGGCGGCGCTGCCCTGGTCGGCGGCGGCCTCTTCGTCCTTCTTCGGCGCCTTGGCCTTGTCGTCCCAGACCAGCACGTCACCGAAGCCGTTGCGCGGGAAGTGGGCGTCGTAGAAGTTGCCGCCCAGGGACACCGAGGAGGCGGGCAGGTCGGAGCCGAGATCGGCCAGGAGCTCCGGGACCGGCTCGAGGAGCGCGATGTCCTGGGTGGTGTCGGCGCGCGTGATCTCGGCCACGCGGACGCCGACGACCAGTACGAGCAGCGCCGATGCGGCAAAGCCGTCGAAGATCGTGTAGCGCTGGACCACGTCGCCCAACTCCACCATGAAGGCCCAGCAGGCCGCGACGCCCGCGACGATGATCGCGATCCACGCGAGCTGGCTCATGTGGTGCAGGAACACCAGCTGATCGGTCGCCAGCGCGGCGAGCTGGTCGGGCGCGGTGGTCCCCTGGGCGCTGTAGATGTCCATCTTGGCGCCGAGCATCTGCCCGCGGGCCACCTGGACCACGCCGAGGAAGTAGAGCACCGCCGAGGTGAACCGGAGCCCGGCCACCCGGTAGGCGTGCTCGTAGTAGGCCCGCCGCAGCGCGCCCAGGGACACGCCGAAGCCGCCCACCAGAACCACGCCGATCAGCGTGATCGCCTGCGCGAACACGTCCCCGTGCCGCCCGTAGACCGCGAGCACGCCCGCTCCGATGACCGCCGTGAGCAGGGTCATCACCGCCGCGAAGGGCGTCCACAGGGCGTACTTGCCGGTGCGCAGCGCGCCGAGCGCGGCCCCCCACGCCGAGAAGATGAGCAGCGCCGCCGCGACCTCGCGTGCCAGGTAGTCGGCCGCCCACGCCTGGGCGAGCCCCGAGGAGGCCATCTCGGCCAGCTTGGCGCCCGCCGACGAGGCCCCGGCGAGCACGTGCCCGTCCTGGATCCACGTCACCGCGGCGCCGGTCGCCAGGGTGAGCAGCGGAATCGCCACCCACGCGGCCAGCGGCACCCGCCGCTTGGTGAAGGAGAGCACGGTGTAGGCCAGCGCCGCGAGAGCGCCGATCCCACCGAGCAGGAGGATCACGGTCCCCATGGGACCAGCCATTTGAGTCATCGACGCGCCGTCCAAGGTCCTGCTCCTGGGAGGGTGATCCAGCGGTTCGTCGGCCGAAGCCGAGGGACCCTGGCGCCTAACATGGGATCGACCCGGCCCGGAGCCCCGTGGGCCGACCTTCACTGGATACTGACGAGGCCCGGGCGAGGTGGCCGGTGGGCCGTCGACGGGTCAAGAGAGGGCGAGACGCTCCCGTAGCTCAGATGGATAGAGCAACGGCCTTCTAAGCCGTCGGTCGCAGGTTCGAGTCCTGCCGGGGGCGCCACTCTTCGTCTTGGGCTTGGGGGTTCCGGAGCGTGGCCAGCCCACCGAACGGAACGGTGGCGCACACGCGAAGCGACCGCTCGATGCGCCGAGGCGTCCGAAGGTCCGATCGCGTGGCGACGCCGCCACTCGCATGCTCGTCGTTTGCGCGTCGGTGACCACTGGGCGGACCCTCCATGGGAGAGCCGCAGTACTGGCCTGCGCGCGCTGCTGCGATGGGGCGATCTGGTGGTGGCGGATGAGGCACGCGCATTGTCGTCAGCCAGGTCCTGAAGGAGGTCGACGAGCCGCAGGCGCCCACCCGGTGGCTGCCAGCGTTCCTTCGATTCGGGTTCGACCCCAACGCGGCAGCGCTCGCGTGCCTCGAGGCCGGGCTCTCCGCGGCGGCCACCGGCGTCGCGATGTCAGCCAGCGGGTACACAGACCCCGAGGTCCTCGATGGCCTGCGCGCCTGTGGCCGGGGAATCGACCCGACCACTCACGCGCTGGCCGACGCCGGCTGGAGCCCCCACCGACTCGCCTCGATGCTGTGGGACGCGGGGGCACTGGAGCCGGAGGTGCGGGAAGTGCTTCGCAACGTCGTGGGCTGGTCGCCGACCTTCGCGCTCACCCACCCCCCGGAGTGCTTGGCGATGCCACCCAGCGTGTCGCCCCGAACCACCGTGTACTTCGGCGTGCAAGGGCGGAACGGTGCGCGCCCGGCGCTCGGTTCCGGCCGATCCAGCCTGCCCGCTATCCGTGCAGGTGCTCGTCGAACAGGGTGAGCACCCGCTGCCACTGGCGCGCGGACGCCTCGGCGTCGTAGACCGGGAAGTCCGGTACCGACCAGCCGTGCTTCACGCCCTCGTAGACCTCGATCCGGTGGCCCACGCCGGCCTCGGTGAGCACCTGCTCGAGCACCTCGCAGTCCTCGGCAGTGCAGCTCGAGTCGCCCTCGGCGACGCCGAAGTACATCGACGCGCGGATCTCCGACGCGCTGAGGTGCGGGCTGTCCGGCTGATCGGTGACGAGCCGGCCCCCGTGGATGGACGCCCCCGCCACCACGAGATCGGCGAGGTCCGCGGCGGCGATGAAGGTCAGCCGCCCACCCATGCAGTAGCCGACGCAGCCGATCTGGGCGCCACGCACCCGCGGGTCGGCGACGGTCGCCGCGACGAAGGCGCGGGCGTCGGCCATGGTCCGCTCGCGCTTCACCGTGCCCGCGAGCGCCATCAGCCGCTTGCGCTCGTCCGGGTCGCCCCACACGGTCGAGAAGTCGAAGGGCTCGAACTCGCCCTCCCGCCAGTAGACGTTCGGCTGCACGACGGCGTAGCCGGCGGCGACCAGCGGCTCGGCCATCTGCTCCATCGCGGGACGCACCCCGCCGATGTCGGTGAAGGAGAGCACCAGCGGAAAGGGCCCGTCCCCGTCGGGGAAGTACTGCATCCCGTTCGCCATCCCGTCGTCCCGGGCCACCTCGATCCGTCGCTTCTCCATGGGTCCTCCCTACATCGGTCGCTCAGCCTATCGCCCGGCGGCGCTGGCGCTCGCGCGTGGTTCCGATGACCGCGGCGACCACCAGGACCAATCCGAGCAGCCCGCGACCGGTCGGCTCCTCGTGGAACAGGAGCACCCCGCCGATCCCCGCCCAGGCGACCTGCAGGTAGCTCACCAGCGAGACCACGCTGACCGGCCCGATCTGGTAGGCGCGGGTCATCGCCACCTGCGCGATCTGCACGAGCACCCCGGTCGCCAGCAGCGCACCCCACTGGCGCGGCGAAGGCCACACCCACACCGCCGGGAGCAGCGGGCCCACGACCGGCACGGTCACCAGCGGAAACCACAGCACGATCACCAGCGGGTGCACGGAGGGTCCCATCGCGGAGATGCAGATGTAGGCGCCGGCCGCGAACAGCGCGCCACCCAGCGCGATCAGGATCCCGAGCCCCGCCGCGTGGGTGCCCGCGCCCTCGACGAGCCACACCCCCGCGGCGGCGAGGGCGAACAGCACGACCTGCACCGGGCGCAGCCGCTCCCCGAGGAGAGCCACCCCGAAGATCGCGGTGAACACCGGTCAGAGCTGCTGCAGCACGGTCGCGGTCGCGAGCGGCAGGTGGCCCAGGGACCAGAAGAAGCACAGCAGCGCCAGCGTGCCGAGCACGCCCCGGGCCAGCAGCAGCCGGCGGAAGGTGCGCAAGGGCGCCACGCCCTCGAGCCGGAGCTGCCCGAGACACAGCAGGAGCGCCACGAGCGCCCGAGAGAACACGATCTGCAGGGTCGGGATCCCCTTCGCCCACTTCACGGCGACCGACATCCCGAAGAAGAACAGGGTCGCGACGGCCATCCACGCCGCCGCCCGGCGGATGGCGTCCGGGTCGGTACGTCCCTCGTCCCGGTCAGCCAGAGCCGTTGTCCACCGAGGGGCACCAGATGGGGATCGGCATCGGCAAGGCGGTCACCTCCCCACCGCTGCTGTCGTGCAGGGCCGAGAAGGAGAAGTGCCCCCACGCCTCGCCGTCGATGGAGTCGATGGTCAGGCTGGCGGTGTCCCCGTGGGCCGTGTCGAGGGCGTAGGAGAAGTTGTAGGGCGAGCCCGCCTCGCTCTGCAGGGTCACGGTGACCGGGTCGGTGGCCGAGTCGTAGGTGCCGGCCCCGTGGAATCCGCCGAGCACCTGCACGATCAGGACCGCGTTGTGATCCGATCCCCGCCAGAAGTTGCGGAAGCTCGTGAGCGTCTGCGGCGGGTACTCGGAGCAGGTCGGCTGGTCGAAGGCGATCGTGTCGGTCACGTCACCGCCGAAGGTGATCGAGACCGGCCGCGGGTCGGCGGGGAACTGCCCCGCCGCTGTCGGTAACCGAGGTGTCCGACGTGTCCGAGGTGTCGTTCTTCGAGCCGCTGCACCCGGCGAGCAGTGCGGCGAGAGCGAGGATCGTGGCGCGGGTCTGCATGGGCGCTCCTCTCCGAGCCGGCGGAGCATACACCATGCGCCCGGGGCCCGCGCCCTCCTCCCGGGCCCGAGCGCCCCTTCGACCGACGACCGGCGTTACGCCTCCCTGATACATTCTGCTCTCGTGTTCGTCGGAGCTCCCATGTCCCGCCTGGCCATCGCGTTCCTCCTGCTCCTTCCGTGGCCCGCACTCGCCGAGGACGTCTCCGTCTCCTTCAGCCCACCCGACCCGATCGCGCTCTTCGACTCGGCGAAGCTGCTCGACGTCAAGGGCAGGGGCGGCACCTGTGCCGAGGCTGCCAAAGACGCGCTGGACACTGCGAAGACCAAGGCGGGCAAGAAGGGCGACATGGTGGTGGTCGGGATCTACCCGGACCACCCCGGCGACGTCTGGGACACCGTCGACACGCTGGACTGCCGCACCGGCGGCAAGAATCCCATCGTGAAGCTGACCGCGCTCGCGGTGCATCCCGGAGACGGCTTTCCGAAGGTTACGGGCGCGCGCGAGGCGGAGATCGTCGGCGAGCTCGCCCACGACGACCCGGTGCTCCCCACGCCGGTCGGGCAGATCGAGCTGGTGCAGCTCAACGGGCACGTCTTCTACTCCCTGACGACCGGACACAAAGAGACCTTCGCCCCGGGCGTCATTCGAGTGGAGCGCGCGCTCGAGTCCCTCCGTGCCGATATCGAGCCGAACCTCGACCACTGGATCCCGCGCATCGCGGACATCTCGGAGATCACCGGGCTGCGGGTGGTCGTCTCGGTCTCGCTCTCCGAGTGGGACGACGCCTCCCGGGCCCCCCAGGGCAGCGCCGCCTCGGGGGCGAGCACCAGCGTCGCGATGCACGGGGAGTCCTACGAGTTCTACATCCCCACCCGCGCCGGCGCCGCCTTCGTGTCGGGCAAGCTCAACGAGCGCCAGCTCACCGACGCGATGGGCGTCTTCCTGTCGCCCGTCGGCCAGGGCAGTCGTGTGGACCTGTCGTCGCGCGCCTCGGAGAAGCTGTCGGGCCCCACGGTGAACTTCGCGGTGGACAACGGCACCCTGTCGACTTCACCCTCTCTGAACGGTCCGACGCCCGGCGCGACCCCGAAGTGACAAAAGGCGACGGGCGGCGAACCGCCCTGACAACGGGATCGTTGGGCCTCCTGACCCATTCTGGACGGGTTCCCACTTGTGACACCCGGGGTGGGTCGGATACAACGCCGCCCATGAAGTACCTACTCCCCCTCCTGTCGTTCGCCCTGTTCGCGGCTCCGGGCTGCAATCAGGACTCCCAGAACTCCTCGGCGACGGCCTCCGCCGCCGACGCGTCGACGACCTCCGCCGAGGCCGCGCCGTCGCACACGGCCAACCTCGAGCTGTTCGTCATGGCCAAGTGCCCCTACGGCATCCAGGTCGAGAACGCGCTGGTTCCCGTGAAGCAGAAGCTCGGTGACGGGCTGAACATCTCGGTGAACTACATCGGCAAGGGCTCCCCCGGCAGCCTGACCTCCATGCACGGGCCCGACGAGGTCACCGGCGACATCGCGCAGCTCTGCGCGGACAACCAGATGCCCAAGGGCAACTTCGACTTCATCGCCTGCATGGACAAGGACCCGCGCTCCATCGGCACCAACTGGAAGGACTGCGGCATCCAGCTCGGGCTCGACCTCGACGCGCTCACCACCTGCGTGAACGGCGACGACGGCCAGAAGATGCTCGCCGACTCGTTCCAGGAAGCCGACAAGCGCGGCGCCCACGGGTCGCCCACGATGTTCCTCGACGGCAAGCCCTACACGGGCGGCCGCCGGAGCAACGACTTCATGCGTACCATCTGCGGCACCTATGGCGCCGACGCCCCGCAGGCCTGCGCCGAGATTCCGCCGCCCGTCCAGGTCTCCGCGATCTTCCTGAGCGACCAGCGGTGCGACAAGTGCGACATCCACCCGCTCGAGCCCAAGCTCCGCGGCGCGCTGCCCGGTCTCGAGGTCAAGTACGTCGACTACTCCAGCGAGGAGGGCAAGGCCCTCTGGCAGAAGGAGAAGGCGGCCGACTCCAGCTTCGGCATGCTGCCGACCGTCCTGCTCGACCCGGCGGTCGAGAAGGCCGACGGCTACAGCTCGCTCAAGCGCTACGTCCGCACGGTCGGCGACTACCGGGAGCTCCGCCTCGGCGGCAAGTTCGACCCGACCGCCGAGATCTGCGACAACGGCATCGACGACGACGGCAACGGCGCCATCGACTGCAAGGACAGCGGTTGCGACGGCGCCATGGAGTGCCGCCAGGCCATCCCCAAGCAGGTCGACCTGTTCGTGATGTCCCACTGCCCCTACGGCGCCAAGGCGCTCATCGCGACCAACGACACGATGAAGCACTTCGGCGGTGACATGAACGTGAAGGTGCACTACATCGGCAACGACTCGAACGGCACCCTGTCGTCCATGCACGGCCCCACCGAGGTCGACGACGACATCCGCGAGGTCTGCGCCCAGAAGCACTACCCGGGCAAGTTCATGGCGTACAACGCCTGCATCAGCAAGGACTACCGCAACGCCGACTGGAAGGCGTGTGCCAAGGATGCCGGCATCTCGACGGACACCGTCCAGAGCTGCTTCGACGGCGAGGGCAAGGATCTGCTCCGCGCCAGCTTCGCCGAGTCCCAGAAGCTGGGGATCAGCTCGAGCCCGACCTTCCTGGCCAACAACAAGCGCATGTTCCACGCGCTGGCCGCCAAGGACGTGCAGAAGCAGTTCTGCACCGACAACCCGGGTATGGCCGGCTGCAGCGGCGACGTCACCACCGACGCCGCATCCTCCGCCCCGGTGCCCGCGGGTTCCTGCGGCGGCTGATCCGCTCCGCGACCGCACAGAGAGAGCCCCCCGACGCTTCGGCGCGGGGGGCTTTTTGCTGGCGTAGACTACGCGGATGGGAGCCCCTCCGTTGTCCGAAGCAACCGGTCTGTTCGAGCTCTTGGAGATCGAGCAGCTCGGGACGGGCCTGCCCGCGGAGGCCGCGCTGGAGGCGGCCTGGCGCACGGCGCGGGCATTGCAGGACGCCTGGGCCGGGATCGGCAGCGAGGCCGGTCGCCCCCTGCGCCGGGTGCACCGGGACATCAAGCCGGGCAACATCCTGCTCACCACCCACGGCCAGGTGAAGGTCGTGGACTTCGAGCTGGCCCGGGGCGCGATCGCCGAGCGCGAGACGAGCACCGTGTCGACGCTCGTGGGCACGGTCGGGTACATCGCGCCCGAGCGCTTCGGCAAGCGGGAGGAGGGGCCCGAGGTGGACGTGTACTCCCTCGGGGTCACCCTGCTCGCGGTGATCTCCGCCGAGGCGCCGACGCTGCCGCTCGAGCAGGGGATGTACGATGAGCGCCTGCGCGTGGAGGCGGCCGCGCTCCGGCCGACGCCCGAGGTCGCGGCCACGGCGCGCGCCTTTGTCGACCACACCGACGATCGCGTCGCCCACGTGGTCCTATCCCTCGAAGCTAGCAGGGCTCGGGGAAATACTCCCATCGCCCGCTGGCCGGTCTCGGCCGATGCCGGCGCCCGCTCGTCGGTCACGTGCTACAAGGTC
>Ga0114931_10000749_pt1 | contig 40373 bp, 35 predicted proteins | sample 2SBtaG_FD_89579 | JGI IMG/M metagenome (GOLD analysis project Ga0114931, IMG submission 89579) | Deep subsurface microbial communities from Kolumbo volcano to uncover new lineages of life (NeLLi) - 2SBTROV14_V59a metaG | ecosystem: Environmental > Aquatic > Marine > Volcanic | place: Kolumbo... | reverse complement strand
TGTCAGGCGGCATGAAACAGAAGCTCGGGCTGGCCTGTACCCTGGTGCGCCGGCCGCGCCTGCTGTTACTGGATGAGCCGACGGTGGGGGTGGACCCGGTTTCCCGGCGCGAACTATGGGAAATCGTTTACCGCGCTGTCAAGGAAGAAGGGATGAGCGTGCTGCTGAGCACGGCCTACCTGGATGAGGCGGAGCGCTGCGATGAGGTGGTGCTGATGCACCGGGGGCGGGTCTTGGGTCAGGGGACGCCCGCCTCCTTCAGTCAGCCGCTGCAGGGGCGTACTTTCCAGATTCGTGCGCCGGGAATGAGCAAGCGCAGTCTGCAGGCGCGTTTGAGCACAAATGCCGAGCTGGTGGATGCCCTGATCGTGGCAGACAGCGTGCGCATTATTACCACTAGGAAGCAAACACCGGAGCCAGACCGTCTGCTGCCGGGGATGAGCGGGGCGCAGATCACGGCGGTGTCACCACGTTTTGAAGATGCCTTCATCGCGACACTCAAGGGTCCGCAATCGGCGGCGCAGCAGCGTAGCGCCTTTCGTCGTGAGGACATCACAGTACAGTCTGAAGAAGAGGTGATCAGCGTACACAAACTGCAGCGCCGCTTTGGCGATTTCCTGGCGGTCAAGGGGATCAGCTTCACGGTCAGGCGGGGCGAGATCTTCGGTCTCCTGGGCGCTAACGGCGCGGGCAAGTCCACTACCTTCCGCATTCTCTGTGGCCTGTTGCCGGCCTCCGATGGTCAGGTGGCGGTGGCCGGCTACGATCTGCGGCGGGCCGCCGCCATGGCCCGCAGGCGTATCGGCTATATGGCGCAACGCTTTTCTCTTTATGAAAATATTACGGTGGACCAGAACCTGCATTTTTTCGCCAGCGCCTACGGCCTGCGGGGTGGACAGCAGCGGGAACGGATCCGTTGGGCCCTGGAGGTCTTTGAACTGGAACCCTACCGGGACAGCGATAGTGGTGAGTTGCCGCTGGGTTACAAGCAGCGCCTGGCTTTTGCTGCCGCCCTGATGCATGAGCCGGAGATCCTGTTTCTGGATGAGCCGACTTCCGGGGTGGATCCCCTGGCGCGCCGGGAGTTCTGGCAGCGCACCAATGCTCTGGCGGAGGCCGGCGTCACCATCCTGGTGACTACACATTTTATGGAAGAGGCCAATTACTGTGACCGCCTGGTGATCATGGCGGAGGGAGAGGTGCTGGCGGAGGGAACCCCCGAGGAGATGAGGTCGCGGGTGCGTAGTGCAGCGCTGCCGGACCCGACCATGGAAGATACCTTTATTGCACTGATCGAAAAGCAGGTGCCGCACTGATGCCTGTTTTCACAGACAAGCTTGCCCGGATGCGGCTGCGAGGTATGGTACGCAAAGAATTTCTGCAGATCTGGCGTGATCCCTCCAGCATTGCCGTGGCCTTTATCCTGCCGATCGTGTTGCTGTTTCTGTTCGGTTATGGCGTATCACTGGACGCCCGGGATATCCCCCTGGGTCTGGTGGTAGAGCAACCCGATGGGGATACCGCCAGTCTGGTGGGCGCTTTCCGGCGTTCCGACTATTTTTCCCCGGTCATCTATCACAGTATCCAGCAGGCGCAAGTGGATCTGGCGCAGCGCAAAATCGATGGTGTGTTATGGCTGCGCAGCAACTTCAGCCGCCAGTTACTGGACGGTGGCGAAAGCCCTATCGCTCTGCGTGTCAACGGGGTGGATGCCAATCAGGCCCGCCTTATCGAGGGCTATGTCCAGGGGGTGTGGCTGACCTGGTTGAGTCACCAGGCTGGTCTGCAGGGCGACGTGTTGCCTCTGCCCGCGGTGCTGGAGCAACGGGTCTGGTTCAACAGCGCGCTGATCAGCCGCCAGTTCCTGGTGCCGGGCCTGCTGGCGGTGATTATGACCCTCATCGGTTCCCTGCTGACTTCCATGGTGGTGGCGCGGGAATGGGAGCGCGGCACCATGGAGGCCCTGATGGTGACCCCCATTCGTATCCCGGAGCTTTTGCTGGGTAAGCTGATCCCTTATTTTATTCTGGGGATGGGTGGGATGCTGCTGACCGTGCTGCTGGCCCGGTGGCAGTTCGCGGTGCCCTTGCGGGGTTCTTTCTGGTTGTTGTTATTGTGTTCCGCCATTTTTATGCTGGTGGCGCTGGCCATGGGGCTGCTGATCTCCATTCTTGCCAAAAACCAGTTTGTCGCCGGGCAGATTGCGATTGTCATCACCTTCCTACCCGCTTTTATCCTCTCCGGATTTATTTTCGATATCGGTTCTATGCCCGCGGCGATCCAGGTGATTACCCATATCGTGCCGGCGCGCTATTTTGTGGCGATCCTGCAGACCCTGTTTCTGGCGGGTAATCTGTGGCCGGTGGTGCTTGCCAATACGGGCGCCATGCTGCTCATGCTGTTGATCTTCTTGTTGCTGGTGCGCCGAAAGGCCCACAAACATCTGGAGTAGGATGGTGCTACAGCATATCTTTGCGCTCATCATCAAAGAATTTCTGGCCCTGGTGCGGGACAAGCGCAGCCGCTATGTGCTCATCGGACCACCCATCGCCCAGTTGCTGATTTTCGGCTATGCAGCCTCCTTCGATCTTAATGATGTGCCGCTGGCTATCTACAATGAAGATAGTGGTGCGACAGCTCGCCAGCTGATCAGTCAGATCGAGGGTTCGCCTAATTTCCAGATTGTCGGCCAGGTCCATCGGGATGCGGACATCGCTCCGTTGATCAATGAACGGCAGGCCTTATTGGTGCTACATATTGGTCCACGCTTCAGCGCCGATCTGCTGCTCGGCAGAAGTGTTTCACTGCAGGTGATTCTCGACGGGCGCAATTCCAATACCGCAATGATTGCACTGAGCTATCTGCGTGGAATTTTATTTGATTTTAACCGCAACTGGGCCGTGCAGCGGGGACAGCGCGGACCGCCGGCCGTGCTGGAGGTCCGCGCCTGGTACAACAAGAATCTGGTTTCCCGCTGGTTTATTGTGCCCGGCATCGTAGGTTTGTTGACCCTGGTGGTGACCCTGGTGGTGACCGCCCTGTCCGTAGCCCGTGAGCGGGAGGCCGGCACCTTCGATCAATTGCTGGTAACCCCCCTGCGGCCAGTGGAGATCCTGGTGGGCAAGGCCCTGCCAGGGGTGATCATCGGGATTATCGAGGCCAGTTTTATTATCCTGCTGGCACTTTACTGGTTTGATGTACCATTGCGTGGCAGTGTGGGTGCGCTTTATCTGGGACTGCTACTGTTTCTGCTCTCTGCGGTCGGTATCGGACTGATGATATCCGCCTTCGCTGTCACCCAGCAGCAGGCGGTGCTGGGGGCCTTTTTATTCCTGGTGCCGGCGGTGATTCTCTCCGGTTTTGCCACGCCCATCGCCAACATGCTGGAAACCGTGCAGTGGCTGATCTATCTGGATCCCCTGCGTTACTTCCTTATTGTGGTACGGGGCGTGTTTCTGGAGGGCGACAGTTACCGCTTGCTGCTGGATCAGTACTGGCCCATGGGTCTGATCGGGCTGGTTTCGTTGGTACTGGCCGGCTGGTTGTTCCGTCACCGCAGCTATTGAACCCGTGTGGTGGCGGTTTCTGTATGCCATGGCGATAGTTTTTCCCTATGGGCGGGATAAATATATTTGATTGGATAGGGTATAACGCGAACAGTATGCTTGCGTCAGACCGGTGTATTTTGGGCAAGGCTAAGATGAGTCAGTCATCGGTAAAAAAGGGCGCACGTCTACCGATTTTCGTGCCGATTTGCCACTTCCACAAGCAAATTAAGGAGTCTGTGTAATGAAAACCAGAAAATGTTTATACCCTGTTCTTTCCGGCCTGATGGGGCTGGCACTAACCATCGCAAGCGGGCAGCTTTTGGCTATGGAAGCCCTGCCGGCCTTGCCACCGGTACCTGCGGATAATCCTTTATCTGCCGCCAGGATTGAGCTCGGGCGGATGCTCTATTTTGACCCTCGTTTGTCGGTGGACGGTTCGGTATCCTGCAATTCCTGTCACAATGTGATGACCAATGGCACAGACAACCGACCGGTATCGGTGGGTGTCAAGGGGCAGCATGGTGGCCGTTCCGCCCCGACAGTTTTCAATGCCGCCTATCTGACGGCGCAATTCTGGGATGGGCGTGCGGCGACACTGGAAGACCAGGCGCGGGGGCCGGTGCTTAATCCGGTAGAGATGGGGATGCCTTCCGCCAGCGCGGTGACGCGACGCCTGCAGCGGATTCCCGGTTATGTGGACAGTTTTGCCGAGGTTTTCGGTGGTTCTGGCGGGCTCAGTTTTGACAATGTCCTCAAGGCCATCGCCAGCTATGAACGCACGCTGGTGACGCCCAACAGCGCCTTTGACCGTTATATGCGCGGTGACAAGGCAGCGATGTCGAAAGCAGCACTGCGAGGCATGAAACAGGTGGAACAGGTCGGCTGCACCGCCTGCCACAACGGCCCCAACTTCGCTGGTCCCGTTGCCTTGCCCATGGGGCAGCCCTTTCTGCAAAAGTTTCCCACATATACCAATAATGCCTATGTGAAGAAATACCATCTGGATAAAGATACCGGTCGCTACACGGTCACCCACAAGGTGGAGGACAAGCATATGTGGCGTGTGCCCACCTGGCGCAATGTGGCTTTGACCGCGCCCTATTTTCATAATGGTTCGGTCAAAACGCTGGACGAAGCAGTCCGGGTCATGGCCAGGACCCAGCTCAACAAGACACTGAGCGATGAGGCAGTGGCAGATATCGTGGCCTTTCTCTCTTCCCTGACAGGTAAAATCCCGCCGCAGACCCTGCCCGTGTTGCCACAGACGGTGGGCATGAGCGTACTGGGTGACTAATCAGCCCTGATAACCGTCATTTTGGCGGTACACAGAATGATTCAGGCAAAAAAAAGCCCCACCTTCTGGGTGGGGCTGCACTGCTGGCAGGGAATGAAGGAGCCACCTCCTTGTGGCATTCATCCTGAAGGCCATCCATGAAAAACTTCAGTAAGGGGTAAACAGCCTTGCTTGCAGCTGAGTTACTTATGCTGCAGAAATTGCGCCTTTCTCAGGGGGATTACTCGACCGTCACAGGACAGCAAAAAGGGTCCCTGTCCCGCTTTGGTCTTGAATTTTGCATGTGTACAATTGTGTTTATGGGGCATGGCGCTAGCAGCGGCCGGTCTCCTGAATCTTTTCAGCCAGCGGGTGAGTAGCATATCGGCAACCTCCATTTACAAGTCTACATTCATTCTTCATAAGTATGAATAAATAATAATACGTAATACATTCTCTGTCAACACCTTTATTGATGATTTTCTCTCTCCAGGGCAAGTTGATGTCAACCATTGCAGTACAGTAGCGTTAGACAATATATGAGCGTGATAAAATCAGGTATCAGTCTGGAGTTCATGGCCAGGGCATAGAACTGGACGTGGATAGCAAGGAGATGGTGTCTGGAAATACGCCAACAACTGGATCGTTTTCTCGTCAGCCGCGAACGGCGGGCCTACCGGATGGCGTATATCGCTACCGGCAACCGCGAAGATGCCCTGGATATCACCCAGGATGCTATGTTCAAGTTGACAAGGAAATATGCCGGAAGACCGGAAGGAGAGTGGGGGCCCTTGTTCCACCGCATCATGCAGACGACTATCCGCGACTGGTATCGCCGACATGCAGTACGTCAACGTCTGTTGCAATGGGTGGGGAAATCACAGGAGGAAGAGATGGGCGTGATCAGTGACTATGCTGATCCCAGTCAGCCTTCAGCCCATGAGCAGTTGGCTGGGGAGCGAGCGGCTGCCGTGCTGGACCAGGCCCTGCATCGCTTGCCACTACGCCAGCAGCAAGTCTTTATGCTGCGGGTGTGGGAGGGCCTGAATGTATCCGCTGCCGCGCATGCCATGGGATGTTCCGAGGGGAGTGTCAAGACACATTATTCACGCGCCCTGCACACATTGCGGCAGGCTTTGGGAGACTATTGCACATGAAACAGCCACAGTCTGAAGAAGCTTTTCTGCAGCGTATCCGCACCAGCCTGGAGCATTCGGCTGACGAACTGGATAGCGCCACCGTCATCCGGTTGGGGGCAGTGCGACACCGGGCGCTGGGACAGATCCGGCAGCCGGTGCGGCGTCCGGTGATTATTGCCGGAGGCTTGCTGGCTACAGCTGCCAGCGTGGTCCTGCTGGTATCCGTGTGGCTGTTCCAGCAGCCCCCGCAGGTGCAACCGCCAGCTTACATCGAAGATATCGGACTGTTGAGTGCCCGGGAGGATATCGAATTTTTTGAAGAGCTTGATTTCTATCAATGGGTCGCCAATGAACAACAGGCAGGTTGAGTGGCTGGTGGCCCTGATTCTGGTCATGGCGCCGGTAGCCATGGTCCGGGCCCAGCCGGACAAGACACAGCAGAATGGACAACCCAGTCTGGAGGTTCTGGAATTTCTTGGTTTCTGGGAAACGCCCGGTGGCGAACTTATCGATCCGCTGACGCTACGCCGCGAACCGGAAGCCGCCAGGCAAGCAGGTGAGCCGCAGCAATCGCCTAAAGAAAAGAAGGCACAACAGCATGAATAGCCGCATTGTTTTGATGATTATAATGTTTCTGTCCGCGCCGGCAGTGTTCGCCGGAAGCGGACCGACGCCCGTGCCCTGGGACGATCTGACACCCGCTGAACAAGCTGTCCTCAAGCCTTTTGCCGATCAGTGGGATGAGCTTGACCCTCAGCGTCAGCGGCGTTTGCAGAAAGGGGCGCGGCACTGGAGTACCTTGAAACCAGAGCAGCGCACCCTGATTCGGCAGCGCTTCAAACGCTGGCGGCAGCTCAGTGGGGAAGAACGTGCGCATATTCGCCAGCGCTACCTGCACTTCCTGTCCTTACCGCCAGAGCGCCGGCGCACGCTGCGTGAAGGCTATCAGCGTTTCCATCAGTTGCCACCGGCAAAAAGGCAGGAATTGCGCCGTCACTGGCGGAACATGAGCCCCCTGCAGCGGCGTGAGGCGCGGGGCCGGTATCTGCAACGCCGTCGTCAGTTGCACAATTCCCATGATCGCCCCTTACGAACCCGACCGGTTCCTCGCCGTTTCCGGCTTAATCCACATAACCCACGGCGCTGATGGTACAGGATCAGCCGCCTGCTGGTGGTAATCCATGTCAACCTTCCCGGAGCTGCCGCGTTTAATCCTCTACAAGCTTTTAATCCGTTCCAATCATAGAGGAGTTTTCCCATGGATCAGCCTGTAATCAATAATCAATACTGGAGGCGGTGGTCTTCAGGCCTGTTATGCCTGGGGGTCCTGCTATCAAGCCTGTTGCTGTTTGGTTGCCAGGGGGGTGGCGGCAGTGATTCGGCTGCGGCTCAGGGAGAGGTGGTCATCGGCCTGACGGATGCGGCCGGCGATTTCTCTACCTATACCGTGGATGTCCTGTCATTGACCCTGACCAGGGCCAACGGCGCCGTGGTTGAGACCCTGCCGGTTAACAGCCGCATCGACTTCGCCCGTTATACCGATATGACGGAATTTGTTACGGCGGCGACCATCCCCAACGGCCGCTATGTTCGGGCGACCATGACCCTGGATTATCAGCATGCCGATATCCAGGTGGAAGACCCCAATGGCAACATTGTCCCGGTAAGCACTTTTCTTGATGCGGATGGCAATCCAGTCACGACCCTGCAGGTCAGTGTGGTACTGGAAGGTAAGAACAGTCTGGTGATTGTGCCGGGCGTGCCGGCACATATGACCCTGGATTTTGATCTGGGTGCCTCCAACAAGGTGGAATTCGATGCTCAGGGCGTGCCCACCCAGACCATTGCCCCCACCCTGTTCGCCGATGCGGAGCTCACCAAGCCCAAAGCACATCGGGCACGCGGATTGCTGGATCGTGTCGCCCCGGACGAAAACCGTTTTGCGGTGATTATGCGTCCCCTGCGCCAACTGTTGGCTATCAAGAATGATCACCGCTTCGGTGTTCTACAGGTCAGTACCAGCGATACGACGCTTTATGAAATAGATGGTCAGAGTTATCAGGGCAGTGAAGGCCTGCGTGCCCTGGATGCCTTACCTAGCCTTAGTGCCGTGGTAGTGATCGGTGATCTGCAATTACAGCCACGACGCTTTCATGCGCGGGAAGTCTATGCAGGCAGCAGCGTGCCGGGTGGCACACTTGACGTGGTGTCTGGCAATGTCATTAAACGGGAAACCACGTCAGCCGGGGATGTGTTGACAATCAAGGGGGCCACCCTGTTTCGTGCTGACGGCAGTATCCGCTTTCATGACGAGGTGCGGGTGCTGATTGCAGACACGACCAGGGTCAAACGCCAGTTATCCACGGAGCCGCATGTGATTGGCGATATCTCCATCGGCCAGCGGGTAACGATCTATGGTGATTTGCTCGCCACCGACACGGCGGCTACCGCTTATGAAATGGATGCCACCCAGGGGCTGGTGAGGATGAAACTGACCACATTGCGGGGCACAGTAGCGATCCCGGTTGTCATACCCAGTACGGACTTGGTAGTTGATCTTCAGCGTATCGACCGGCGTCGCGTAGCAATATTCGATTTTACTGGCACCGGGATTGATCCCACTCATGATGCTGATCCCACCAACTATGAAGTTGATACCGCTACGCTGGATGCCAGTCCCTTCGTCAATAACGAGGCGGTGCTAGTGCGCGGCTTTGTAGCGCCCTTTGGTCAGGCCCCGGCAGATTTCAATGCGCAGACACTGGTCCATGTTGCCAATGTATCTGCAACCATGGCGATCAACTGGCGACCGGCCAGTGCCACTGCCATCACTGCTCTGGGCGCAGATGGTATCGTGCTGGATATGAATGGTACAGGCAAATTCCACTATGTCAGAAGGGCCGGGGTACTGACCGATCTGAATCAGAGCTCAAATGCCCCCAGCTTAGCACCGGAAACCGATCTGCAAGGACACTTTCTGATTATCGATGGTCGGACGACACAGCTGCATACTCGTTTTGACCGCTTCGTCGATGATTTGAGGAACCGCCTGGATCGGGGTGCCCTGGTGGCCTGGTTGCGGGCACGGGGTCGCTTTGATGATCGGAGTGCCAGCCTGACAAGCAGGCTCATCAAAATCAAACTGAAATAACAGACTCGGGTATCAGACCTTGCAAGCCACAGTTGTGGTTTTGCAGGGCCTGATCTTTTTTGCAACTCGCAGGCGCCGCCGGTGCGCTCATGATCATCGCCGTCAATGAAAGCCGCCGCGAAATCGTTTTGCTGCGGGTGCCGGACAGGAACCGGTGCGCTGCAGTGTTTCTGACCGAAGTAACAGGCAATAAGCCTGGTCCTCATGCCACTAGTGTAGTATATGCAGGACCAGCTTTGAGTTAGAAACTACTGTGATGTAGTTGTAATGGCTATGCTTTGGCGCTGGCGCAGGAAACCCAGAATCAGCAGTCCAGTGCCCAGCAGCATGAACGAGGCAGGTTCTGGGACAGTGCTCATACGGACACGGATATCCATTCCCAGGAGGGGGTTATTGGGGTACCAGCCATTGGTATTCTGGCTATCAAAGCCACTGGCCCCCCACAGCGTCAGGATGCCACTGGCGGGATCAAATGAGTTGGGATCACTGCCAGGGGTTGAGTTCCCGGTACCACTGCAGCAGACGTCGCCCGGCATAAAACCTATGGTGGTATTGATTAGCTTTGCTGTCGGGTTGTCAAAAACAATGGCCATTGTTCCAGGTGAAGATAAGTAGCGAGTGCCAAAGTTCAGGATGCCATTCAGGGTGAAGTTCATATTGGCAACGCCCGTTTCAGACGGATCGACTACCAGAGTGGCATCAAAGAGACCAGTGGCATCATTATAGGTTCCGGAAATGACATCAGTGATGCTGCCATGGCTGTGGCCGCTCATGATGCTGCTACCGGAGGCATCATGAAAGCCGGAATAGCCGAAGCCGCCGTCAGAGCCGCTCAGGACTTCATTGATATTCCACAGGGTGGCATGGGCGGGTACCAGATAAAGGGATGAGAGCAGGATGGTTTTGGCAAGAAAACGGAAAAAACGGATAAATTTCATTTTTAGACCCCACTTAATAAGCTATTTTTGATTGTTGTTATTATTGTGAGGTTATTGTAACAAAAAATTGACGCTCAAACAATATGTAAGAAAAAATATAATATATAACAATAAGTTAACAATATTACTGTTTTTTGCGCCTTAACAGGCTAATTGTTTATAAAATATTGTTATTTATTTGATAAATATATAAATAAATATATTATTTTCTGCTTCTTAATGACATTGGACGATTCACGCAAAATCTGCGTGGTTGTCCAGTAGACTAAAAAAACCTAGGATAACCATCCTGGCTACTGGCTTGGCCGGAACCGGATCGAACAGGAATATATAGAGAGCATGCGGCTAAGGCATGTCGACAACAGGAGAGGGAAGGCAGATGACATTGGGACGATGCAGGTTTTACACTTCAGTAGTTTTTTTCACATTTCAGGCGTTGGTGATTACGCTATTTTCTCTGGACACCACAGCTGCGGGACCTGTGATACGGGGGAAGCAGGTCCATCCCGGTATGGAGTTTGTCTACTCGGCGAATCAGGCGGCGGATGATCTTAGCGTCTACCGGGTCGATAAAATCAGTGGCAGGCTCATTGAGGTACCCGGTTCGCCATACCCCACCGGGGCCTTTCCCGTTTCTGTGGCGGTAAGGCCGGATGGTGCTTTTGTCTATGTGGCGAATCAGGGTACCAACAGCGTGTCGGCTTTCCGTGTGGATCGCCACTCAGGGCGGTTGACGGCTGTTGGCGGTTCACCTTTTGCGGCAGGCCGTTATCCGGATGCCGTGACAGTCAGTCCTGATGGTCGCTTCGCTTATGTCACCAATGAGGATGACAACACCGTCTTGGCTTACCGGGTCGACCCTGAAACGGGTAAATTGACTAGCAGCGGTGAATCAGCACGTACCGGCGATCATCCGATCTCGGTGACGATTTCCCCCAATGGGCGTTTTGCTTTTGTGTCCAATTTCGATTCCAATACCGTAAGTAGCTATCGGGTTGATCAGCAAACCGGGGCGCTGATGCCCGCCGGTATGCCGGTGGCCACGGATGATAATCCCATCTATATCAAGGTGACGCCGGACAATCGTTTTATTTTCGTGGCCAATTACGGTGCAGTGACTGTGTCGGTTTTCAGAATCGACCGTAGCAGTGGCGCCCTGACAAAGGTCAGTGGATCCCCCTTTCTGGCCGGCGCCAAACCTTATTCGGTCACCGTTGATGGTAGTAGTCGCTTTGTCTATGTGGCCAACTGGGGCAGTCATGATGTCTCCGCCTTTCGCCTCGACCCTCGCAGCGGTGCCCTCACGGAGATCGCCGGCTCACCCTATAAGACCGAATGGTATCCCTATGCCGTGGTGGTGGATCCCCAGTCAAATTATGTCTATGTGGCCAACAACGCCAGCGGTAATATCTCCGCCTATACCATTGATCACTCCAATGGTAGTCTGAGCAGCGTCAAGGGGACGCCTTATCTTGCTGATCTGGGGCCTTATTCGCTGGCGATCAGTGCAGTGAGATGATTGCTGTGCTCGGGGTTTCTATCGGGCCCGTCTGAAACAAAGCGCCGGCCTGTCTCGCCAGGCTGTTGCCGCTGGCAGCTTGTGCAGCGGAAAGCAGGCAGCGGATTGAGTCCCGGGCGGCCAGGCTGGTTGTGGCGGTTCGTAGCCAGCGCATGTACGGGGTGGGGTCGACTCCTCGACCTGGGGGGGATACGGTGGTGACCTTGTGTTTTCATAAAATATCTGGGGCAGAACCAATTGAAAAAATATCTGTTTTTAGTGCTAGTGGGTCTTTTCCCCATCTTCCAGCAGGTTCATGCTGAGGTGATAGGCAGTGTCAGCACTACCTTCAGGCTGGTGGGCGCCAATGACAAGATTGTGGTGGAGGCCTTTGATGATCCGCGTATTCCCGGGGCAACCTGTCATCTGAGCCGTGCAACAAAAGGGGGGTGGCAGGTTCCCTTGGGCTTGCCGAGGATACCTCTGATGCCTCTATTGCCTGTCGTCAGACAGGGGTAATCAAGCTCCCGCAGGACATCAGGTCGGGTAAGGCAAACGGTGAGGAGGTCTTTAAAAAGAGCACCTCAATCCTGTTCAAGACATTGCAGGTGGTGCGTTTCTATGACCTTAAACGCAACACCCTGATTTATCTTAGTTATAGCGATAAACTGGTCGAGGGGTCCCCGAAAAACAGCATCTCGACAGTACCGATTCTCAAGTGGCGCTGAGCGACATTCATGGAGATGTCCTCATTCAGGGTTAGCCGCTTACAGATCCAACTGGCCTGGAAACATTTGTCGCCCTCAGGTTTTTCCTGGGCTATCGGCTTGCCTGATGGTTGGGCCTGGTCGAAAGATGCCGGTGGGGAAGGACGATTTACCGGTTCCCCGTTTCACTGTTTTCACGGAATACCCTGATCAGTTTGTCCAGGGCCTGTAGTGCTGTTTCGCGGCTCTCGAAGGGGCCACGGATTGTACCGCCACGTATGCTGAAGTACCAACCGCCCTCGTTATTGTCCAGATTGCTATGGTAAAACAGCCGTTCGCTGTGAAAATGGCTGTCTCCCAGATAGCTGACAGTCGGGTCTGGAGCCAGAGCTTCCGATAAATCCGTGATTGCCACGGTTTCCCTGATTTCCTCGATGAGCTCGTGTTTGCCGGTAATCTGCGCCAGGGCAAGAGTACATTGCAGCATACTCTCGGTAAACAGCAGGGCAGTTTCATGATCAATCTCCGCGCTTTTAAATAGCTGGTGGATATCGGTCTGAGACAATTTGCCATATTTTACCAGATAGCGCGCCAGATTAATGGCTAGCAGGCGGGTACAGTTGGCGAGATCCTCTTTACTGCAGTCTTCGATTGTTATCTGGAACAGGTCTTCCAGGCGCGAGAGCTGGAGCATTTTATCGATGATATTCATAAGGGTGCCTTGTACTATGCTTTAGCGGAATTTATACATTCGTTCGAAGTGCCGATACTGATTGATAGGCGGTTGATTGTCATGATACTTGCAGGAAATTGTCAGTATGCCGGCACATAAGTAGTCAGCGGCCTGTCTGGCAGAAATTTTAATCATGAAGAAAAACGACTTATGGCGATAAAGACCATTACCTTTTGCGATATTTGTAATAGCTCGTGTATCCAGCAGGTTGATCGCCGCCAAAATCCTCGAGAAGGCGATCCCGGCCGTCGACATTCAGACGCCTGTGCCTGGATTGAGGGGGAGGGTGAGGATATTGTGGATCAGGGCTGGATCGTGACTTCTAAAAACAAGCATATTTGCCCAAAATGCTATCTGCATCATAAGGACGCGATTTTTTCCCTGTAAATGGACAGGGTAGTGATTTGTTAAATTTATCAGCTTGACAGGCTACTGGTTTTCCACCAGGCATTCATCGGTTTTTAGTATCTTGTCTTTATGGTCTATGGTTTCCAGTCTGACGGTGAAGCCCCACAGGCGTGCCAGGTGTTTGAGTACTTCACTGGTATCCTGGTGCAGCGGTCGGCGCCGGTTCTGGGTATATCTCAATGTCAGCGAGCGGTCACCTCTAATATTGACTGCGTAGACCTGGATATTGGGCTCATTGCTGCCCAGATTATATTGCTCCGCCAACTGACTGCGAATTTGCCGGTAGCCCTGTTCATTGTGTATCGCCGTGATTTCCAGTTGTCGTTTTCTGTCGTCATCGAGTACGGCGAACAGTTTCATTTCCCGCATCAGGCGGGGTGACAGGTACTGGGCGATAAAGCTTTCATCCTTGAAGTTGCGCATGGCAAAATCCAGAGTTGATAGCCATTCACTGCCGGCGATGTCAGGGAACCAGCAGCGATCCTCGGCGCTGGGGTTTTCACAGATGCGGCGGATATCACTCATCATGGAGAAACCCAGCGTATAAGGATTAATGCCGCTGTAATATTCGTTGTCGAAGGAAGGTTGCCTGACCACATTGGTATGCGTCTGCAGAAATTCCATCATGAAGCCGTCATTCACCAGGCCCTCATCATACAGCTTGTTCAGGATGGTGTAGTGCCAGAAAGTGGCCCAGCCCTCATTCATGACCTGGGTCTGGCGTTGTGGGTAAAAGTATTGGGCAATCTTGCGAACGATACGGACGATCTCCCGCTGCCAGGGTTTCAGTAGCGGTGCGTTCTTCTCAATAAAATAGAGCAGATTCTCCTGGGGTTCCGCAGGGAAACGGTCATGCACCACTTCCCGATGTGCTTGTCCGCCCCCTGGCAGGGTACGCCACAAATGGTTGATCTGGGACTGCAGGTATTCTTCGCGTTCCTTCTGGCGCAGGCGTTCATCACGGGCGGATAGTCTGGGTGGACGTTTGTAGCGGTCAACGCCGTAATTCATCAAGGCATGGCAGGAGTCAAGGATATGTTCCACCTCCACCTCTCCATAGCGTTGCTCGCAGTCTGCAATATAGTTTTTTGCAAAAATCAGGTAATCAATGATGGCATCGGCATTTGTCCAGGCGCGGAAAAGATAGTTATTTTTGAAAAATGAATTATGTCCATAGGCGGCATGGGCCAGGACCAGTGCCTGCATCATCATGGTGTTCTCTTCCATGAGATAGGCGATACAGGGGTTGGAGTTAATCACGATTTCATAGGCGAGCCCCATCTGGCCGCGCCGATAGCGTTGCTCGATACCCAGTAACTGTTTGCCATAGGACCAGTGGCGATAGCCTACCGGCATACCTACCGATGAGTAGGCATCCATCATCTGTTCCGAGCTGATGACCTCGATCTGGTTGGGATAGGTGTCGAGGGAGTAAGCAGCCGCGATCCGGGAGATTTCCTCGTCATAGCGCCGGATAAGTGAAAAGCTCCAGTCCGAATCTTCAGAGATAAAAGATTTTCTCATGAGATCTTCTTCTTGAAGAGCTTTCTGAAGACAGGGTAAATGTCCGTTAGTGTATCAATGCGCTGCATGGCGAAATTTTTACAGCTGGCATGGACTGTCTGATATTCATGCCACAGACGTTGATGTTCATCCGGCGTAATCTCAACATAAGCATAATATTGCAGCAAGGGCATGATATTTTCACTGAGCAGGTCGCGGCATTTGGGGGAATCGTCATTCCAGTTGTCACCGTCCGAGGCCTGGGCAGCGTAAATGTTCCAGTCGTTGGTGGGGTAGCGCTGACAAATTATATCGTGCATTAACTCCAGGGCGCTAGAGACCACTGTGCCACCGGTTTCCCGGGAATGGAAAAATTCCTCTTCATCGACTTCCTTGGCAGTGGTGTGATGGCGGATATAGACCACTTCGATGCGTTCGTAATTACGGGTGAGGAAGAGATAGAGCAGGATGAAAAAACACTTGGCGATATCCTTACGTTGTTCATCCATGGATCCGGAAACATCCATGAGACAGAACATCACTGCCTGGCTGGTTGGTTTCGGGATGCTGGTACGGTTGTTATAGCGTAGGTCGAAGGTGTCGATGAAAGGGATGGTGCGGATGCGATTTTTCAGTTGGAGGCTGCTTTCCTCAAGACAGCGGATACGTTCGCGCAGCGTTTCATCAGCACTGTCTTCATGCAGGGATTCCAGTTCTTCTGTGACGGATTTCAACTCCCGGATATAGGGGGCGCGTAATGCCAGGCGGCGGGCCAGCGCGCCCTTGAGGGAGCGGATGACATTGATATTCGCCGGCACACCATCGCGGCTGTAGCCGGCACGGACTTTTTGTTGCTCCACATTGGTGGCCAACTGGGTCTTGATTAGATCCGGCAAGGCAAGATCCTCAAAGAAGAACTCCAGAAACTCCTCGCGCGAGAGCCGGAAGACGAAATCATCCTCGCCCTCACCGCGATTGCTGGCCTGGCTTCCCTTGCCGTTGGCGCCGCTGGGGCGCTTGATCTTGTCTCCCGGGAGATATTCACTGTTCCCGGGTAAAATAGTCTCGCGTTCACCGCCTGTGCCGTGCCGGAATATCGGCTCGCTGGTGTCATCGGCGGGGATATTGACCTGTTCGCCGCTGTCGATGTTGGTGATGCTACGCTCATTGATGGCTTTGGCCACCGCCTGTTTTATCTGGCGCTTGAAGCGGCGGATAAAGCGCTGCCGGTTGACGGCATTCTTATGCCGGCCGTTGAGTCTTCTGTCGATTACCTGATTCATGGTAATACCTGTTCAGGAAGATTTACGCACCCGCAGATACCATTCCGTCAGCAGACGTACCTGTTTCTCGGTGTAGCCCTTGTTCATCATGCGGCTGACAAAGTCATGATGCTTCTTCTGGTCGTCTGTGGAGGCCTTGGCATTGAAGGAGATGACCGGCAGCAGGTCTTCAGTACTAGAGAACATCTTTTTCTCAATGACTGCTCGCAGTTTTTCATAACTGGTCCAGGCCGGGTTTTTGCCGTCATTATGGGCCCGCGCCCGCAATACAAAGTTGACGATTTCATTGCGGAAATCCTTAGGGTTGCTGATGCCCGCAGGTTTCTCTATTTTTTCCAGCTCTTCATTAAGTGCTACACGGTCGAAATTTTCGCCGGTGTCCTGGTCGTGGTAATCCTCGTCCTGGATCCAGTAGTCGGCATAGGTGACATAACGGTCGAAAATATTCTGGCCATATTCAGAGTAGGATTCCAGGTAGGAAGTCTGGATCTCCTTGCCGATATAATCCACATAATGTGGTGCCAGGTGTCCTTTGATGAAAGACAGGTATCTTTCCTCGATCTCTGCCGGGAACTGCTCCTGTTCGATCTGCTGCTCAAGCACATAGAGCAGATGAACCGGGTTGGCAGCCACTTCGCTGTGATCGTAGTTAAAGACCCTGGAGAGTATCTTGAAGGCAAAACGTGTCGACAGCCCTGACATGCCCTCATCGACACCGGCATAGTCACGGTATTCCTGGTACGACTTGGCCTTGGGGTCGACATCCTTGAGGTTCTCGCCATCGTAGATACGCATCTTGGAGAAGATGTTCGAGTTTTCGGGTTCTTTCAGTCGTGACAGGATGGCAAACTGGGACATCATGCTCAACGTGTCAGGGGCACAGGGTGCAGTGGCGAGCGAGCTGTGCTGGAGGAGTTTTTCATAGATTTTGACTTCTTCAGAGACCCGCAGGCAATAGGGTACCTTGACAATGTAGATGCGGTCCAGAAAGGCTTCATTATTGCGGTTGTTCTTGAAACTCAGCCACTCGGATTCGTTTGAATGGGCAAGGATAATGCCGTCGAAAGGGATCGCGGAGAGGCCTTCGGTACCCATGTAATTGCCTTCCTGGGTCGCTGTCAGCAGGGGGTGCAGCACCTTGATGGGCGCCTTGAACATTTCCACGAATTCCAGCAGTCCCTGATTGGCGAGCGAGAGACCGCCGGAGTAAGAATAGGCATCAGTATCGTCCTGGGAGTACTGCTCCAGCATGCGGATATCGACTTTGCCGACCAGGGAGGAAATATCCTGGTTATTTTCATCACCAGGTTCGGTTTTGGCAATGCAGATCTGCTCCAGTACAGAGGGGCGCAGCTTGACTACTTTGAAGCGTGTGATGTCACCGTTGAATTCATGCAGGCGCTTGACTGCCCAGGGGGACATGATGCCGTTCAGGTAGCGGTGCGGGATACCATAATCGTCCTTCAGGATATCGGCATCCTCGTGTGGAGAGAACAGACCCAGTGGGGATTCATTAATGGGTGAGTCCTTGATCGCGTAGATGGGGCGGGTTTCCATGAGCGACTTGAGTTTTTCCGCCAGCGAGGATTTACCGCCACCGACCGGACCCAATAGATAAAGAATTTGCTTTTTCTCTTCCAGACCTTGTGCCGCATGACGAAAAAAGGAAACGATTTGTTAAATGGTTTCCTCCATTCCGTAAAAATCCTTGAAAGCGGGGTAGATCTTGATGACCTTGTTGGAAAAGATGCGACTCAGGCGGGGATCCTTATGGGTGTCGAGCAGTTCCGGTTCACCGATAGCCTGTAGAATGCGTTCTGCGGCCGTGGCATAGGCGGATGGGTCGCTTCTGCAGATTTCCAGGTATTCCTGGAGTGTATATTCCTCTTCCCTGGCTTCTTCGAAACGGGACTGGTAATGGTCAAATATAGTCATGATAACGCCCTCTCAATCAATCTTTCTGTATCCTTTGTTGGCGCCCGTCACATGCTGTCACTTGCTTGTCTTGTTGTTATTCTTTAGGAAGGACCTTGTTCAGGAGACCTCTTGAAAACTGTCAATAAGCGGTGCAACGACCGTGCCAGGCAATCCGGCAGTGTTAGCGGTCACTACATGACTCCGGCAATAAATCTTCCACTTGTTTTTCCGACGAAAATTACTCCAGATCAGATGACAGGCGCCGGGTATAATTCTGCCGCCCCCTGGTCAGTGTGCCACTATTCCAGAGAGATCAAGCGCTTGCAAAGCCCATTGCCCTTGCATCGAAGTGATGCCTGGATGACGAGGGGGTAATTGATTTATTGCCGCGCTCATCTCAATCAAGTGACGTTTCCATGGCGCTCTGCTGCATTTGGCTGTCAGTCTGTCAGCGCTTGTCTGCCATCGCGTCTATACTCTGGGATTCCATCTCTTTCGACAGTCATTCCAGCCGACTAGTTCCCGCCAGACTTCCCGGTAGATTTCTTTATGTTCCGCAAGGTTTTTTGCATATTGAATAAATGTTGCTACGATATAGGGGTGGGAGTAGATTCGACTCAACGATCAAGGCGGCCCTGACTGAATACGCGGGCAGGGTTTCCTGATTTTATAGTGCATAGCAAGGGCGATAGAAAACAATTATAAACCCAATAACCTGGTCAATCATTAACAAAATCTCTGTAAGGCATGGAGCGATGTCACCGGATTGAAGCGACTGCTGTGGAAAAGTAATCAGGAGATTTTGAATTGGGACCGGGAATATCAGTGGAACTCTAATTATGCCGGATCTGAATAAATCAGTGATTCAACTGTCTAAGCGCGCCTATTACCTGATGAATAAGCGGCGCTATCACGAAGCGGAAAAAGTCTTTAAACAGGCCTATGCGCTGAGCAGTGACAATGCCTACATACTGGTGGGCCTGGGTGATATTTATCGCAAATTAAAAAACTTCCCCAAGGCTATCAAGTATTACCAACTGGTCCTTGAGCAGGATCCCGTCAATGTCTTTGCCCTGCGAGGAATAGGCAATGCCTATCGAGGCATGCAGCAGCCGGAAAAATCCCTGGAATTCTGGGATCGCTATCTGCAATGTAACCGCTTCGATAGTCATGTGATGGTTCGTATGGCAGACTCCTATAAGCGGATGGGTAAATTCCAGGAGGCGTTGTCACTCTATGAAAATGCCCTCAATATCGGGGGCAACGACAAATACACCTATCTGGGGCTGGGCACCCTGAAGTATAAGATGGGCGAAGACGATGGCGCCTTGTCCTGTTTCGAGAAGTACCTGGTCTTTGATGACCACAATGTTGCCGTGCTGACTATGATGGGTAATATCTATCAGCGCAGGAAACAGTTTGAAAAGGCGGCAGCCTATTTCAGCAAGACGATTGAACTCGATCACGAGAACGCCTTCGCCCTGTATGGCCTGGGTAATTGTGAACGTGGCTTGCACCATTTCAGTGAAGCAATCAAGTGGTGGCTCAAGGTGTTGGCGCTGGAGCCGGAAAACCAGAATCTGTATACCCGGGTCGGTGATGCACTGCTGGCCATGGGGGATCAGGAACAGTCGCAGGCATATTACCATAAAAGCCTGGATATCGGTTTTGATCCCTATGCCTATCTCGGGCTTGCCCGGATTGCTTACCGGCAGCAAAACCTTGCTGAGGCCGAGCGCTGCTGCAAAGAAATACTGCAGGTAGCTCCTGCCAACCCCCGCGCCCTGAATGAGCTCTCCAGAATCTATGAGTGCCAGGGCGATCTGGATAAGGCCGAATCGGTGCGGGCACAGCTTTCAATGTAGAGATAACACCACCTGCATGCCCGTTTGTGTGCCGGGGGTATCAGTTTGCTCCTGCTGACAGGATTATGGCCGACCGTTATGATGTCCGGGCGCAGTACTCCCGGGACTCCCGTAATGAAGAAAACCGTCTCCCGACCAGGCAATGCTTGTATCATGAATCTGGCATTCGAGGATGATCGGGGGTGGCGTGGATTTTGCAAATATTCCAGATAACCGCCAGAAAATCAGATATGAAAAAAACGCTGCGGCGCTATGGATGACATAACCTCTGACAGACTATTTCACCGCTTGCGGGAGACCTCCGGCCTGGCAGCTTTTAATGCGCCTTATCTGGAAGACCTTTATGAGAATTTCCTGCGCCATCCGGAAAGCGTGGATGCTGCGTGGCGCAGCTTTTTTGAACAGCTGCCCCGGGTCAATGGTATTGAGCAGGATATTTCCCGCCAGGAAATTCAGCTTGCCCTGCAACGCTTAATGGCAGAGCGACCGGTAATGCATCCACACCTGCTTTCAGGTGTGGGAGAAGGCGAGCATCTCGTTAAAGAACTGAGAGTGGGTCAATTAATCGACGCCTATCGTGCCGAGGGACATTTGGTCGCTGATTTCGATCCTTTGGGGATGAGAGAGGTTTCCAGCCCCGCGATACTAGAACCCGAAACATACGGTCTGTCAGAAGCGGATCTGGATACATTTTTTCATTGCAATTTGTTGGGCGATCCACAGCAACGCAGTCTGCGCGAGATTCTTAGTATCCTTCGGGAGGTTTATTGCGGGCATATCGGGGTGGAATATCTGCATATACCCGAGCCGCTGGAACGCCAGTGGATACAGCAGTGTATAGAGGGCTATTACCACCTCGATACAGCGCCTGCGGTCAAACGGCACCTGCTGCATATGTTGACTGCGGCCGAGGGGCTGGAGCGTTATCTGCATAATAAATATGTGGGGCAGAAGCGTTTTTCCCTGGAGGGTGCGGAAAGCCTGATTCCCTTGCTGGAAGAACTGATCCTGCGGGGTGGTTCCTGCCAGCTGAAGGAGATTGTTATCGGCATGGCGCACCGCGGTCGTCTCAATGTGCTGGTCAATATCATGGGCAAGTTGCCGACTGATCTCTTTGAAGAGTTCGAAGGCAAACTCATGCAGCGCAGCGAACGTTCCGGTGATGTGAAGTATCACCTGGGGTTCTCCTCCAACCTCACCACGCCCGGTGGTACTGTTCATCTTTCCCTGGCCTTTAATCCCTCTCATCTGGAGATTGTGGATCCGGTCGCCGAGGGTTCAGCGCGCGCGCGCCAGGAGCGCCGCAGAGATAGGGAGGGTGTCCAGGTGGCATCCATTCTGATTCATGGTGATGCCGCCTTTTCCGGTCAGGGTGTGGTAATGGAAACCCTTAATATGTCACAGTCGCGTGGCTATTCAACCAAGGGCACGATTCATATTATCGTCAACAACCAGATCGGCTTCACTACCAGCAACCAGAAGGATGCCCGCTCAACTCTGTATTGTTCTGATGTCGCCAAGATGGTGAATGCGTCGATTTTTCACGTTAACAGTGATGACCCGGAGGCAGTGCTGTTTGTGAGTCAAATGGCGCTGGATTACCGTATGCGCTTTCACAAGGATGTCGTCATCGATTTAATCTGTTATCGCCGTCATGGACACAGTGAAGTGGATGAGCCTGCGGTTACCCAGCCGATGATGGTGAAACGCATCAAGGCTTTGCCCACCGCCAGAGCCTTGTACGCCCGGCGTTTGATAGAGCAAGGCATGCTGACCAGGGAGGTAGAGGCCGAAATGATCTCGCAGTACAGGGATACCCTGGATGCGGGGCGCTGCGTGGTACCCCACATCGCAAAGGGTGGAGACGTCAAGGATTTCGGTACCGAGGAATGGACGCCCTACCGTGGGGGCGAGTGCATTTTGCAGCAGGCCACCCAGGTCGATTTACAAAGCATCCGCGAGCTGACCGCCGGCATGACACGCTTACCCGCCGGCTTTGAGCTGCACCCCAGTGTTGCCAAGATCTTTGAGAACCGCCGCAAGATGGCCGCCGGCGCTTTACCTGTTGACTGGGGATTCGCCGAGAACCTGGCCTATGCCACGCTGGTCAATGAAGGACACCCTGTACGTGTATCGGGTCAGGACAGCGGCCGCGGCACGTTTTTTCATCGTCATGCAGTGGTCTACTGTCAGAGCAATGGCGATGCCTATGTGCCGTTGCGCCATCTGAACGAAGGCCAGGCCAGTTTTCTGGTGACCAATTCACTCTTGTCGGAGGAGGCGGTGTTGGCCTTTGAATATGGTTATGCCACCACCGATCCAAAAACGCTGGTGGTGTGGGAGGCACAATTTGGTGATTTTGCCAATAACGCCCAGGTCGTGATCGACCAGTTCATCAGTGCCGGGGAGCAGAAATGGGATCGCCTGTGTGGTCTGGTGATGCTGCTGCCCCATGGTTATGAAGGCCAGGGGCCGGAGCACTCTTCGGCCCGTCTGGAACGCTATCTGCAATTATGTGCCGAACACAATATGCAGGTATGCGTACCCACGACGCAGGCCCAGATATTTCACCTGCTACGCCGGCAGATGATGATGACCTGCCGCAAACCATTGGTGGTCATGACGCCCAAGAGCCTGCTACGTCATAAACTGGCGGTCAGCAGCCTGGAAGAACTCAGCCAGGGTGAATTCCGGCCATTGATCCCTGAAGTGGATACATTCTCCTGCGATGGGGTCAGGCGCGTGGTGATGTGCAGTGGCAAGGTCTATTACGACTTGCTGGAGAAACGGCGCAGCGAGCAGCATGATGAGGTCGCGATTATCAGAATGGAACAGCTCTATCCCTTTCCCAAGGAGGCGCTGCGCCGTGAGCTGGCGCGCTACCGCAAGGCGCGGGAATTCATCTGGTGCCAGGAAGAACCAATGAACCAGGGCGCATGGTATTCTACGCAGCACAATATTCGTGAGGTGCTTGATGCGAAGTTCAGGCTTTATTATGCCGGCAGGCCACCATCGGCTGCACCGGCAGTAGGTTACCCTCGTTTGCATATCAAGCAGTTGTGCGCCTTCATTGAGGAGGCCATCAGCCAGCCTTTGAGTGCTGCCGTCACCGCTGACCAGGTTGATTAAATTAAGGAAGCTTATTCGATGACAAGCAAGATCAGGGTTCCCGCTTTTCCGGAATCTGTGACTGAGGGCAACATTGCCGTGTGGCACAAGAAACAGGGTGATCAGGTGAAACGCGATGAGCCGCTGGTGGATATTGAAACCGATAAGGTAATGCTGGAAGTGCCGGCACCGGCGGATGGTGTGTTGCAGCGTATTCTGGCTGCTGAGGGAGATGTGGTGACTTCGGAACAGGAAATTGCTGTAATCGAGGTGTCCACTACAATGCCGGAAGCACAGCCTGAGGTGCGGCCAGTGGCGCCAACACCGGTCGGCAATGGTGGCAGACCGCCGATAACACCGTCCGCACAACGCCTGATCAGGGAAGCCGGGCTGGATGCCGCGCAGCTCAGTGGCACGGGCCGGGGCGGAAGAATATTGAAAGAGGATGTGCTGCGCGTGCTGCAAGCCACTCAGGATAGGCAGTCTCCCGCGACGGATCAGGTGGCCACTGAAGCCCCTGTTGCACCAGCAGTAGCCGAAGTACAGCCAGGCTTGGATGCGCGACAGGAGAAAAGGGTGCCGATGACGCGGCTGCGGGCGCGCATTGCCGAGCGCCTGGTGGAAGCCCAGCATACGGCTGCCATACTAACAACCTTCAACGAGGTTGACATGCAGGCAGTGATCGATCTGCGTCAGCACTATCGTGAGCCATTCGAGAAAAAATTCGGGGTACGGCTGGGATTTATGTCTTTCTTTGTCAAGGCCAGCATTGAGGCCTTGAAGGCTTTTCCCCTGGTCAATGCTTCGGTGGATGGCAATGATATTGTCTACCACGGTTTTTTCGATATTGGTGTAGCTATTGGTTCGCCACGTGGACTGGTGGTGCCTATCCTGCGTGATGCCGATGCCATGTCGTTGGCGGAAATCGAACAGCAGATAGTGGACTATGCTGAAAAAGCCGGACAAGGCCGGCTCAGCATAGAGGAAATGACCGGGGGCAGCTTCACCATTACCAATGGCGGTGTGTTCGGGTCGTTATTGTCTACCCCGATTCTTAACCCACCCCAGAGCGCCATACTAGGCATGCACAAAATTGAGCAGCGGGCAGTGGTGGTGCAGGGTGAGATTGTCATCCGCCCGATGATGTATCTGGCGCTATCCTACGATCACCGGATTATCGATGGCCGCGAGGCGGTACAGTTCCTGGTAGCCATCAAGGATTTTCTGGAAGATCCGGCGCGCCTGTTAATTGGTGTCTGAGGCGATGAACAAACGCTTTGATGTGATTGTAGTCGGCGCCGGCCCTGCAGGTTATGTGGCAGCCATTCGTTGTGCGCAGCTGGGAATGAATACAGCCTGTGTGGATCAGTGGCTGGACGGCGACAATCAACCGGTATTGGGGGGGACCTGTCTGAATGCCGGTTGCATTCCCTCCAAGGCCCTGCTGGAGTCCTCCGAACTTTTCGAACGCACCCAGCGCGATTTCAGCCTGCATGGCATCAAGACAGCTAAAGTGACGCTGGATTTGACTGCCATGATGGCGCGCAAGGACCAGGTGGTGAAAATGCTGACCCAGGGTATCTCCCAACTGTTCCAGGCTAATGGAATCCATTCATTTTACGGCCATGGTCGCCTGCTGTCCGGGCGGCAGGTCGCCATTGAGGGCAAGGAGGAAAAACCCCTTGTCATCGAGGCGGAACATATCATTCTGGCGCCGGGATCACGTCCCAGCGGTATCGATACGGCCCCGTTGCAGGATAAAACGGTTGTTGATTCCACTGGCGCGCTGTTGTTTGACAAGGTCCCTGCGCGGCTCGGGGTAATCGGCGCGGGGATCATCGGCCTGGAATTAGGCAGTGTCTGGCGGCGCCTGGGTTCGGAAGTCATCCTGCTGGAGGCGCAGGAAGGTTTCCTCAACATGGTCGATGAACAGATATCCGCAGATACATTGCGGGAGTTCCGCAAGCAGGGGCTGGATATTCGGTTGGGCGCGCGGGTGGTGGCCTGTCGGCGCCAGCGCAACAGAGTGAATGTCCATTATGAAGATACGACGGGTGCTCACCAGGAACAGGTGGATAAACTGATCGTCGCCGTCGGTCGCCTGCCCAATACCGATCAGTTGCTGGCACCCGGAGCCGGACTGAAGCTGGATGAATGGGGCTACATCCATGTCAATGATCAATGTTGCACCAATCTGCCCGGTGTCTATGCTATCGGTGACGCCGTGCGCGGCCCTATGCTGGCCCACAAGGGTTCCCGGGAAGGGGTGATGGTAGCCGAGCTTATCGCGGGCCGTCATGCCGAGGTGAATTACGATCTGATTCCCAGTGTGATTTATACCCATCCCGAAATTGCCTGGGTGGGGCGTAGTGAACAGGCTCTGAGGGACGCCGGGGTGCCTTACCTGCGCGGGAACTTTCCCTTTGGCGCCAACGGCCGGGCACGTGCGGCAGGTGATGCGGCAGGTATGGTCAAGGTGTTGGCTCATGCCGAAACTGATCGGGTGCTGAGGGTGCATATGATGGGGGCCCACTGCTCCGAGCTCATTGCAGAGGCAACCATCGCTATGGAACTCGGTGCCAGCAGCGAGGATCTTGCCCTGACGGTTTTTGCCCACCCCACCTTGTCCGAGAGCCTGCATGAGGCAGCCCTGGATGTGAGTGGCGAGGCGATTCACATGGCGAGGATGAAGAAGGAATAGATTATGAATCTGCATGAATATCAGGCGAAGGCCCTGTTTTCCGACTATGGGATCAATGTCCCTGAGCATCGTGTGATTCGTCAGCCGGCAGAAATCGATGAGGTGTTGCAGACCCTGGGCGGGGATAGCTGGGTGGTCAAGGCCCAGGCTCATGCGGGTGGACGAGGCAAGGCCGGCGGCGTGAAAATTACCCACGGCCTTAATGAAACACGGACCGCCATCGAGGCGATGCTGGGCAGTCAGCTGGTTACTTATCAGACGGATGCCCGGGGCAAGCCGGTGAATGAGGTGCTGGTGGAAAAACCCTGTGATATTGCCCGGGAACTTTATCTGGGCATGGTCATTGACCGTGCCACGCGGCGGGTAGTGGTGATGGCCTCCCGGGATGGTGGCGTTGAGATAGAAAAAGTTGCCAGCGAGACGCCTGAGCGGATCCTCCAGTCTGTTATCCATCCCCTAGTGGGGATGCAGCCCTATCAATGTCGTGACCTGGCCTTTGGTCTGGAGCTGGCGGGTGACCAGATCAAACAGTTTAGCCGGATCCTCTCGGCCCTGGCGAAATTTTTCCTGGCAAATGATCTCAGTCTGGTGGAAATCAATCCCCTGGTCGTTACGACTCAGGGTGAACTGCTTTGCCTCGATGCCAAAGTGAATATTGATGACAATGCCCTGTATCGTCATGCTGATCTCAGTGCCTTGCGTGACCTGCGCCAGGAGGAACCCCGCGAAGTGGAGGCCAGGAACTGGGATCTCAGTTATATCGCTCTGGACGGCAATATTGGCTGCATGGTCAATGGTGCCGGACTGGCCATGGCGACCATGGACCTGATCAAGCTGGTGGGAGGCAGCCCGGCCAATTTTCTCGATGTTGGTGGTACGGCCACCAAGGAACGGGTGGCCGAGGCCTTCAAGATCATCCTTGCAGACACGCGGGTCAGGGGGGTGCTGGTCAATATTTTCGGCGGCATTGTACGCTGCGACATGATCGCGGCAGGAATTGTGGGGGCTGTCAGGGATGTGGGTATTGAGATTCCGGTGGTGGTGCGTCTGGAAGGCACCAATGCGGCGCAGGGGCGCGAGATACTCCGGCATAGCGGGCTGCACATCACCGCTGCTGCGGACCTCACCGAGGCGGCGGAGAAAATCGTCTCTTTGGTGGCAGCATCATGAGTATTCTGGTGAACAAGCAAACGCGGGTGATCTGTCAGGGCTTTACGGGCAAACAAGGCACTTTTCATTCTGAACAGGCCATTGCCTATGGCACCTGTATGGTCGGCGGGGTGACGCCCGGTAAGGGTGGGCAGACCCATCTCGGCCTGCCGGTCTTTGATACCGTCAAGCAGGCGGTGGCACAGACCGCCGCGGAAGCTACGGTGATCTACGTGCCCGCGCCCTTCTGCAAGGATGCGATTCTGGAGGCCATCGATGCCGGATTGCGACTGGTTGTCTGTATTACCGAAGGGATTCCGACACTGGATATGCTGCAGGCCAAATATGTCGCTGACGAGGCCGGCGTGCGGCTGATTGGTCCCAATTGCCCTGGCGTGATCACGCCGGGGGAATGCAAGATTGGTATTATGCCAGGTTATATCCACCGTCCGGGCAGGGTGGGTATCATCTCCCGTTCGGGTACGCTGACCTACGAGGCCGTGAAACAGACCAGCGATCTGGGTTTTGGCCAGAGTACCTGTATCGGTATCGGTGGCGATACCATTCCGGGGACGACTTTTGTGGACTGTTTGCAGTTGTTTGAACAGGATCCTGGTACTGATGCTATCCTGATGGTGGGCGAGATCGGTGGTAGTGCCGAAGAAGAGGCAGCAGCCTTCATTCACGAAGCCGTCAGCAAACCCGTGGTGGCCTACATCGCCGGGGTCACCGCTCCGAAGGGCAAGCGCATGGGCCATGCCGGCGCCATTATCGCCGGTGGCAAAGGTACCGCGGCGGAGAAGTTTGCTGCCCTGGAGGCCGCGGGGGTAATCACCACGCATTCGCCGGCTGAAATGGGGCGGGTGCTCAGTGACAGGCTGTCTTCGTCCGGGTAGTTGAGATCAGATATTCTACAATTGGTGCCGTTTGCGACGATATCACCGCCGGGGCGGATGACCAAGGTTTTAGCCGCCGATCTTTTTGCGCTGCCATGATTTGATGGCCTGGATGTGACCATGTGCATCATGGATAATAACGATGCGTTTAGCCTGCTGGATACGTGGTATCAATGCCGGGTCTATATGATGGAACGCTGCCAGCTCGGGCGCTTTGATCTTTTCCTGATGATGCCGCTTTTCCCGGCCACGAAAACGCAGCTGGTTGTACAGGGCCCAGCAAAGCAGACTGCTACCAAGTAGTGCGATGACCAGTCCGTACCAGCCCGCCAGGTCCAGCACTCCCCGCAGACCTTCCAGAACAATCATCTGTTGATAGAAAAGCTGGAAACCGAACAGCCAGGCCACCAGACTCACCAGTGGAATCCACAGATAAAACCATAATATCCAGAACAACAGGGTCAGTATGGCATAGGCATACCACTGTCTCAGGCTCTGCAGATCAGGGCGTTCTATGATCAGCGGCCGCATCATGATTGAATGCCCCGGTCAGGACTGACCCACACCGCACGGGTGCCGCGTTTCTTAAAGAGTGCCCGCGGGAGTGCCACGATGGTGGTGAAGATATTCAGCAGCCAAAAGGCGATAGGATACCAGATCATCCAGTAATACATTTTCCCAATGCCCTTTTCGAAACGGGAGTCGATGGCCAGGCTGATGGCAAATTGCAGCATACAGGTGAGGCCCAGTAGCACGCCATTCCATCCCGGCGTTAATGATGTGATATTGATCTCATCAGGCAGCTTGATAAATTGTCCCAGCAGCCAGAGCAGCATGATGCCAGCCATGGCATAGGCCCAGATAACGCTGGTGATAAATTCCAGATAAACCACCCACATGCGGCGCTTACGCCAACTGCCCAGCTGGCGCATGTATTTCAGTAATACTTCCACACCGCCCTGGGCCCAACGCAGACGCTGGCTCCATAAGCCCCGCAGGGTTTCCGGCATCAGGATCCAGCACAGGGCATTGGATTCAAAGCGGATGTCCCAGTGGTCCAGTTGCAGTTTCCAGCTGATATCGATATCTTCCGTGACCATGTCCAGGCTCCAGTAGCCGGTCTTGTGCAGGGCCGTTTTGCGGAAGGCCGCAATGACGCCGGAGATGGTAAAAACCCGACCATAGATACGCTGGGCACGTTTGATGATCCCGACAATCGAAGAGAACTCCCCCACCTGAATCTTGCCCAGCAGGGTGGAGCAGGTGCGGATACGGGGATTTCCGGTTACGGCACCCACGCGTGGCCCATTGACGAAATGGCGCATCATCCAGGCGGTGGCACGCGAGTCGAGCAGGGCATCGCCATCGAGGCAGAAAAGAAATTCATGGGCGGCGGCCAACGCACCCATACGCAGGGCCATGGCCTTCCCCTGATTATGCTGCAGATGGATAACTCGTAGACGATCATGGCGGCGGCTCAGGGCATCGAGTACCGTGCCGGTATTATCCTCACTGCCATCATTGATGGCAATGATCTCAAAATCCGGATACTGTTGTCGCAACAGGTAGTGAATGGTTTCATGAATATGCCCACCTTCATTGAAGCAGGGAATCAGGAAGGAAACGCCAGGATATTGTTTGAGCACCGGCAGTTGGGCAATACTGTTTTTTGGGCCTGCTTCCCAGTGATAATAATAATAGAGTGCGCCGATGATCCACAGATAGGCCATGAATAGCGGATAGTAGAACTCAAAGTAGAGCAGTCCCGATGCCAGTTGTGCCAGGAATTCTGTCATCGTGCCGGATAGGGATAGTCGCTGAGTGAGATGATGGGCCTGATTTTCCCGATGAGCGGATAGTCCTGTGACGAATCATCCGGGTAATAACCGAAATTCCGCACCCCCAGTGACTGCAGGAGGCGCATCTGTTTTCGCAGGCGGGTGCTCCCTATCGGTTCTTGCACGCGCCAGTCGACGCTTTGCAGTTCGAAGACCGTGCGTGGCAGGGCCCCGGGGATGGCGCTGACCCGGGAGACCAGTTTTTTTAACCATTGTTCCGGCCGGCGGGCCTTTTCCATGAACGGCATGGCCATAAGAGCGGTATAGTCATAGCTGGAGAGGAAACTTTGCAAGGACTGCGAAAACCAGTTTTGCGCCGCGGGATTCATGACGACTTCGGCATACAGATTACGGGCTGTCTTGACTGTTGGGCGATAATAGCGGACCCGGTCAGCCAGGGTTTGCGTCCAGTAGATCAGTGTGGCAGTTTTTCGTTTTGTCCATTGACTGAATAATTTCGGGTCACTACGGATGGCAGACAACGAGGCGGGCAAATGCCATTGTTGCTGGTAAATGCGCCTGGCCGTTTCACTGGCATCTTCATAATCTGACAGGTAGGCGTCATCATGAAACAGCAGGCCCTGGAAGTGGGCATGGGTGGCCAGGTCCTCATAAATTTCCTGGACAATACGGTGCGTCCGGGGGCTGAAAGGTGACAGGCGGCGATAGTCAGTGACACCACTATCGCTCTGTTGCCCGGCTTCCCTTGTAACCAGTTGTCCGGCAGCAGGGTCATCTTTATTCAGTACAAAGGATAGCACCGGTAACCAGGCGTAGACATTGACATTACTACGGGTATACAACTGCCAGGCGACACGATTGAATAAATCGGCCCGTACCGGGAGATGACGGTTGGGGAAATACAGGGCATCCGCATTGCCATCACCATCCGGATCCGCAAAGGCCTGTAAATATACGGTGTTGATATGCAGGGACTTGATGCGGTCGAGCAGGTGGCCGAGATTGCGTTCCTGCTGTGCGGGATCAGGATCGTAGATATAATCCAGATCCACATGAGCGACCCTTATCGGTGGCGGTTTATCATCTTGTAACAGGGCGGTGACCAGGTCAGCCAGATTACTGCTGTCCATCACCAGGATGCGGCGGATAGCCTGCAGATCGTAAATGCTGTTCAGGCCGACTTCCAGGCCGAAGGTAATCGGCATGCCCTGTTGTGTGGCAATCTCGATGGCCGGCTGGCTGTAATCGCCATAGGGCCAGACGATGCTTCTGGGTCGGTGGCCGGTGCGTTGGGCGATGAGGGTGCTGCTGGTGCGCAGGTCCCGGCTGATCCGCGCGCGGTATTCCGCCGTGTTTTCATAGCGCTGCTTCTTTTTCAGAAAGGCATAGGTTGTTGCTGCAGCCTGGCGGTTGCCCTGGGGATTTCCGAGGATGCCATGATGGAGGTCATCGCTGTGGGAGGCAATCTCGACCAGCCCGGAATCCGCCATTTCCCGCAGTTGCCCCCAGCTGAGAAAGGCTGCGCGGGGCACCCACTTGTCGCCATACAGCACATTGCCGCTGCGTTGTTCGATCCAGCTGGTCACGGGGGCTACGATGGCAGGATAGTGAAACAGCTTCAGCAGGGGAAATACCCGGGTGTAGACACTCTCGTAGCCATCATCGAAGCTCAGCAACACGGCCTTTTCAGGCAGTTTTTTTCCGCCCTCGTGGGCAGTGAGGATATCATCCAGGCTAACAGGGTGATAACCGTGCTCCCGTAGCCAGGAGAACTGCGCCACCAATTCATCGCTGCTGATGGTGAGGGCATCGGCGATGCGATCATGCTGAATATTGTCCTGTACATCGTGGTAGCAGATGGCAATGAACTGTTCTGCCGCGTTGCTCATCAAGGGGTAGAGACTCATAAGCAGGAACAGGCTGAAGAATCGGCTCGTGCTACGCATCTCAGAATCGCCAGTCGAGGGTCAGGTCGAGCCGCAGGTCATATTCAGCCGCGCCATCGTAGATTTTCCGGGCATAGGCAGCGCCATAACGCAGCTCGAAACGGTCATTGGCATTCCACTGTTGTTCATAGCGTAGCATCCAGGTCGGATCGCTGCCGAAACCGCTCTGATCGTAAATGCCTACGCTGGTGGCCAGGCGGTGGCGGAAGGCATGCTCATAGTGACGGTACTGCAGCCATTCATGGGTCAATGTGATGTCGAAGGAAAGATCGCGGCGCGGATTAAAATAGGGTGTGTTTTTACGGCTGTTGCGCGAGCTATAAAGTGCTGCAGTCCCCTCCAGTTTGTAATGCGCTTGGCTGAACAGGCGCTGAAAAATACTGGCATGAGCACTTTTGCGGGTATTGCCGTCACTGAAATCCAGATACTGCAGGCCTGTTTCGATGCGCCGCGATTCGTGGAAATAATAGTCGCCATTCAGGCCTGCCGACCAGCCATCGATATCTCCATTGAGCCGGCCCCGCAGGGGAATATCATTGCTGTAACTGTCATAAGACATTCCCAGACGCCAATGATCGTCGGGTTTCCACAGACCCTGCAGAGAGAGGCCGGGGTTGACGGTGCTGTCAATATCGCGGCTGAGCTCCGAGACGAGTTCGAGCGCGTGCCCACGGTATTCCATGCCAATGCCCAGCCTCTTGAAGTTTTCAGTTCCTTCGGGGAAGCGTGACGAGGCCAGGTGGGAATGCACAAAAGGCCGGTAGTGGTATTTCCAGGGACGGTCATAGAGCCAGGCATCCAGTGTCAGATCCCGGCTACCCACCTGGGAGCCGGAACTTTTGTTATAGCCGGTTTCCAGGTGCAGCTGACGCATGTTGTGTATTTGCCACTGGCGCGCCAGTCTGCGTACGGGGGACTTTGATGCATTCTGCCGTTGCAGTTTTTTCAGCACATGATGGGCGCCACGATAATCTGCCAGGGACATTAAGGCTTCCGCCCGCCCGACTCGGGACTCGGGGTTTTCAGGATCTATACCCAGCGCCAGTTGAAATTCTTCGCGGGCGCGATAGGGCCAGCCGCGCCATAGATAGATTGAGGCTTGTTCACTACGCAGTGCCGGGTTATTGGGCGCATTATTGACCAGCGTCCCGATTTGTGACTGGGCAGTACTCAGATGATCGGCAAAGGCCTCAACCAGGGCGGCGGTGCTGTCCGCCAGCAGTTTGTCAGGGTTTTCCTGGCGATAAGGTGATGAGGCTTTCCCCCGCCAGGCCGGTTGCTGTCTGGCGAGTTCTTTGATCAGCTGCCGTGCCGGGTCAAATTCCTCATTTTCCACGTAGGCATAGACCAGGGACAGGCTGGCATCAAAGTTTCCAGGTGTTTGCTGCAGGGTCTGCAAGAGCAAATCGCGGGCCTTTGCCGGCTGATGAACATAAAGATAGGCGCCTACCACTGCGGTCAGCACATAGGGTGGTATGGCTGCCGGAGACAAGGGGATTTTCTCGTAGAGTGCGATCACCCGGTGCATATCGAGACGGTCATAAAGTGCTGCAATCAGGTCATAGCGGGCGTGGCGGGCATCGGCAGACTAGCTTTCGCCCGCCTCCTTCAGTTGTTGCAGTCTGTTTTCCAGGATAGTTACCGCTTCTATGGTTTCTTTGTCAGCCTCTTGTCGTCTGTGTGTCGGCAAGCGGCCCCAGCGTATGGTGATTGCGGTTTGATCCTGACGGATGGTCGCCAGTTCCTTGCTACTCAGCAGACCCGGGTGTCGTGCCGCCATGCCGGCTGCCAGATGAGGGGCGCCCAGTCTGGCAGCGATCAGAATACGGCCGCGCAGGGCATCGCGGTCAACGGGGTTGGCAGCAAGTATTTGTTCATAGGTTTTCAGGGCAGAAAAATAGGCACGCTTCACTTCGTGGACATAGGCTTGTGCCTTCAGTATTTTCTGCCGTTGCCCGGGGTGTTGCCTGCCCAGCTTTTTCAGCAGGGCCATGGCCTTTTCGGCTTCACCCATATCCGCGAGCGCCAGCGCCATACCCAATGCCCCCGACAGACGTTGCGGGTATCGGGAAAGTTCCGGCGATAGAGATCGATGGCCAGCAGGTAACGTTTTTTATTGCGTGCTGCCTTGCCTAAGGTTTCCAGCACGTAGGCTGGGGTCTCCAGCAGATTGAGCTGTGGCAGATAGTGTAGCACGGTATCATCATGTTCTGCCCAGCCCGAGACGGCGATGTAATCATAAAGATACTCACTACGCCGGGGGTAGCGAGCACGCAATTTCTCCAGTATGGCCAGCGCCGGGGTGAACTTGCCGGCACGCGCCAGTGTAAGCGCCTGCCGGTGCAGTCTGGCCCCTTGCGTGCTATCGTCGGCTGAGGCCGGTGGGGTGACGGTCATCATGATCAGTATAAGGCCAAGCCCAATCAGGGCACAGCTATGTGATGCGCCGGTGATTTTTGCTTGTATTTTTATCGGTGCCAGTTTTCTTCCCCTTCAGAATGTGCCGATATTTGACAGACGGTGCTATGAACCCAGTTCCTCTTGCATTTCAAATGCAAGACCTGGGCCCAATAGCGCGCCTGTATAGAAATATCGGCTGCTATTGTTTTCTGTTAAGGGATGGGTGGGACTGATTCAGTCTTTGTCTTCGTCGCCGGGGACGTTATGTTTCAGTTCATCGTCGATGACTTTGCTCATGCGTATCAGGCTGTCTTCCAGCTGGGACTCCTGATGGTCCAGTCTGTCGACCAGCGTTCTCAGTGTTTCAACGGCCTTGCCTGTCAGTACCGAAGGGGCTTCTCCAAAGCGTGAGTGATAGATATCCGTGAGTTTTTTCAGCAGGGCGTCAAGCGTTTCTTTGTCGGGTTCGATCTCTCTGATCGCATCACAAAAATCATCCTGTGAAGTCAGGATTTCCCGGCACAATTGATGTCCGAAGGCAGCTCTCAGCTGCTGGATCAACTCGGTACTCAGGCTTTCTGAGCCTTCGATATCTGCTAATAGCTTCAGCATGCGGTTTTCCAGGCTGCGCACAGGATGGTGATAACGTCGCTCATAGAGAGATTCAAGGCTGAAAATCATATCGCGAAATTCTGCATCAGTCCGTTCAGGTGTTGCCGCATAAAGCCCGCTCAGTGTTTTGTCATCCAGTGGCAGTTCCTGGAAACGATGATGGTATTGTTCTAATAGTGAGCCGATCAGCTGACGGAGCTGTTGCTGCGAAAGCGGTGTATCCTGGATGCCCTGTAGCAACCGTTGGCCCAGCATAGCGAAATCTTCCGGAGAGGTGTCACTGCCCGCCGCTGCCTGCTTCGCAGGCACGCTGCTTGCAACAGGTGCTGTCGTGAGCTGTGCTTCCCAGTAGCTGCTGAAGCGGAGGCCAGCGGTGGCTGTGGTGCCCAGCTGTTTTTTAAGGACTTCAGCCAGGGTGACAAAACAGCGACTGGAGAGACTGTCGGGCGCCTGCAGGATCACCGGTGTGCGTGTACTGACAGACTGCTTGATTTTGTTGTCTTCGGGGATATATCCCAGATAATGCATATGGGTTTGCAGATACTTTTCGACAGCTGTTTCAAAGCGCTTGAAAATTTCGATGCTGTTTGCATAGTTCTGCACCATATTGACCAGCACATAGACCGGCTGACCGAAGCCGCTACGTTTTAATGACCGGAGCAGGGCAAAGGCATCGGTAAGCGCGGTAGGCTCTGGTGAAACGACAAGAATGGCATACTGTGCCGAGTTGACAAAGGACAGCACGGTATCACCGATACCGGCAGCAGTGTCTATCAGCAGGTAATCAAAGCGTGCTTCCAGTTCTGTCAGTGTGCTGAGCAAACTTTGCTGTTGCTGTGCGTTCAGCGTGCTGTAGCTGGCGATACCGGAGGCTGCGGGAATAATTTTTACCCCTTTGGGGCCATTGAGAATAATCTCGTCAATGGTTTTCTCACCCTTGAGCAGGTGCTCCAGGGTGTATTCAGGATGGAGGCCCATAAGGATATTGATGTTCGCCAGGGAGGTGTCAGCATCAAAAATGCAAACGCGCGCGCCATGACTGGCCAGGGCAATACCCAGGTTACTGGCAATATTAGTTTTGCCGACGCCGCCTTTGCCGCTGGTAATGGCAATAACTTTGGTCTGCAGGCTGGGGTCAGGGGCCTTGGTGCTTGCCGCGGAAGGCGGGTTGATTTGCAGAATTTTGTTCATTTGAACACCGGGAAATCATGGCTTGCCTTCATGACGCTGATTTATTCCTCTCCCTGTAACCGATGGCCACGCCTGGCATCAGTCGGGTCTGCCGACCTTGTATTTTTCCCGTAATCGATATCCCGGGTATTGTCGGCAGACGGTCATCCTGTTCTCTGTAGCTTAGAAGTATATCATATTAGCGGCATAACATTATGAAATCATGATAATTTATTTTTTTGCTAGTTTTCATGAGATTCAGATAATACGCTCATTGCCCCCGTCAATGGGTAGCTGGGCGCCAGTAGTTTTAGCAAACAGCGGTCCGCACAGCGCGGCAGCCAGCTCCGCTACATCCTGTGAGCTGATCTGTGTTCTCAACAGATTTTTGCTTTTGTATTCTGCTACGCTGAGGCCATAACTCTTTGCTCGGGACTGCAGAATTTCATCTGTCCAGATCCCGGTATCAAATACTGCGTCCGGATGGAGGGTATTGACGCGGATACTATCTTCTGCCCATTCCAGCGCATCGATGCGTGCCAGTTGGTTGAGAGCCGCCTTGGATGCTGAATAAGCCGCTGCTCCGGGGCCAGGTGCGGCGACATTCTTGGACCCAATGACGACCACCCGGCCCTGTCCGGGGGCCAGTTTCAGTAGCGGGTGGCAGGCGCATAACAGACTGAGATTGGCATCCAGATTGATGCTGAAAACCTGGCGCCATTGTGTTGTCTGCAGCGATTCGATGCGCGCACTGGCGGGAAAGGTACCGGCATTCAGAATCAGCATATCCAGACCACCAAAGCGTCTGACGCCCTGCTCAAGTGCACTGGCAAGCTGTTGTTCATCAGTAATATCGCAGCGGATACCGGCAAAGGCGGGATTTTCTAGCTGTGTCTCAATGACGGGGTCAATATCCAGGGCAATGACCGCGGCACCCAGTTTGAGCAAGCTGTCCACGCAGGCGCTACCGATGCCGGAAGCTGCCCCTGTGATCAGGGCGATCTCACCGGAGAACAGGGGCGGGGCACCGGATTTGCGGAGTTTTGCCTGTTCCAGGTCCCAGTATTCCACAGCGAAGATATCCTGGGCAGGCAGGGCCTGATAACGTAGCAGTTGTTCGGCTCTCAGGATGGTGTTGATGGTCTGCTGGTAGATATCAGCAACAATACCGGCTTCCCGTGCGCTGCGTCCCAGTGTGCACAGGCCCAGTTCGGGGTCCAGAATCACCCGCGGGGCAGGGTCGAGCATGGTGACGGGCGCCTTCGACAGGGGGGCGTATTGCTCAAAATAAGCCTGATACTCGCAACGGTAGCGCTCGATATCTCTGCCCAGCAAGGGTAGCCGCTTGGTGCGGATGACATGGTCCGGCGTCGCCGGACCCTGCTGACTGATGTTCGGCAGATCGTCCCGCTGACAGAATGCCAGGCAATTCTCCTCCTGGTAAGTGCTCATCAGCAGGGGAAATCCGGCCGTCGCCGAAGCCTGCTGGCGCAAGGCGGCGATATCATGGCGTAGTGTTTTTCCCGTGTCATTGGCAGGTGGGAGCTGAAGCGCCCAGGCCTGGTGCTGTGCCAGATATTTTTCCGCGCGGTCCACCAACATTATCATGCGTTCATAAGAAAGCTGCGCGGTTTCGCCAAATGAGAAGACGCCATGGTTCATGAGAATCATGCCAGTGGTCCGCTCGTTTGCTTCAGCGGAAAATTTCTCGGCACACAAACGGGCCAGATCGAATCCGGGCATGACATAGGGGATGATAACGACCTCGTCGCCATAGATTTCCTGGATTCTCTCCAGTCCATCCGGCGTGTTGGTGACGGTGACGACGGCATCCGCGTGGGTATGATCGACATATTTGTGGGGAATAATGGCATGCAGGATGGCTTCCACTGAAGGCGTGGGCGCGGCCGCATAGCTCATGTGCGTGCGCAGCTCATTGACCATCTGGGTATCGCTGAGCGCGGGCAGGGTGGCGAGATCAATCAGGTGCTGCAAACGTACCGGGGCAAAGCCCGGTGCTTCGATACTGGCCAGATCCCAGCCACTGCCCTTGACATAGAGGATGTCCTCCATTTCTCCCAGAATATTCTTCTCGAGAATCTTGACCGAGGTGTTGCCGCCGCCATGCAGTACCAGCATTTTATCCTTGCCCAGAAATCTCGATGTATAGACGCGCAGCTCCAGATCATTCTCGCAACGGGCGGCTTCCTGGTCATTCCAGCGATTTATCATTTAATAATAACCTTTATAATATATTCGTAACAATATGATTATCTTATGTAACTATAGATTTTTCATTGTGCTATCCCTGGCCGGATTCAACGTGAAGAACCGCTTTACATTAATCATCAGGGCGGTGGGGATCAAGCGCCCTGGTTTCCTATGGCATTGAATAATTTTATGGGCATGATGGCAAGTTATGGCGCCCCGAACACGATTCGAACGTGTGACCTTCCCCTTAGGAGGGGGACGCTCTATCCAGCTGAGCTACCGGGGCAGGCTTTAAGGCCGAGCCGAATTATAGCAGGAGATGCAAACAGGGCGACGATTTTTATTGAACTCTTAGTATTCTTCAATCCAGGTTCAATGTTCGTCAAAAAAATCGAAATCGATAATCTGGGTTTTGAGCCGTTGGCGTTCCAGGTGATGTTCGATGGATTTGCGGACATTGTCATTTTTTAGTGGGACTTTTTTCCTGTCCTCTACATCAAGAAGGTCTTCCAAGTATGTGTTTTCCAAGAATTCTTTATCTTTTTTATTCAGGCAGATATAGTCATGCATTGATTTGTTGCCCATGTTCCTGTCCTCCGGGTTCGTTTAAAATAGACACGGGTGAACTTGTTTCAAGGAACCGCGTCACATTTGTCATGGAAATAGTAAGTTCGGAGGAGAGAGACTTCTGTGAACCCGTTCACAAAAACGATGGAATCATTGACCCGGGTCACAAAATGCTAATCAGGTGGGATTACCCGGGCAGCCTGGGAAAATCTATTCTCGTTCTGGTGGTGGTACTCATCAATGCCTGCACCACAGTACCAGTGACCGGTCGGCATCAATTTATGCTGATTCCCGAGCGCGAGGCAATCGCCGCTTCGGTCCCGGCCTATTTCTAGATGCTTAACAAACCTGCCAAGGATGGCAAGCTGGATAATAATCCTGCACTGCAGACCCGGGTCGAGCTGATCGCCGGCCGGTTGATTGCCCAGGCCATCAGAATACGGCCTGATACCGCCAACTGGCAATGGAGCATTCATATCATTGATGAGCCTAAAACAGTCAATGCCTGGGCGATGGCTGGAGGGCGTATGGCCTTATATAGCGGCCTGGTCAAGCGGGTCAAGCCAAGTGATGATGAGTTAGCCCAGGTGCTGGGGCACGAGATTTCCCATGCCCTGGCCAAGCATACGGCCGAACAGATGTCGGTAGCATTGGCGACCAACCTGGCCTTGGCCACCTGGGCGGCCAGCGGGGATCACCAGGGTCTGGCGCTGACAGGTGCTTCGCTGGCAGCTGTCCTGGCCGTTAAACTGCCCAACAGTCGGCAGGCTGAGCGTGAGGCCGACCGCATCGGGATCGAACTGGCTGCGCGGGCCGGCTATGACCCACATGCGGCCGTCAGCCTGTGGATAAAGATGAAACAGGCCTCGCCAGGTGGCAGGATGCCGGAGTTTCTAAGTACACACCCGGCGCCGGAGGCGCGTCTTGTCGAATTGCGTCGCTTAGTGCCACAGATGATGCGCTACTACAAACCACAGCTGAAGCACCCCGTTTATCATTTTAAGGCAGCAGCGGAAAAGATGCCGCGGGAGAAACGTGCTCGCTGACAGAAATTTATATCTTTTCTGGAAACTTTTTTGTCTGGAGAACGTCTTAATCTTGAGGAGGATGAGGCAGACGACCTTATCTACCAGGCCCCCAGATAAAAAAGTGATCAGCGATAATGCGGTATGCGCCAGAAGCGTTGAGGAAGCTGATACACGGATGTGCAGCAGATAGAACCACAGTATTTCTTCTCATCTCCACTTTGGCACTGAGTGCTTGCGGTGGTGGCGGCAGCGGCAGTTTGCCGTTGGATGCTTTCAATACATTGCCGGCCAGTAGCAGCCAGCCGGCTACTGTCTCCCAGCAGGGACAGGCGGCATCTACGGCAGTGACGGCAAGGCAGATCAGCACGCTGAATGCCAGCTCACTTATCGGCTCATCACTGGATATCACTACAATCCTTGCCGGTATCGGCAATATCGTTACTGCTGTGGTAAGCGATGGTGCCGAGCTGATTAGCGCTGCGAATACGGCATCAGGCAGTACAGCGCCGCTGGGTCAGTGTCCGGGGCCGCATGGTCGGCTGAGCTTTCAGATATTTCAACCAGGTAACTTTCTGCCACCCGGAAAGAATCTTGATGTCAGCTTTTCCCGTTGTGCCATCGAGCAAATGCTGGTCAGTGGTGCTATGGATATCTCTGCGATCAGGGTGACCGGTATCCCCGGAAATAAGCTGGGAGCGGACTGGCGACTAACCGCGCTGCTCAGCCTCAATGGTTTGACGATCCACAGCCGGAATGGCGGTGACCGGGTATTGACCAACCAGTTGAATTATTCAGCAGTGATGAGCAATGGTGTGCTAAGAAC
>Ga0114931_10000748_pt1 | contig 40377 bp, 29 predicted proteins | sample 2SBtaG_FD_89579 | JGI IMG/M metagenome (GOLD analysis project Ga0114931, IMG submission 89579) | Deep subsurface microbial communities from Kolumbo volcano to uncover new lineages of life (NeLLi) - 2SBTROV14_V59a metaG | ecosystem: Environmental > Aquatic > Marine > Volcanic | place: Kolumbo... | reverse complement strand
GGCTGCCACGGAGTTGAAGAACCCGAAAGCGGCTTAGTGCTGGAGACGTATCAGGGTCTTCTGAAGGGCGGCGAACATGGACCAGCGTTGATCGCCGGCGACAACGAAAAAAGCCGCCTCCTTATGGTGTTGACGGGCAAAGCTAAGCCATCGATGCCGCCCGAGGGCAGCGAAGGGCCGTCGAGCGATGAAATCGCGATCCTCGCGGCGTGGATCAAGGCCGGTGCCAAGGGACCGAGCGGAGCGGCGGCGTTGCCAAGGCGGCTGAACGTTCCGGCCATCGCCCCGATCGATTCGTCGCCACGCGACCCGATTTTTTCGGCCGCCTATTCCCCCGACGGCAAGCAGGTGGCCTTGGGGCAATACCGCCGCGTGCGGCTGATCTCAGTGGAGTCACGGGCGACGCAAAAGCAACTCGACGATCATGCCGGCGCGGTCAACGACGTGCGGTTCAGCCGCGATGGCAAGCTGCTTTTGGCCGCTTCGGGCGAACCGGGGCTTTTCGGCGAGGTCGTCTTGTGGAATTTTCCCCAAGGTTCGCGGCAAGGCCGACTGCAAGGTCACGGCGACAGTTTGTATGCGGCGGCCATTTCACCCGACGGCCGACTTGTGGCCACGGCGGCCTACGATCATGACATTCGGCTGTGGGACGTACAGAGCGGGCAGAACGTCGTGACGATGTCCGGACACAACGGGGCGGTATTCGATCTGGCCTTTCGCCCCGACGGGAAGGTGTTGGCAAGCGCCAGTGCCGACCATACGGCAAAGCTGTGGGACGTGGCGACCGGCCGGCGGCTCGATACGCTCGGTGAATCGACCAAAGAGCTTTACTGCTTGGCGTTCAGTCCCGATGGCGGCCGGCTCGCGGCGGCCGGAGTGGACAACCGCATCCGTCTCTGGCGGATCAGCCAATCGGCCGCCGAAGGAACCAATCCGTTGATCGTGGCCCGCATCGGGCATCTGGGCGCGATTATCGAGCTCGTCTGGTCGAAAGACGGGAAAACCTTGGTGTCCGCGGCCGAAGACCGTACGGTGAAAATTTGGAATGCCGAGAATGTCACGCAACGGTTTCGCTTGGAACCGCAGCCCGACTGGCCCACGGCGCTGGCGATTTCCCCCGATGGCAAGCAGCTGTGCGTCGGGCGGCTCGACGGAAGCGTGGCGTTTTATTCGGTTTCCACCGGCAAGATCGCACCGCCGCCCAAGCCGCAACTAGCGACCCTCGAGCCGCGAGCCATCCAGCGAGGCAAGTCGGTGCGTGTCTTACTGAAAGGAAAGTACCTGCTCGATGCCGAACGCATCGAAACCAACGACAAGCGTCTTACCGCAAAGCTGCTTCCACTGCCCGAGAAGAAATGGCCCGATGCCAAACGTGCATGGATCGAGTTGGTCTCGACGGACGATTTGCCACGTGGAACGTATGAACTTGCCGTGCTGACATCCGGCGGCAAAAGCGAGCCGCTGAAAATCGAAGTCGATGATTTAGCCCAACTCTTCGAAACGGAACCGAACAACACTGCCGAAGCCGCCAGCAAGCTTCCCGTGCCATGCGGGGTGTGGGGGGTCGTGCAGGCCGCCGGCGACGTGGACGATTATTCGTTTACGGCCACGGCCGGACAGTGCGTCGTTGCCGAATTGACCGCCGCCGCGATGGGTTCGAAGCTTGACGGTGTACTGACGCTGCACGATTCCCGCGGCCGGGTCGTGGCCACGAGCAACGACTTCGATGGTCGCCGCGATCCGCTTTTAGCATACCAAGTGCCCCAAGACGGAGCCTACCGCATCGAGGTGTCGAGCCTGACACTCAAGGGTGGTTCCGATCACCATTATCGGCTGACCATCGGCGAGTTTCCGTACGTGACCGGGGCCTACCCGCTTAGCGTTCCGGCCAACGCTGAAACGCAACTGACGCTGACCGGTTATAACTTGCCTGACAATGCGCGAATCTCGGTTAAAGCCGGGGCCAGCGGCGAACTGAGCGTGCCGATCAAGGACCCCCGATATCGGGGCGCGTCGCAGGTCAAAGTCCTGGTCGGCACGCTTGGAGAATCGCGAGAACAAGAGCCAAACGACACGCTCGACACGGCGACACGCGTGGCGGTTTCCTCGGCGATCAACGGTCGCATTTTTAGCCGCGACGACCGTGTGGCGGACGTTGACTTCTATCGTTTCGAGGCTTCGGCCGGCCAGACCTTGATTCTTGAAACCGAAGCCGCCCCGCGCGGATCACCGGTCGATACGAAGATCGAAGTACTCTCCTCCGAAGGGCGTCCGATCGAGCGGCTCTTGCTGCAAGCGGTTCGCGACTCGTGGATTTCATTTCGCGGAATTGATTCGGACACTCGCGACGTCCGCGTGGCGAATTGGGAGGAAATGGAGCTGAACGAGTTGCTGTACTTCCAGGGCGAAGTGTGCAGAATATTTCGGCTGCGTCGCGGGCCGGATTCCGGATTTCTGTTATATGGCTGGGGTGGAAAACGAATCGGCTATTTTGGCACCAGCCCCACGACGCACGCTTTAGACGAGCCTTGTTACGTCGTCCAGCCACACCCGCCCGGCTCGACAGTTTTGGCCAACGGGCTGCCGGTCTTTCCGCTGTATTACGCCAACGACGATGATGGACATCGCAAGGACGGACGCGATTCACGGCTGACGTTCACGGCACCGGCCGCGGGAGACTATCTGGTGCGTGTCACCGACGTCCGCGGCATGGGGGGCGATCGATTCGCCTACCGCCTTACGATCCGTCAGCCGCACCCCGACTTCAAGGTGACTGTGGGTGGCGCCAACCCCAAGGTGCATGCCGGCGGAGGGCAGGACATTACGTTCACGGTGGATCGTATTGACGGCTTTGATGGCCGGGTGACCGTCGACGTTGAAGGTCTGCCGCCTGGTTTCGAGATATCAACTCCCGTCGTAATTGAAGCGGGCCACTTTCAGGCTAGCGCCGTGTTGCTTGCGGCGGCCGATGCATCGCCGCCAGAGGGCGACAAGTCAAACGCCACGAAGGTTACCGTCCGGGCCGAAATCAGTGGCTCGCCGGTCGTCAAATCGGCCGGCAGCTTGGGACGTATCACCCTGGCCGACAAGGGAAAATTGCGGGTATGGATCGAGCCGCGAGAAATCACGCTCGTCCCCGGAAAATCGGTGCCCGTGATGCTCAAGGTCCAGCGCAACGGACTGAAAAGCCCGATCCGGTTCGAGGTGTTCAATCTTCCACACGGCGTGATCGTGGACAATATCGGGCTGAACGGTGTTTTGATTCCCGAGGGACAAACCGAGCGGCAAATTTTTCTTAGCTGCCGCGCTTGGGTTCCCGAAACCACGCGCCAAGTTCACGCGGTCGCGATCAGCGCCGGAAAAGAATCGTCACCGCCGGCCAAGTTGCACATTCGCCAGTCAGACACCGTGGCGCGGGCCCCCGATGACCGCCAACCTTGATGTCCGAGGCCTCAGCTAAGCCGCCAAGTCTTGGCCCGCGGCGACTCCGCTTTTAGCGACGATTCACGGGATAACCAAACGGAATGACGTTCACTGACCCCCCAGCGATGCCCACCTTTCCCGCGACGCGGATGCGGCGGCTGCGCTATCATCCGCAGATTCGCCGCTTGGTACGCACGGTACGTTTGTCCCCGTCGCAGTTGATCTTGCCGCTATTCGTGCATGCGGAATCAACGCCTCGCGTGCCGATCCTTTCCATGCCCGGCCACGCGCAGTTGTCGGTCGAGGAGCTTCGCCGCGAGGTGGTCACGGCGGCCGAGTTGGGTCTTGGAGGCGTGATCCTGTTCGGCATCCCCAAGGCGAAAGACGCGACCGGAAGCGATGCCAGCAGCCCCAGCGGAATTATTCAACGTGCGATCGCCGCGGCGAAAGAAGCCGCGCCCGAGTTGCTCGTCATTTCCGACGTCTGTTTTTGCGAGTACACGGATCACGGGCATTGTGGCGTGATCAACCAGCGAACCGGTCGAACGGATGTCGACAACGACGCCACGCTCGAGCTACTTGCCCGGCAGGCGGCCAGCCATGCGCGGGCTGGCGTCGACATGGTGGCTCCTAGCGGCATGATGGACGGCATGGTGGGGGCCATCCGCGGCAGCTTGGACGATGCCGGTTTCACGCAGATTCCGATCATGAGCTACGCGGCGAAGTATGCCAGCTCGTTCTACGGGCCGTTTCGTGAGGCGGCCGGCAGCACGCCGCAATTCGGAGATCGCCGCGGTTATCAGATGGATTACGCGGCCGATGCGGATCAGGCCATTCGCGAAGTTCAACTCGACCTTGCCGAGGGCGCGGACCTGATCATGGTCAAGCCCGCGTTGGCTTATCTGGACGTGATTCGACGCGTTGGCGACACCTTTCCCGGCGTTCCGTTGGCGGCATACAACGTTTCCGGCGAGTTCAGCATGGTCAAAGCGGCCGCCGAAAAAGGTTGGCTTGACGAGCGATCCCTAGTGATCGAGTCGCTCACGGCGATCGTCCGCGCCGGAGCGCCGATTATTCTGACTTATTGGGCAAAAGACGTGGCCCGTTGGCTGAAGGCCTGAGTCTACCAGCGAGCCAATCGGTGTTTCGCTTCACCAAGATGAGATGTTCTTCGACGGACGAACCGGTGGTCCATGCGCCCATGCCCGGTTGCAAGTACGCGTTGCATCGATACAACATCAGGAAAGTGGCGGCCGCTGCGCTGCACGAGCGGAGTGGTCGCCGTTGAGACGCAACGACGATTTCGTCACCATGATTTCAGGAGAGGGGGGCTATCATGCCGCGTCCGCGTAGCAACGGGGCGTTTGCCAGGGCTCAAACGCTTATTCCCGGCGGCGTGAACAGCCCGGCGCGCGCCTTTGGCGCGGTCGGCGGTGAGCCGCTTTTCATCGACCGGGCCGAAGGTCCGTATCTTTTCGATCTCGACGGTACGCGGTACGTCGATTATGTGGGATCCTGGGGGCCGATGATCCTGGGGCATCGCCATCCCAAAGTCGTGGCGGCGGTCGAGGAGGCCATCTCACGCGGCATGAGCTACGGCGCGCCGACCGAAGCGGAAAACGAATTAGCCGGCCTGATCATCGAAGCCGTTCCCTCCATCGAACAGGTGCGCATGGTCAATTCGGGAACCGAGGCAACGATGAGCGCGCTCCGCTTGGCCCGCGGGTTCACCGGTCGCGATCGAATCGTGAAATTCGCGGGAAACTATCACGGCCATGTCGACAGCCTGTTGGTCGCGGCGGGCAGTTCAGCGGCCACGCTTGCCGTGCCCGATTCGCCGGGCGTAACCAAGGGCACGACGGAGGATACGCTTGTCTTGCCCTACAACGACGCTTCCGCGGCCGAAGAGCTGTTTGCCCGGCAAGGCCCGCGGATCGCCGCCGTGATTGTCGAACCCGTTGCGGGCAACATGGGCTGCGTGCCGGGAACGCCGGCCTTCTTGGGGGCGCTGCGCGAATTGACCCGCAAGCATGGTGCCCTGTTGATTTTTGACGAGGTGATGAGCGGCTTTCGCGTTGCTTATGGCGGGGCGCAGGAGCGACTTGGCATCGATCCGGATTTGACCACCTTGGGCAAAATCGTCGGCGGCGGGCTTCCGGTCGGTGCCTACGGCGGACGACGCGACATCATGCAACACGTGCTGCCCGCCGGTCGCGTTTTTCAAGCGGGTACCCTAAGCGGCAACCCGCTGGCCACCGCCGCGGGCATCGCCACGCTCAAGGAACTTCGCACCGGGCATCCCTACACACAGCTCGAAGCCATGAGCCGCCGGCTTGCCGACGGTCTGTCCGAATTGGCCCGCGCGGCCGGCATCGCGCACACCGTCGGCCGAGTGGGCAGCATGCTCACGCTGTTTTTCGGCCGCCAGCCGGTGACGGACTGGACGACTGCCGAAAAGGCGGACACCAAACGGTTTGCCCGCTATTTCTGGGGAATGATCGAGCGCGGCGTCTATTTGCCTTGTAGCCAGTACGAAGCGTTGTTCGTCTCTACAGTTCACAGCGACTACGACCTGAAAGCCACACTTGACGCGGCCGGCCAGGTCTTTGCCGACATGGCTTAGCCCGCCCCGCGTCGGGGCGGCATGAAACCGCCCTGAAAGTCGAACACGCCGTGAGCCGAGAACCTGCTCTTGTCGAGGCGCGGCTCAACGCGATGGGGGAGTGGGCCTTGGCCGTCAGTGAGTGATTTTTGGTCGGATGACGTGAAAGTCGGGCTCGAGCGTGTTGCGCAGGCGGTCGAACGATTGATCTTCGGGGCAGAGGCCGATAATTGCGCCGCCGGAGCCGGCGAACTTCGCGCTGCATCCGGTACTTCGGGCCCGCAAGACCATGTCGAGTTGGGCGTCGGAGATGCGGCAAATCTTTCGCCGCAGGTCGAAGTTTTCGTTGATCAGTTGGTCAAGCCGGCGGTGGTTGCCACGTGTGATCGCTTCGGCGGCCTCGTCGGTGATCGCGGCAAACCGTTGCATGGCGGCAAGAACCTGTGGCTCGCCGCGTTCGTAGCGTGCCCGCAGGTCGTTGTGGACCATCTCGGTCGGCTCGCCGACTTCCGCGCTGTAGGCTAGATAGAGCGGTGGCAGCAAGGCGGTTTCGAGCGGCGTGTAAATGCCGCAGGGAAAGCCGTCGATTTCGCGCATTCGCTCGGCGGCGAAGTCCATCTGGACGACGCCTTCATAGGCTTGGATCACGCGGTCTTGCAGGCCGGCGGCGATGCCAAGTTCGTCGGTTTCAACCGACAACGCCAGCGACGGTTGGACCTCTTTGGGAATCGATACCTCATAGAAATCCATCAGGCAGCGTAGCGTGGCGGTGATGATGGCGCTCGACTCGGCCAAGCCTACGGCGCGGGGGATGTTCGTATCGTAGCGGATGGCAAAATTCCGCCGATGCAACGGCCGGCCCGCGCGGCGACAATCTTCGACAAACTTTTTGATCGTGGCCTTGACCAGCCGAATGCCGCCATAGTAGCCGTGCAACCGCACGTCGTGTACGAGATCGTCGAGCGAGCGAAAGCGGCTTTGGTCCTCGCGGCTCCAGACGACCTCGACATCCTCCCACTCGTAAAGCACGGCTTCGGCCCAGAAGTTGCGCACGGTGATCGAGATCGTCTTGCCGTGGTAGCCGTCGGAAGGGTTGCCGATCAGACCGGCTCGGGCGTAGGCGCGGTGTTGAATCAGTTGCATGGTCAGGCGTCGCCGTGGCGTTCGAGCAGCGCCCGCAGGTGCCGGCGCATCGCCGGGCCATATTGCGGGTCGGTAACGACGAATTCGGAGAAGGCGCGAAAGTAGCTTTCGAAACCGCCGATATCATAGCGCCGATTGCCTTCGTCCAGCCGCATGCCGAGCACTTTGCCGCCGTCGAGAATCAGGCGTCGCAGCGCGTCGGTAAACTGAATCTCGCCGCCGGCGCCCGGTTCGGTGCGTGCCAGAATCTCGAAGATCGCGGGGCTGCAAACGTATCGTGCGGCGATGGCCAGCGTGCTGGGTGCCTGATCGACCGAGGGTTTTTCGATCAGGTCTTCCAATTCAAAGACGTCGGCGGCCGTGCCGCGTGGTTTGGCAATTCCATAACGGCTAACCTCGGCCCGCGGCACTTGCTCAAAACAGATAACGGCGTCGGCCCGCGCGCGTTCGAACTGTTCGATCATCCGCCGCACGATGTCGCTCTCGGCGTGCAATCCGATAATCGAATCACCCAGCGCCACGACGAACGGCTGTTGGCCGACCAAGGGGCGCGCGCAAAGCACCGCGTGGCCAAGGCCGAGTTGCCGCGGCTGCCGCGTGTAAAAATAATCGAGATCTTCACGCTGAAAGCGTAGCTCGGGCATCTCTTCCAGGTATCGCTCGCCGCCGGTTTCCCGCAAGTGGGTGATCAATTCGCTATCGAAATCGAAGTGGTTTTCAATCGCCGTTTTTCCGGGGCCGGTGATGAACAGCATGCGGCGAACACCCGAGGCGGCCAGTTCCTCGACGACATACTGGACAACCGGCTTTCGACCGACCGGCAGCATTTCTTTCGGTTGGCTTTTCGTCAGCGGCAACATGCGCGTACCGCGTCCGGCAACCGGCACCACGGCCAAATCGATTGCCATGTTGAGACCTCGGTCAGGGAGGAAAAGAACCCGTCGCGCGGCGTATGAACCACTGCGCCGCATAAGTCTACACGATAGTCACAAACTTGTTTCGAGTCGACGCGGTGCGAGACGCTCGAGACGGGGGTCGTTCCGCGACGTGGAGGAGGGCATGAACCGGGAGAGTAAACCGCCATGGCTGCCGTACCGGTCACGCTCGGTAGGAGGGGAAAAATGACGTATCACGGGGCCGCTCGGCAAGGGCGTCGCGCCGCGACTGCAACTCGGCATACCGCTCGGGAGCGAAGATCAACTGCCAGCTATGAAACGGTTGACTGAGGTGCGAGAAGCCCGCCTTGAAGCGAAACAGCGGATTGTCTCGCGAGGCCCCGTTCCCACCGCCGAGGTGCATCAAGCGGTTTCCTCGAGCCTTGGCCCAGCGGCGGACTTCGTCGAGCATCAACTTGCTCGGCTGAAGTTTGAGCGCCTCGCTGCGCGTTCCGGAAAGATGGAACTGCATCAACCGGTCGCATTCGGTAAACATTCCGGCCGCCACGACGGTCTGCCGCGCGTCGCGGACGAGGCACAGCGAAAGCCCGTCGCCGAGCACTTGTTTTAGTTCGACGAAATACTCGCGCGGAAAGTAGTAATAATACGAGGCATCGACTCGATTCATCGTGTCTTGGTAAACGTGCATGAAGTCGTCCAGGTGCGCTAAATCACCCTCGACAATGGCCGAAAGCCCCTGACGTCGGGCGCGGTTGATGTTGCGGCGGTGGTCGTTTCTGGTTTGCCGCCAGATCTCCTCGAGCGAAAGTTCGAGGTCGATCGTGATCGTGTCACCGCGATAAACAAGATCGCCATAACGGGCCAGCGTCTCACCATCCGGCGACAGCAACGGATGGGTGCGCAGGAAGGCGCTAATCACGCCGCGACGGCGCATCGTTTCGATCCACTGCTCGATCGAGCGGCGGCGAAAATCTTGTTCTCCACGGAGCAAGGGCCCCGGGTAGCCATAGGGCGACGAAAGGTCGCAAAGCGGTTGGTCGCCCGGTGCATCGTGGCTCATCTCGATCGGACGTACAAGATACGGTAAGAAAAGATACTGTTGACCTTCGGTTGCCAACACCGCTTCGGCACGGCCGCCATCGTACTTCTGCGACATGCGAACATAGCCGGAGAGGTGATAGAAATCGTGGGGCACGCCGTTGACAAAATCGTCCCAGCGAGGATCGCCAGCATGAAGGAATTCAAAATTCATGGCGTGTTAGCCTTCAAGAGGCTCAGTAGCCGATCGCGCCCGGCTTGCATGCGAATGCTGGTTGCCAACGGCCGAAGCTGCGAGTGCGTGCCGGCGTCATGCGGATCGAGCAGGAGAAACAGTTTGCGTTCCGCGTCGATCGAGGCAATCGCCGACATCAAGGCGGAGTCGTCGAGCGCCACGGGGTCAAACAGCCGGAACCATTGCTCGCCGAGCCGTCCAACCCGATAGACACGCTGCTTCGTCGTGACGCGAAACAGCGAAAAGCCCAGCACTTGCTGCACCGCATCGGCCTGCGGCAACCCTTCCAAGAGATAGTCGCCACCTGCACGTTTCGGTCGAGGGCCTTCAAGCCAAACGCGGCGGCCGTCTTCGCAAAACCCCAGCGTTTCGTACCACCGCTTGGCCCTTGGATTATCGGCAAAGACGTCGAGCTCCACCAGGGTGAACGGCCACGTCAACTGTTGAAGCGAATCGGCCAGCAACCGGCGCCCGATCCGTTGGCCCTGGCTGTCGTGTCGCACATAGATGTTGTTGATCACTGCCGAGTCGGAGTTGAGGCGCCACTGCACGAACCCGACGACGGCGTCATGGCGGTCGCCAGCCACCCAAAACGGCGAGCTGCCTCCGCGGCGGGCTTCGCGGATCAGCTGCGCGATGTAGGTCATGCCCCCATGACAACCTAGAGCGGTTAGTGGCAGAAGCGGCTTGGGGAACCCTTGGGCATAAACACCTAGAATTCCCGCTGCGTCGTCCGGCCGCGCGGAGCGAATCGTAAAGATCGCGGGCTGGTCTGGCGTGCTCATGTCCGGCTGGTCGCCTCGCGGCTGCGTTGGATGTCTAGATCCAGCATCTCGCGGCTGGGATCGTCCTGGATGTCTTCTCTTCGAAGCACCTTGCCCACGGTGCGGAGGAGAATTTTCAAATCGAGCCCCAAGCTCCACTGCTCCACATATTGGGCGTCCAGTTCGAGCCGCTTATCCCAGGGCAACGTATTGCGGCCGCGGATCTGCGCCAACCCGGTGATGCCCGGTGTGACGCGAAAACGAAGCCGCTCGCGTGGCGTGTAGTAAGGCAAGTAGCGCTCTAGCAGTGGGCGAGGACCGACCAGCGACATTTCTCCCCGCAGCACGTTGAACAACTGCGGCAACTCGTCAAGACTCGTTCGGCGCAGAAAAAGCCCCAGCCTCGTCAGCCGCTCGGTGTCGGACAACGGCCGGCCGTCGGCGTCTTGCGCCTCGTGGTTCATGGTGCGAAACTTATAAACGCAAAAACGTCGTTCCCCGCGACCGGGACGTACTTGTCGAAACAAGACGGGCGAACCCATCGTCCAACGGATCGCCGCCGCGATGGCCAACATCGGAGCTGCCGCGACGGCCAGTCCAAGCGCGGCAACCGATAAGTCGAGCGTTCGTTTCAGCGCCGGCTGAAGGGCCACGATGCGTTTTTCTCCCTGCTGTAAAGGGCGTTGTCTGAGTCGATTATCGTTACGCGTGGAGGTCTCGGCGAATGTCGCGTTTTCTGTGTGATATGACGTCAACCTCGACCGTCGGGGACCGAATCACACGTCGCTTGGCCCTTGAGCCGCGTGTTGTACTCACCTCGCAAGGCTTCCCAAATCCGTTGGGGGCGAAACGCTTCGAGCACCCAGCGTCGCCCGGCGCGGCCGTGTTGTTGCCTGAGGTTCGGGTCATCAAGATAACGCAGGATCGCCGAGGCCAGGGCGTCGGCATCCCCGACGTCGACCAAGAGGCCGGTTTGCCCGTCACGCACGGCATCCACCATTCCCGTGGACCGAAAGCCCACCACCGGCACCTCGGCCAACGAAGCTTCCAGCGGCACGCTGGGCAGCCCTTCCCGGTACGACGGCAATGCCAAGACGTCCATCAGGAAATAATAGGCCGCCGTGTCCTTGATGAAGCCCGGTAGGATGACTTGCGGGTCTTCACGCAGTCGCGCCTTGCACTGTGGCGAAACCGGGTCGCCTGTTTCAAAATCACCCAGCAGCAACAGCCGCGCATCGGGATGTTGCATTCGAATCTGGACAAAGGCTTCGGTCAATTCCTCGATCCCCTTGTCGCGCACGAATCGTCCCACGAAGCCGATCACCGGCGTCTCCGGGGTGATATCGAAGTGCTGGCGCAGCGCGTCGGCCTGTTGCCGCAGATCGTCGCAAGGCGAGAATTGCGACGCGTCGACACCGTTGTGCGAACCGGCCCCCAAGACGACCGCCTTGTGCGCCGCGCCCGGGACTAGGCCAATATACCTCTGCCGCAGGCTCTCGCTGACACAGATCACCCGCTGTGCCAGCCGTGTGGTCAGTTTTTCGGCCGCGAACAGGGCCAGGCGTTTTGGTCCCCGGGTGGTTTCCAGTCGTAAGCCGTACAGCGTGTAAATGCGCACCGGCACGCGTGTGATCCAGGCGGCGATCATGCCCAGCAGCGCCGCCTTCGGCGTGCCGGCGTTCACGATGTCCGGGCGCAGGCGTCTCAGCACGCGGACCAGGCGAACGAGCGAAACGACATCGTGCCACGGCGAGATCTCACGCTGCATGGGGACCGGCTCCGCGCGAACCTGTTCTTCCCGAGCCGTCTTCTCAAGCCTCTCGCCGGGGGAAGAGATAAGCGTGACGTCGAAACCGTGGTTGCGCATAAAGCCGGCTTGCCCGCGGAGAAAGCCGCAAGCCTTCGAATCGGTCAGCAGGTAAACGAGGTGCGGCATGATGACACTCGACGGCTTGCGGCCACAGTACGGCGTGGCCGCGGCCGCGCGGTTCGGCTTCAGGCGGAGTTTGTTTGCTGTTTCATCCAACGGGCGGTTTCGTCGCGAACGAATTCATAATACGCATTACGTCTCGCACGCAGCGTTGGCTCGTCGTAGGTGCGAGCTTTTTCCAGGTTGCGGGCGGACATCTGCGCGAGGCGTTGCGGATTGGCGGCGACCTCGCGTATCTTCCGCGCCAGCATCTCGGCATCGCCGGGCGGAACCATATCTTCCGGCGGCAGCAACTCGGGAATGCCACCCACGGTCGAACCGATGGCGGGCAAGGCTCGCGCCATGGCCTCGATCATGGCCCTTGGCAAACCTTCTTGAAACGAGGGCAACACGAACAGATCGGCCCGATCGAGTTCCTGCCGCACGGCAGCGGACGAAGGCAATTGGCCCAGAAAACGAACGTGCCCATCAAGCCCCAAGCCGGCGGCCTGTTGCTCTAAGTCCGGCTGATGTTTGCCGCCTCCGACCAGCGTAAGTTCGACCTGCATCCCATCTCGCACACAGAGGGCCACCGCATCGAGCAGCACGCGCGGCGCTTTGTACAACGTGGCCAGTGTGCCGACCGTGACCAACCGTACCGGCGGGCTTGCGCCCGAGTATTCTCTTGGCCGTGGCCGCAGGCTTTCGGTCGGAAGCACGATGCTCGAATAGTTGGTCGACAACACACCCTCGCGCGTCGGATAACGTTGCTGCAAGAACCGCTCCGTAACGTAACTTGCCGCCATCGCCTCGAGACACTGCTCTCGCAGTTGACGTGTGAACCACCAACGATAAAAGGGACGAAACCGGCTTTGAAATGCGCCCGGAGAAAACGAGTCATACGGATCGCCCAGCACCTCGGCGGCGAACGGATGCCCGGCCGCGGTTAACGCCCGCGAAGCTATGCCACCGATTAGACAAGGGATTCGCAAAATCACCGCCGGAGCTTCGTCTAGCGTCCCCATGATGGTTTGCCGGCAATGACTCCGGTGCCGTACCATCTCCAGCGGCGAGCGGAAATCCGGGATCGGATGCACCTCGACTCGCGGACCGGTTACCGGCATCCAACCTTCCGGAGCGGTTTCGCACGGGTGTGTCCGGGCAATGACCCTGACGCCCTCGAACACGTCGAGATAGCGTTGCCAGAAGGCATAGGCGACCGACTCGTAATCCGTCCAGACTCGGCCTTCCGCATCGCGGACAAAGTGGTAGCCGGTGGTGACCAGAACATTCATTGATTCACGATCGGGTGGTTTGGAGTTGCCGTGCTCCGTGGTCGGGCGAGCTGCTCTTGAAAACCCGGAAGAGTTCGACCTCCCTGATGTGGCGTGGCCTTGAAAGAAGGCTCAACGTTGCCAAGCCGACAGGTCAACGTCCAGCAAGCGGGCCAATCGCTGATTGTGCGGTTGATAAAACTCCGACAAAGCTTTCACCGCCCGGCGGTCATCGTCGGTCCGCTCCGCACGGCCGGCGTTCTGCATTCGCAAATAGCCGCGTTTCAACCATTGCCGCACGGATCGCTCGGGCAAGAGGCGGGCCAACCGTCGTGCCCAACGATGCAAGGCTTGGTTGCGGATTGAAAGCGACTCGTTCCGGGCTGCAAAGGAATAATTCTCGTAAAACTCCGGCGCGATGTCGAGCCACTCGGCCAGACGTCGCATGAACGCTTTAGGGTCGTCGCGAACGGACTCGAACAGAAAGACCTTCACCCGATCGCGGCCGAGCCGCTCGAACCACGGTTCGAGAAAGTTAACGTAGCATCCTTGCGCGATCTCGGTTTTCAACACGGCCGAAGGATGCGCTAAGTACGGATCCAAAGAGTGCGGGTTCGTATCGCGGATCAACTCCAGATACTTGCTGAACGAGACTTGGTGGTCAAGCAGAGCGATATTGTTTTTCGTGTAGCGGAAGGATGAATAAAGCCGCTCGGCCGGATGGCGAAGTATGAAAACCACCCGGGGGCAGGTCGCGAGCCCGGCCAACACCTCGCGCGCGGTGGTTTGAAACAAATAGTGTGTCGTGGCCTCGAAGACGATCTTCGGTCGGCGGTCACCGTGGGAGAAAAAACGGGCATAGCCCTCTAGGGCGTGGTCGTGGTAATTGGCCTCTTTTCGTAAAAGTGAGTGACCGCGATCCATCAGATAAAATGGCTCTTTGACCGACGAGCCGCAAACTTCCGGGTGATCGGCCAACCAGCCGAAGACGCTGCTCGTGCCACACTTCGGCGCACCCCCGATGACGAAGTTCGGTAGCGTCAACGTTCCGGTCACCACGATGCCTCATCTCAGCCGGTGCTTACGTGCTCGGCCGAAAGCCAGGCCACTTCGGGTTGCGGTTCGGGGGACGTGGCATCGTGAAGCAAGTGCCGCCGCGAACCGAGCAACACGACCAACGCCGGCACCATCGCTGTCTTGAAGATGCCGAACACCAGATTCGACGAATCGCTACTCAGCAGCAAGAAGCTAAGCCGCACCAAAAATGGCAGAACCAACAGTCGCATATCAACCACCGGCAGAGCCTTCCACCAGTACAACCAGCGACGGACGCGGCCGGCCAACGCGGCGGGAATTAGAAAAAACAGCGGAATGACATACGGCCCGAAGTTCAACATCGCCTCGCCAGCCAATCCGTAAACGCGGGTATCTGACTGCCCGCGACTCCACCGTCCGCGACCGTGAATCAGCTCGGTGCCTTCTTTTTTTTTCGTCGGCGGACGTTCGGGCCAAATCGCTCGTGGGATCAACAAGGCCACGGCCCCGAGATACGTGCGTCCCCAGCCATAGTCGAAGTCGGCCGTGCCTTCGGTCAAGCGATACAAGAAATAAGCCTGTACATTGCAGCGCGATAAATCGCCGAGGAGCACGGTTTCGAACGAGCGGCCGCTTTTTTTCTCCAGCTCGCTGAAGGCAACGCCCTGTTGAATCGAAGCCACCGCGCTGCGACCGAGCGACTTGTAAAAACCGTAGACATACATAAAGCCCATCAGTGCGATGACGCCGCCGATGAGCAGCTTTTTGGGCATGGGACGCACTAAAAAATGCACAATGCCCACCGCCCAGACCAGGGCGAAGATGGTCGTGCTGCGGCTGCCGCGCAGACCGCCGAACAACATTTGCAGCACAAAGAACCCGGCCAGAACCAGCAGGATGCTGAACCAGCCCGGTCGCTTACGTCGCCGAACCACGAAGGCCGCGTAGCCCATGATCGCCAAAATAGGAAAACTTTCCGAGATGGCGAACACATAGCTCATGCCGGCAAAGCCACCGCCAGAGTTTCCCAGCGATGTGCTGTGGCGCGCCTCGTAGGAATCGATATAGCCCGCCACGCCGCCGAACCTCGCGTAAACAAACACTTGCGCCGCCAAGGTGACCAACAGCGCCACGGCCAACACGTTGCTGAACCGCTTGGAATCCAACTCCCAGACGTTCACGCCGCGCGACGCGATACGACGGCGAGGCAATTTCCCACTGAACCAGTTTCGCGTGCCGCGATACAGCAGCAACCCGATGACGTTGAAGATGGCCATGCCACCTAGCCACGGCCGCCAATCGGCGGGCGGGACGACGTAGCGCATCTTGGCGTCCCACGCCACGTACAACAGCGGCGACAGGAAGAAGAAGTGCGTGCCAAACAGCCCGATCAAGCCGATCGGATCGTAAACGTCCATCCGTCCACGCAGCCACTCGAATCCGTCGCTGGCGCAAAGCACGCCGCAGACGAACAGCGGCAACAGAAACCAGTGCGCCAGCGAGTCATAGAGCAGCGCCAGCCCTAGCTCCGTCACGGCACAAGTCAAAACGGCCAGCGTGAAGCTGGTGGCGTTAAGCCGAACCGGCTTGAACTCAGATAGGTTCGAAGAAGAGTTCACGGAAAGGAGTTGCCCCGCGTTCTCGCGCAAGCAACCTTCGAGGTTCGCTTTCCCGGCGACCACCGGCCGCCGCGAGGATCAGCGCCTACCGCTGGAAACAAAAACCGACACGCAACGGCCCATCCGGGCTGCCGCTGGTTCAATTTCCCGGCGATTTCCACACCTACCGTTCTAACACAATCCCACGCGCCCGACACCGCCACGGAGTTCCGGCGCGACCTCGGCCCCAAGAAGCATTGCAGTCCCAAGAATTGCCCCGGGAAGGTCAACACCCCTGGCTTTTCTGGTTTTGCTGGAAGTCGATCACCTGATGGATGATGTCCGTGAGGCTGTGCTTCGGACTCCAGCCGATCAGCTTCTCGGCGCGGCTCGTATCCGGCACGCGACGTCGCATATCGTCAAACCCTTTGGCATAGGCCTGCTCATAAGGGATATATTCGATCGTCGACTTCGAACCGGTCAACTCGATAACACGCTCGGCAAGTCCCTCGATCGAGACTTCCTCGGTGTTGCCGAGGTTGACCACGCGCCCCATGGCGTCGGTGTTCTGTGGTAGCCGTTTCAGCCCTTCCACGATGTCGAACACGGAGCAGAAGCATCGCTGCTGTTTGCCGTCTCCGTAGACCGTCAGCGGACGATTGCTCAAGGCTTGGCTGACAAAGTTGGGCAGCACCATGCCGTACTGGCCGGTTTGCCGCGGACCGACCGTGTTGAACAATCGCACGACATAGCCTGGCAAGCGTGACTCGTAGTAATGTGCCAACGTGAGAAACTCATCGAGTGCCTTGGCACACGCATAGGCCCAGCGCCGCTTTTCCGTCGGCCCCATGACCACGTCGTCTTCTTCGCGAAACGGCAGGTTCGTGCTCTTGCCATATACTTCGCTGGTCGAGGTGATCAGCACCGCCCGACGATATCGCGAGCAGGCGTTGAGCACGATATCCGTACCGCGAAAGATGGTCTCTACCGTTTTGACCGGGTGATCGATGATCAGCTTGACGCCCACGGCGCTGGCCAGATGGTAAACCATGTCATGCTGCGGAATCTCTTTCTCCAACAGCGGGCGATCTTCGACGGCCGAAATCAGCACGCGTAGGTTCGGATGATTGTCCAAGTGCTCGATATTCGACCAACTGCCCGTGGACAGATCGTCGATAATCGTAACCTTACAACCCTCGGACAACAGGTTCTCGGCCAGGTGCGATCCGACAAACCCCGCACCGCCGGTAATCAGAACAGCCTTGTACTTCATCGATTTACTTCCGCTCTTTGGCGTGACCTATGGCATCGTGAACGTTTCGTCGCGGGGAAGCCGGGCGACCCGAGTCGCCTTGTCCCTGCTCACTCAGTGTACGTTTTTTCTAACCGCCGAACAGACTTTTCGATGGTGAAATCGCTTTGCTTGACGCACTCCAGGGCGTCGGACGGAGGATTGCCCAGATTGGCTTCGTAGAGCGCGAGCAGGGATTCGGCCCACGCCGAAGCCGGTTCTGACAATGGCAACGAACGTAGCAAATGTTCAACCACCACGGCCTCCCGCGGCACACGGTTGGAGAAAACCGACGGGAGGCCGGCGGCCTGGGCTTCGACCAGCACCAGGCCAAGCCCTTCATAGCGCGAAGGAAACAAGAAAGCATCCATGCCGCCGCGCATCAACCGCGGCACGTCGGCTCGCGATCCGGCCAGTACGAATCGATTGGCCAGTCCCACTCGGGCGATGTCGGTTTCGATTTTAGCGCGCAGCGGTCCGTCGCCCACGAGCAGGAACCAGGCGTCTTCGCGTCGACGGCGGATTTCGGCGGCCACCTGAACGAAGAACTTGTGGTTCTTGACGTCCGAAAAGGTGCCCACGTGCCCCACGACCAGCGCGTCGGGGGGCAGCCCCAGTTCCTCGCGGACCGCCGGGCGACTGCACGCCGCATCGAATGGTGAGAGGTCGATCCCGTAAGGCAACGCACTCCAACGGCCATCGGCCTGCCACGCATCACCGAACAGCGAGCAGGCCGCCTCGGACGAGCAAGCCAGCCCGGCCGTGGCATGCCGGCGAATCGCACTTTTGGCCAGCCCCAGATACAGCCGCCGTGCCAGCGATCTTCCCGCTTGGCGTGGCGCCGTGTGGCTGTGTGCGATGCGGCGCGGCACGCCCGCCTGATGCGCCAGCCGAAGCACGAAACCGCTGTAGTGGTGAACGTGGCTGTGGACGACGTCGTAGGGACCGTGTTCGGAAAGAATTGCACGGAAACGCCGCGCGTAGCGCCGTAGATACCGCGGGTCGGGGCAGGGAAAGATTCGGCTGCCCAGGCTGCGTACTTCGTCGTCGTAGTCGCCGGGCGTCACCGAGTGAACCAGGAAGTCGAACCGGAACCGATGGCGATCGATATTTCTCAGCACGTGCATCAGCCAAGTCTCGACGCCGCCACGCCGCAAACGACCCAGAACGTGAAGCACGCGTACTGGTTGGTTCATCTTGTATTCATGGGCGGAGTCATGGAACGGCCTTTATCCACCTACCCCACCGGGCTAAGGTTTGCCAAGCCAGTGGCTCAGATCGCGCTCAAGCAGCCGCCCAAGCAGCAAGACGTCGTCGTGAAACGTATCAATCATTTCAAGACGCAAGGCATCGGGAATGGGAACATGATCTTGCTTGCGGGTGTTGATTCGATTCAAGAACACGCCAATACCAGACTGCTTCAGACCGAGCGAACGTTTCAGCGTGTCGCGCATGCGGGCCGCCCACGGCGGGGGATTTCTGAGCGAACGCGCCAGCGAGTCGAAACGCTGCTGTTTGGAAACGTTGACCGGGCGAAAGTCGCTCCGCCCATCTTGCGGCACACCGAGGAAGTCGAGTATTTCCTCGTACACGCTACGCGGATCGCGCTTGAAATCGTCGAACAGCACGACCTTAACCTGATCGCGGGGAAAGATGCCCAGCAGCCGCTCAACCTGCATGCCAAGGCGGGCGACCTCGGCGTATTGCAAGAATTGCGGATAAGGGGAGATGGCCGGCAAATGCTCTCCACGCCGTCGCGGTTCTTGAAGCCGCCAGGCCCGCTGTAAGTCTTTCTCGTCTTCTTCGCAATTGTACACCATCTGACGATGAAAAGATCGCACCATCTCGACCGGGTTTCTAAGCATGGCGATGATCCTCGCCTGCGGATCGAAATCGTGAATCCGAGCAATGGCCACGGATGAAAAAAGGTACAGGGGCGTTGCTTCTCCGATGGCCGTCTGCTGGGGGAGTGATCTGGAAAACAATTCCAGATACGCGTCGAGGGTCATTGGCTCGCGGTAGCCGGGCAGGTCTTCGAGAAAGAAGTGCGGTTCCTTTCTGCGAGGCATGAAAATATTGGAGTGGGTTTGCAGGTAGCTGTATAGCGCCGTGGTGCCGCATTTCGGCGCGCCGACGATGAAGAAATTCGGGCGTTTCATGGGTGTGACGCTCGCATGGGCAGGACTGTGGGATTGATCCTCAATACGCGACGGACATAAATCAACATGGCCAGATTGCTAAACACAGTGGTTGTCGCCGTGGCCGCAGCCGCCCCAAGCCCGCCGGCCAGCGGAATCAAGGCGGCGTTCATCACAACATTCATCACGGCGCTGATGCCGACAATCGTTGCCGCTTGGCGCTGATGCCCGGTCATGCTCATCATAAACCCTACTGAGCCCGACAGAGCGTTAACCAACCGGCCGCCTAGGAGGACGAGCAAAGGCGTGTATCCTACAACAAACTCGCTGCCAAACAGTGCAAGAATCCATTTCCCGCCTAGCATCATGCCGAGCGTGGCGGGTACCGCAAAAGCCAGGATGGCCCAGGCGGCCATGCGCACCATATGTTGCAACTGCTTGATCTGTCCCCGCGCGTACAATTCAGAGATCATCGGCGCGGCGATCATGTTGACCGCGACCAGTCCGAAACCGACCAACCCCGCGATCCGCACGGCGGCACCGTAAACGCCGGCATCGGCGGAACCACGCATCGCGCCGAGCATCAACAGGTCGGTCTGTCCCAAGACGATGTACAGCCCCGAGAGTAGCAACAGCGGCGCGGCCACGCGGCACCACAGGCCGGTGTCGAACTCTGGCGGCGTGCCGCGTGTGCCTTCGGGCAAGCTGATCCACAGGCAGGCGAACATCAGCGCCAACGAGGCGATCACGGCGGCCAGATGCACGGCCATCGCCTGGGCCGCGGTGGGGGCCGCATCTCGCCACGCGACCAACAGTCCCACGCCCGCCAGCAGCAACAAAGGCCGCAGGATTCGCACCGGGGCTTGTGCCAGAACCACGCGCCGCAGCCCGCGCAAGCAGGCGGCCGTGACTTCGAGCAGTGAGTTGAGCGGCAGCATCAGCCACGTGACGAGCAGCACCATGACCAAAGCAGTACGAAGCCGCCCGGCCATAAGCCCGACCGTGCCCGCGGCCACCAAGGCGAGAAGCAGTGATCCGGCCAGCACGATCTGATGGCTTCGCAGCAGGAATCCGTGCAGCTTTCCCAGCTCTCCGCGGCTTCGGTACGCGGCCACGAAACGCAACGCCGACGTATCGAAGCCCAACTTTCCTAGTAGCACCAGGATGTTCAACCACGCGATGGCGACCACGTAGTCGCCGAAGCCGGTGCGTCCCAGCCACCTTGCCAGGCAGACCTGCACGGCGAAGCCGATGCCCGTGCCCGTGACTTGCACGACGAACGAACCGCCGGCACCACGGATTAAAACGGCCCGGGTCGATGAACCGCGCAATCGTTCCAGCACTTTACCGGCCGCCATGCCGAGCATCTTTCCCTCGACGGCATGCCGGATTTTGGTGCGGGAGGGGATGGCCGCATCGAGCGCGAGACGGGAAACCTTGCCCCCGAAAAGCCGAAGCCGGCAAGCCGGTACGTTTGACTCCCGGGGCGTCGATCATCGCACGGGTTCCTTGGCGGCTTCGATCGCCAGTTCGCGGGACAGGTCATCTTTCGTGTGTGTCAATCGGCTGCTGCCGCCCGCATCGCGTAGGAACTTGACGTTGCTGTACTTTGCTTCGCGGTAATCTTGAACATGACCGGTGGCAATCGCCTCGAGCACCTGTTGAATGCCGCCTTCGACCGTCCAGGCGGGCGCGAAACCGAGTTGGTGATGAATCTTGGCGAAGCTAACGCGATAGTTTCGCAGGTCGGTCGCTTCATCGTTGACGATCAGTTCGGCCGAAGGCACATACTGGGCAATCAACTCGCCGACTTCAGCGATTTTATAATTTTGCTCGTCGGAGCCGACGTTGAACACCTGATTGCCAACCGCCTCACGTGGGGCATCAAGAATCATTTGCACGGCGTGCGCGGCATCGTCGACATGAACGAACGGTCGCCACTGCTCACCGCCGAAAACGGTAATCAGCCCCTCGGTCTTGGCTTTGGCTGCCAACAGGTTGACGACCAGGTCAAATCGCGTCCGTCCGGAAAGTCCGTAAATCGTGGCGAAGCGAACCACCGTCGGCGAGAAATTGCCATCGGCCAGTCGCCGCAACACGCGCTCCGCGACCAGCTTGGTGCGTCCATAGAGCGAGACCGGGTTGAGTTGCGAACGCTCATCAAGAATCTCGTCGCCAGCTCCATAAACGGAACAGGTGCTGGCAAAAATGAACCGCCGCGCGCCCAAGCCCTTGGCCACTTCCGCGATCATGCGCGTGGCGGTCAGGTTGACTTCAACCGTTAGCTCTTCGTCCAAATCGCATGCCGGATCACCCACGATCGCGCCGAGATGAACGACCGAATCGATACCGTGCATTGCCTCGACCACCTGGTTGACCTGCCGGAAATCACCATGAAGGACTTCCAGGTTCGGGTGATTCATGACGTGTTCGATCGGTTCCGTGCCGTAAACGAGCAGATCGAGCACCCGTACGTGATATCCTTCATCGAGTAATTTCGGTAGCAAAGCCGAGCCGATGTAGCCGGCGCCGCCGATCACCAGCACGTTCCTTCCTTCGCCGGTGTGAAGCAGGCCTCGGCTTTCGTGCTCGCTATGAACCAACTGACGCCAGACGTGCGACCAGATGCGGCTGGTCACCAACAGGGCGACGCTGAAGAACCAGGCCAACACGAGCGCGGTACGCGATATCCCCAGCGAACCGCGGCCAAAGTACGAGAAGAATGCAAAGACCAGGTAGCTTTGGCTGACGGCCTGCGTGACAATCAGCGCCTTGTACTTGCCCTGATAGGCCCGCCCATAGGTGTAAAAGCCACTCAAGTAAAAGATCGACAAGCTAATGATGGTCAGCGGCCAGGCGCTGTCGAGATACGTCGTCAGGTCGTGCCGTAGCTGTTCGCCGACATCAAGGTTCAAGGGCACGCTTTCGATGGCCACGAACCACAGAAATCGCACGGCGATGGCGGCCAACAGCGCGAATTGGATCATGACCGCGTCGGCCCCCATGCGCAGCGCTTTGCCCCATGTCGCGGGTAGATCGCTCTGTCGTGGTGTCACGTGCGAGGTTCCTTGTTCTCGGTGCGTCCCCTGGTTGGTCTCTCTACGCCCTGCTTGCCGGACTTGCGGCCATTGCCGGCAGGGCCGCGGCCACCTCGTCGGCGGCGTCGTGAATCCGCCGCACGGCCATGCTGATTCCGTCAACCCGATCGTCTTCCATGTCTGAATAAATCGGCAGACACAGCACGCGGTCGCAAAGCCAGTTCGTGCTGGGCAGCGCCGATTCATCCGGCGCGTAACTGCGGTACGCCGTATGCCGATGGACCGGCGGATTGTAGTAGGTTCGTGTGTCGATGTTCTCCGCCGAGAGCGCCGCGGCTAGCTGATCGCGGGTCAGCCCGAAAGACTCCGGCTCGATAAAAATCGCCAGATCCTTGTATGACGAACGGTCTCCGTCGCGAACCTGTTGAAAAAAAATACCGGGCAGCGAGGCGAGTTGTTCGCGATAGCGTGCGGCCACCTGCTGCCGTCGCTCGACACCGACGGCGAGTCGTTCGAGGCTATGCAGCCCGAGCAGCGCGTGAAATTCGCTCATGCGGGCATTGATTCCCGCCGAGACGCTATCGTATCCCGGCGCCATTCCGTACTCTCGATTCGTGCGCACGCGTTGAGCGACTTCGTCATTATTGGTTGCCACGATGCCTCCTTCGCCGGCGACGACCAGCTTGGTTGGACTCAAGCTGTAAACATGTGCGTCCGCCTGCCCGCCGACCGGCTGCCCCCGGTAACGCGAACCCAAGCCGTGTGCCGCATCGAAGATCAGCCGAAGCGAGTGGCGCTCCGCTATGTCACGAAGCTGATCGATCTCGGCCGGAACGCCGAAGTTGTGGACCGCCACGATCGCCCGAGTTTCGGAAGTGATGGCACGCTCGACCGCTGCCGAGTCAAGATTGGTCGTTTCGCGATCGACGTCGGCGAACACGGGCTTCAAGCCGGCCCAAATCAGTGAACTGACCGTGGCCATAAAGGTGTAACTAGGAACCACGACCTCGCCGCGGAGGTCCAACGCCTGGTAAACAAGCATCAGCCCGCTGGTACAACTCGAAACGGCCACGGCATGTTCGACCTCGAGATGTTCGGCCATGGCCTGCTCAAAGGCGGCAAGATGTCGTCCCTTGGTGACCATGCCGGTCTCGAAGATGGTTGCCAGCTCATCGGCCAGCTCATCGAGCCGGGGCAGTACGGGCCGCACGATCGACACGCGCTGGTCAAAGATGGGGGTCCCCCCGACGATGGTCGGTCGGTAGTTTGTTGGCTTGCTGCTCATGGATGCAGAATCTTTGGAGGATAAAGAAACGAGGGGATGACGCAGGGCAATCCCCGTGAATGAAGCCGGCGCTAGTCGGTCGGTTCGACCAGCATATCGTCAAGCAACACGGAAGCTCCCTGCTGAAGAAATTCGACCGACACGACAAGCCGCGATCGGCCGTGCCGCTTGATGACGACACCTTCGATTCCGGCCAATGATCCGCAGCGCACCACGACTCGCCGGCCGGGTTCAAGTCGAGATTCAGGCGTCAAGGCCTCCCCGGACTCGATCAACTGCCGCAACCGCCGCAGGTCGTTCGTTAACGACTCAGGATCGGGAACCGCAAGACAGCGAGACACGCAACCGGTGGTCAGCGATCGGCGGCGCTGCTCATCCGTCCCACGCAGAAAAACATATCCGGCGAATAGCGGGATATGCGAAACCCGTCGCCGCCCGTTGGGGGACTGTCCGCGATGCTCAACCACCGGCCCATAGAAAGGAATTTTCATGGCCCGCAGCCGACGCATCAAATTTTTTTCGCGACGAGGCAGCGTGTATAGCGCCCACCATGAATTCTCCGCCGCGCAATCGTCGGCCGCCCATGTGTCGTGGGCTTCGAAAAGGTCGTCCGGATAGATGTCCGGCTCGGGCGGAAGAATCGGCATAACGGCGGATGATTCGATGAGATTTGAAACTTGCCATTTCACGGAACCATGCTCGGTAGTCGAGGGCGGTTGCCGCCGGATCGACACGGTCCCGTTGTGGGGGCTTTCACGCATGGCTGGCTTGGCGCGCACTCCGTTCCTGTCGGTGACACGTGCCGCAAAAACCGCGTTGTTTTGGCCGGCAATCGACCAAAACATCCCGTTCGCGGCACGCGCGAACCACTTAGCACGGGGCACGGCTTCCCGTCTGGTCCGTTTCCTTGACGAAATCACGCACGGCCCGCCATGGACCGTGCGGTGAACCACATGCAAATTCAGTGCCCCATCGTCGGCTCGCTCGTAGCGGAGCAACCGTTGTTTGGCCACTTGGTCGGTTTTCATAAGGCTTCGGCACGACACATGTCAAACTCTGGCCGGTTAGAGCTGACTGGCTGAGGTAGGTTTTTTGCCACGTCTTGGTTTCAAAATCTCAACGTCTTTTCAAACCGACTCGATTGGAACCTTGGGTCTTGGACTTCGCTGAACGGATCGCGTCCGCTCGTATCGAGAAGCGCGGCCGGGAACCGCACGCCAAGCGCTGCCCGGCTGGAGAGACATTCCACCAACGTGACACGACAGGCAGGCCACAACGCAGCCACGGCACCGGAAAACGTGAACTTTTCGAAATGCGTTGAAATGACACCACTCAAGGGCAGGCGAGCTGTCAACGGGCTTCTCCCCGGCTCCCGACCAGAAGGCCTGTGGAAGAAGCCATGCCTGGGTCGAGCCGCGTTGGACGGGCACCCCTGAAGGTCGAGTATATCAGGCGCTGCAATGCCATATCAAGCAATCCGCTCCGACCTTTTTGGTGCTGGCGAAGCGCGGTCCGCCAACCGGCATGCCTCCTGGAAGTTCGTTCGGTCTATCCAACCCCTACAACCCTTTTTCGCGGCTACAATCGGCCTCGCGGCAAGCGGTCGGTCAAGAGGTCAACCCTGTCCGAATGGGGCGAAAACGGCCCCTGGACTATCAGGTGGAGAATCGCGGAGGATAATTTTTTTGCGGCGCCTCGTTCCCGCACGCGGCCGGATAAAGTATCTTTCGCGAGGATTGAGTTCGGTTTCCCCCCCTCAAAGGCCGGTGACAAAATCGGGAAAGGTGTTCATGTTCGACCAGTTGCAACGGGCCATTGACCAGAAGCAGGCCAAGGTAGGAGTTGTCGGGCTCGGCTACGTGGGGCTGCCACTGATCCGGGCGTTCGTGTCGGCAGGGTTTCACACACTCGGCTTCGACGTCGACACGAAGAAAGTCGAGCGGCTCAACGCCGGCGAAAGCTATATCGGCCACATCCCGTCGCCGTGGATTGCCGACTGCGTGGCCAATGGGCAATTCGAGCCTACGGCCGATATGAAACGGCTTGCCGAAGCCGACGCCGTGTTGATCTGTGTCCCCACGCCGCTGTCGGATAGCCGTGACCCGGACCTTCGCTTTGTCGAGTCAACGGCTCGTTACATCAGCGACGCCCTGCGGCCCGGCCAGCTTGTCGTGCTGGAAAGCACGACTTACCCCGGCACGACACGAGACATTCTGCTGCCGATTTTGAGTCAAAGCGGCCTCGCCTCGGGTAAGGATTTCTTCCTGGCCTACAGCCCGGAACGCGAAGACCCCGGCAACCCGGAATTCGCCGCCAGCAACATTCCCAAGGTGGTGGGTGGGATCGACCAACAAAGCGCGCGGTTGGCCGCGGCGTTGTACCAGTTCGCCGTGGTCAACGTGGTGCCGGTTTCCAATTGTGAAGTGGCCGAAGCGTGCAAAATTCTTGAAAACACGTATCGCTCGGTCAATATCGGCATGGTTAACGAGCTGAAAATGTTGTTCGACCGCCTGGGGATCGATGTCTGGGAAGTGATCGACGCGGCCAAGACCAAGCCGTTTGGCTTTCAGGCTTTCTATCCCGGCCCTGGTTTGGGGGGACACTGTATTCCCATCGATCCGTTTTACCTTAGTTGGCTGGCCCGCAAGAACGGAATGTCGGCACGTTTTATCGAACTGGCCGGCGAGGTGAACACCTGGATGCCGGAGTATGTGGTTGATCGCGTGACCGCGGCCTTGAACGAACAGTCCAAAGCCGTGCGCGGCAGCCGGATCTGTATCTTGGGAATCGCCTACAAAAAGGATGTCGACGATCCTCGTGAGAGCCCGTCGTTCGCGCTCATCGATCGCCTGCGTGAGCGGGGAGGCGTGTTGTCTTACAACGACCCGCTCATCGCGAAGCTTCCGCCGATGCGGCACCACGACGTGCCGCCGCTGAAAAGCACGCCTCTGACGCCCGAGTTTTTGGCTTCCCAGGATTGTGTGCTGATTTCAACCGACCACAGCGCTTATGATTACGACGCGATCGTCGAGCACACGCCGCTGGTGATCGATACGCGCAACGCGACGAAGAACGTCAAGAAAAATCGCGATAAGATTCGCAAGGCGTAATCGCACGGCTCCAGGCAGCATGGCGATTGGGCGATCAGCCCCGAAAGCGGCAGTTCCCACCGCTAAGCCGCCGGGCTCCGGGTCCGCCGAAACGGACGTCCAGCCGCGGCCGATCGCCGGTTTGGCCGTGAAGCTCGAAACGGTGCAAGCCGTCTTGAAGCGTGACGGAGACGTAGTGCATGTCCCAGGACTTTCGATTGCTCACGTCGGCGATTTGCTTGCCGTCGACGGCAAGCAGCACCCGTCCGGCCGGCCGCAATTGGAACTGGTAGGTTTCCTGCTTCGTCGCGAAGAAATAGGCGGTCACCCGATAGGGCTCGTTCGGCCCCACGCCGGCCGTTTCGAGCCAGTCGCCTTTCGACGTGTCTTGAATCGTCTGGAGGTGGGAGGACTTATTCTGCACGCGAATGCCAGGCTGCAAGTCTTTCCAGAGCGGTGTCCTAAGCCGCCCCAGCGGGGGTGCCGGATCGATCGTTAAGCGAACCGGGTCGGCTACCACGACGTTGCGGGGGTCGTCGTGGGCCAATCCGATAGCCCGCAACAAAACGGGCCCCTCGCCCAAGTCGCTCGCTTTAAGGTCAAGATGGCCCCGATCCCCTTGAACGATTCCCAACAATCGGCTGGCATGGAAAAACGCAATCCGCTGAGCACCGGGAGCTTCGGCCGAAAGGGTCAACGATTGATCGGCACGAATGCGTCCTTGGACGGACGCCGAAAAGTGAATCTTACGGCTGAAGTTGTCCGTGTGGATCGACCGCACCACATGCCCTTGCGATTCTATCGCCCCGCGCTCGGTCGCCACCACACGTAGATCATGATAACCGTCGACCAGGGATCGCGTGTCCAGGGTAAGTTGCTTTCCGGGGTGGCAGGCGGTTCGCCTCTGACCGTCAACGAATAGCTCGAAGCGGGCAGTCTTCGTATCGCCGGGCCACGTTGCCGAGGGGGTCAGGGAGATCGTGCCCGTGTAGCTTTGTCCGTCTTGAATTCCCCTGACCGCGACTCGGGGCAGGTTGGCCCACGGTCGGCACAACGGATCGCCGACGATCAACAGTTGATAGGGGCCATGTACCGATTGATAGAAGCTTTCGGCCAGCGAGCAGCCGCGGGCGTAATGAACCTGGAGAAAAGGAAAGGGGAATTTTTGCGTAATCAGATACGGTTCGACGACTGAGCCGCTCGCACCGGCCGCGCCGAAGCGGAGAAAGTCGGTCAGCGGGGTCTGGGAAGTTTTGTCGGCCAGCGCCCCGCCATAGCTGGTTAGGTTGTCGCAGATCGCGCCGGGGAGAATCGTGCTACCAAACTTGGCCAGCGGAATCACCGAGTCTCCGGTGACCATGCCCGCGACGTCGTCTTTGCCGCGTGGGGCCGGACCGTGGACGATCTCGGCACGGACTCCCAGCGACTTGAGGGTCTCGATGGCTGCCGTAAACGCGGGAGCACGCGCCTGGGAGCGAGGGTTCTTGGTGCTGGCGAAATAGATGGTTCCCGCAGGGTGCGTCCCATCGGCGGCCGCGCTTCGCCTTAAGGATTCGGTGGCTTCGGCAACCGAGTTGCCCCGACCCGTCGTGGCGGCCAACATTGTCGACAGCATGTAATGCTCACCACCGGCATCAAGCAACTGCCCATTCTGGCCCCATCCGTACCAACTACGGAAGCCGTGCGTCTGGCTTCCGGGCAGAGAGCCGGCTTGGCGCATATAAAAATTCACGTCCAACGCCAGATAGGCGAGGTCTTTCTTCATGACCCGACTGCTCAAATAGGTCAGGCCGTTGATCGAACCTATCGGCGTGAGTTGCTTGGGTCGCTTACGCGGGCCAACGTCGCTGCGAAGATTAACGGCGTACGGGAAATCAGCGGAATAAATGACGTAGTCGATCTGATCGCCAAGCCCCCGACGCCGGATCATGGCCAACGCGGGCCCCAATATTTGTTGACGAAACGTATCGACCTGAACCTGCTTGACGACGTCGTCCGCCCAATCGAGAAAAACGACGTTGGCAACCGGAATGTGTCGCAGCTTGATGTAGTGGTTGGCGACGGTCTTCGAGGCCCAGCTTCGCTGATTGACGAGAAGCAAGACGTTTTCCGGGCCGCCCCCGGCGCGGGCTTGTTGCTCCGCATGGCCCAACACCAAAGCCGCCGCGAGCAGGCCGCAGACCAGAGGATTCAAAAGACCAACCGACGGTTGGCGAAAAGCCGCTTTTGAGACCAGCGTCGTCGCGGCAAAGCAAGATGGCGCGGGCAATCGTTTTGATTTCACCGCGCCGAGAAAACATCGAAAGTCCGCCTCGCGCTGACGGCTGCTCACGAAGCGTCTCCTCCAGCGTTGTCGTGATTGTCGGCGTCCGAGGCCTTGCTGGCGTCTGGCGCGTTGTCTGCTTTCGCGGGAAAGAGCACTTTTTCGAGTTGTGGCATGGCGGCGTCACTGAAGTTCAACGCCGCGTTGCCCGTCACGTCGGACGTCGCCGGGCCGAGTAGATACAACTTGTAAAGTGCGGGGGTGCCGGCGAAGGTGATCAAGGGCCATCTTGGCGCCCGCCAGCCATCGGTGGTCGAACGCCATGTCCAAAACACGCGTGCCTGATCGTCGGCCTCGCCTGGGTTTTGTTTTTGAAACAGGTCCGTGTAAAAATCGATGCTCAACTGGGCCGCGGCGGGATCCTTCGAGCTATCCGCGCCAGCCTCGCCAAGACTGACGTCATGGGTATAACGAATCGGTGATTTATTCATCGTGTAGCCGGCCGCTCGAAAACACTGGTCCGGTGTGTGGTCGGCCACGTTTTGCGACTTACCACAGACAAGCATCATCGAAACCTGCTTGCCGGTGCGGCGATTCGTATAGACGCGAGACAGCGAACCGACGACCTTGGCCGCCACAAGCTGCTGACGATCTTCGTCGGTCTGTTCGGTATCCTTGCCCTCCCAATCGCCGAACTCATAGGGCACGTCTTTCATCCGTTGGGCGAACTGTTCGAGTTCGACGTTGACCTTCGCCTTTCCGAGGATCGGGAAAGCGCGGCCTACAAGCCGCCCTTGAACGAGGGTGCCGATCAGGATCACGACCACAGCGACGGACGCCGGTAATGCAATTTTTTTCATCTCAGCGATTTCCAACGCGTTGAAGTTTTGACAAAGATCGTTGTTCTAGCGACGGTGGCGTGTCCAACGCGGACATATTCCCGCTTCCGACTCTTAGTCAGGCAGAGGCCTGAAGTTGCGGTTCGTGAAGGCGGCGGGTCGCCGTCGTGGCTGATACCCCGCCGACGACGGCCCCCATCACCGGAATTCCCACGGACTCGAGACGCTCGGTTGCTTCGTAAACTTTCGGCACGCGGCTGACTCCCTGCAACAGGGCCAACACGGCCGCATCGGCGTGTTGGCCAATCAGCAGCGTGTCCGCCACGCTCAGAACCGGTGCCGAGTCGATGACGATAAAGTCGAACTGTGATTTCAGCTTGTCGAACACCTCGCGCAAACGCTGCTTATCCAGCTCGTCAAGCGCGGCCTGATCGCAGCAACCGGCGGTTAGCAGCCACAGCCCGATGGCACGCGTGGGGCGGATGGCGTAGTCCAATTCCGCCGCGCCGCGTAACACTTCACACAGTCCGTCTTCCAGCGAGAGCTCGAACAACTCATGGGCCCCGGGGCTGCGGAGATCGCCGTCCACGAGCAGCGTTCGCCGCCCGCTACGGGCAAGGCTGGTTGCCAACTGACTGGACACGGTCGTCTTGCCTTCTTGATCGGCGGGGCTGGTCACCACGATGGTCTGTACGGAGCGACCGGTCGAGTTGTAGATCAAGGCGGTTCGCATGCTGTCGATCGATTCGGTCAACAATCCCTGGAGCGCTTCGGGCCGCGGACCTTGGAAGGAAATCAGGTTGCCGTTTCCACTCAAGGCGGGCAGTGTGCCGACCACCGGAATCCCCAATCCTTCGGTGACCTGCGACGACGAATTGATCCGCCGCGCCTGAAATTCCCAGTAGGCAACCCCGAATAGAACAAAGGCCAATCCACACATGCCGGCAAAAGCAATGACGAAGTAACGTTTCAAAACGTTGCCGGTTTCTGGCGCCGTGGCGGGCTGGATGCTTTTCACCCGGGCGTCTTTCTCAAGATCGAGCGCGAGATTGTTGAGCTTTTCCTTGATCCGGGCGATAAACGTCCGTGAGGTCTCCAGATCGGCCGCGCGATCTTCCAGATCCCCGGAAGTGCGGCCGAGCGTTCCCATTCGCGTGCGTATTGCTTTGATGCCGGCGGCAGACTCGCTAACGTTCTGTTCGAGTAATTTCAGTTCTTGCTGCTTGGCGCTGATTTGGGCCTTCACACCGGCAACCGACTCGCCCAGTACGATCTCGCGCAGGACGGGTAGTTTTTCTTGTTTGATGGAATCCAACTCCTCGCGAATCTGATCACGCGAAGCTTTCATCATCCGAATCGATGGTGAATTGTCCGGATCGCGCAACACCTCGCTGCGCTGTGTAATGCCCATTTCGAGCAGGGTTAGTTGCTTGTATTGCTCGGCATAGTTGGGATCTTTGAGCAGTTCGGATTCGATCAAGAAATCCATGCCCTGCGGACCATTTTTCAATCGTTCTTGCTCGGCCATAAGAGTCAACAGTGAGACCCGAGCTTCCATCAATCGCGACTTTAGCTGCCGTAGCGAACTTTGGGCGTCGTTGAGCTGCGTCAGGATGAGTCGCTGCTGGACGCGGGCGGACTCCAGATCCGACGACCCCATCTGGCGGGCCAGTTTGAGGTATGTGTTGCGCTTCGTGCTGGAACTCTCCTCCGCCTTGGCAAGCTGAGACTCTAGTATCTTTTGGGTGCGAACTTTCTCTCCGCGTTCAAGCTCCTTGTTTTTGTCTAAATACGCTTTGACGACGGCGTCAACCACCTTGACGAGCTGCGAGGGGTTCTCGCCTCGCATACGTACGCGCAACACCTCGGAATCGCCAGGATAGTCAAGCAACAGGTTTTTTTCGAGCCAAGAGACCTGGTCGGACTCTCTTCGCACGATCGGCAGTTGGTTGATCGCGGGATCGCGCAGTGCGGCGGTCAACACGGTCGAACTTCGAATGATCGCCGTTTGCGTCCGGCGATAGGTATCGAACCCTTGTGGGTCACGATATCGTGGTCCGTTGCCGAGCACGGCCTCTTCGTTTCGAGCCACGTGGAGCAGCGCTTCGACATCATATTCCACGGGCCAAAACATCAGTGCCAGCAGTGCGCAGACCATTGCAGCGGTGATGCTCAGCGTGATGCCTAGCAACCACCGGCGGCGCAGACAGTGCAACAGCGCTACGGGGTCCGGGCCGGCCGAGAGGATCTCGGGCCGCGAGCTCCCGGCAGGCGCGATGCTTGCCGTCAAAGACGGCAACGCTCGCCGTCCGGGGATTAAATCTCCACCCATAAATTCGGCTGCGGGCGAAGCCACTTTCGTGGTTTGATTGACCTTGGTGGTTGGGTCGGGTTGCGAATCCCCGGAACGTGGTGGCAGCACGGCAGGCAACCTCTTCAAAGAGTTCTAAACTCGATCTGTTCCGAATCTGTTCCGAACGGGTGCCCCCCGAAAAGGGCGTATGGCTAGCGTGCGTGTGCCCCGAACGATATATGGTGCCGTGGCGTGTCGTCTTCGACAAACAACCGGGCCAACAGTTGCGCCTCGGCATACAGCAACGCCAGAGCCATCGGCATCATGAAGTAACCGGCCCAATCGTGAAACACCCAGTCCGCGATCACATCGCCGGCCTCAACGTGCAACAGGCCGGTCACCGTGATGCGAATCACGTTGACCAGGACGGCAATCGGAACGGCGCTGAAAATCAGCAGCAGCCGCTGCCAAAGTGGTCGGTGGATGACTAGAGCAATGGCCACCGCCAAGGCAATAAAGATGGTCAGCATCCGTAGGCCGATACAGGCATCGACTACTTCGAGCCGCACGTTGTCGTTGCCCAATACAATCTTGTTTCCTTCCCGAAACGCACTCAGGCCGATCGTCTGAAAGCAGTAAGTGCTGAAGATCGTGGCAATTTTTTGCAGCGGGACATGCAGCATGCGCGTGGCAAGCTGGGGCAACGGAAACATGAAAATGAGGAAGGCGATCGGCGCGCCCGCCCAGCGAATCGTCTTGCGGCCCCCAACCAGCATCACGGCGCCTGCCACGCATGCCACGTACGAAAGCATGTCGAAGTAAACAATCGCCAGATAGGATGACACGATGCGAAGCAATTGGCCGCCGGCAATCAGCCCCACCCCGTACCAACGCCACTTCGGCGAGACTTCGCCAATCGGCTCGCGACGGACCCAGAGCATCACGAGCGCGATGAAGGGAATCAAATACCCATGCGAATAGCGTGGATCATTCCACGAAGCGATTGCCCGCGCCAGCGTGTTCCAATAACCCACGGTGATCATGACCAATAGGACCGCCAGCAAGGCCATGGGTGCATAATGCTCGGCGTCGATCGAGACGTTGGTCGGCTGTTTCGTGGTTTGATTCATGGCAACGTTCGGGCGATTCTTTCAAGCTTTTAGTACCGGACTTTGTTTGTATCAGATTTCCGAGCCGTGCGGGTCAAATTCGCGCTCCTTCACGGGCAGAAGGCGAGTTGCTGCTGCATGATCTTTGCATCAGGCAAAACTTGTCGGAGCCGTGGAGTCGACCGGTTAAGGAAGGAGCAGGCAAATAATTATTTTGACACAAGCATGGCAAGGAATCGACGAGAAGCTCAACCTCTACGCGGAAAACCCTAGCGCCGCAGGGCAGGAACCATCAGCAGGACGGAGACCATCGAGCCTCGCCGGTCGACGTCTCCCGCGGCGTTTCAAACTCGAGGGGAAAAAGGTCCTTTCAGGTGGTCAATGCGGCGGCTGCCTGTGAGGAAAAGTGCGTTGCAGGCATCAAAGCACGGAAAGCCCTCGGACAGCAGAAAAAGCAGAAAAACAGTCCTCAGACGCGTGCCGCGAACCTGCTTCGAATGCCAGGTGAATGATGTTGGGGGCTATTCCGGACTCGGACCCGTGACGTGAAATCACCTTAAAGTTGCACCCCTCACCTATGAATCTCACGATAAATCGACAGCCGACCATTGTCAAAGAAATTTCACCAATTCACCACTGAATGGGGGGTGCGATTCCACGGGCGAGTGAAAGTGGAAGCGGGCATCGAAAAGCCATGGCAGCGTCGATTTGCATGCCGGGAAAATCAAGCCATGCATCTGAAAAACCGATCAAGGGCCGAGAACATCGACGGCTATCCCCTACCCAGGTTTCCCCAATTCTCCCGAATTGGCCGCCTTTCATTCCTCGCGGATTTCGAGGCAAGACTTGGGGTCGACTTTGCCGATTATTGCGACCGTACCGATCGGTCAGCTTGCGTGACGAAGACGACGAGCAACCACGGGACGTTGTCAGTCTGAAAGAAAAAACGGCTTCCGCGGCGGAACCAAGGATGGACTCAACGAGGTTCCGAGACTCAGAGGCTCGGCCAAACAGGCCGATCGGAGACCAATCGAGTTTTTCAGCAGACTGGTATGGCGGATGAGGATGATCCAGCGAGTACGAGCCGAAAAAAATCGCCCAAGGGGTTACGAGATGACCGCCATCACACGCCGATGGGGATGCCTGATTCTGGCTATTCTTCCGATAGGCGTCGGTTGCCAGATTCCGATGATGTTCCCCTCGGCACAGTCAGCCATGGCCCCGGGTGGACATGGAATGCCGCCAGTTCTTGGCACCGAAATTTTCGACTCGACGATTCCTGGCGAACGCCTGCCCGGGGGACGTCTGATTGATCAGATTGCTCCGGTCAAGGCGCCACCGTCGCCTGACTCGATCCCGCGCGAGCTGACTAAGGTTTCCTTGCCGGTTTATACGGTGGGGCCCCCTGACGTGCTGTTGATCGAGGCGCTTAAAACCGTACCGAAAGAGCCCTACAAAATAGGCCGGCTTGATCAGCTCCAGATTCAGGCGGAGAACGTTTTGGAGGATCGGCCGATTCAGGGCACCTACAACGTGGGTTCTAACGGCAGCGTTGATTTGGGCCCCCCCTACGGATCGACCAAGGTTGTCGGGCTAACCATTCAGCAAGCTCAGGATAAGATCGAAAAGCAAATGCAAGAGCTTTTCAAAGTACCTGCCGTTACGGTTAGTCTTGCCCAGCCGGCGGCGGTCCAACAAATCAGCGGTGAACATCTGATCGGCGTCGATGGGACGGTCAACCTTGGTGTCTATGGCCGGGTTTTTGTCACGGGTATGACCATCAGCGAAGTGGAAGAAGCGGTCGAGAAGGCGCTATCCGAATCGCTCGAAGACCCGGACGTTTCGGTCGACGTTTTCTCTTACAACAGCAAGTCGTATTACCTGATCATCGAAGGCTTCACGCGTGGCGACGGGATCCGGCGCATCGCGATTACCGGCAATGAAACGGTCCTCGATGCCATCGCCGACGCCAACGGCCTTCAGCCAACGTCGAGCCGGACACGAATTTGGCTCGCCCGACCCTCTCCGGACCATCAGCACGATCAGATTTTACCGGTGGATTATCAGGCAATCGTGATGCTCGGCGACGCGGCAACGAATTATCAACTGTTGCCGGGAGACCGCCTTTACATCTCCGAGGATCGGTTCGAGGTGCTCGACGCCACGATCGGACGTCTGATCGCTCCGTTCGAGCGGATCTTCGGCACCACGTTGTTGGGAGCTCAGACAATCCAGACGATCAATCGCTTTCCCTCGGGCACCAACAGCGGTGGCCAGCAGCAGTTCTGAAAATGGTCTTAGCCAAAGCAGCTATTCCAGTTGATCCGATTTCACTTGATCGAGGAACGTTGTTTCGCGGTCGTTCTAGGACGTGACCTTCAGCGAGATTTGTTGATCAAATCGTTTTGGGTGCCGAGGGCCCGGCGTCGTCCGACCGGCCGAAAAATTTGCCGCACGAGGAATTTACGTATAAACTGGCGTTGGCGTGGTTCATAAAATTCCACGCCGGCAACCTTCCTTTTTCAAGTGAGGTAGAGCCGATGAAGGTTACGCGAATATTGGCCGCTATGGTGGCCGCCGCCGCTCTGACTCTTACGGCTGACAATGCTGCCGCGCAAAGCAGCTTCCGCCGACCGGACCTGAATCCGTTCAACAACATCCTCTCGCGACCGACGGTGAGTCCGTATCTGAACCTGTTGCGCAACCAAGGCTTTGGCGCGCCGAATTATCAAACACTCGTCCGCCCCGAGCTTGAAGCACGGCGGCAGCTTCAACAACAGCAGCATTCCATCAACCAACTGCACACCGGGCTTGCCAACCAAGGGCAGCAGTTGCAGCGGGCGATCACCGGCGAGATCCGGTCGACCGGCCACACGACAACGTACAGGAACTATTCGCACTATTTTCCAACACTAAGCCGGTAGTCAGCGAACCACAGCCGCCGTCAAGCGTCATTCGAACGCTGTCAAGCCACCCTCGCCGGGTTTTCGTAACAACCGGCGGGGGTTTTTTTGTTGGTTCGATGTGGAATCTCCAAGGGGCCCTGTTAAGCGTCCGAAAACGCCGCTCAGGGGAGTTGAAGAAAAACCGGCACGAGCCATGCCTCGCTTGATCGTGGAACGGTTTGGCCGTTGTCGTGGCACGGAGAGGGTGAGAGAAACCGATCTTGAGCGCCGTCGCCCCGGCGTGGTATCCATGACTCCTCGAAGGTGTACCCGCCCAGGAACCCTGCTTCGACGGGCCCGGTAATCAGGGGAGTATCAAGCGGATGGTCAAAGTGCTTGCGGTCGTCGGCACGCGCCCCGAGGCCATTAAAATGGCGCCGGTCGTGCATGCTTGTCACCGGCACGCGGACGAAATTGACCTGCTGCTTTGCAGCACCGGACAGCATCGCCATCTGCTCGACGATGCGTTGGCCTACTTTGAGATCGAGCCTCAAGCGCGTCTCGACGTCATGCGAGCGAACGAGTCGCTATCGCAACTGACCGCGCGCTGCCTAAAAGGGGTCGACGAGCTGCTAGAAGCCTATCGGCCCGATTGCGTCGTCGCGCAGGGCGACACGATCAGCGCGATGGCCGTTTCCATGGCGGCCTTCTTTCGCCAAGTCCCGCTGGTTCACGTCGAAGCCGGACTGCGCTCCGGTGATCTCGATGCGCCATGGCCGGAAGAATTCAATCGCCGCGTGGCCACGCTCGCGGCGGCGTTGCACTGCGCGCCGAGCCGGCGTGCCGCCGAAAATGTGATCGACGAAGGCGTGCCTTCCCGGCAAGTGCATGTCGTGGGGAACACGGTCGTCGACGCGCTGTTGTGGACGCGGCGCCGCGAAACGAACGGGCGCAAGTGGGAAACGGCCTATCGGTCGCTTGAACAAGCCCCGCTCATCTTGGTGACATCGCATCGGAGGGAAAATTTCGGTCGCCCGCTGGAAAACCTGTGCCGGGCCATCGGCACGTTGGCTGAGCAATATGCCCAGGTTCACTTCATTTGTCCCATGCACCGCAATCCGCAAGCCCGAGTGCCGTTCGTGGAACGGCTTTCCGGTCGAGCAAACATACATCTGTGTGAGGCATTGCCGTATCCTGAGTTCGTGTGGTTGATGGATCGCTCAACGCTTATCATCACCGACTCCGGCGGAATTCAGGAAGAGGCCCCATCGCTTGGCACACCGGTTCTGGTGGTTCGGGAAACGAGCGAGCGCGACGAGGTGATTTCCAGCGGCGCGGCACGGCTCATCGGCACCGACTGGAAGGCCATCGTGTGGGAAGTCGCGAGGTTGCTCGACAGCGAAGCCCACCGTGCCACGTTTCGCCGCGCGACCAATCCGTACGGCGATGGACACGCCGGAGAACGCATCGTGCGATTGTTGTCGCGGCGTGCCTGGATGCAAACGCAATCGTCGAGAGCGGACGCCGGCGATTCACCGATCGACACGGATCAAACCTATCGCGGGGTCTTTCGCGCCTCGTCCATGCGATGAACGCCACTTGTCTTACCGTGCGACAGCTTCGCCACCGCTGGAAGCCGGCGAAAGAGCGTTTGCTTGCCGAGCAAAACGGGCACCCGACACCCATTCGCATCCACCGCGCGCTGAGCTGGCTTGCCCGAGCCGAGCAACTTGACGAGGGAGCGGATCGAGATTTCGCCCTGCTTTGCCGATGGATTTCGTTCAACAGTCTTTACGGTCAGTGGCAAGAGACAGCGCGGGAACCCGCCGCCGACCGGAAGAGCTGGCGTGGTTTTCTAGATCGCATCCTCGATCTTGACACCGAAGATCGTGTGGGCGAAATCGTGACTCAAACCCGACAGCTCATTGAATCGATCCTGGACGACGAGTATCTCAGCCGCTTCTTCTGGGAAGAGCCCTCCGGCATCCGCGCGAGAAAATCGCGAAAGGCGAAGTTCGACGCGCGGACGTGGTATTTGGAAAAGCGCTGGGGGATGATCCTCGACCGGGTGATCGAGCGGATCTATCTGATGCGCTGCCAACTTGTCCATGGCGCGGCGACTTATGGTGGCAAGCTGAACCGCATCGCGTTGGGTCGTTGCTCGACCATGCTCGGCCATCTTCTGCCCGCGGTGTTGGTTGTCATGATTGACCACGGAGCCGACCAAGATTGGGGCAAGATGTGCTATCCACCCTTGACGAACTGACCGCCGTCGTCGATCGTCGACCGACACGTGGAAGGAAGGTTCGCCACCATCGGGACTTTTCCGCAAGGTCACACTGAAGGACCGTTTGGCGAACGCATGAAACTGGCTTTCAATTTGTCACGGGCCGCCGGACGGTTCGGACTGTTTGCCGGCCCGATCTTAGCGATCGGTTGCTATGGTTTGCTGCCGGTCGAGTATCGCGGCGCGCAGAATCAACTGGTGCCGTTTACTTGGGCCGGTCGGGTCACGCTGGCCATGATGGTTTGGATGGCCGCCTGGTGGCTTACCGAGGCCATTGAAATCTCGGCGACCGCGCTGTTGCCGCTCGTTGTGTTGCCCATCTCGGGCGCGTCGAGCATGCAGGATGCCGCCGCACCGTATGCGCACCCGCTCATCTTTTTGTTCATGGGCGGTTTCTTGCTTGCCTTGTCCATGCGGCGGTGGAGGCTGGATCAACGAATCGCGTTGCTCACGCTGCGCCTGGTGGGAACCCGGCCAAGCAACATGGTCGGTGGATTCATGCTGGCAACGGCCGTGATTAGCGCGTTTGTCTCGAACACGGCCACCACCGCCATGATGCTGCCGATTGCCTTGAGTGTGATTCGGTTGGTTGAAGGCAGGGCCGTGAAGCAAGGCGGCACCGATTTCTCCTCGGACCAAAGGGGCTCTTTCGCCGTTTGCATGCTGTTGGGGCTCGCCTACGCCGCTTCGATCGGCGGCGTGGCAACCATTATCGGCTCACCGCCGAACGCGCTGCTGGTCGGATTTGTCAACGAGACCATGGCTGAGTCATATCGAACGGAAATCAGCTTTGCCCGCTGGCTGCTCCTCGGCTTGCCGCTGGCGATCGTCTTTCTGCCAATGACCTGGTTGCTGCTGACCCGGGTGATTTACCCCATCCGTCTGCCGCGAATTGCCGGTGGCCGGCAACTTATTCAAGCGGAACTCAAAAAACTTGGGCCGGTCAACCGCGGCGAGCGGATTACGATGCTCGTGTTTGCTTTAACGGCGGCCTGTTGGATTCTTCGCCCGCTGCTCGTAAAGCTCACCTGGACGATCGGCGGCCAAGCCGTGCAACCCTTGGGTGGCTTAACCGATCCGGGCATCGCCATGGCCGGCGCGCTCGCCTTGTTCGTCATTCCCGTCAACGCACGGCGGGGGCAGTTCGTGATGAACTGGACCACGGCTCGGGAATTACCGTGGGGCATTTTGCTGCTGTTTGGCGGAGGCCTGAGCCTGGCGGCTGCCGTTGAGGCAAACGGCGTGGCGGAGTTCCTGGGAAGTCAAGCCAGATATTTTACGGGGATGCCGGCCATCGTGCATGTGTTGGTCGTGTCCACGAGCGTGACCTTTTTGACGGAGCTGACCTCGAACACTGCCACGACCGCCACGCTGTTGCCGGTTTTGGCGGCCTTGGCGCCGGGCTTGGGCGTTCATCCGCTGCTGCTGATTGTCCCGGCGACCTTCTCCGCAAGTTGCGCGTTCATGATGCCGGTTGCGACCCCGCCCAACGCGATTGTCTTCGGTTCAGGCCAAGTGACGATCCCCCAGATGATGAGGGCGGGCCTCTGGTTGAACCTGATCGGGATCGTGCTGATCACCGCGCTGACGCTGTTCGTCTTGCCGCCGATTCTTGGCCTTCGCGGATAACACGGCACGCGAGGCAAGCCCGACGCCTTGCGCTATCTCGCCGAAGTCGTCATGGCTTGACCAGGCACTTTTGTGGGCATAGCTTGAAACCTGCACGCTGGGCAGATGCCGCTTGACGCGTCGCGACTCTGGAATCGCCCCGCACCCGCTTACCGCGGCCGCCACTTTCGGCAGCCGTTTGGCGCATGATTCTTTGTTACGGCCGAACCTGATGCGGAACCGTTTGCTGCAAGCCCTGGCACAACCCGTCAGCGGCGCTTCTTTGGGGTTTTTTCGCGTTTCGTTCGGGCTGGTGATGCTCTATGAGGCCTATG
>Ga0114931_10000747_pt1:37500-40408 | contig 40408 bp, 37 predicted proteins | sample 2SBtaG_FD_89579 | JGI IMG/M metagenome (GOLD analysis project Ga0114931, IMG submission 89579) | Deep subsurface microbial communities from Kolumbo volcano to uncover new lineages of life (NeLLi) - 2SBTROV14_V59a metaG | ecosystem: Environmental > Aquatic > Marine > Volcanic... | reverse complement strand
TTCCACAGCAGGGCCCGTGCCAGCGCCAGCCGCTGGCGCATGCCCTGCGAGTAGGCCCGCACACGTTTGTCGGCCGCCTTCTCCATGCGCACGAACGCCAGGACCTTGTCGATCCTGCGCTCGGGCACGCCGCCGTGCAGCAGGGCGGCGTGGCGCAGGTTTCCGCGACCGGTCAGGTAGGGGTAGAAGCTCGGCTCCTCGATCATCGTGCCGACCCGGCGCAGCTCCGGTCCCGGGACGGTACCGCCCAGGATGCTGCACCCGCCGCCCGTGGGGCGCACCAGCCCCGCCAGCATGCGCAGCGTGGTGGTCTTGCCGGCACCGTTGGGGCCCAGGAATCCGACGATCTCGCCGGACCGGATCTGGAAGTCGACCCCGTCGACGGCCTTGGTCCGGCCGTAGCGCTTGGTCAGGGCCGTTGCGGCGATGGCGATGCTCACGTGTCCCTCCATGGCCCGGGGCGTCCGCGCGGCGGCGGCCGTCGGGCGGCCAGAGCCCAGTGTACGCGGCCTACTCCGCTCCGACGGCCCGTTCCATGAGGGCCCGCAGGGCCTCGTCGACACGCCTGCCCTCGTAGACGACGCGGTAGACCTCGCCGGCGATCGGAAGGTCGACCCCCAGGGTCAGCTGCTCGCGGTGCACCGCGAGCACCGTCGGGATGCCCTCGGCGGTCAAACTGCTGGCTTCGATCGCGGCCAGCGGCACGCCGCGGGCGAAGCGTACGCCGGCCAGGTGGTTGCGGGACTGGTCGCTCGTGCAGGTCGCGACCAGATCGCCCACGCCGGCGAGGCCGTAGAAGGTGAGGGGGTCGCCGCCGAGGCGGGTGCCTAGACGCACGATCTCGGCAAGACCGCGGGTGATGATGGCGGCTTTGCTATTGTCGCCCAGGCCCAGGCCGTCGCTCATGCCGGCGGCGAGCGCGATGACGTTCTTGAGCGCGCCGGCGATCTCCACTCCGATCACGTCGCGGCTCGTGTAGACGCGCAAGGGGCCGCCGCCGAGCAGCGCCTGGACCCGTTGCGCCAGCGCACCGTCCTCGCTGGCGACGGTGGCGGCCGCCGGTTTGCCGGCGGCGATCTCGGCCGCCAGATTGGGGCCTGACAGGACGGCCACCGGCGTGCCGGGGCGTTCCTCCGCGACCACCTCACTCAGGCGCAGGAAGCGCCCGGCCTCGATGCCCTTGGCGGCGAGGACCAGCGGCAGCGCGCGCGCCGGAACGGGAGGCAGGGAGCGCACGAGAGCGCGCACCGCGCGGCTCGGCACCGCGACCACGGCCAGCTCGACGCCGTCGATGGCGTCGTCCAGGTCCGCGGTGACGCGCACGCGCCCCGGGAGCGGGAAGCCCGGCAGATACGCGACGTTCTCGCGGTCGGCCTGCACGCGCTCAGCGTGCTCCGTACGGCGCGCCCACAGCGTCACCGCCGCGCCCCCCTCCGCGAGGAGCGCGGCCAGGACGGTGCCCCACGCGCCGGCCCCCAGCACCGCCACGGCGGCGGCTCGGGATGACGTGTGGGACATGCCCCCAGCGTAACAGGGGTGATACGATCGCTTTCGGCGCGGGCGAGCGGCCGAAGGACGCCCGCGGTCCACTCGATGCCGAAGCACGTGGAGGACGCATGCCAACGTACGTCTACAAGAACCTTGCCACCGGAGACACGTTCGAGATCCGCCAGCGCATCACCGAGCCGGCGCTCACCGAGCACCCTGAGACAGGCGATCCGGTGAAACGCGTGGTGCAGCCCGTAGGCATCGCCTTCAAGGGCTCGGGGTTCTACGTCAACGACAGCCGTGGGTCGGGCGGTTCCAAGGCGGGCGCGTCGGAGGGCGCGTCGGAGAGCGCGTCGGCGAGCGCGTCGAAGCCCGCGGCCACGCCGCGCGCCTCGACCGACTAGAGCGGTCTCGACCGCGTTCGACGCGGGCGTGTCGGAGCGGCGCGGCGTAGGCCGCTGCGGGCGCTCGGGGTGGGTGGCGCGGTGGCGTCAGCCCTCGCCGACCGGTCGGAACTTCACCGCGAAGGTCTTCGGCCAGAGCTTCCCCGTCAGGAAGAAGCGCCGACTCGCGGGATCGTAGGCGATCACGTTGAGGACCGCGTCGGGATCGTCGAGTCCGGGCAGGCGGCGGCGCAGCGGCGAGGCGTCGATGACGCCGGTGACGCGGCCGCTGGCCTTGTCGATGCGCAGGATCGTGTCGGTGAGCCAGACGTTCGCGTAGATCCTGTCCCCAACGCACTCGAGCTCGTTGATGTTCTTCACCGGCTTGCCACTGCTCCGCACGGTCAGCGTCCCCTGGACGGCGAACGTGTCGGGGTCGCGCCGGTAGATCGTGGCGGTCCCGTCGCTCTGGTAGAGCGACGTGCCATCGAAGCACAGGCCCCAGCCTTCGGTGTCGAAACGGAACTGGCCGAGAGGGTTGAACGTCGATCGGTCCCACACGAAGGCGACGTGGGAGCGCCAGGTCAGTTGGATGAGGCGCTGGCCTACCAGCGCCAGCCCCTCGCCGAAGTAGGGGGAGGGGAGATCGCGCTGCCGGATCACGGCTCCCGTTGCCGGGTCGACCTCGCGGAGGCTGGAGCGCCCCTGAAGCCCGGTGCTCTCGTACAGGTGACCGTCTGCGTACAGCAGGCCCTCGGTGAAGGCGCCGGTGTCGTGCGGCGCGCTCGCCAGGACATCGACCGTGAGCTGCCGGGGGGCCGAGGCGCACGAGGACAGGCCGAGCAGCACGGTGCAGGTCGCCAGCAGCGTCGGCGCCCGCCGGAGCAGCGAGAAGAGGTGCACGAGGGCCATTGTAGGCCGCGGCGTGGGCCGTCGCGCCCGCTCCCGCCTCAAGGCAGGCGGCACCGCTCCGTCGCGGCCGCCCACACGACGGCGGCAACGGCCTCGGGGGCCGCGGCGGCGTCCACCACGAGCCA
>Ga0114931_10000747_pt1:0-32500 | contig 40408 bp, 37 predicted proteins | sample 2SBtaG_FD_89579 | JGI IMG/M metagenome (GOLD analysis project Ga0114931, IMG submission 89579) | Deep subsurface microbial communities from Kolumbo volcano to uncover new lineages of life (NeLLi) - 2SBTROV14_V59a metaG | ecosystem: Environmental > Aquatic > Marine > Volcanic | place... | reverse complement strand
ACCTGTCCGCTGCCGACCGACGCCACCTTGGTGAGCGTGACCGTAGGCGGCGTGTTGTCGATGGTCAGGTGGTAGTCCAACGTCGAGCTTCGGCCGTTGACGTCGTCAACGACGATGTGCGTGGTGACCTCGCCGTCCTTGAGTCCGCCGACGGTGAAGCGGAAACGCACCAGGCGCTTGCCGCGCTCGCCGGCGTAGGCGGCGTTCTGAAGCACGTCGGTGCCGTTGATCTTGATCGACGCCACGCCGAAATCGTCCATGGCGTAGCCGGTGATGGTGAGGTTGTCCGCCGTGCGCGTGGTGCCGCTCTTCGGGTCGGTGATCGCCACGATCGGCGTGGTGGAGTCCCCGCGGCCCATGCACCCCGCCAGCAGGGGTAGCAGCGCGGCCGTAGCGACCAGCAGTGGTAGGGCGCGGCGCAGGTGCCGAGCCCGAGAGCGGTTCGTGGACGACGAAGCGACCGGTCGGGTGGACGGATGCATCGAACCGAAGTCTATCCTACCGGCGCGCATGCTGCCGGCCGGTGGCGGACGAGGAAGGTCCCATGCCCCAAGCATGGCAGGCGCCGAAGCGCCCTGCGTGAGCGTCCTCCTCATGCGGTCTCATGCGACGCCCCGCATGCACTTTGGTAAACTGCATCGACCGTCCGACCGGGGGCGCCCATGCCCTGACCGAAAGGAGGCGTGGCGAGGCAATTTCGCGAACTCCATCGGCCCTCGTCGAGCCGCCTTTCCACGCGGCCGGCGAACCTACGAAGAATCTCTAGATGTGGGAGGAACATGAAACGAATTCTCATACTACTTGCGATCGCGTTGATGGCCAGCGCCGTCTTCGCGCAGACGGCCAAGGACACGCTGGTCGAGGACAAGTTCGGATCGATCGATACGCTCGATCCGGCCCAGTCGTACGACACCTCGTCGAGCCTGGTGATCCAGAACGTGTACGAGACGCTCTACGCCTACAAGGGCACGAGCGCCGGAGAGTTCGTCCCTGCGCTCGCGACCGGCTACAAGGTGTCCAGCGACGGCTCCACGTTCACCTTCACACTGCGCAAGGGCGTCACCTTCCACAACGGTGATCCCTTCACGTGCGCCGACGTCGCCTACTCGATCAAGCGCGCGGTGATCACGAACAACCCGCAGTCGGGAGACTGGATCCTTGCCGGGCCACTCAGCGGCTATACCTCGGACGCCACGACCGCCCTGGGCAAAGACGCCACCGACGCCGACTACCACAAGTACTTCCAGACGGTCGATAACAGCGTCACCTGCCCCGACCCGTACACCGCTGTCTTCCACCTGGCGCAGCCGAGCCCGACGTTCTTCGCGCGGCTTCTCTTCGGCGCGGCCTCGATCATCGACAAGAAGTGGGCGATCGAGAACGGCCAGTGGGACGGCACCGAAGCTACCTGGAAGAAGTGGATCGGCTTCGACCTGCACAACAGCTACCTCCAGGACCACATGAACGGCACGGGCCCCTACCAGATGGTGCAGTGGGTGCCCGGACAGAAGTTCGTGGCCAAGGCCTACGACGGCTACTGGGGCGACAAGCCGGCCATCAAGAACGTACTGATCAACCGCGACAGCGAAGTCTCGACCCGCATCCTCAATCTGCAGAAGGGCAACGCCGATTACATCGATCTGGGCGCGCGCTCGGACGTCAAGCAGGTCGAAGGTGCGCCGGGCGTGAAGATCTGGAACCTCGACGGCAAGCTCGGCTGGTCCGCGGCCGCGGTGGACGCCATCTTCATGAACGAGCAGATCAAGGCCGACAACAACCCCAATATCGGCTCCGGCAAGCTCGACGGCAACGGCATCCCGCCCGACTTCTTCGCCAGCAAGGACGTCCGCCTGTGCTTCAACTACTCGTTCGACCGTAAGGCGTACGGCCAGCAGGTGCTGCTGGGCATGGGCCAGCAGCTCACCATGGCGCTTCCGAGCTCGTTCCTCGGCTACGACCCCAACATCCCCGAGTACAGCCTCGATCTCGAGAAGGCCGCCCAGCACTGCAAGGCCGCCTTTGATGGCAAGCTCTGGCAGAACGGCTTCAAGGTCACGCTGCTCTACAACACGGGCAACACCTCGCGTCAGACGGCGCTGGAGATCCTGAAGTCCAACCTCGAGTACCTCAACCCGAAGTTCAACGTCACCGTGCGCGGCGTCGCCTGGCCCGACTTCATCAAGCAGGCCAGCGAGAGCACCATGGCGGCCTACGCCCTCGGGTGGGGCGCCGACTACGCCGACCCGGACAACTTCATCACGACGTTCTACGCCAAGGGCGGGTACTACGCCGACCAGTACCACTTCTCCAACCCGCAGATCAACCAGCTCAACGAGCAGGCGCGCACCGAGACCAACCCGGAAGCCCGCAAGCTCATGTACAGCCAGATCGGCAACCTGGCCCACGACCTGTCGCCGATCATCCTCGTCCCGCGGGCCTACCCGATCCTCGTGACGAGCACGTCGCTCAAGGGCGTGTACTACAACCCCATGATCGGCAACGGTGAGTTCCTCTGGAGCAAGGTCTCCAAGTAGGACGTTCATCGAGTCGCGGCGAAGGGGGCGGCCACCCGCCGCCCCCGCTGCGGCGCTGAGGTGACATCACCTTGCTAACCTTCATCGTGCGACGCGTTCTATTCCTGCCGGTCGTGTTCCTGGGAGTCACGCTCATCATCGTGTTGCTGATGCAGCTCCTGAGCCCGGCCGAACGGGCGGCGACCTTCATCACCTCGCCCGCCCAACTCCAGAACATCAACGTCATCATCGACAAGTACGGCCTCGACAAGCCCTGGTACAGCCAGTACTGGCACTGGCTCGACGCCGCCCTCCACGGCAATCTCGGTTACTCGACGGTGGCGCGGACGACCGTGTTGAACGCCATCGCGACCCGCTTCCCGCGCACCATGACGCTGGCCCTCGCCGCACTCTTCCCGATCGTGGGGGTGGGCATCTGGCTCGGCACGGCCGCGGCGCTCAACCGCGACAAGGTGGTCGATCAGTTCACCCGGGTGCTGGCCATCGTGGGATGGTCGCTCCCCACCTTCGTGCTCGGTATCTGGTTGCTGGTGATCTTCTACGGCGGGCTCAACTGGTTCCAGCCGGGGATCTTGACGACGGGCGATTCGATCCTACTGTCGAACCTCACCGCCAACGGGGCCTTCCACAACTACACCGGCTTCCTCATCCTCGACTCGCTCTTCAACGGCCGCTTCGGTATCTTCCTGGACTTCGTCTGGCACCTCATCCTCCCGGTCATCACGCTGTCGGCGGTGACGAGCGCCCAGATCATGCGCGTCATGCGTTCGTCGCTGCTCGACGCGCTGGGACAGGACTACGTGCGCACCGCCCGCTCCAAGGGCCTCTCCGAGCGGGTGGTCAACACCAAGCACGCACGCCGCAATGCGCTGATCTCCGTACTGACGGTCTCCGGGTTCACGATCATCTTGCTGTTCAACGGCGTGGTCATCACCGAGACGATCTTCTCCTATCCCGGCATGGGTCAGTGGTTCGCCGCCGCCGCCACGCAGCTCGACTACGCGTCGGTCCTCGGCGGGGCGGTGTTCACGGCCATGGTCGTGGTCTTCGCGAACCTTGTCGTCGACGTCCTCTATGCGCTCGTCGATCCGCGGATCCGGTACGACTGATGGCCGCCTCCACCCGACGAACCGAGAGGACCGCGGACGGGCTGCTGCCGGACAGCCAGCGCGGCCTCCTGCGCTCGAAGGCGTTCAAGCGCTTCCGGCGCAATCCGCTGGCGATCACGGGCACCGTGCTGGTGGTCTTCTACGTCCTGGTGGCCGTCTTCGCGCCGCAACTCACCTACTTCCAGCTCAAGACCATCCGCAACACCTGCGTGCGCGACCTGGGCCTGGGCTTCGGGGAGACGCACAAGATCGTCGAGCCCTGGACCCCCGTGTTCTGGCGCTCGATCGTGGCGCCCCCCTCGACCTGTTACACGATCCCGCGCGCCAGCTACTCGGCCGTTCCCACTCCCTCGAGCGGCAAGCTCTGGCTGGGCGCCACCAGCGGCGGGTACGACATCTATTACGGCCTCGTCTGGGGGACCCGATCGGCGTTCTACGTGGGCATCCTGGTGGTGGGCTTCGGAGTGCTGTTCGGAGCGTTGGTGGGGGCGATCGCCGGGTATGCGGGGGGCTGGGTCGACAACGCGGTGATGCGCTTCGTCGACGTGGTCCTCTCGATGCCCAGCCTGGTGATCGCCATCGTTATCGTCACGATCCTGGGGCAGAGCCTCACGCACGTCATGATCGCCATCGCAGCGGTCCAGTGGGCACCCTACTCGCGCATCCTCCGCGGCGACATCATGGCCATCAAGGAGCGCGACTTCATCGACGGTGCCCGTGCCCTGGGGGCGCGAGGTCCCAGGGTGGTGCTGCGCCACATCCTACCCAACTCGCTCGGGCCGCTCCTGGTCATCGCCAGCCTCGACATCGGCGCGATCGTGCTCATTGCGGCTGCCCTGAGCTTCCTGGGCCTCGGCGCGCCGGTGGGCTACGCCGACTGGGGGCAGATGATCAGCTTCGCGCGCGACTGGATCAAGGGCCCGCCCGGTCAGCCGCTCGCGTACTGGTTCGTGTCGGCCTGGCCCGGCCTGGTCATCGTGGTCTTCGTGCTCGGTTGGAACCTCCTGGGCGACGCGGTGCGCGACGTGCTCGACGTGCGCAGCTAGCCGACGCCGTTTCCCGGCCGGACGTCGCACGGTCCGCACCCCGACGGGTGTTGACCGCGTACTCCTGGTCGCGCGTCGAGCGTTGGCCGGTTCAGGGCGTGACGACGAGGTCATTCGGGGTGCCGGTCAGGCTGGCGCCTGCCGGCATGGCGCCGTTCAGGGCCCACAGGAAGGCCGTGAGCTGCACGTAGGTCTCGTCGTCGAACTTGCCGGGATCGTAGCGCGGCATCTTCTGCTCGAGGAAGTGGAACAGCGCCGAGGGCGTCGGGTACTCCTGGATTAGGTCGGTGCCCCGCAGGGCAGGCGGGTGCCCGATCGAGAAGCTGTTCTTGGCCGTGATCTGCGTCTGGGCCCAGAGCGCCGGGTTGGCGGGCCGGTGGCAGCGTTCGCACGCCCGGTGGTCGGGGATGAACGCCATCCTGGCCTCGGTGTAGCCCTCGCCCGTGGGCCCGTGGCAGGTGGCGCAGACGATGTGGAAGGTGTCGGAGCCGGCCTTCACCTGTTCGCTCGCATGGGCGAGCAGCGTCTGGAGCAGCGGGTAGTGCGTCGGCGAGGGCAGCGCTCCCGGCGACGGCATCCCGGCGTAGTCGTTGGGGCTCAGCCACACCTCCGAGAACGCGCTCAGCAGCACGACGACGGGCACGAGGGCCAGCAACAGGCCGAAGCGCCTCAGCATGGGCGCGTGCGTGGCCGCATCGGGCCGGACCCCGCCGCGGCGCACCGGTCCCGCGTCGCGCAACCTTCGAGCGGGTCCGGCCGGGGGGCGGCGGACGTCGTTCTAGTTGCGCTTGTCGTCGTCGCCGTCGGGTACGTCGGCGCCCTCGGCGTCGGTCGACGGGTCCGAGGGTTCCTCCGCGGTCGCGGAGGGAGGCTCGGTGGGGACGCCCGCGTCGGGCGCCGGCGTCGCGGCGGCAGCGGTCGGCGCGGGGTTGCCCGTCTGCGCGGCTGCCGGCGTCGGGGCCGGGGCGCTCGCAGGGGTCGGCGTGGCGGGGCGGGACGACCGGTCCCCTTGCAGCACCCGGACCAGGAAGTAGATCAGCCCGGCCACGATGGCCACCGGCACGATGAACCGGAGCAACCACCAGATGAGCCCTGCCAGGAACTTCAGCAGCAGACCGACCCATCCCAGGACCCAGCCGCCGAGCCAAAGCACGCCCGTGCCGATGAGCAGGGCGATCAGCCCGAAGACCACCAGTTCGACGACTTCCTGCAGCGAGCGCTTCATGCGGGCAGTATAGCAGGGAGCCCCGCCGGCTCTCGGAGGAAAGGGCGCGTGCGCGGGCGAATGCGCCGTGTCGGTGACGGGTGGGCGGCCCCGGTAGACTGACCCTGTGAAGCTCGACGCCCGGCTCGAACGGATGGTCCATGGCGGTGCGGCCCTCACCCGCGCCCGGGACGGCCGTGTGGCGCTGGTGCGCGGCGGCCTGCCCGGAGAGCGGGTCGTGGCCGAGGTGGAGCCCGTCAAGGGCGTCCTGCAGGGGGTGGTCACCGAGGTCCTCGAGGCCAGCACCGACCGCGTCGAGGCGCCGGACCACCCCGGCCTCGACTACGGCTTCATCGCCTACGAACGCCAGCTCGAGCTCAAGCGCGAGGTGGTCGGCGACGCCCTGCGGCGTGCCGGTGCCGGAGACAGGGAAGTGCCGCCGGTGCGCCCGTCGCCCGAGACGTGGGGATACCGCAGCGCCGTGCAGCCTGCGGTGGCCCGCCGGGGTCTCGGCTACCGCCAGAGCGGCTCGCACCGGGTCGTGGCGCTCGATCACGACCCCGTGGCCACCGATGCGGTGAACGCCGCCTGGCACGTCCTCGCCGAGCAGCTCCACGACCTGCGGGGGGTGCGCGAGGTCGCTCTGCGCGGCAACGACGACGGCGAGGCCGTGGTGGCGTTGATCACCACGGTGCGCGAGCGCGAGCTGGTTCCGCTGGCCCACGAGCTCGTCCGGCAGGGTATCCGCGGCGTGGCGCACGCCCCCTTCGATCCTCGCGGCCGGTTCCGCCGCGGCAGCGGGCGCCTGGCCGGCGCGAGGAGCCTGCTGCAACGTTTCGGCGACGTGGATCTGAGCGTCGGGGCGACGTCGTTCGCCCAACCCAACGCGCACGCCGCCGGGGAGCTGTACCGGGAGCTGGTGCGCTGGCTGCCGACCGGACGGCATGCCTGGGAGCTCTTTGCGGGGGGCGGTGCCGTAGCCTTCCACCTCACGCAGCGCTTCGACGCCGTGACGGCGGTCGAGATCGACCGCTCCGCCGTCGCCCGCGGCGAGCGCGACGCCGCCCGACTCGGCCTCGACGGCGTGCGCTTCCTGCGTGCCGATGCGCGCCGCGCACCGCTTCCCGGCGATGCCGACCTCGTCGCCGTCGACCCGCCGCGCGCGGGCGTGTCGGCCGAACTGCGCCGCGCCATCGCGGAGAGCCCGGCGCCGCGGCTGCTCTACGTGTCGTGCGATCCGGCCACCTGGGCGCGGGACGCGGCGTCCCTCGAGGCCGGCGGGCTGCGCCTGGTCCGGTTCGAACCCTTCGACTTCTACCCGCACACGCACCACGTCGAGCTGTTGTCGCTGTTCGAGCGCTGAGCGCGGCGGTATGCTGCGGCCCATGCTGGCGCGCCGCATCATCCCCTGTCTCGACGTGGTAGCAGGACGCGTCACCCGCGGCCAGCAGTTCGGCCGGGCCGAGCGCGGCGAGCTCGCCGACGTCGGCGACCCGGTCGAGCTGGCGCTCGCCTACAACGCACAGGGGGCCGACGAGCTGGTCTTCTACGACATCACGGCCACCGCGGAGGGGCGTGGCGCCATCCTCGAGGTGGCGACCCGGGCCGCCGAGCAGTGCTTCATGCCGCTCACCATCGGTGGCGGCGTGCGGAGCCTGCGCGACTTCCGCGCGCTGTTCCTGGCCGGCGCCGACAAGGTCTCGATCAACTCGGGCGCGGTCGCGATGCCGGAGGTGCTCACCGAGGCCGCCGATCACTACGGCAGCCAGGCCGTCGTCCTCTCGATCGACGCCAGGCGCACCTCCACGGGCCTCGAGGTCTACGTCGCGGGGGGCCGCAGGGCGACCGGGATGGACGCGATCGCCTGGGCGGTGCGCGGCCAGCAGCTGGGGGCGGGCGAGATCGTGCTGAACAGCATCGACGCCGATGGGATGAAGACCGGCTTCGATATCGAGGCGACACGGGCGGTGGCGCGCGCGGTCGACATCCCGGTGGTGGCGTCCGGTGGCGCGGGCCGTCCCGAGCATCTGCGGGACGTGCTGCTGCACGGTGAGGCCGATGCCGCGCTCGCCGCCGGCATCTTCCATCGCGGCGAGGCGACGGTCGACGACGTCAAGCGCGTCTGCGCCGAGGCCGGCCTCGTGGTTCGGCGCCTGTGAGGCGGTGCCCCGACGGGGCGCGGAAATCCGGCGAGGCGGAACGACGCCCGTCGGCGGCGAGCAGGAGGAGGAGAGCGTGAGCGACGAGCGTCCCCACCTGGAAACCCTGGCGGTGCATGCCGGCAGCGACCCGGACCCCGCGACCGGGGCGGTGACGCCGCCCATCCACCTCAGCACGACCTTCCGCCGGGATGCCGACGGCACGTATCCCCTGGGGTTCGTCTACACCCGAAGCGCCAACCCCAACCGCCAGGCGCTGGAGACGGCGCTGGCCGTCCTACAAGGTGGCGTGGAAGCGGCTGCGTTCGCCTCCGGCTCGGCGGCCGCCGCGGCCGTGCTGCGTGTCCTCCGTCCCGGCGATCACGTGCTGTTGCCCCGCGAGCTGTACCACGGCATCCGCAAGATGGTGGACGGTGCCCTGGTGCCCTGGGGGCTGGCCGTGGACTACGTCGACCTCACCGACCTCGGCACGGTGCGCCGCGCGTGGCGACCGGCGACGAGGCTCGTGTGGGTGGAGACGCCGTCGAACCCGCTACTCAGCATCACCGATCTGGGCGCGGTGAGCGAGATCGCGCACGCCCGGGGCGCACGGGTGGCGGTGGACGCCACCTGGACGCCTCCGGGCGTCGCCGACCCCTTCGCGTTCGGCGCCGACCTGGTAGTGCACGCCACCACGAAGTACCTCTCGGGCCACAGCGACGTCCTCGGTGGGGCGGTGATCGCCGCCCGGACGGACGCGTACTGGGAGCGTATCCGGTTCGTGCAGCAGAACGAGGGGGCGGTCCCGAGCCCGTTCGACTGCTGGCTGACGCATCGGGGGCTGCGCACGTTGCCGCATAGGATGCGCGGCCACAGCGCCGGCGCGGCCCGTCTGGCCGCCTTCCTCGAGGAGCGTCCGGAGGTGGCGCGCGTGCACTATCCGGGCCTGGCGAGCCACCCCGGGCACGCCCTCGCCGCGCGCCAGATGACGGGGTTCGGCGGCATGCTGTCGTTCCGCCTGCACGGCGGTGAGCGCGCCGCCATGGCGGTTGCTGCGCGTGTTCGGCTGTTCACGCGCGCCACCAGCCTCGGTGGGGTGGAGAGCCTGATCGAGCATCGCGCCTCGATCGAGGGCCCGGGCACGACCACGCCGACGGACCTGTTGCGGGTCTCGGTGGGGCTCGAGCATCCGGACGATCTCGTCGCGGATCTCGCGCAGGCGCTGGTCGGCTGAGCCTACCGGACCCCCTGCCGGCACGCCGTACACTGGTCGGCATGACGTTTCCGCACTTCCGTTTCGATGACGAGGGCCTGCTGCCCGTCATCGCGCAGGACGCGGCATCGGGCGAGGTCCTGATGCTCGCGTACGCCGATGCCGAGGCCATCGAGGCAACGCTCGCAACCCGCCAGGCGCACTACCACAGCCGATCGCGTGGCGCGCTGTGGCGCAAGGGTGAGACCAGCGGCCACGTGCAGCGTGTCGTGGAGGTGCGCTACGACTGCGACGAGGATGCCCTGCTCTACCGGGTCCAGCAGGCCGGACCCGCCTGCCACACGGGCAACCGGAGCTGCTTCTATCGCATGGTGGAGGTAGCGGACGCCGCGTCGGCCGGCGGCGCCGTGGTGCCCGAGGAGGGACCGGGCCGACCCGGCGGACCGGGCCGGGTGGGCGGCTCGGAGGCATCCGAGGAGGGCATGTCGCTCGGCGACGCCCTGGCGCTCCTGCAGAGGGTGGTGGCCGACCGCTTGCGCGACCTTCCCGAGGGCAGCTACGTGCGGCGGATGCACGAGCGAGGGGTCGGCTACGTGGCGCAGAAGGTGGTCGAGGAGGCCGGCGAGAGCGTCGTGGCGGCGCTCGAGCGCAAGGACGAGGAACTGGTCGCCGAAGCCGCCGATCTGCTGTTCCACCTCACGGTGTTGCTGAACGAACGCGGGGTGAGTCTCGACGACGTCGGCGCCGAGCTGGTCGAGCGGCACCGCGACGCGCCCCACCGCACGTGAGCCCCGCGCGGTCGCTCCTGGGGGCGTGACAAAGGACCATCGGGGCTGGCACAATGCAGGGCATGGCGTCCTCGAAGAAGACGACGGGGCCGCGGGCACGACGCCCGGCGGCCCGGAGCAGCCGTGTCGACATGGAACGCGCTCTGGTGCTCGACACCGTCCGCGTGACCGAGCAGGCGGCCATCGCCGCCAGTCGGGTGGCAGGCAAGGGCGACGCCGATCTGGTCGACCAGGCGGGGACCGACGCGATGCGTCGTGTGCTCAACGAGCTTGCCATCGACGGCGAGATCGTCATCGGCGAGGGCGAGCGCGACGAGGCGCCCATGCTGTTCATCGGCGAGCGGCTCGGCCGCGCCGGCGAGGGAGCGTGGCCGGTGGACATCGCCGTCGACCCGGTGGAGGGAACGAACATCACGGCGCGCATGGTGGCGAACTCGGTGGCGGTGATCGCGTTGGCCGAGCACGGGGGTCTCTTCCACGCGCCCGACACCTACATGCAGAAGCTGGTGGTGGGGCCGCCGGCCGCGGGCACGGTGGACCTCTCGTGGCCGGTGGCGGCGAACCTGCGTTCGGTGGCGTTGTCGCTCGACCGTGCCGTCGACGACCTGACGGTGGTCATCCTCGACCGCCCCCGTCACGCCGACCTCATCAACGAGGTCCGGGACGCCGGTGCCAGGGTGAAGCTCATCGGCGACGGCGACGTGATCGCTGCGCTCTCGGCGGCCGTGCGCGGGACCGGAGTGCACGCCGTGATGGGGACCGGCGGCGCGCCCGAGGGCGTGCTGGCCGCTGCCGCGCTCAAGTGCCTGGGCGGTGAGATCCAGGGCCGCTTCCGGCCCCGCAACGACGACGAGAAGGCGCGCCTCGAGGCCATGGGGGCGTCGGTCGACAAGGTCTACCGCACCAACGACCTGGCGCCGGGCGAGACGATCGTGTTCAGCGCGACCGGCATCACGGACGGCGATCTGCTGCGGGGCGTCAAGTTCTTCAAGAACGGCGCACGCACGCACAGCGTGACGATGGGTCTGCAGTCGCGCGTCATCCGCTTCAGCGACGCCGTCCACCTGCTGGGCGACGGTGCGCGGGTCACCATCCAGGTCTGAGTCCCTTCCCGGGAGAGGGCGGCACATGGAATCGGCACGGCAGCCCCTACGGCTCGACGGCGTGGTCGAGAGCCGGCGCTCGGACATCGAGCTCCGTTTCCCGCGCGGCGAGGAGGCGCGTGCCGATGCCGCCGCGGCCCTGGTCGAGGTGCTGAGGCCGGTGGTGGCGCGCTACCTGGGGGTGGCCTGGCAGGGGCCCGTGCATCTGGAGCTCCTCGAGAAACCGCGCGTGGGGGGCGCCAATCCCGTGACGGGCACCTTGCGCCACGCGCTCCGCGGCTTCGACGAGCGATCGCCGCGCACGGCGGGAGCGCTCAGCTACGAGCTGGGCAGGATCCTGTTCTATCGGGTCTCCCGGGAGGACGCCTTCCCGGGTGCGGGACCGCGCCACCCCGACTGGCTGTTGGAGGCGGCGTTGCTGCCGCTGCGGCACATCTGGGACGATCACATCGCCTGGGTCGATGCGGTGGCCGAGCAGGTGGCGCTCTTCCGCTGGCGCAAGCCGTTCCCGGAGCCGCTGCTGCGCGACATGCGGCGCCTCAACGCGCGCCAGCGCGTCGTGGCGTCGGCGCAGTGCCTGCTGCGCGGCCAGACGATCGCGCGCGACCACCCGGACTGGGTGCGGACGTGGCGTGCCCGGCTGGCTGCCACACCCGCGCTCGAGGGCGAACGGGCGCTCCAACTCGTCACGTCGACGCCGGCGGCCGTCTGGGAGGAGCGCTTCGCCGCGGACCTGAGGAATGCGGCCGATACCGTGAGGGACACGCCAGCGACCGATTGGTGAGGCTCGGGATCCGGCCGCCCCGTCAGAGCTGGGCGTCGCGCCGGGGGCTCCTCTCCTGCATGGTGCGCTTGCCGATGGGGGTGAGCGCCCATTCCAGGAAGCGCTGGATCGCGCGGCCCCGGTGACTCACGCGCCCCTTGGCGCCGCCGTCGGCCTCGGCGAAGGTCTTGCTGAGTTCGGGGTTGAAGAACACGGGATCGTAGCCGAAGCCGCCCACGCCGCGCGGCCCTTCCAGGATCTCGCCGCGACACTCTCCGACGAAGCTCTTCACCTCGCCCCCTGGTGTGGCGAGCACCACGGTGCTCACGAAGCTCGCGCCGCGTGCTCCGCGCGGCACCTCGCGCATCTTCTCGAGCAGGTAGGCCACGCGTTCGCCATCGGTCAGATTGCCGCCGAAGCGTGCAGAGTACACCCCGGGAGCCCCGTCGAGCACGTCGACCTCCAGGCCCGAGTCGTCGGCGAGGGCGGGCAGGCCGCTCTGGAGCGCGGCATATCCGGCCTTGAGCAGGGCGTTCTCCTCGTAGTTCGCGCCGGTCTCCTCGGGGAAGCGCTCGATGCCGGCGTCCCTGGCCGACAGCAGCTCGACGTCCAGGCGCTCGAGGGCCAGACGGAACTCGCGCAGCTTGCCAGCGTTGCCGGTGGCGATGACGATGCGGAGGCGGCTCACGTGAGCTGCGGCCTCACGATCTCCACGACCCGCTGCGCGGCGCGGACGCCGTTGGCAACCAGGGTGACGAAGGTCTCGGCTGGGATGGGCCTGTCCTCGCCCCCTCCCTGTACCTCCACCACATGGCCTTCGGCGGTGGCGATGACGTTGAGGTCGACCTCGGCCTGCACGTCCTCACTGTACTGGAGGTCGACGAGCGTGGCGCCGTCGACCAGCCCCACGCTGACCGCAGCGAGCTCGTGTTCGAGCGGCCACTCGGAGAGCGCGCCGTCGAAGATCAGACGGTTGGCGGCGTGGTGCAGGGCGGCGTAGCCCGCCGTGATGCCGGCGCAGCGGGTGCCCCCGTCGGCCTGGAGCACGTCGATGTCGACGATGAGGGTCTTGTTGCGGAACATCTCCAGCGCGACGACGCTGCGCAGGGCCCGCCCCACGAGCCGCTGGATCTCCTGCGTCCGGCCGCCGGCGTACAGGCGTTCGCGCTGGCTCCGCTCCTGCGTGCTGCGCGGCAGGAGCGCGTACTCGGCGGTCAGCCAGCCGTTCTTCGCACGCTTGCCGCGAAGGTGGGGCGGCAGGCGAGGATCGACGGTGACCGTCGCCAGGACCACGGTGGACCCCCACTCGACCAGCGCCGACCCCTCGGCGTAGCGGTTGTAGCCGGGCGTGACGGTGATGGGGCGGAGCTCGTCGGGGCGACGGTCGGTTCGCATGGCTGCGCGGCCTCAGCCGGGCGCGGGCTCGAGCGCGTCGAGGACGACGTGCTCGGCGGGACCCAGCGGGCCTCCCAGGACGCGAGCGGTGTGCAGGTAGGTCGCGACGTCTCCGGTGACGAGGTGACGGACGGACCCCTCGGCCGCGGCGGGTGCGGCGAGCCCGGTGCGGCGCAGGTCGCGCGCCACCACCGCGGCCGTCGACGCGGCCGAGTCCACCAGGGTCACGTCCGCGCCGAGGACCGCCTGCAACGTACCGCGGAGCGCCGGGTAGTGGGTGCACCCGAGGATCACGGTATCGACGGCGGGCCGGTCGGCGAGGTAGTGCTGCGCCACGAGGGTGGCGATGGACGAGTCCGAGATGCCTTCCTCGACGATCGGTACGAAGAGCGGACAGGCCTTCCCCCACGTCGTCATGCCGGCGGCCTCCAGCCGCGTCTGGTAGACGCGGGCGTCGATGGTGCCGACGGTGCCGAGCACGCCCACGTGCCCGTTGCGGGTGGCGGCCAGGGCGGCCTCGACGCCGGGATCCACCACGCCCCACACGGGGACCGGGAGCTCGTCGGCGAGCTCCGGCAGGCTTGCCGCCGAGGCGGTGTTGCAGGCCACGACGATGCCCTTGACGCGGCGTCGGAGGAGCTCGCGGCCGATCTGCCGGGCGAAGCCCCGCACCATGTCGAGCGGCTTCGAGCCGTAGGGGACGCGTGCGGTGTCGCCGAGGTAGAGGAGGGACTCGTTCGGGAGCGCCCGTTGCAGAGCGCTCAGGACCGTCAGCCCACCGACCCCGGAATCGAAGACGCCGAGGGGCTGGTTGGCGAGGTCCGGCACTCCGGTAGCTTACCATCAGCGTTCCCGAGCGGAGGTGGTCAACCCCGCGGGCGCAACGTCGGCCGGGCCGCCGTGGTCACGGCAGCATCTCCACGTAGAACGCGGAGCCGGCGGGGAAGATGCGCGCGCCGCCCCGGCCGCGAAGGCGCAGGAAGAGGAAGGTGCGGGCGCACTGCGCGTTGCTGAAGGGCCCGACGAAACACCCCCGTTCGCCGCTCCAGGCGGCCGGCGGAACGGTGGCGGCGGCATGCACGCCGCGTTCATCGCGTATCCAGACACGCTCGTGTGGACCCATCGGGGCGGCTCCTCTCCGGCGCCGGTGGCAGCGCTCGTCGTGACGGGACCAGCCTAGCCGGACGCCGTGAGACCAGCCTTGGGCGCGCATGACGTGGGTGAGACCGCCGGTGTCGCGCGGGACTGGATACCCACCTGGGGTATGTGCTAGCGTAGCTGTGGCTAGTTTGGACGGAAGGGAGCCAGCATGGCTTTTCTCGATGAAGACATCCGGAGTCAGGTCCGGGACGCACTGAGCGGCCTTCAGCACGACGTGGAGATGATCGTCTACCAGGGCGGTCAGGTCGTCGTCCCCGGACAGGACCCGGTGGGAGAACAGGAAGCGACGCTCCAGCTCCTCCGGGAGGTGGCCGAGCTCAGCGACCACGTCGATGTGGTCACGCGGAAGCTGGCGACCGACGACGAGGCCAAGGCCCTTGGCATCACGCGGGCGCCGACGACGCTGTTCCGGAAGAAGGGCACCACGCGCAGCAACATGCGTTTCCTGGGGATCCCGAGCGGCTACGAGTTCACGACCCTACTCGAGACGCTCCTGATGCTCGGTGGGGGTGAGCTGGAGTTGACGCCGACGCTGGAGAGCGTCAAGGAGATCGACGACGCCATCAACCTCCAGACGTTCGTGACGCCGACCTGCCCCTACTGCCCGCGGGCGGTGCTGACGGCGTTCCGGTTCGCGTTGGTGAACGACCGCATCGTGGCCGAGGGCGTCGAAGCCAACGAGTTCCCGACCCTGTCGCAGAAGCACCGCATCTCGGGCGTGCCCGACACCATCATCACGGGTGCGAACGCCACGCGCGTCCTCGGCGCTCAGCCCGAGCACGCCTTCGCCGAGGCGCTGACGCAGGTGGTCGGCACGGGGGCCACGGCCCAGGCCTGAGGTTCCTCACGGGCGCTCGCCGAGCGTCGAACATCGCGCGCCCCCGAGCCGGTTCCGGGGGCGCGATCGCATGGGTTGACGGTAGGCCGTCCGAGGGGCGCGAGGTAGGGCGCTCGAGGGCGGCGCGGAGCGGCCCGTCGCGCGACACTCCGATGACGAGCGCATGGAATGATGCGGCCATGACAGCAGACCCGTCTGCGCCGCCCATGGTCCGCACCCTGTTCATCGGTGACGTGGTCGGGGAGGGGGGCTTGCGCACCTCGAAACCGTCCTCCCGGGGCATCGCGACTCGCTCGAGCCCGACTTCGTGGCGGTCGACGGCGAGAACGCAGCTCTGGCCGGGCCCAGCCCCCTGCGCGGAGCCGGAATGACCCCGGGCGACGCCGGGCACGCGACCGGCACTCGGCGTCTACGCGCCGACGAAGGAGGAGGACCTCGATGACGCGTTTCGTTCTCGTCGCGATCTTTGCGCTGCTCTGGTTCGGCACGGCCTCGGCGCAATCCCTGAACATGGCCATGAGCGCGCAGCCCGACACCCTGGACCCGCAGGCGACCGCTGCCACGTCCGCGTTCCAGGTCACGAAGTCGCTCTACGACACCCTCGTCGATGTGAGTCCGAAAGGTGAGATCGTGCCCTCGCTGGCCTCGTCGTGGCGTATCGGTCCGGACGGGCTGCGCTACACCTTCCACCTCGTGCAGACCGCCTTCTCCGACGGCACGCCATTCACGAGCGCGGACGTGAAGGCCTCGATCGAGCGCATCCAGAGTGCGTCCCTGGCTTCCCCGAAGCGTACCGAGTTCGCGATGATAGCCTCGGTCACGACACCGGACCCTCGCACGGCGGTGTTGAACCTCAGCAAGCCCAACCCGGCCATGCTGGCCACTCTCGCGTCGGGTTGGGGCGCGATCCTTCCGACGAAGGCGATCGCGGCAGGCCGCAACTTCGCGACCCACCCCATCGGCACCGGCCCCTTCCGGCTGCAGCGATGGACCCAGGGGAGTTCTCTCACGCTGATCCGGAACCCGGACTACTTCAAGGGCGCACCCAAGCTCACGAATGTCACCATCCGCTTCGTGAAGGACGCCGCGGTGCAGCTGCAAGGCCTCATCAGCGGGGAGTTCGACGTCATCGACACGGTCACCGCCGCCGACCAGCCGACCGTCCAGAAGAACCCCGAGCTCAGACTGGTCAGGCAGCCTTCCGGGCTGGTGCTCGTCGCCGCCATCAACAACCGCCGACCCTACCTCGACGACCCCAGGGTTCGACGGGCGCTGAACCTGGCGGTGGACAAGCAGACCATCCTCGACGTCGCCTACGGTGGTGGCAAGGCGGTGGGGACCTTCATGGACGCCGGCAGCCCGTGGCTGCCCCCGTCGATCAAGCCCTTCCCGTACGATCCGGCGAAGGCGAAGCAGCTCTTGAAGGCAGCAGGAGTTCCCATCCACTGGACCCTCGACCTGGTGCTGCCACAGCCCTACCCGAGCCACATCAAGGCCGGGCAGATGCTGCAGGCCATGCTCGAGCAGGTTGGCGTGAATGCCAGGATCCGCGTGGTGGAGTGGGGCGTATGGCTTTCCACGGTGTATCGCGGCCAGCACGACTTCGACCTCACCGTCATCGGCCACACCGGGAAGCTCGACCCCTCGCTGCGCTTGGGTGGTTACGGCGACCCCAAGACCAACTACGTGGGTTACGACGATCCCGCGGTGGTAAAGGAGCTCGCGGGCGCGGCATCGGAGACCGACCACGCCACGCGCAAGGCACTCTATGCCAAGGTGCTGACGGCCATGCACGACGACGCGCCCTTCATCTACTTCGGCACGCCCTTCTCGACCTACGCGGAGCGGGCCAACGTCGAGGGGTTCTGGATCACGCCCGTCCTCGACACCTTCGACTTCCGGTCGGCAACGGTAGGGTGACCGCCGGGCGGTTGGGCGCCCCCGTGGGCCGTCCCACCGCAGTCCGGGACCGCCGTCCCGGGCCCGACCGCTGCTGCCCTGCGGCCGGCGTTCTACAAGCGAGAGGGCGCGTGCGGACGACCCGCTCGCTCGCACCGCTCCGCGACCGTCCCCGCGACGGCCTCCCCTCCTGACGCCATGGGCCGCTACCTCCTGACCCAGGCGCTGAGCTTCGTCATCACCCTGTGGGCGGTGCTCACCCTTGTGTTCGTGGCGGTTCGCGCGCTTCCCGGGGACGCCGCCACGGTGCTCGGCGGGCTCGACACCTCGACCGCCCAGGTCGGTGCCCTGCGCCGGTCCCTCGGGCTCGAGCGCAGCCTTGCCCGGCAGTATGTGGCCTACTGGGGCGAGCTGGCGCAGGGGAATCTGGGCCTGTCGTTGCGCGACCAGCGCCCCGTCACCCGGATCCTGCTCGAGCGGCTGCCCGTGACCGCCTCGTTGGCGGGGCTGGCGTTCGTGACCTCGCTGATGCTCGGGGTGGGGCTCGGCCTGATGGCGGGCTTGCGCCCTGGGGGAACGGTCGACCGCTTCTCACTGCTGCTCACGACCGTGGGGCTGGCGCTACCGGAGTTCTGGTTCGGCTTCCTGCTCATCCTGTTGTTCGCCGTTCGACTCCGTTGGTTCCCGGTGGTGGGGCTGCCCACTCAGGGAGCCGTTCTGAACGACCTCTGGGCCCTGGTGCTGCCCGCGTTCACGCTGGCGCTGCCTCGCGCGGCCCAGATCGCGCGCTTGACGCGGGCCCGCGTCCTGGACGAGCTGCACGCCGACTACGTCCGCACCGCTCGCGGTAAGGGTGCGATGGTGGCCGGGGTCGCACGGCACGTTGCAGCCAACGCCTTGCCGGGCATCTTGCCGCTGCTGGCACTCGAGCTCGGCGGCCTGCTCACCGGCACCATCGTGGTGGAGCAGGTCTTCGGTCTTCCCGGCCTGGGGCTCGCCATCCTCGACGCCATCGGCGCGCGTGACTACCCCGTCGTGCAAGGGATCACCATCCTTGCCGTGACGATCTACGTGAGCGTCAACTGGCTCGCCGACCTGACGCAGCTGCTGGCCGACCCGAGGCTGAGGGTGGCATGAGCCGGCTCGGGGCAGGATCGGTCCTCGCCGTCCTGGTGGTGGCGTCTGTAGCGCTGGCGCCGCTGTTGACACCGTACGACCCCATCGCACCGAACTACCGGAACCTCTACGCGCTGCCCAGCCTGGCGCACCCGCTGGGCACCGACGGCCTGGGGCGCGATGTGCTGGCGCGCTCGCTGGCCGGTGGCCGCGTGTCGCTCGGTGTGGCGATCAGTGCCACGCTGCTGGCGTCGCTGCTGGGGGCGTCGCTGGGGACCGTCGCTACCGGCATAGGAGGCGCGGCCGACACCGTTCTGGCGCGCCTCTTCGACGCCGTGCTGGCCTTCCCCGGTTTCCTGCTGGTGCTCCTGGTGGTCACCATCCTGGGCGGTGGCGCTCTGCAGACCGTACTGGCCATGGGCGTCGCCGGCGCTCCGCTCTACTTCCGCCTCGCGCGTGCCTACACCCGCGCCGAGTTGACGACCGACTACGCCTTGGCGGGCACCGCCCTGGGCGCCACCCGCCGGCGGCTGCTGTGGCGCCATGCGCTGCCGAACTTCGTCGGTTCGCTCTGGGTGCAGGCGGCGAGCACGGCCGCCAGCTTCCTGCTCATCGAGGCATCCCTCAGCTACCTCGGCCTGGGCGTCCCGCTGCCCACGCCGAGCTGGGGGAATGTGCTACAGGACGCGCGCTCGTACCTCACGCAGCAGCCCTGGGCCGCCGTCGGGCCCGGCCTCTTCCTGGCCGCGGCGTCGCTCGCGTTCCAGTTCCTTTCCGACGGGCTACGCGACCGGCTCGACCGGCGAGCGTGAACGCACGAGGCACGGATGCGCGGCTCCGGTTGGGCGGCCGCTGGTCTCGCCGACCACGCGCGGCCGTGTCGACGAGGGTTCGTTCTCGCGATGAGAGCCGTGTCTCCCGACGTGTCTGGCCCCGGCCGTGGCGCCGCGTGCAAGCCGTCGTTGGCGTCGCGCGAGCGTGTCTGGCGGAGAGGGCGGGATTCGAACCCGCGAGGCAGGGATTCCCACCTACACGCTTTCCAGGCGTGCTCCTTCAACCACTCGGACACCTCTCCGTACCGTCGGTGGCATCGACGAGTCTAGCAGGCGCCACCCGGTCGGTCAACGAAGGAGCCTCGGCCGAAGCGTGCGCAACGCGACATCGCCGGCCGGGCCCGGGCACCTACAATCAGGGTGCGTTGGAGGAGTGAGCATGCTGAACGATCGAGTCGTCCTACTCACCAGCCCAGAGGCCGTGGAAGACTTCCTCGGCCGCTTTCCGTCGAGCGTCATCTTCAAGGCGGGGACCTGCCACAAGACCATGCAGGGCTTCGGCCACCTCGAGGACCGGCTCGCCGGCCGCGAGGACCTGATGTGTGGCGTCATCCGCGTGGTGGAGGCGCGTCCGGCCAGCAACCTTGTGGCCGAGAAGACCGGCCTGCGTCACGAGTCGCCCCAGGTCATCCTGTTCAAGGAAGGCGCCCCGGTGTTCGAGGCCAACAACTGGGGGATCACGCCGGAGGCGCTTTCCGAAGGGTTCGCGCGCATCCCCGAAGGCGCCCCCGTCGCCGCCGATCCCGGCAACGCCGGCGCCAGTCTCAAGCCCTACCTCGACGTGTTGGAGCAGTACCTGACGGCCGTGATCGACGAGCGCCAGTTCGAGGCCATGTACACGACCATGTTCCGCGACGACGACGCCCTGCGCTCGCGCGCGGAGGTGGAGGCGCTCAACAGCATCTTCGGGGACGTCGACCAGCACATGAACATGCACCTGATGATGGCCGGCAAGGCGGACAACGCCGAGCTGCGCGTGCGCGCACAGGCGGCGTACGACCGGCTGCGCGACCTGACCCAGGCCCCCGCCTGAGGGCAGGCGAGGCCCGCGAGTGCGGGCACGTCACGTCATGCAGGGGCTCCGGCCGCGCCTCATCGAGGCGCGGCCGGACGTCTAGGACGGCGTGGGCGACGGGCGCAGGCCCGGCAGCTCGCCCCGCAAGGCCTGGAGGTAGCGCCGGCGGCCCTGCTCCACGGCCTCCCGGGCGCCCTGCCCGATGCGCCCGCCCTCGAACGCGCCGTAGATGCGGTCGAAGTCGAGGGAGAGCACGGCCTCGGCGACGGCATCGACCTCCCATGCGGGGAGCGGCAGGTAGTTCGGGTAGGAGTACATGAAACCCACCACGCCGCGGTCGGGCGTCACCTGCAGGATGTCGCCGGACAGCACCGCTCCCGCGCCCCCGGCGCCGGCCGGCCAGTGCAGGACGGTGCCGCCGGGGAAGTGCCCGCCGGCGCGCACCAGGGTCACGCCCTCGATCAGGTGCTGCCGGTCTCCCTCCCACGGACGTACGCGGGCGTGCGGGTCGACCACCCACGCGCGATCGGCCCCGTGGAGGTAGACGGGCGCGTCGAAGGCCTCGGCCCAGAGGCGGTGCGCGCTGTAGTAGTGAGGGTGGCTGATCGCGATGGCGTCGATGCCGCCGAGGGCGCGTACCGCCTCGACGGTGCTCTGGTCCACCAGGGTGACGCAGTCCCAGAGGACGTTCCCCGCGGGCGTCTGCAGCAGCAGCGCCCGCTGGCCGATCCCCACGCGGGGCTCGCTGCGGATCGCATAGAGGCCCGGCTCCAGCCGCTCGACGGCGTTGTGGTGGCGCGACGTCAGCTCCACCAGCGTGGTCCAGCGTTGCCCCGTGTCCGGAACGTACTGCCGCACGTCCTGACAGACGGGGCAGGCAGCCGGTGGCGCATCCCCGGCCGGGTAGAGGGTGCCGCAGGTGGCACAGACGAAGGCGGTGCTGCCGCTCACGAGCGGGGACTCCGGGGACCGGGCATGTGGGACCTCCTCGTCCCTCATTGTGCCGCCTCGCCGCCGCGGCCCGATAGCAACAGGTGCGCGTCCCCGAACTCGTGCCACAAATAGCCGTCCGCGAGCGCGGCGCGGTAGGCGTCGGCGATGAGCGCCGCGCCCGCCCGCGCCTCGAGGAGCGCCAGGTGGGTGCCGCGCGGCTCGTGGAAGCCGGTGAGGAGGCCGTCGACCGCGCCCCGGATCGCTCCCGGACGCACGAACCTGCGGGTGAACCCGGGTGCGGCCCGCACGCGCCCGTCCCCGGACCGACGTGGAACGGCTCGCCGAACAGCCCCGAGCGTCCGACGGATCCGGCCTCGAACTCGATGCTGCTGACCCCGGTGTGGAGCGTGAGCGTGGCGACCCCCACGCCGCGCTCCTCGAGCGCGGCGGCGTGACGAGGGCTGAGCACGAGATCGTAACCGAGCCCCGCCAGGAAGCCCGCGAGCGTCCGGCCCAGGCCGCGGCTGGCGCCGGTGATGAGCGCCAGCGGCCGCGCGTAGTCTCGTTCGGTCCGGCTCATGCGCAGCTCGGGCAGGGGACGCCCTGGGTGGTCGAGCGGTGCGTGCCCAGGCCGGGATGCGAGGGACGGCGGCGGGCCGCGGTCCGGGGGCGCGGGGAGCCGAACGCGGTGGGGCGGCCGCGCGACGGCCGCAGGCGCCGCAGGAGGGCGGCGAGCATCGGGAGCGCCCGGCCGGCCCGTTGGCGCCGGCGGGACCCCCGGAGGGGTCGCGGCTGCGCGCGGTGGAGGGCTAAGCGCGGTGGAGGGCTATGCGCTCACGGTCGCGCTGCAGGGTGCGGAAGAGCGCTTCGGTCGAGGGGGCGTGGTCCAGGGGCATGGTTGCACCTACGATGCGTGACGATCGGGGGGTGCGCCCGGACCGGCGCTTCGGCGGTGCGTTGCAGATCGGCCTGCGACCATGGTCGCGGGCGACCCGCGGGAGGTAAGTTACGGGCATGGACCGCTTGCAGGGACGGATCGCGGTGGTCACGGGCAGCACGCGAGGGCTGGGCTTCGCGATCGCGAAGGCGTTCGTGCGCGAGGGGGCGCATGTGGTGGTGAGCTCGCGCCGACCCGAAGCGGTCGACGACGCCGTCGCGACGCTTGGCCCCGATCTGGTCGAGGGTGTGGTGGCCGACGTGACGCGCAAGGAGGCCCACGAGGCCCTGCTGGCCACGGCGCTCGAGCGCTTCGGAAGGCTGGACGTGTGGGTCAACAACGCCGGCCTCTCCGGTACCTACGGCCCCACGCCGGCCATCCGGGACGAGGACTTCCTGCGCGTGCTCGACACCAACGTCCGCGGCGTGTACTTCGGCTCTACGGTGGCGAGCCGGCACTTCCTGACCCACGGTGGAGGCAAGCTCATCAACATCCTCGGGAGGGGCGAGCGCGGCCCGGTCGCCAACCAGAACGCGTACGCCTCGTCCAAGACCTGGGTGCGCTCGTTCACGCTGGCGCTCGCCCGCGAGACCCGGGGGCACGACGTCGGGGTGTTCGCCTTCAACCCCGGCCTCATGCTCACCGATCTGGTCGGCGAGGTGCGCGCCGTGCGCGGCTACGAGGCGCGCTTGGACCCGTTCGTGACGATCCTGCGGCTGTGGGCCGAGGACCCGGCCGTGCCCGCAGAGGTGGTCGTCGGGCTGGCGTCCTCCGCGACCGACGGCAAGACGGGCATCGCGCGCAACCTGCTGACCCCTCGCCGGATGCTGTCGGGGCTGCTCCGCGATCTGGGCCGGCGACTGCGTCGGGAGCCGGTGCCTGCCATCGCGTTGCACGTGGAGAGCGCCGACCCGGTGGTCGTCATGGACCGCGCCCCCCGCTGACGCCGCGGCTTCCCGGGCGACCGCTACAGCGGGGCCGGGTCGTCGAACGCCGGCTCCCGCTTCGAACGCAACGAAGCCAGCCCTTCCCGCACGTCGGGGCCGGTGAACCCCAGGAACTCCAACGCGAGGCTGGTGTCGAAGGTGGGTCCGGCCAGGCGGTACCAGTTGTTGAGCGCGTACTTGGTCCAGCGGACGGCGCTGGCGCTCCCGGCGCGCAGGCGTCGGGCCACCGCCAGCGCCCGGTCGTCGAGCTCGGAGGCATCGACGCACAGGCTGACGAGCCCGAGACGCTCGGCCTCCTCCCCGGACATCGGCTCGCACGTCAGCAGGTAGTACTTCGCCTTCGCCATCCCGATCAACAGGGGCCACACGGCGGCGGCGTGGTCGCCGGCAGCGACCCCGAGCCGCGTGTGGCCGTCGATGATACGCGCGTCGCGCGCGGCGATCGACACGTCGGCCAGAAGGCCGGCAACCAGACCCGCGCCCACCGCGGGTCCGTGGAGGGCGGACACGACCGGCTTGCTGCAGTCGATGAGGTTGCGCACCAGGTCGCGCGCCTCCTTCCAGACGCGCACGCGCGTGCTCCAGTCGTCGGCTATGCGCTCGACCATGTCGAGATTTCCACCGGCCGAGAATCCCGCTCCCGCGCCGCGAAGGACGGCGACGTCCACGTCGTCCGCGGCGTCGACGTCGCGCCAGATCTCTACCAGCTCGCCGTGCATGATCTCGTCGGCTGCGTTGAGGCGTTCGGGGCGGTTCATGGTGATGACGAGGATGCCCTCCTCGGGGCGCGTCACCTGGAGGCGTTGGTATCGATCGAAGGCCATGGTCCCCTCCCGTCGTCGGTGCTCGCCTCCGGGCCCGGAGCGCCCGTGGAGCCGGCGTCCGCTCAGAAGTCGGCGTCGTCGCGCTTGCCGTCGGAGCGCAGGAAGCGTTCGAAGGCGTCGTCGCTGCCGGACGCCGCCGGGGTCACTCGGGCCCTGGCGCCGCGAACCTCGTCGTTGCTGGGGCGCGCCACGGCTCCCCGCAGCGCTACGGGATCGTCGCCCTCGGCGGGGAGGGACGCCGGGCCGGCACGGTCGTTCAAGGTGAGGGCCGCCCATACCGTGAGGCTCGCAGCGATCACCAGCAGGAAGCCGAGGAGGAGCATGACCACGAGTGCCGACACCCCTCCAGGATAGTCCAGCACTGCATGAAGGACAATGCGCTGCTACCCTGACCCGCTTCAGGCGGTTGGGAATTCCTCCCGGAGGAGGCGGCAGAAGAGGTCGTCGTCGACGTTTCCGCCGGAGATCAGCAGCACGCTCGGCCCGTCGGCCAGCGCCGGACCGTCGCCCTCACCGGCCAGCAGCCGTTCGAACGCGGCCAGTGTGAGCGCGCCGGTCGGCTCGACCACCAGGTGGGCGCGCCGTGCATACCAGGCGGTGGCGCGCCGGATCTCCGTCTCGCGAACGGTCTGCACGCTTACGGCGCGTCCGTGGAGGATGCGGAAGTTGAGCTCGCCGATGCTCTGCGTGCGCACGCCGTCGGCGAGCGTGCGAGTGACCTCCTCGACGGGCCAGGCGGTCCGTTCGCCTGCCAGCAGCGAAGCGCGCGCGTCGGCGGCGAGCTCGGGCTCGACCCCGATCACACGAGCGGTCGGCGTACGTGCCGCCAGGGCCAGGGTGATGCCGGACGACAGGCCTCCGCCGCCGATCGGCGCGAGCACGTTGGCGACGTCCGGCAGATCGTCGGCGATCTTGAGCCCGATCGTGCCCTGACCCGCAACGATCCAGGGGTGGTCGTAGGGCGGCACCAGGGTGGCGCCGGAGGCTTCGGCGATCGCCTCGGCCGTCTCGTGGCGGGCGGCCTGGGTGTTGGCACACCGCACCACCTCGGCTCCGAGGGCCCGCGTCCGCTCGACCTTGACGCGCGGTGCGCCTTCGGGGATCACGATGGTCGCGCTGACCCCGAAGTGGCGCGCGGCGAAGGCGACCCCCTGCGCGTGGTTCCCGCTGGAGTGTGTCACGACGCCGCGGGCCCGGGTCGCCTCCGGCAGCGAGGCGAGGAAGTTCAGCGCGCCCCGGAGCTTGAACGAGCCGGTACGTTGCAGGTTCTCGGGCTTGGCGTACACGGCGCCGCCCCCGGGGCCTCGAAGATCGAGCCTCAGCAGGGGCGTACGCCATGCGGCGGCCGCGACGTGGTCGCGAGCGCGCTCGAGATCGGCTAGCGAGGGGATGGCGGGTGCGGCGTCCGGGCTCATCCCAACAGTCTGCCACGCTCCCGCCGGTATGGAGGGTGGTTGCGCGGCCGATTCCTGTCGTACGCGAGGCGTCGCGGCCGCCGAAGAGCGCCCGTCGCGTCGCCACGGTGCATGACCTTGACGAATCCCGCATATGTGCGTATAATGCCTTCATACTCAAGCAGCAGCGGGCGCCCGAGCGGCGCCTGTCCTTTTTGGTCCTCGCAGCGCCCGGGCACGATGCAAGGATCCCCCCGTGTGGTGGGGTCAGCCGTCCTGCTCGGCGAGGAAGGCTTCGAGCGCCTCGCGCGACGGCAACGCCGGGATGGCGCCGCGCCGCGTGGTCGTGAGGGCCGCGTAGGCGTTGGCGCGCCGCAACGCCGGCACGAGGGCGTCGCGCGACTTCTCCAGGGCATCGTTCTCGAGCAGGCTCGCGAGCAACGCCGCCGTGAAGGCGTCGCCCGCTCCCGTGGTGTCGACGGTGCCGACCCGGAAGCCGCCCACCTCGCCCTCGCCCTGTCGCGTCAAGTACCAGGCGCCGGCGTCGCCTCGTGTGACCACCAGCAACCGCAACGCGTCGTGACGCAAGGTGCGTGCCGCCGCCATGTCGCGTGCGCCGGTCAGGAACTCCAGCTCGTCGTCGCTGATCTTCACCACGTGCGCGCGGCGCCACACGCTCCGGATGCCTTCCCGGGCGGCCTCGGGGGACGGCCACAGCGGAAGGCGCAGGTTGGCGTCGTACGAGACCCACAGCCCGTGCTCCGCCGCAAGGTCGAGCGCCCGCAGCGTAGCGCTGCGCGAGGTCTCCTGGATGAGGCTGATGCTGCCGATGTGCAGCATGGACGCGCCGGCCACATAGGCCTCGCTCACCTCTTCAGGGCGGTAGCGCATGTCCGCGCTCGGGTGTCGGTAGAAGAGGAAGTCGCGTTCGCCCGAACTCGTCAGAGACACGAAGGCGAGCGCGGTCCGCGCCTGTTCGTCGTACACGACCTCATCGACGTCCACGCCGTTGTCGCGCAACACGTCGGTCAGGTAGTGCCCGAAGGGATCGTCGCCGACCTTGCCCAGGAAGCCCGCGTCGATGCCCAGCCTCGCGAGCCCCACGGCCACGTTCGCGGGCGCGCCGCCCGGGGCCTTGACGAATGCCCGCGCATCGGCCAGCGAGCGCCCGTTCTCCTCCGGCACGAAGTCGATGAGAAGCTCTCCCAGGGCGATGGCCTGCGGTGAAGCGGTCATGGCGCCAGGGTACCGCAGCGCGCGACGCCTCACGCGCCCGCGTGAGGCGTCGCGCGGGAGGGCCGGGAGGAGAGGACGCCGTGTTACAACGTAGGACGCATGAAGGAGGTCCCGCACGGCGGAGGCGAGCGAGCCCGCCGTGAGAACCGTCCATGCCTGGGCAAGTTGGCGGCGCGCCGACGGCAGGCGCCGGAGTGAGGCCACGATGCACATCGAAGAGCACCTGAACAGCGCCAGCCTGGCGTACGTAGAGGAGCTGTACGAGCACTACCTGCAGGACCCCGGCGACGTTCCCGAGCCGTGGCGCAGCACGTTCGCGGAGATGCCGGCCAACGGGCTGGCCGACCGGCGACGCCTCGGCCCGAGCTTCGAGCCCCGGAGCCTGTTCGACCCTCCAGGCGCCGCCTCGGCGACGCAGCTCGACCGCGCCGGCAGCGACGCCGCCAACGTGCAGCAACGCATCGAGCGCCTGGTGCGCAACTACCGGGTGCGCGGCCACCGCCTCGCCGACCTGAGCCCGCTGTCGCGCGAGCCCTACGAGGCGCCGGAGCTCGACGCCGGCTACTACGGCTTCGGCGAGGCCGATATGGCGAGGCCCGTGTTGGAGAGCACGTTCCCGTCGGCCGGCACGCTGGGCGAGGTCATCGAAGCCCTGAGGGAGACCTACACCCGCAGCATCGGCGCGCAGTTCATGCACATCGACAGCCTCGAGGTGCGGCAGTGGCTCCAGGAGCGCATGGAGGCCAACCGCAACCGGCTGGCGCTGAGTCGCGAGCGCCAGCTCCGGATCTTGACCAAGCTCACCGACGCGGTGATCTTCGAGGAGTTCATCCAGAAGAAGTACGTCGGCGCCAAGAGCTTCTCGCTGGAGGGGGGCGAGACCCTGATCCCGCTGCTCGATCAGGCGATCGAGAAGGCGGGCAGCCAGGGGGTCCGGGAGGTCGTGCTGGGGATGGCCCACCGCGGGCGTCTCAACGTCCTGGCCAACATCCTCGGCAAGAACCCGCGGACGATCTTCCGTGAGTTCGAAGACAAGGACCCGGAGATGCACCGCGGCCGCGGCGACGTCAAGTACCACCTCGGCTACAGCAACGACTGGACCACCGAGGCGGGGCAGACCATCCACCTGTCGCTGGCGTTCAACCCGTCGCACCTCGAGTACGTCGATCCGGTCGTCCTGGGGCGCGTGCGCGCCAAGCAGGACCGGGTGGGCGACCGGCGGCGTGAACGGGTCCTGCCGATCCTGGTGCACGGCGACGCCGCCTTCATCGGTGAGGGGGTCGTGCAGGAGACCCTCAACCTGTCGGGGCTGGTGGGCTACCGGGTCGGCGGCACGCTCCACATCATCGTCAACAACCAAGTCGGCTTCACCACCGGGCCGCGCCAGGGGCGAACGTCCACCTACGCCAGCGACATCGCCAAGATGCTGCAGAGTCCCATCTTCCACGTCAACGGGGAGGACCCCGAGGCCGTGGCCCAGGTGATCGAGCTCGCCATGGACTTCCGGCGCGAGTTCAAGCGCGACGTCGTCGTCGACATGTACTGCTACCGGCGGCAGGGGCACAACGAGTCCGACGAGCCGTCGTTCACTCAGCCTGTGATGTACGGCAAGATCAAGCGTCGCGCGAGCGTGCGCGACGGCTACCTCGAGCGGCTGTTGACGCTCGACGAGGTCACGCGCGAGGAAGCCGACCAGATCGCCGATGCCCGCCGGGAGCACCTCGAGCACGAACTCTCCGTGGCGCGCAGCGAGGACTTCAAGCCGCACTACTCGGCGTTCGAAGGCGTGTGGGCGTCCTACGCTGACGAGGTCGACGCCGAGGTGGCGGAACCGGACACGGGCGTGGACGAAGGCCGGCTGTCGGCGCTCTTGCGCTCGCTCACCGAGGTGCCCGACGACTTCAAGCTCAACAACAAGATCCGGCGCGCGCTCCAGGGGCGCGTGGCCATGGCCGACGGCGAGCAACCGCTCGACTGGTCGGCGGCCGAGGCGTTGGCCTTCGCGACGCTCGTCGAGGACGGTGTCAAGGTGCGCCTGACGGGTCAGGACAGCGAGCGCGGCACCTTCAGCCAGCGTCACTCGGTGTTCCACGACGCCGACGACGGCCACGAATACGCGCCGCTCCAGCACGTCGGGGAGAGGCCCGACCTGTTCGAGGTGCACAACAGCCCGCTGTCGGAGGCCGGCGTGCTCGGCTTCGAGTACGGCTACAGTCTCGACACGCCCGAGGCGCTGGTGCTGTGGGAGGCACAGTTCGGCGACTTCGCCAACTCTGGGCAGGTGATCATCGACCAGTTCATCGCATCGGCCGAGGACAAGTGGAAGCGCCTGTCCGGCCTGGTGATGCTTCTGCCGCACGGCATGGAAGGGCAGGGCCCCGAGCACTCCAGCGCACGGCTCGAGCGCTACCTGCAGCTCTGCGCCGAGGACAACCTGCAGGTCGCCTACCCCACGACGCCGGCGCAGGTGTTCCACCTGCTTCGTCGCCAGGTGGTGCGCCCGCAGCGCAAGCCGTTGATCGTGATGACGCCGAAGAGCCTGCTGCGCCACCCCCGAGCGGTCTCGCCCCTGGCCGACCTGGCCACCGGCTGCTTCCAGCGCATCCTGCGTGACGACGCCGTCGAACCCGGCAAGGTCTCCCGCGTGCTCATGGCGAGCGGCAAGATCGCCTACGAGCTCATGGCCGCGCGCGAGGAGCGCGAGCGCACCGACGTGGCGATCCTGCGCGTCGAGCAGCTCTACCCGCTGGCGGACGCCACGGTCGCAGCGGCGCTCGACGGCGTTCCCGAGCAGGTGCCGGTCGTGTGGGTCCAGGAGGAGCCGGAGAACATGGGGGCGTGGCGCTTCCTGCGAGTAAAGTGGGGCGACCGGCTGCTCGGGCGCCCCTTCGCGGGCGTCACGCGGCCCGCCTCTGCGAGCCCCGCGACGGGGTCCGGAGCCGCGCACAAGATCGAGCAGGCCGAGGTCCTCCGAGCCGCCTTCGAGATCGACGTCCGGGGCTGAGAAGGCCCGGAACCGTGAGGAGCGATACGCCATGCCTGTAGACCTGAAGGTGCCCTCCGTGGGCGAGTCGATCACCGAGGTGTTCATCGGGACCTGGCTCAAGCACGAGGGCGAGGCCGTGGAGAAGGACGAGCCGCTCGTCGAGGTCGAGACCGACAAGGCGACGCTCGAGGTCCCCGCATCCGTGTCGGGCGTGTTGACCGAAGTGCTCAAGCAGGATGGGGACTCCGCCGAGGTCGGCGAGATCATCGCGCGTATCGAGGAGGGGGTCGCCCCGGGTGGCGGCGCCGACGACACGAAGGAAGCCGCGCCGCCGCCGGAGAGCGGGCCCGACCGGGGCGCGCCGGCCGCGTCCGACGCGGCCAGCGCTCCGCCCGAGCCGGCGCGAGCCGACGGCGCCGGGGGCCCCATCGTGATGCCCGCAGCGCAGCGCCTGCTCGACGAACACGATCTCGCGGCGGGCGAGGTGCCCGCCAGCGGGCCGGGCGGGCGGCTGCTCAAGGAGGACGTGCAGCGCTTCGTCGCCGAGCGTGAGCGCAGGGCGGCCGAGCGCGGACGCGTTCCCGAGCCCACTCTCGACGGCGCGTCGCAGGTGGCGTACGAGCGCCAGGAGGAAGCGGTGCCGATGAGCCCGCTTCGCCGCCGCATCGCCGAACGCCTGGTCGAAGCCCAGCACACCGCCGCCCTGCTCACGACCTTCAACGAGGTCGACATGAGCGCGGTGATGGCGCTCCGCAAGGAGTACCGCGACGCCTTCGAGGCGCGCTACCAGGTGCGCCTGGGGTTCATGTCGTTCTTCGTCAAGGCCGCCATCGACGCGCTCAAGCGTTTCCCGCAGCTCAACGCCGAGATCCGCGACGACAAGGTCGTGTACAAGAACTACTACGACATCGGCGTGGCCGTGTCCAGCAAGAAGGGGCTGGTCGTGCCGGTGGTGCGCAACGCCGAGCGGCTCAGCTTCGCCGAGTTGGAGAGCGTCATCGGCGACTTCGGCAAGCGCGCTGGCGACAACAAGTTGACCCCCGAGGAGCTGCAGGGCGGCACCTTCACCATCAGCAACGGCGGCGTGTTCGGCTCGCTGATGTCCACGCCCATCGTCAACCCGCCGCAGTCCGGCGTGCTGGGGATGCACAGCATCCAGGAGCGCCCGGTAGCGATCGCCGGTCAGGTTGAGATCCGGCCGATGATGTACCTGGCGCTCACCTACGACCATCGCATCGTCGACGGTCGCGAGGCGGTCACCTTCCTCAAGCGCATCAAGGAGGCCATCGAGAGCCCGGCGCGCATGTTGCTGGAGGTCTGAGCCATGACGAAGCACGACATCGTCATCATCGGGGCGGGGCCGGGGGGCTACGTCGCCGCGCTGCGCGGCGCCCAGCTCGGCTTCGACGTCGCGGTGGTGGAGAAGGAAGAGGCCCTCGGTGGCACCTGCGTGCGCGTCGGCTGCATCCCCAGCAAGGCGCTGTTGGAATCGAGCGAGCGCTACCTCGAGGCGCGCGAGCACCTCGCCGAGCACGGCGTCCGGGCCAAGGAGATCGCCCTCGATCTAGAGACCATGCTCGCCCGCAAATCCCGGGTCGTCCAGCAGAACACCGACGGCGTCGCGTTCCTGTTCAAGAAGAACAAGGTGACGCGCTACCAGGGGACCGGGACCCTGGCGGGCGGGGGCAGGGTCGTGGTACACGGCGACGAGGGTGATTCCGAGCTCGAGGCGCAGCACATCGTGCTCGCCACCGGGTCGGTGCCCACCTCGCTGCCCGGGGTGGAGCTCGACGGCGGCGCCGTGGTGAGCAGCACCGAAGCGCTCGCGTTCCCGTCGGTGCCCAAGCGTCTCGTCGTCATCGGGGCGGGCTACATCGGGCTCGAGCTCGGCTCGGTTTGGTCGCGTCTGGGCGCCGACGTGACGGTGCTGGAGTACTTCGATCGCATCCTCCCCGGGATGGACCTGGAGACCGCCAAGGAGGCGCTCAAGGTCTTCAAGCGTCAGGGGCTGGCCTTCCGGCTAGGTGCACGCGTCACCGGCGCGTCGGTCTCGGGACGGGGCGGCAGCCGCAAGGCGACCGTCACGATCGAGGGGGGCGACGCGGTCGAGGCGGAGCGCGTGCTGGTGGCCGTCGGCCGCCGTCCCGCCACGGAGGGACTGGGCCTGGCGAGTGCCGGCGTCGAGCTCGACGAGCGGGGGCGCGTGCGCGTCGAGGACGGATTCCGGAGCACGGCCGAAGGCATCTACGCGATCGGCGACCTGATCGAAGGCCCGATGCTCGCGCACAAGGCCGAGGAGGATGGCGTCGCCCTCATGGAGCGTCTCGCCGGCGGCCCCGGCCACGTCGACTACGATCTGGTGCCGGGCATCGTCTACACCGATCCCGAGATCGCCACCGTGGGGCGCAGCGAGGAGCGGCTGAAGGAGGACGGGGTGCCCTACCGCAAGGGGGTGTTCCCGTTCACGGCCAACGGCCGCGCACGCGCCCTGGGCAAGACCGAGGGGCGCGTCAAGATCCTCGCTCACGAGGAGACCGACCGCATCCTGGGGGTGCACATCGTGGGTGCCCGAGCCGGCGACCTCATCGCCGAAGCGGTGGCGGCCATGACCTACGGCGCCAGCGCCGAGGACGTGGCGCGCACGGTTCATGCGCATCCGACCCTCTCGGAGATCGTCAAGGAAGCCGCGCTGGCCGTCGACGGCCGGGCGCTGCACATCTGACGTCCGGCGCCCGCCCGCGTTAGGGGGCGCGGCCGTCCGGGCACGGTCTCCCGTCGGAGCTGCGGCCCCTGCGCCCGGGAGCCCCTTGGCGGGCGAGTCCACCTGGACGGGCGCGGCGTCGCGCGCCCGGTTCCGCCGCGGCGCCAGACTGCAAGGCCGCGACCCGAGTCGCTGCTGGACGGGAGTTATACTCGGGCCAATGACCGTCGCAGGCATCCGCGATCTCCTCATCAATGACCCCGCCCTGGAGCCCATCGCCGATAAGGTCCTGGAGCAACGCCGCCTCTCGATGGAGGACGGCATGACGCTCTTCGGCACGCGCGACGTTCCGGCGGTCGCGCGCCTCGCCGACCTGGTCCGCCAGCG
>Ga0114931_10000746_pt1 | contig 40499 bp, 42 predicted proteins | sample 2SBtaG_FD_89579 | JGI IMG/M metagenome (GOLD analysis project Ga0114931, IMG submission 89579) | Deep subsurface microbial communities from Kolumbo volcano to uncover new lineages of life (NeLLi) - 2SBTROV14_V59a metaG | ecosystem: Environmental > Aquatic > Marine > Volcanic | place: Kolumbo... | reverse complement strand
GTCGTCCGGTAGTGGCACGCTGCAGCGTGCCACTACGATATTGTACCCCAATTTATTGAAATGACACGCTCAAAATTTAAGCCGACTTAAGTCGGCTTGGGCTTTTAGCCCGGAAATTCATTTCCGGGTTAAAATTTGCCTGAAAACTGAAACGCGCCCTTTTGAGTCTTCACGGCTTTTGCAAAGTATGTTTTTTAAATTGCCAGTTGGCTGTAATTGTTTCCATTGGGGTGGCTCGCGAGCCGCCCCAACGAGAAAAATCACTTCAAAACATAAACTTTAAAATTTACTTTTGTGGAAAAGTTGTTTAATGGGATTTTAAACGAGGGAAATCAGATAGTCTTCAACAGCTTGCGCCATCGTCAGTTTTCCGGACATCACAGGTTGCTCGTAATGTTTTGTCCAAACATAAAGTAGAGAACGGGCACTCCGCAATTCAGACAGCATCACCTGAACAAGCGGTCCCCCTTCTTTTATAAATCCGGTCTGCCAAAAGTCCCGTTCCGCGTGCCGCAGGTTATAGGTCACGCGGCGAACTTCGGCATTCCATTCGCCGGCAGAAAAAGTCAGTCGGCCGTATGCGGCGCGGGTGTCGCCGTCGAAGGGAAGGCCCACGGAACCGACATTGATTACCAGCGTTGAATCGACGCGGCGAACCAATGGTCGGTGGGTGTGCCCCACGCCGAAGGCCGCCGGTGGGGGGGCAATTTGGTCGCGCAGCGTTTCGTCGCTGGTTTCGGGGTAGATTCCGTCGCGGTTGCCGCGCATGGACGCATGTACCACACGCAGCTCGCTATTGCCATCGGCGATGACCTTCTGTGAAAACGGCAGGTGTTCCAGTTCATCGAGATGGTGGACAAGTTTTTTGGCAGTCCAATATACAGGCCGGTAAAAATCGTAGGCGCGCGGGTTTATGGGGTTTTGGCGGGAATTTTGGATTTCTCTAATAAGTTTCGCGGCAAAATCTTCGTGATTTCCGCCGAGCACGAGCCATCCTTCGGCGGCTTCGCGTTCTTTGATATATTGAAGACATTCCACAGGGCGCGGTCCGCGGTTTACGATATCACCCGCCACAATGATTTTATCGGGCTGCCATTTTTCAATATCTTCAACCACGGCTTGCAGTGCTATCAGGTTGGCATGAATGTCGGCAATTACAGCGATTTTCACAATTTTTTCTCCAATATAAAAACACCCGCCATAAATCCGAGCGGGTATTTAGTATAGGTTGCGGCCTATTTCATGTCAAATTCGATATGGGCATCACAAAAAAAGTCGCCAAACTTGTGCTACAAAAAACGTTAGGGCAAAACCCATGACAACCGGTAACAATGCAGAGATCGTCGTCCATCGCAAGCTTCCTGTTTCTTTGTAAATTGTGTAAATTGTTGTGCTGCACGGGTTATGTACCAAACTGAACAGCATCAGGTTGACCGCGGTCAGAAGTGTCCAGCCGCCGGCTTGCAACAGCGTCGCGGTATCTCCGAGCGATTGCGTTTCGAACAGCACGCCGCGCCCTGCCCCGCCCGTTCCAAGTACCAGCGTGGTGAGCATCAGAATGGTTGGGATGACAATTTCGTTGGCCGGAATTGCGACGATGTATGCCAGTAAAACTATCCCATTGAGGCCAATCAACAGCCCAAAGGGGTTCATCCACCCGATGAGATACTCGGCGATGGAAATATGATTGATGGTGATGTTGCTGATGAGCCAAATAACTGCGCCCGCCGGTGCTGCGAAAACGACTGCCCGCCACAACACAATCAGCGTTCGGTCAATCACCGAGGTATAAATTGTTTGCCACACTCGCGGCGGGCGATAGGGCGGCAATTCCAAACTGAAGGTGGAAACTTCTCCTTTGAGGATAGTGCGCGATAACCCCCATGAAACGGCGAAGCTGAAAAACACACCCAACACGGCCACACCAACCACAGCCAGCGCAGAAATTAACCCTGCCCATTGTGCCGATACAAGCCCGCCGATGAAAATTGTCGCAACAAGAATTTGTGTCGGCCAGCGTCCATTACACAATGAAAAGTTGTTGGTTATAATTGCTATCAACCGTTCCCGCGGTGAATCGATGATGCGGGTGGCAACCACCCCCGCCGCGTTGCAGCCAAATCCCATCGACATACTGAGCGCCTGTTTTCCGTGTGCTCCCACTTTTTTGAAAACATTATCCAAATTGAATGCTACCCGCGGCAAATAGCCAAAATCTTCGAGCAGCGTGAACAGTGGGAAGAATATCGCCATTGGGGGCAACATGACACTGACGACCCACGCGGTCGATAAATAAACCCCGTCAATCAACAACCCGCTGAGCCACCACGGCAGGTTGATGTCGGCTGCCAACGTTTTTAGCAACGGATGCCCGTTATCCAACAACAACCACGCCAAAAATTGCGATGGATAATTTGCGCCGGAAATGGTCAGCCAAAAAACCACCATCAGCAACCCGAGCATTAACGGAAAACCCCACAAACGGCTGGTAACAAGCCGGTCAATCGTGCGGTCAAGGTCGAACCGGGGCGGTTTTTCAGGATACGATACGGCTCTATCGGCAATTTTGGCAGCATCCGTGTAAATGGCTTCCATCAGATGGTCATGAAAGTCCGCGCCAATTTCCCAACGCAGCCGTTCGGCTGTCGATAAAATTGTATCAATCTGTGCAGAAGTTGGCTGTGCAGTCATACCACAACCTCCGGTGACAGTTCAATCGTGTTGGTCTGTTCGGTTGAACCGTAGCTCAAATCGCCGAGTTCACCGCGTTTCACGGCTTCGATGATGCGCTGGTCACCGTCAAGTAGCCGCAAAGCCACCCAACGAGCATTGGGCAAACCGGGAAATGCCTTTTCGATTTCTGTTGCCAATTCTGCCACCGCGCGTTTCAATGCCGGTGGTTCGCTTTGAATGCGGTGCGGTTTGCCAACCACTTTCCCCGAAGCGACTTCGTGAATGGCTTGCAGCAGTTCGGGAATTCCGTCGCCGGAACGCGCCGCCGTCGGCACCACCGGCACACCCAAATCGCGCGCCAGCCGCCGCTCATCCACAGTTAGGTTGTGCCGCCGTGCCTCGTCCATCAGGTTTAGTGCTACCACCACCCGATTGGTAATTTCCAGCACCTGCAAAACTAAATTAAGATTTCGTTCCAGCCGAGTTGCATCGGTTACAATTACCGTCACGTCGGGCTGTCCAAATAGAATAAAATCGCGGGCAACCTCTTCATCTAAACTGGTAGAAAGTAGCGAATACGTGCCGGGCAAATCGACAATTTTATAACGATTGCCGCCATATTCGAATCCCCCTTCTGCCCGGGTGACCGTTTTTCCGGGCCAGTTGCCCGTATGTTGGTGCAATCCGGTGATTGCGTTAAAAATGGTGCTTTTTCCGGTGTTGGGGTTACCGGCTAACGCCACCACATAATCCCAATCATCCATGTTGATACCCAATTTCTTTAAATTGCCAATATTGTGCGATGGGCACGTTTCGCACGGGGTGGCGGATTTTTTTCCGGTGTTTCGATTGCTCATGCTGTTACCTCCGGCATGGTTGATTTTTGTTGATGATGATTCGGCTGTAAATTGCGGCTAACGTTTATCAGCGCGGCTTGCTCTTGGCGCAACGCGATGAGCGCCCCTCGGATGAGGTAGGCGGTCGGGTCGCCGCTGGGGCTGACCATTTCAGCCCGAATGATGGTTCCGGGTACGATGCCCAAATCCATCATGCGCCGTCGCTCTGCGCCTTTACATGCCGGCGAAATGCTGACAACCCGCCCCTGCTCACCGGGCTTCAATTCCGAAAGCGGTACGGTCGGCTCCGGGACAGCAATTTCATCCGGACGCGCAGGCACAACCGATACATTTGCCGCTTGTACAGAATTTAGCCGCACTCTGCCGGATGGAAGTTCCACTTCTATCCCATCCATTGAACTTACCACAATTTGAAGAATTGTGCCCAAATGAAGGCCTTTTTCTCCCAATTGATGATAAATTGCTTCGGGTTCATCTTCCAAATGTACAATTTTTGCCATTTTCCCCACCGGAAATACCGGTAAAGGGATATGTTTTGCGGGGGGAAGTTTTCCCTCTGCCGTGGGGATTGGGTCTCCGTGCGGGTCAAAGCGAGGATTCCCCAAACTATCCGCCAACGCATCGGTTTCAGCCTGCGACAGCTGATGTTCCAGTTTATCAGATTGAGTGTGCCATTCACTTTCGGGGTAACCGGTTTTGTCTGCCAAATATCGCTCCCACAGACGATGCGCACGAATGACTTGCAGGGCATAATTTCGTCCGGTCGGCGTGAGCCGCCAGTGATTGTCGGTGTTGGTAATCAGTTGGTGTTGCTGCATTTCGGTTAATATGTTGGTTGCTTCTGCTACCGAAGTACCGAGTATCCCGGCCACACTTTCCGGCAGCGGCGTTCCGTTCTTTGATTCAAGATGGTAAAAGTGCTTCAGCGTATCTTCAATTGAAATGCGGTTGGTTAATTCTCGTTTCGACTGCAAGTGCAGAACTATCATCCGCCGCAGCCACAAACCGACCAAGGTTAAACTTACGCCTCCCAAAAATATGATTAAATACGAAAGTGTTTGATTTCCCATTTTTTCTCGCAATGTTGTTTAAGAATCGTCAAATTTAGTCTCGCCTAAATTGTACCCTCAAAATAGTGTGTGTCAAATCGCCAAATTGTTTTTTGGCAACAAAAAAGGGGATGAGCGATGCTCATCCCCTTGCAAATGGCAGGTGTGTCAGTGAACCGTGCGCACCACCGCAACAACTTTACCCTGCACCTGAACCACGTTTGGGTCAACGTAAATCGGTTTCATGGTGGAATTTTCCGGCTGCAAGCGGATGCGAGAACCTTCGTTGTAAAAGCGTTTCAAGGTTGTTTCGTCACGGTCGGTAAGCCATACCGCAACCATTTCGCCATTGTGTGCTTCTACGGCGGGTTTCAAAATAACGGTATCGCCATCGTTTATCAGGGCATCAATCATCTAAGTTCCTTTTACTTTCAGGGCAAAGACATTTTCGTCGTGAATCAAATCGCGCGGCACTTCGATAACATCTTCAGCGGTGTATGCCCCTTCCGGCACATCAATGGGCTGCCCGGCGGCGATATGCCCCAATAGCGGGACGGTAATGGTTCGCAGTGGAAGCTTCTGCTGGGAGGAATTTTCGACCAAGCGGATGCCCCGCGAAACAGTTTTGTCGCGAACGATGTATCCTTCTCGCTGAAGAACGTTCAAATTATAGTTAACCACAGATGTTGATGAGATGCCGGCATATTCACCAATTTCGCGAATGGTCGGCGGGTAGCCGGATCGTTCAACGTACATCCGGATACACTCTAATATTTTCTCTTGACGCACAGATAAACTCATAGCAACTCCTTTTCGTTGTTTACAGCCTGCCGACACCAATACATGACTAGCACATATATTCTACCACGAACAGTCGTTCTATGTCAAATTTCAATTTTCAATTTAAACCAAAAACGGGCGGGAAGTCATTCCCACCCGTTTATTATTGAGGTTTACAACTATCCAAACAGGCTTTTGGTCACCATATCGACGACGGGAGCGGGTATCAAGCCGATGAGCACGACGGCAATCCCTGCTACCGCCAAGGCAATTTGGGTTGCCGGTTGAACCGAACTTTCCGGCGCACCATCTTCTGCCGGTTTCATATACATTTGCACCACCACCCCCAAATAGTAGAAGGCGGCAATACCGCTATTGATGACTGCCACCACTGCCAACCATGTCAAATCGGCATTGACGGCGGCGCGGAACAGATAGAATTTTCCCCAAAAACCGGCGAGTGGCGGGAACCCTGTCAAAGAGAAAAGGAAAACCGCCATCACCGCAGCAAGCCACGGGTTGCGGGTTGCCAGCCCGGCGTATTCTGCCAATTTGGTACCGACGGCGTTCTTTTGTTCCAGCACGCCGACCACTGCAAACGCACCGATGTTCATAAAGGCATAGACCAGCAGGTAAAATAGCACCGAACTGACCCCTTCTGTCGTTCCGGCTGCCACCCCGACCAGCAGATAACCGGCGTGAGCGATGCTGGAGTATGCCAGCATTCGTTTTACGTCTTTTTGCGCCAGTGCCGCCACATTACCGAGTGTCATCGTTAACACGGCCAATATGGCGATAATCAATTGCCAGTCGGCTGTTGAGGCGGGGAACGACACCATCAGCAGGCGCATCAAGGTGGCAAAACCGGCGGCTTTTGCGCCAACCGACATAAAGGTTGTCACGGCAGTGGGCGCCCCATGATACACGTCGGGGGTCCACCACTGAAAAGGCACGGCAGCCACTTTAAAGGCAAACCCAACCAGCATCAACCCCAAACCGAGCATCGCCATGGGTGCAACGGTTCCAGCCGATAGCACCCCGGCAATTTCGTTAAAATTGGTACTGCCGGTGGCGCCATAGGTTAGAGCCATACCATACAGCAAAAATGACGAAGCGAATGCGCCCATCAAAAAATATTTGATACCTGCCTCGCCGGATGGCCGCGAGTGGCGGTTCAGTGCAGACATAATGTAAAGAGCGATGGACATTGTTTCCAGCCCGATGAATACCACCATCAGGTCGGTTGCCATTGGCATAGCCATCATACCGCTGGTGGCAAAGAGCAAAAGCGCATAATATTCGCCTTTTTGCAAGCCAACGCGCCCCAAATATCCCATTGCCACTAAAATAGACAGTGCCGCCGTGCTCATAAAAATCAGGTTGTAAAAATTGGCGTATCCATCGGAAATTGCCACATTTTGAAATGTGGGGTCGAATCCGGCAATACCTTGCTGCATACTGCTTACCACGGCAGCCAATATTACGCCAATGAGACTTAACCAACCCAGCGATTTTTTGTCGGCGACAAACAAATCGAGTATCACCACCAGCAATCCGGTGCCGATGACAATGAATAGCGGTAATAGTGCGGCAAAATTCAACAGAGGAATTTCAATTGCAGTCATAGTTCTGTACCATCAATGATTTTTCGGGTGAAACTACTGATTGACCACTAGCGCAGTTTGCGGCGCAGTGGCATTCACCAATGCTTCGGCATCGGGGTTAACTTTGTCAAACACCAAATTCGGGAACACGCCCAGCACAAAGAAGAAAACAGTTAATACCAGTGCGGCAACAACTTCCCGGGTATTCATATCGGTGAGATTTTCATTCGCCGGGTTGAACGGACCAAACATCACGCGGCGAACAGCGGTGAGCAGATACCATGCCGCCAACACAATACCAAAGGTTGCAAACGCAGCAAACAACCGGTTATGCATAAATGTACCCAACAAAATGGTAAATTCGCCAACGAAACCATTCAGTCCCGGCAACCCCACGCTGGAAAAAACCGCAATCAGGAAGAATGAACCGAAAACGGGTACTTTGGCGAAAATACCGCCGTAATCTTTCATCAACCGTGTATGACGGCGTTCATACAACACCCCGATGAGCATAAAGAGCGCGCCGGTGCTCAACCCGTGGTTGACCATTTGTAGTACCGCGCCGCTGGTTCCCTGGAACCCGCCGCTGAAAATTCCCAGCATAATGAAACCCATATGTGCCACCGAAGAATACGCCACCAAACTTTTCACATCTTCCTGCACCAACGCCACCAGTGCGGCATATAAAATACCGATAATCGCCAGCACAGAAAGAAGCGGCGCCCAATAAGCCATCCCGGCGGGGAAAAGCGGGTTGGCAAACCGCAAATAGCCATACGTGCCCATTTTCAGCAAAACGCCTGCCAACAAAACCGACCCGGCAGTGGGTGCTTGCACGTGTGCCGCCGGTAACCACGTGTGCAGCGGGAACAGCGGTACTTTAATGGCAAAAGCTAGCGCAAATGCAAAGAAGAGCCAAATTTGTGTACCTGCCGGTAACGTCGCCGAATTGAGTAATGTCGGTAAGTCGCTGGTTCCGGCGTGCAGATAAACCACAATGGTGGCAATCAGCATCAGCGTGGAGCCGACAAAGGTGTAGAGGACAAATTTTACCGAAGCATACACCCGCCGGTCGCCGCCCCAAATGCTGATGAGCAACGCCATCGGGATCAGACTGGCTTCCCAAAAGGCGTAAAACAGGAACAAATCGAGCGAGACAAACACGCCAATCATCGCCGTTTCCATCAGCAGCATCATTACCATGTACGCCTTTACCTGTTTGGCAATTGCCGTCCACGAGCTGAGCACGGCGATGGTAGAAAGCAGCACGGTCAACAAAACGATGAACAGGCTGATGCCGTCAATACCGACGTGATAATTGATGCCTAGGCCCGGTATCCACGGGACATTTTCTTCAAATTGGAAGCCTGCACCGGGCACGAATGAGAAATAAAGCGGCAGAGACATCACCAACACTATCAGGGTGGTAATCAGTGTGGTGGTTTTGATTGCCTTTTCATTCGTGCTGGGAATGAACATCAGCACCAGTGCCCCCAACAGCGGCACAACCAGCATTGCAGAAATTAACGGAAACCCAAGTTGATTCATAATGGTTACAACCTTATCAATTGCAGTTTTTTAAATGCTTGCACATTCACAAATTACCGCAAGAAGAAATACGCGCCGATAACAATTGCGCCCACAAATATCGAAACGACATAATTCCGCACATATCCGGTTTGCCAGCGAGCCGCAATTTGCCCCAGCCAGCCAACCGTTTTGGCAGAACCATCTACCAACACCGCGTCAATCACTCCCATATCAACGACTTTCGCAAAGAATTTACCCAAACCCCGCGCCGGATTGACGAATAATGCATCGTAAATTTCATCCACATAATATTTGTGAACCAGCAAATTATACGCCCATCCCGCCGACTGCGCCGTGCGCTCGGCAATTTGCGGGCTGCGCAAATACACCCACATTGCCGCGGCGATACCCAAAATGACCAACGTGCTGGACAGCGTCATCAACCCAACTTCAGTACCCAGCGTCAAATGAGCGGCTTCGGCAGGAACCAGCCGGTGCATCGTTTCAAAAACCGGTTCCAACCAGCCTTCCAGCCAGTTGGGCAAGCCAAATGCGGCGGGCAGCCCCATCAACCCGCCCAGCACCGACAGTATCGCCAAAATGACAAGCGGGGTGGTCATCACCGGTGTTTCGTGATGCAGATGTTTCGCCACGTCTGCATCTTTCGGTTCACCGTGGAAGGTCATAAAAATGGCGCGGAAAGTGTAAAATGCAGTCAGCAATGCAGTAAACACACCGATGGCATACAGCCAGATATTCGCTTCGAACGTTTTTGCCAGAATTTCATCTTTGGAGAAAAAACCTGCCGTCAGCGGAAAACCGGCCAGCGCCAATCCACCGATGACAAATGTCCAATAGGTAATGGGCAGTTTGTTTTTCAACCCGCCGAGCCGTCGCATATCAATCACATCGTTGGCAGCGTGCATCACCGACCCGGCTGCCATAAAGAGCAGTGCTTTGAAAAATGCATGGGTTGCCAGGTGGAAAATCCCACTGGCATACGCGCCCACCCCGACAGCCATAACCATATAGCCCAATTGCGAAATGGTGGAATACGCCAACACCCGCTTCAGGTCGAATTGCACCAGTGCGATGGTTGCCGCATACAGAGCCGTCACCCCGCCGATGACAGCCACGACCATCGAAGTTTGCGGCGCGAGCGCATACAACACATTACTGCGCGCTACCATGTACACCCCGGCGGTAACCATCGTTGCCGCATGGATGAGCGCCGAAACCGGCGTGGGGCCTTCCATCGCATCGGGCAGCCAGACATATAATGGCAATTGAGCACTTTTACCAATTGCACCGATGAACAATAGTGCTGTGATGGCGGTAATCACGCCCGTAGAAACCGTACCGGCGGCTTCGAACACCCCGCTGTATTGCAACGTGCCAAAGGTTGTCCAAATGAGAAACACGCCCAGCGCAAAACCGAAATCGCCCACACGGTTGACGATGAACGCCTTTTTGCCTGCATCCGCCGCCGAGTCTTTGAAAAACCAAAAACCGATGAGCAGATAACTGCACGCGCCCACCAATTCCCAACCGACATACAGCCCAAGATAGTTGTCGGACAGCACCAAGATGAGCATGCTGGCGATGAACAAATTCAAGTATGTGAAAAACCGCGATACACCTTCGTCACCATGCATATACCCGATGGCATAAATGTGGATGAGCAAGCCCACACCGGTAACCACCAGTGTCATAATCATCGACAACGGGTCAACCAGCAAGCTGAAATGCACATCAAAATCACCGATGGTTATCCAGCGCCACAGGTCAACCGTTTGCTGATGTTCGGGCAGGTTGGGTACCTGCAAAAAAGCCAGCAAACCGATGATGAATGACAACGCCACCATACTCACAGCCAACCAACCGTTGGTTTTTTCGCCGAGTTTTTTGCCGAAAACTCCGTTGATGAAAACCCCAATCAGGGGGAACGCAATTGCCAGCCAGATTAGATTGGTCATAATTGCTCCAATTAGCCTTTTAGCGAATCAAAATCGTCAATATTCACCGATTGGGTTTGGCGATAGAGTTCCACCAAAATCGCCAGCCCCACCGCCGCTTCAACCGCGGCGACGGTCATAATCATAAACACAAAAACTTGTCCGGTCATCGAACCCAACTCGTGCGAAAACGCGACAAAAGTCAGGTTGACCGCATTCATCATCAACTCCACACACATTAAAATGACCAGTGTGTTTCGCCGCAGCATTACGCCGCCGGCACCGATAGAGAACAAAATTGCCGCTAACAATAAATACCATGCCGTTGGAATCATTTTACTTGCCTCTTTCTCGATGTTGCACGAATCGCCAGCCGCCCAGCATTACCACCCCAACGATACCCACCAGCAACAGGATGGAAGCCAGTTCAAACGGCAGCAGGTATTGGGTAAAGAGCGACTGCCCCACCAACTCGGCGCTGCCCTGTTGGGCAATCAGTTCATCGGTCACTGTGCCGGCAACCGGTTGGGTGCTATACAGCCAATCGTACACCGCTGTGCCGCTGATGGTCAGAAAAATCAGCGCCAGCAGCACCATCACCCCGTTTCGCACCGTGAGCCATTGCGGGATTTTTTCGCCAAGTTCTGCCCCCAGCAGCATCACCACAAACAGGATGAGAACCACAATTGCCCCGGCATACACCAAAACCTGCGCCACTGCGATAAATTGCGCGTTGAGCAGCACATACAACGCGGCAATCATCGACATTGTCAGCAGCAGAAATAGCGCACTGTGCACGGCATTTTTGTTGAACACCATTGCCAGTGCCCCAATCACTGCCAATCCACCAAAAATAAAGAATAGAATTGCTTCCATGGGTCAGTACCAACTGTTCGTTTTGTTTTTTGCGTTCATTTGTGGGAATTGCGAAGACCGCATTACCTCCCTATTTGGTCACACGCCACGATTCTTGTGGCACAAATACTTCATCATCCCGAATTTGGATATATTTCGGTTCGTGCGGTTCCAATAAACGGTCTTGGGTATAAATGGCATCCCAGCGGTCATATTCTGCCAGTGCGAAATCGTGTTCCAGCACAATTGCACCCGTAGGACATGCTTCTGCACAATAGCCGCAGAAGATACAGCGCAACATATTGATTTCATATACTTCCGCGTACCGCTCGCCGGGCGACCGTCGGTTTTCTTCCGTATTTTCTGCGGCTTCAACCCGAATACACTGGGTTGGACACGCTGCCGCGCACAACGAGCAACCGATACATTTTTCCAGCCCGTTATCGTGACGTTTTAAAACGTGCCGTCCTCTAAAACGAGGGTATACCAGCACCGGTTCATCGGGAAACTGATTGGTCACCGGTTTTTTGAACAGATATTTCAGCGTGACGCCCATCGCCCGCAGAATTTGATAACTACCACCAAAAATTTTGTTAATCATATTTTTGCACCATCCAAACCGGTCTGTCGCTTATAGCGCTATTATAATTGCCGTAATGACAAGGTTCAATAACGCCAACGGCATTAAAAACTTCCAGCAGAAGCGCATCAACTGGTCATATCGCACGCGGGGAACACTGGCGCGCACCCAAATCACCGTAAAAATCATTACGGCGGTTTTCACAAAGAAGTAAAGTAATCCCAAAAAGGGGATGCTTTCAGCACCGGGGCCACTCCATCCGCCGAGGAAGAGAATGGCAGTCAGGGCGCTGAAAGTAATGACGTGGATATATTCGCCCATTGCAAACGAGGCAAAACGAATGCCGCCGTATTCGGTCATAAAACCGGAGACCAATTCGTTTTCGGTTTCCGGCAAGTCAAACGGCGACCGGTTCGATTCTGCCAGCCCGGCGATGAAAAAGATGATGAATGCGATGGGTTGCAACACAATCAACCACATATGGTCAATCTGAAATTGGATGATTTTGGTCATGCTCATCGTGCCGGTAACTAAAATGACGGCAACCAATGTCAAGCCCATCGGCAATTCATAACTGACCAACTGTGCACTGGCGCGTAATGCCCCCAACAGCGAGTATTTGTTGTCTGACGACCACCCGGCCAAAACCACCGCATACGAACCGATGCTGGTGACTGCCGCCACATACAATAACCCAACATTTACATCGGCTAAAACGGGGGGGATGGTATAACCCAATAGCGATAATCCTTGGCTGGCTAATGGGAAAACCGCCCAACCGATGATTGCCGTGGAGATTGCCAATATCGGCGCCAGCAGATAAACCCATTTATCGGCATGGGTTGGCAGCAATTCTTCTTTGAACATCATTTTCAGCGCATCTGCTACCGGTTGCAACAGCCCAAAAGGACCGGCACGGTTGGGACCAAACCGCATGGTGAAGCGCGCCACCAGCTTTCGTTCTACAAGGCTTAAATAGGCAAACCCGGTGAGCAGGATCACAACCAAAAGTATGCTATATACCACCGGAATTAACAGAGATTGAATCCAGTCCATCAGGCAAGCTCCGAAACGGGTACTTTGGCAATTTCAACCGACACAAGCCGCTTGCTGCCAAGTAATTTTTCTGCAGGATAGCCATTTAAATTGCGGGGAACCAGCACCACACCTTCGGGAACCAGTCCGTTCAATTGCACCGGCAGGTTTACCGAGACTCCCGGCACCCCCAGCGATACCACTTCGCCATTTGAAATTTCAAGGCGTTTTGCGTCTTTTCTGGACATTACCACGTGCGGTTGCTGTATGTGCGACGAAACCACTTCGGCCTGAGCGATGAGTGTGCCGCCATCGTACAGCACGCGCGGGGCAACCAGCACCATGCCGTCCGGCACATCCACAGCCGGTTCCACAAATTCAACCGACAATTTCGCATCTTCGGCTTCTGCCTGCGAATGCCACTGCAACCCTTCGCGCACGTCGGCGGTAAAACTGGTGCCGCTGTAAATGTAATGCGACATTTTGCGTTCTAACGAGATGGGTTTGGTCAGGTTTTCGAAATTCATAGCGGCATATAGTGGCACTGTTTGCGTAATTTCTGCCATAACGCCATCTGCCGAAGCGTAATCCCATTCTGCGCCGAGTTTTCCGGCAACGGCGGTGAAGATGAGCCAGTCTGCCCAAGCCAACGGCGGAGCAGAAATGGCGTTATCAAAGGCTTGCACCCAGCGTTCAACGCTGGTAAAGGTTCCGTCGCGCTCTGCGGTGCCGCGGGCGGGCAAAACCACATCCGCCAGTTTTGCAGTTTCGGTCAAGAACAAGTCTTGCACCACCACAAATTCGGCGGCTTCGATGGCCGCGCGATAGCGGTCCGATTCGGCGGCGGGGTCTGCGCCGGCGATGTACAGCGTAGACGGGGGTGCATCCGGCGAAAGCATTTCCCGCGCAGAAAGTCCCGGTTCACCATCCACCGGTTGATACCCCGGCAATCTGTGCGGCACAACACCCAAATCTGCCGCGCCGCGGCTGTTGACATGCGGCAAAACTGCAATGACGCCGTTGTTGGCGGTGCCGGCGTGTCCGGTCAGCAGCACCAAAGTACGGATGGCTGCCTGCAGGCTTACATCGCCGCCCGATTCCAGTCCGTACAGCACCAAGCCGTTTTTGGCTTTGGCGAAGGTGCGTGCGGCTTGCCGCAGGTGGTCTTCTGATACGCCACACAATTCGGCGGCGCGGGCGGGGGTAAATGTTTTCATCCCTTCGATGAGCGATTCGAACCCGTCTACATGCGCCGAAAGATAGTCTTTGTTTTCCAGCCCTTCATCAATCACGGCGGCGACCACGCCCCACGCGAAGGCAGCTTCTGTGCCGTAGCGATAGCGCAGGGTACTTTCGGCAACGTTGTCGAGTTTTGTCCAGCGCCCACCGGCATTGATGAGGTGTGCGCCGTGTCTCGCTGAACCGCGTACCCGCAGGTATAATATCGGCGATTCTTCATCCAAATCGGCGCCAATCACCAAAATTGCCGATTCGTCTTTTAACCGCCCGATGTCGGTTCCGACCCCCGCGCCGACTTCGTGCGCCAGGGTGTCATCAAACTCGGTGTTCAGCCCGATGCGGTGGTCAATGTTGTGGCTGCCAAGTACTTGCCGGAAGAGTTTCTGGAAAAGGTACAAATCTTCGTTGGAAAGATGTGCCCCGGCAATGCCGCCCGTTTTTTCTTTTGAAAGCTGAAGTTTGCGTGCCACCAACGACAAGGCTTCATCCCAGCTCGCTTCTACAAATTCGCCGTTCTTTTTGATGAGCGGTGTCGCGAGCCGATTGTAACTGCTGTTAAAGTGATGCCCGAACCGCCCTTTGTCGCACAGCCAAATTTCGTTGACGGCTTCGTTTTGGCGGGGCATGACCCGTTTGATGGTATCGAATCGGGTGTTGAGCACGGTGTTACAGCCTGCGCCGCACAAGTTACAGATGCTGGGCACGCTTTCCAATTCCCACGAGCGTGCGCCAAAGCGGAAATCTTTGGTGGTCAACGCACCGACGGGGCAGATGTCGGTGGTATTACCGGAGTATTTACTATCGAATTGTGGTTTAGAGTAACTGACAATCCGCGAATCGCGCGCGCGGTTGTCGATGGCCAACACATGGTCACCGGCAATTTCATCTTCAAACCGCACGCAGCGGGCGCACAGAATGCAGCGCTCGGTATCGAGGAAAATCAAATCACCCAACGGTTCTTTTTTGGGGCCGTGATGTTTATCTTCCAGCTGGAAATGCGATACGCCGGGACCGTAGGCATAGGTTAAATCCTGCAACGAACATTCGCCGCCTTTGTCACACACGGGACAATCGAGGGGGTGGCTAGTGAGCAGGAATTCCAAAATACCGCGTCGGTCGGCGATAGATTCTTCGCTTTGGGTGATTACCACCATCCCCGGTGAAACAGGGGTGGTGCAGGCGGTCATCGGTTTTGGGAAAAAGCGAATGACCGGTTTGCCGCTGTCATCCACCTCAAATTCGCCGGTTTGACGGTTGCGCACAGGGGTACCGACGGTGACCAAACACATACGGCACATACCGACCGGTTCCAATTTTGAGTGGTAACAAAAAACCGGAATTTCATTCCCCGCCTGTTTTGCGGCTTCTACAATAAGCGTTCCTTGGGGAACACTGACTTCTACACCGTCTATTGTGAGGGTTACCAAATCAGACATAATCTATTCCTAAAACGCATGACTCACGCCATGCCGTGTAGTGGAATTCTTGGCGGCAGGCAACACACTGCCCGCCGCCGCTGTTATTTTTATGCAATGGTGACGCTATCGTCTAAATAAACATCTTGGATGGCGTTCAAGATTTTTACGCCTTCTGCCATCGGTTTTTGGAAAGCTTTGCGCCCGGAGATCATACCCATGCCACCGGCGCGTTTGTTGATGACCGCCGTGCGCACGGCTTGCGCCAAATCGTTCGCGCCGCCGGCTGCGCCGCCGGAGTTGATGAGTCCGGCACGTCCCATGTAGCAGTTTGCCACTTGGTAGCGGGTCAGGTCGATGGGGTGGTCGGTTGCCAAATTGGTGTACATTTTATCGCTGTATTTCGCGAATCCGATAGCCGGGAAACCACCGTTGTTTTGCGCTTGTTTCTGTTTGATGATGTCGGCTTCGATGGTGACGCCGAGATGGTTCGCCTGGCCGGTCAGGTCTGCTGCAACGTGATAATCTTTGCCGTCTTTTTTGAAAGCATTGTTCCGCAGATACGCCCACAAAATTGTCACCAAACCGAGTTCGTGCGCGTAGGCGAAGGCCTCTGAAATCTCAATAATCTGCCGGTTCGATTCGGGTGAACCGAAATAGATGGTCGCCCCCACGCCAATAGCGCCCATTTCAAAGGCTTGGTCAATGGACGCAAACATAATCTGGTCGAATTTGTTGGGGTAGGTCAGCAATTCGTTATGGTTAAATTTTAGAATGAAGGGAATTTTGTGCGCATACTTTCTCGACACGCTACCCAACACACCCAACGTAGATGCTACCGCGTTGCAGCCGCCCTCAATTGCCAATTGCACAATATTTTCGGGGTCGAAATAAATGGGGTTGGGCGCAAAAGATGCGCCGCCGGTATGTTCCACGCCTTGGTCAACCGGCAAAATAGAAAGATACCCCGTCCCGGCAAGCCGCCCATGGTTAAAGAGGGTTTGCATATTGCGCAACACCGGCGGCCGACGGTCGGACGCAGCCATCACCCGGTCAACAAAATCGGGGCCCGGCAAGTGCAAAGATTCTTTGGGAATCGCCTTTGATTCATACGCTAATAGATATTCGGCCTCATCGCCTAACAGTTCCGGAATATTTACAGACATCACACGACTCCTTTTCTTACTATACCACTTTATTTTTTAACATATTGCTCATATTCGTGACGGAAATGAAGCAAACTTGCCTTAACCGGGCTGGTTGCAAATTCACCCAGCGGGCAGAAGGTATTGCCCGACATTTGTTCAACAATTTTTGGCAAGAGGTCAATGTCTTCCATTGTTCCTTCGCCGGAGCGGATGCGGTGATAGACATTTGACAACCAATATGTTCCCTCGCGACACGGGCTGCATTTGCCGCAGCTTTCGTGTTTAAAGAAGTGGATCATTTTCTCTGCCGCCCAAACGATGTCCACTGTTTCATCCATCACAATGAACGAGGCGGAGCCAAGCATCGAGCCGATAGCAGCCATCGATTCGTAATCCATCGGCGTGTCGAGTTTGTCTTCGGGAACCATCAGCGACGATTCACCGGCAGGCAACACCGCTTTTACCCGTTTGCCGTTCGGCACACCGCCCCCCAATTCTTCAATCAAATAGCGAATGGGAACGCCTAACGGCAACTCATAATTTCCGGGGCGATTGACATGCCCGCTCAGCGAAAAAACTTTCGTCCCCGCGCTTTTTTCTGTGCCGAATTGACGATACCATTCCACGCCATGCACAATAATGCCCGGCACGTTTGCCATTGTTTCCACATTGTTGATGACGGTCGGCTTGGCGTATAATCCCTCCACCGCGGGGAATGGCGGACGAGAGCGCGGATACCCCCGGTAACCCTCCAAACTGTTCAACAGTGCCGTTTCTTCTCCGCAAATATACGCACCCGCGCCCAAATGCAGGTGCAAATCGAGGGCGTAATCGGTACCCATGGCATTTTTGCCGAGAATTCCTTTTTCGTAGGCTTGATCCACCGCTTTTTGCAGGGTAACAAACGGCCCTTTAAATTCGCCGCGCCCATAAATGTAAACGGTATGCGCCCCGACGGCATAGGCGGCAATCGCTGCGCCTTCAATCACCTGATGGGGGTTGTACTCCATCAATTCGCGGTCTTTAAATGTACCCGGCTCGCTTTCGTCGGCATTGACCACGATGTACACATCCTTCGCCCCCTTGGGGATGAACGACCATTTTACGCCGGTGGGAAAGCCTGCGCCGCCACGCCCGCGCAAACCCGATGCTTTCACCGCTTCGATGACTTCTGCGGGCTGCATGGTTTCCAGCGCTTTTTTCAGTCCTTCATATCCCCCATCAGACAAATACACGTCAATATCGCCAATATCGGGAATATCTTTATGGCGGAGCAGAATGTGTTCTTTCAAATAATCATTCGCCATTTGCCGCACCTTTATGCTTCGGTTTTTTGCCGGGCCTCGGCGCGCAATTGCGCCAGCACGGTATCAATCATTTCGTCTGTCAAATTTTCGTAATACTGCAAATCAATTTGGCACATCGGCGCTTTGTCGCACGCCGCCAAACAAGGCACAGCCTCCAGCGTGAACATGCCGTCTTCGGTAGTGCCGCCCTCCGGAGGCAACCCCAACCGCTCAGTCAGCCGCAGGTAAAAATCCTCTGCGCCGCGCAGGGCACAAGGCAGGTCGGTACAGACATGAATCATATGCTTACCGGTCGGTTCACGGCGAAACAGGGTATAAAACCCAACCACGGCGTGAACATCGGTTACGGGCACATCAAGCGCCTCTGCCACTGCTTCGATATCGTCATCATCCAGCCAATTTTTCTCACGCTGTGCCAAATACAGCGCAGGCAACAACGCCGACCGTTTGGTTGGATATTTCTTCAAAATTTCTTCTAATTCTCGTTGTTCTGCTTCAGACCACATGGCGACTCCAAGGTCAGAAATATTTTTCACCCGCCGATACACTAGCGGTCAACTTCACCCAAAACAATATCAATCGAACCGACGACGGTAACGATATCCGACAACAAACCCTGTCGCGACATCAAGTCGGTTGCCTGCAAGTTTACAAACGATGGCCCGCGCACCCGCAACCGATGCGGCACTGCCGAGCCGTCGCTGATAAGCCCGAAGGCCAAAATCCCTTTGGGATTTTCTATCATGCCATACACTTGACCAACCGGCGGCTTAAAGCCCTCTGTCACCAGTTTAAAGTGGTGGATGAGTGCCTCCATACTGGTTGAAATCTCATCACGCGGCGGAAGTGCAACCTTGCGGTCATCCGTTTTGTGCGGGCCTTTCCCCAATTTCCCCAGCGCTTGCTCAATGATGCGCAAACTTTGCCACAATTCCGCCATCCGCACTTTGTAACGGGCATAACTGTCGGCTTCGGTAGCCGTGGGAATATCAAACTCAAATTGGTCATAACTGGAATACGGTTTCACCTTCCGCAAGTCAAACGGCTCGCCGGCGGCGCGCAGCAGTGGGCCCGTCACACCCAAATCGAGTGCTTCTTCTTTGGTCAATACCCCCACCCCTTCCAGACGCGCACGCCAGACGGGGTTATCGGTCAGCATTGCCTCAAAATCCTTCATCACCTCCGGGAAGCCTTTCAAAAAGTGCTTGACAGCATCTTCGAACGCACCCGGCAACGGCCAGCGCAACCCACCGACATCAAAGTAGCTGGTCGTCATTCGCGCGCCGCAAACCATTTCAAAAATGTCCAAAATCTGCTCGCGCCAATAAAAAGCGTACATCAACAAAGCATGGATTGTGCCGCTCACGTCCATCGCATGCGTACCGAGCCACACCATATGGCTGGCAATACGCTGGAGTTCCGTCAAAATTACCCGGGCATATTGAGCATGCTGCGGCACTTCTACACCAATCAACTTCTCAACCGCCATAACATACCCCAGGTTATTGCTCATAGACGACACATAGTCGAGCCGGTCACAATAGGGGATAAATTTTTCATAACGAATGGACTCACCGGTTTTTTCAAAACCGGAGTGCAGATACCCCACCTCGGGCTTGCAGCTGATCACCCGCTCGCCATCGAGTTCTACCGCCAAACGGAGCACACCGTGCGTCGCAGGGTGTTGCGGCCCCATATTGATGACCAAATGCACGTCGGCATCCATATCTTCCAACTCACTGTGGAATGCCGGCGTATTCATAATTTGCTTGCCCAAGTGAGCAAATCGCGGGTTGTCGCGGTCGGCCGAGAAATAGACCGGCTCGCCGCCGATGGGGTAATCTTTGCGCAGGGGATGCCCCACCCAATTTTGCGGCAACAAAATTCGGTGCAACCACGGATGGCCCTTAAATTCGATACCCATCAGGTCATACGTTTCGCGCTCCAGCCAGTTGGCTGTAGACCAAACACCCGTCACCGAATCGACCTTGGGCAGCGCGTCTTTTCCGTTCTGCGGCACGTCATCCAAGGGCACATTCAGCCGCACATGACGGGCATGCGGCACAGAAAACAACTCGTACGTGCTGGCAAAACGCGGCGATTGCCCCAACTTCAACCGGTCAACGCCGTACACATCCAACAACAGATTGTACCGCAGTTCGGGGTCATCCCGGAGGAATTTCGCCACTTTTAACAACGAATCAGGGCTAACAGTGATGGTTGTTTCATCGCGAAAATCTTCTTTACCCAACACTGCATCAGGGAAATTTGTTTTTAGCTTATCATACGTGAGGTCAGTCATCAGTCCTCGGCATAAAACTGGTTTGTTAATTAGCCTTCTCGTTCACCAATGCCAAATTTTTGCACCTTTTGCTGCAAGCGCAAAATGGCATAAAATAACGCCTCCGGCCGCGGCGGGCATCCCGGCACATACACATCCACCGGAATGATTTTATCCACACCCTGCACGATGGCGTAATTATTAAATGGCCCACCACAAGAGGCGCAATCACCCATAGCGATGACCCATTTGGGCTCCAACATTTGGTCGTACAAGCGACGCACAACCGGCGCCATTTTGTTACTCACCCGCCCGGAAATGATAATCAAGTCAGACTGACGCGGACTAGCACGGAACACCTCCGCCCCAAAACGGGAAATATCGAAGCGAGACATCCCCGCCGAGATTTGCTCGATGGCACAACATGCCAGCCCAAACAGCAACGGGTGCAGCGAGTATTTTCGCCCCCACCCCACCAACTCGGACAGGTTTGCCATAACCAATCCCACCGCGCCATCTTTTTGATGCCCCCCCGCCGGTGTTACTGAAAAGTCTTGTAGCTCTACTAATCCCATTCGAGCGCTCCTTTTTTCCAGACATACACATACCCGATGAGCAAAATCAACACAAATACCCCCATCTCAATCAACCCAAACAGTTTTAACTGCCGGAAGACGACCGCCCACGGGTAGAAAAAAACAACTTCAATATCAAACATCATAAACAACATCGCCACCATATAATAGTGAACGGGAACCTTTCGCCGCGCCTCGCCATAAGGCAGCTTGCCAGATTCATATGTATCAGATTTTACAGCGTTTGGATGACGGGGCCCCAAATAATACGGGACAACCAGCGCAATCAGGGCAAACCCTGCGGCGACCACAATCATTATTAAGATAGGAAGATAATCAGCAGGCATCGCTCGTTACCATATCCTTTTTTTGAGGGTGTGACGCATCTTTGTCACTCGGTTGTTCATTCTATCACGAGACAATCACCGTGTCAAAATAATATCGCCATGAATTTTCCGGACAAGCGTGTTGTTTTGTTTTTGAATATTGGCGTTCTTTTTGGTACTTTCGGCCACTTTTCAGAGAAAAAAACAGCCGGAACCAATATTACACTGTGGCAATATTAGATTCCGGCCGGCAATACACCGCTTAAACGGCTAAACAACCAATGCGTTCATATCCTCGAACACAAAAGCATCGTCATCATCCGTTTGAACACGCCATAATTTTTCCGGATCGGTGATATGATCAACAAATAACACCCCATTTAAATGGTCGTTTTCATGTTGGAATACTCGCGCCAAAAACCCGGACACCTTCATTTTTATCGGTTTTCCGGTTACGGTGCGCGCTCTAATTTCGATGCTGCGGTGGCGATTAACTTCACCCAACCAACCGGGGATAGACAGGCAACCCTCCTGCCCTTCCTCCATTTCGTCGGAACGTTTCACTATTTCCGGGTTCACAATAACAAATGGTTTACCACTTAGCGGGTTGTCTTCTTCCTCGGGTATTTCTGCGACGAAAATTCGCTGCAAGACGCCAATTTGCGGCCCAGCCAACCCAACGCCATTTGCAACACGCATCGTCTCAAGCATGTCGTCCGCCAGTTGTTTCAGCTGGGGGCCAAATACTTTCACTTTTTTGGCTTTGGTTCTCAATTTCGGGTCGCTTGCATATAGAATTTTTCGCACTGCCATAATCTTCCACCTTTATAAAACTTCATATAACATGGTAGTCTTGCAACAACAGAGAGTCAAATTCGGCGGATAATATTTTTGTCTTAAATTCTAATATAATTCTATCGTTTCATTTATTTGTGTTTAATCAAAATGAAGTAAAAATAGGAGTAGCAACCGATAGCGATTTTTGAAGTTGCAATAAAATCAAAAATGAAGTAAAATTGCCGCCTTGAAAGATATTTTTGGTCACGAAAGGTACATTAGACAAGAAACGGGGAGTTTGTACTATGCCAACCTATCAATATGCTTGCGAAACTTGTGGACACCGATTTGATATTCGGCAGCGGTTTGATGAAGACCCGCTAACGATTTGCCCAAAATGCGGCGCACACATTCATCGCGTTATTAACCCGGTCGGCATTATATTTAAGGGTCCCGGTTTTTACGTAACCGATAACAAAAACGGCAGCACAAACTTTACCAACGGCAACGGCACTGCTAAAAAATCTGCCGCAAATGGTAACGGAAAATCTGCCAAACCCGCACCCAGCGAAACAAAAACAACCACATCATCTGACAGCACGCCATAACCGGCTACCACATGTGCGGCACAATCTGAATCGAAATCTCATATTTGCCCACTACGCCCCCCCATGATAAAATTGCTTTTTGTGATTTGAATACGAAACCTTCTGTAATTAAGAGTGAGAATTATGGCAAACGCAGTAGACCTTTTGAAATCAGTAGAAACATTGAAAGAAGACCTGCCCAATATTTTGGTGGGGGATACCGTCAAAGTTCATCTTCGCATTGTTGAAGGCAAAAATGAGCGCGTTCAGATTTTTCAGGGCGTGGTAATTGCAAAAGAGGGAAGCGGCATCACCAGCAATATCACAGTGCGCCGTATCGCCGCCGGTGGTATTGGTGTGGAACGAAAGTTCCCGCTCCATTCGCCGCGCATCGACAAAATTGAAGTGCTGCGACACGCCCATGTGCGCCGTTCAAAATTGTATTTCCTCCGTAACCGCAGTGGTAAAGCGGCACGCCTGCGAGAAAAACGCGTTTATTAATTTTGTCGGCAGCAACCCGGTTGAAAAATGATTGCACTTCGACCTACATTTAAAAAAGAAGCAGCCCTGTGTAAACAGGGCTTTTCTTTTGTGGCCGGTATTGACGAAGCGGGACGCGGTGCGTGGGCAGGCCCGGTGGTTGCCGCCGCGGTGATATTTCCACCCGGCAAGCCCGATTTACTCACGGCACTCGCTCCGATACGCGATTCGAAATTGCTGACAGCCCGCCAGCGCGAAAATCTGCTTCCGGTGATAAAGGCGTATGCGCTGGCGGTTGGTGTTGGGGTGGCATCGCCAAGTTTGATTGACCGCACCAACATCATCGCCGCCACTCGCTTTGCGATGCGTCGGGCTGTGGAAAAACTTTCACCGCGCCCACAGTTTTTGCTGATTGATGCGCTGCGATTGCCACAAGTCTCTATCCCGCAAGATGTTTTTTTCAAAGCGGAATCAATTTCGCTGAGCGTGGCAGCCGCATCTATTGTGGCAAAAGTAACCCGTGACCGGTTGATGATATTTCTGGCGGAAAAATATCCGCAATACGGGTTTGAACGTCACAAGGGGTATGGAACCAAACTTCATCAAGAGAATTTGGCTCGCTTTGGTGCGTGCCGCATCCACCGCTTTTCTTTCTCTCCCATCAAAACGCTATCGCCCAACAAAATAAAGTCAGTCTAGCGACCTGACTCGCTCCTCAAATGCAGTCATTGCTGTTTTCATCTCTTCCTGCCGAATGGCGGTGGTCACATCACCGCGCGTGCGCTCCAAAATAGAGCGGGCGACATCGGTTTTGCGACGCAAATCGCGGGTAATGGCAGATGGAAAATCAATGGTGATGAGCAGGGTGTAAATTTCGTCCATTAAATCGAGCATCGATTCGCTGGCAGCAACATCGCCCCGACGAAGCGAATCGAGCGCGTATCGGCGTAATTCACCCACCGTTTCTGCCAAACCGTTTACGTATGCTGCACTCTCTACCCCCAGCGATTGCGGCGACGGCAACGGCGATGCCAATATCAGCGCGCGGGTCAGATGTGCCTCCGAAAGTTCTTTGAGGGCATCTTGGGTATATCCGGCAAAATAAATGTCGGGGTAGGCCTTCGCATCGGCAATCATTTTTGCGGCTATTTCATCGGCTTGCCGCAAAAGTGAATCTGCTATCTCCGGCTCGCGCCGGTGGGTGGCACGGATGGCGTTCGCGCAAAATTTTATCAACTCACGCGAGCGGGCTAATGTTGAATCTCGGATGGCTGCTTTTGCGGAAAACTCATCATTGATGGATTGAATGATTGATTCGAGGGTCAAAGTTTTTCTCCCTTCGGGCGGCGGGCAACTATTTTTATGAAGAAAGTGCCATATCGCGCACAATGTCGGTTTGAGACAATACCCCCACCGGGCGAACTCTATTGCCGCTATCGGTGTTTTCTACCACTACCAACCGATGGATACTTTTTTGAACCAACATTTTGCTCGCATCGCGCATCGGTGTGGCGGGAAGACAGGTAACCACATCGGTTTTCATCACATGCCCGGCGGTGAGTCCGTGCCAATATTCCTCTGAACCGCGCAGTGCAACCAAATCTGTGCGAGTGACAATCCCCGCCAAATATCCATCCTCATCCAACACCACTACCGAACTCACATCATAGGCGGTCATAATGTGCGCCACATCCGGCACAGTAGCCGTTATCGAGCAACAACGTAAATCTTTTGACATTACTTCTTCAACAATTTTTGCCATAGGACGCTCCTTTGAGTTCTATGGGGAATTTCCCCGTTTGATATATGTGATGCACGACATGATAGCAGGACAACCGCCATTTTTCAAACGGAATTTTGATAGCCTTAAAATGGAATGTCGTCTTCATCGGCAACGGGGGGAGCGGCACTCTCGCCCGGCGTTGCGGCGGTGGCGGTTCCCATATCCCCCGACGGAGCACCGCCGCTGAGAAATTTCACTTCCAGCGCGGTGATTTCAAAACTGGCACGCGGTGTGCCGTCGTTTGCTGTCCATATCCGGGGACCACCGGTGGCGCGGTCGGCAGTCAACCGCCCTTCGACAAACACCTGCCGCCCTTTGCTCAAATACTGATTGGTGGTTTCTGCCAAACGCCGCCATGCCGACACACGAAACCAAATGGTTTCTTCGCCCTGCGAACCATCGCTATTTTTCCATTTGCGATTTGTCGCCACACTGAAACTTGTTACCGGCGTGCCATCGGGCATATAGCGCATTTCCGGGTCGCCACCCAAGTTACCGATGATTGTAACTTTTTGATACATGTTATCCCCTTTCCATTATTAATCTTTAACGAAAGTTTGTTCTAATAAGTTACTAGAAAATCATTTTTTTGTCAATTTGAAACGTGTTGCACATATTATTATGACCGTAGTACCACAAAATTTTGGGCAAGTTGACAAATTGCTTGTTTTGACATAAAGTTAAATAGACATAATGTTATCTGGGGTAAAGCTATGATTCAAGATCCAAATGTTTTGTTGAAAGAAGCCATCGCTTTGGCGAAAGCCGGAAAAACCCGGCGAGCTCAACTGGTGCTGCAATCGGTGGTAGCACGCGCACCGAAAAATATAACCGCGTGGCTCTATTTGGCGGGCACAGCCACTGATGAAAAAACCGCAACCGAAGCGTTGCGGCAAGTTGAACGTTTAAACCCCGAACATCCTCAACTGACAAAAGCGAAACAATGGGCTGCCCAAAAATGGCAAAATAAACCGGCCTCATTTTCCGCGCCGGCATCGAACCGCCCACCTGCCCCGCCCCCCCCTACCCCAAAACAGGCTGCCCGTCGCAGCCCTTGGCGCTGGGCACTGCTCGGAGCAATCATCAGCATATTGATGGTGACGGTCATCGTGATACTTTGGCGCGGAATTTCCTCTGATGTACTGGCCGCCTTCACCCCGGAACCGGTTGCCACCGCCACGGCTTCCCCCGCCGAGCAGTGGACAGATATGCAAACTCGGCTTAACACCGCAAAAATAGAAAATGATCGCAACGCTATCATTCAAACGCTCATCGAAATGCACGATTTCGCACCGGACAACAGCGACATTGCCGCCGAACTGGCGCAAATCTATTTTGATAAAGGGATGGTACTGCGCAACGGTGGCAATTTCGCCGATGCAGAAGCAGCATTCACCCAAGCCTACACAGTGTTACCCGCGATGGATGCCGCACAAACCGAAGCCGAACTCGCCCGGCGTTACCGGCTTGGCGCAAAACTGTATCAAGATGCCGCATGGGAAGATGCCGCCACTGAATTTGAAGCCATTTACGCCGAAAATCCGGCATATCCATACGTGGATGAAATTTTATACAGCACCTATTTTAATTTGGGGCTGATGAAATCGCATCAAAACGAACCGGAAGCGGCATTGGCTGCCTATCAACGCGCCGCAAAAATTTTGCCATCCGCCACCGAAGCCGCTGCCAAAGCGGATGAAGTATATCTGGCATTACACCCGCCCACACCCACACCAACCCCCACACCATTACCCACAGCCACACCGCGTCCCATTCCGCCCACCGCAGCGGCTGTTCCACCTATCGCAACACATTCAAGCAACAAAGAAATTGTGGTTGATATTTCAGAACAACGCACCTATTTGTACGAAAATGGCACGCTGGTGAACCAGTTTATCGTTTCCACCGGCGAACCGGGACGCGACACCGCGCCGGGACATTATCAGATATTGGATAAAATTCCGGTGGCGTATGCCAGCACATGGGATTTGGATATGCCCTATTGGATGGGCATTTACTGGGCGGGGCCGCTGGAAAATGGTTTCCATGCGTTGCCCACCGTGCGCCACACCGGCTATACCCTGTGGGACGGCTATTTGGGTCAGCGCGTCTCATACGGCTGCATTATTTTGAGCATGCAAGATGCAGAAACGCTGTACAACTGGGCGGATGTCGGCACCGATGTGACAATACGGTATTAACCCTCTTGCGCAATAAGTAAATTTAGCACTTTTGCAAGCGGTCTATTAAAACATCACCCTCCCAACGCCGATACAATTTCCGGGAGCACGCTGCTGGCAGAAGATTGCAGAGAAAATCCGCCGGTGTCTTCGGCATACTCGCTGAACGGATTGGGCTGCACATTCACATCCACAATCACGCCACCATGCCCGCCAACCAACCCCGCCACTTGCAATGGCAAGTTCGTCGCGCCGCTGCTGCCCACCACCAACAGCAACGCTGTGCGGTCGGCGGCACGCAGCGATGAATTGAAACGATAGTTTGTTTCGTCATAATATTCATCAAACCATAACACATGCGGGCGCGTTATCCCGCCACAGCGTGGACAGCGCAACACCGATTCGACATTTTGGGGCAGCGGGTCATCTTTTGTTTTCAGCCAAAAACCGGCGGGCAGTAGGAAAATCTCATCGGTACACGCATCGGCACAGCGCATAAAATCAATATTGCCGTGGATTTGATATGTTCGCCGCAGTGAATTACCCGCCCGCAGATGGAGTCCATCCACATTTTGGGTTATCAGCAAAAAACGGTCGTCAAATATTGCTTCCAATGCTGCCAACGCCAAATGCCCGGCATTCGGTTCGGCGCGGTGGCACACCCCCCGCCGATACAGATACCAGCGCCATACCTCCATCGGTTGCTCCCGAAACATGGCAAACGTCGCCATGGCTTGCGGATGATATTCCGTCGAACCAATTGTCCAATAGCCTTCTTTGCCGCGAAAGGTGGGGATTCCGCTTTCGGCGGATATACCGGCACCGGTCAACGCCGTTATCAGCCCCTCACCGACGGCTATTTTCGCCAACACCGTTTTCAATTCGGAAGGTAACATTCAACGCTCCTGACAACTGACAATCGATAACACCATTATACCCATCCAAACTTCACCGTCAACGGCAATTGAGGTACAATCTCTACGCAACAATTTTCACCGCCGGAGGTCAACATGAAATTGAGTGAATATCCCCGCCCCCCCGCCGATAGCGGGCGTGGCATTCACTGGTCGCCCAGCCAGTATCAATGGGGTAGAAAAGACTGGTTGAAATGGCAAAAACGCATTTTGGAACTGGGTTTCAAATGGATAAAAATTAATGTTCCCCCCGATTATAACGCCGAAGCGCTGGTGAAACGGCTGGTCGATATTGAGGTGATGCCCGTTTGCCGCTTTATCAGCAAAAACCCCACCCGGCTCGGCGGCGCGGTAGAAAAAACCATCGAACGGCTGATAAATTTGGGGGCACGATACTTTGAGACCAATAATGAACCCGATGCCGATGTGGAATGGAAGGGGTTTCGCCGTCCGCCCCACTGGGAAGAAATTGTCATAAAAAATTTGGTATACGATGCCCACCGCATCCAATCGATGGGCGGGTTTCCGGCGTTTGTGGCATTCAACCCCGGTCCCGATGAAACCCGCAACCCCATCGAAATTTTGCTCGACCACCCCGAAGGCCGCCAAGTCGCCGAGCAAGGCTTGTGGATTTCGCTGCACAATTATGGCAAAGGACGTCCTTTTAACTACCCCAACGACCGCGTGCGCATGTTCGGCGACCCGGTTTCGGAAGCGGAATGGCTCAATCAGGGGCAACCCGATTTTTGGACGGATGCCGAAACCATCGAATTTTGCTGGCACAATATGACCCGCAAGCAAGTGAATCAACACCGCATCGCACAAAAAAATCCACACATTACCATCATGCAGGATAAAACCTGTTTCCGCGCCTATGAATACTGGCACAATTTGGTTGTTGCCACCGGGCTTGACCCCCTGCCGATTATGATGACCGAAGGCGGCTGGGAAACCGGCGACCGGCTTGACCCGTTTTACCCCGAACCCACCGCTCAGCGCGCTTCTGAACTGAATTTGCAAATGTTTAAATTCATTCAAGGCGATGTGGATATGACCATCAACCGCCCCGACGGTACAACCATCAACACCCCCGTGCCCGATTACCTTTTCGCCGTCATGCCGTGGCACATCGGCGAACGCGCATTCGGGCGCGACACCTCCGGGCAGTGGGAACAGGGCGCATGGTTCACCCATTGGTACGACAAAAAATTCGGGCTGAACGGCGAATTACCCATCATCAACATGCTGCGCAACCTGCCGCCAAAAATCCGCGCAGAGGGGCCCGTACCCCCCGAATGGGCACTGCGCAAAAATGTGCATCCCAACGTGCCAGAATGGGATAACCGCATGCGCTATTTGGGCAATGGCATCCGCGTAGAGCGCACCCCTGCCGACGCCGACACCCCAAAATGGGAAGTGATTTCCGGACTGTGGCAGGATAAAGATGAACTCAACCCGGTGCGCCCACTGCCACAGGGATATATTATGGTGAAAGTGCTCGATGCGGATGAAAAACCCATCACCGGCGCGAAAGTTGCCATTATGCGCCCCGGCGCCACAGATATTATCGAAACCAAAGGCTGGCTCGATGAATTTTTGGGCAATTATCGCATGACCGCCACCCTCGGCACGTACAGTTTAAAGGTGGTGCACGAGGATTTTCCATCTGACATCGTTCACAATTTGGGGCTGGGCGGCGAATTTCCAAACTCAAATTTCGACACGACCAGTTTTCTGTTTACCTTTAAACTCAGCGGAAAACTGCCGGTAAACCCGGAACTATCTGATACCGCTCCCCCTGTCGAAACGCCGTCTCCCACCCCGCCCCCTCCTCCCGTCGACGACACGCCAAGCACAACCGAGCCGCCTCAACCGCCCCCGGCCACACCGCCGCCCGCCGGCAATACCCCCCACAACGATGCCGCCACGCTGGGCGTGAAAATTTCGCCGTTTACCCCCGCCGAAATCTGCACGGTAGAATCGATCCATCACGTCACCGAAAGCGACCATCTGGCATCGGGTACTCTATATTTGGATGTGGTCGATGAAAATGATCGGCGGATATTCAATGCGGTGGTATTGCTGAAAAACCACGATGGGGCACGCTTGCGCGTTCTCATCGAAAAACCTATGTCAGAACCGGGCGGAAACATGCCGCTATGGCCCGACAACACCTATACCATCACCGGCATCGAGCTGAACGACCGCCTCATTCCATCTGACACCGTCAGCGGATTGCGTTCTGCCATCCCCGAACAGGGCGACGGGCATTCGTTTGTGGTGATTTACAAACTTCGGCACACAAATTCTACTTGACCATAACGAATTTGGCATAGTACCACAATACTGGTATAATACAAACCATGATGGACAGAATGCGAAAATCGAACCGCCAAAAATCATTTTCACCCAAAAATGGCACCGAAATTTCTTCTCAAACCCTGTGGACACTTATCGGGGTGAACGCATTGATTTCGCTGGTTATCAGCCTGCTGGTTTTTGTATTTGTGGGGCCATGGCTGTTCGGCAATACACCGGCAAATACCCCCGCCTCAACTTCGGGCACACCGGCAGAAGATCCCACCGCTTCGGCGATAGTGGAACCGCGCCCCACACCCACCGAAACCCCACGTGCCGAACCGATAGAGTATGTTGTGCAAGCAGGCGATACCCTGGGCACAATTGCCGAGCAATTTGGCATTACCACCGATGAACTGATGGCGATGAACAGCCTCACCGACCCAAATTTGATTCGAGTGGGGCAAACACTGTACATTCCGGCCGCCGGAACACCATTGCCCACCGCCACACCCACTGCCACCATCATTCCGGCGCAACCGGCAGCGCAAGCCACCACGGCATTCACGCTGCCACCGGCAGACATTTCGTTCACGCCAACGCCATCACCGAGCCCCATTCCCACCGCCACCGCGCCACCATTGGGACAAATTTCAATAAATATCGCCAATGTACTGGGTTACGGCAATTTAGAAGCAGAGCAAATCCTCATCACCAACACCGGTCCCGGTGTGCAGCTGGTCGGCTGGACGCTGAACGGCTCGACGCAGGGAACCTATACCTTCCCCAACATGTTTTTATTTAATGGCGGTCAAGTTGCCGTCCACACCGCCGCCGGCACTGATTCATACACCGATTTGTATTGGGGTCTTGACCAGCCGGCATGGCAAAGCGGCGAAACTGTCACCCTGAAAAATATCAAAGGCGAAATTATCACGACCTATATAATTCCCTGATTTTTACCCACGGCTGTTGCAAAGTCACTTGACAAAAAGAGAGAGACCTCTATGTCCTCGCCGTAATGCAGCAACGCGCTGTATTTGACTGTTTTGCCGGTGTGAAACCGCGTCAGGGGCACATCCAACACCCCCCCAACCGTTTGCGGCCTGCACCGGCGCTTCAGATTGGGTGGCAGACACGGTATCGCCCGGATGATGAGTGACCGACAGCCACAACCATCCGTAGGTTGGGCTTTGCAGACTGGCCAATGCGGCTTGATACCCCGGACGGATTTCGTCTGACATATGATCGAAAGCTGCTCCCGGAAGGTGCCGGCGGTGTTGGAAACCGGCAAACCGATGTGAGCCGCAAACCAGCCCCACACCATCAGAAATCCGTGTTGGGTTTGTTCGTAATGCATAGGTCATTCCTTTTTCATCAAATATCAAGGAATAACCATACCATACATTTATCAGAGTTCAGTTGGTAACGTGTAAAAAACTTGCAACTTTATGCCGTTTTTGATGATCCAGCCTCTAATTGCACAAAACTTAGGTTAGGTGGCATCAGACTGGCAACTGTATAGTTACCGTTGTCCCCTTTCCTACTATACTGTCAATGTGAATATCGCCATTGTGCGTCCGCGCTATTTCAAGAGCAATTGACAGTCCTAAACCTGTTCCCTCCGTGCTGCGAGCATGTTCAACACGATAAAACCTATCGAAAATATGAGGCAGGTGTTCCGTAGAAATACCGATACCGCTATCTTGAATGACTATTTCGCAGAGGTTTTGTCGCGTTGATGCTAAAACGATGATTCCCCCCGTTTGGGTATATTTTATGGCGTTGCCGAGCACGTTTGCAAATAAACGAACCAGCGCATCCCTATCACCAGTAACAACGATATGTTTCTCTATCTTTCGGGTAAATCCCAATCCCTTTTTCTCTGCGAGTGGGTACAGCGAATCCAACACATCATCCAACAAAAGCGATAAATCCACCGGCTCATAATTGAATGTGCTATGGTCGCTGTCTCTGCGTGCCAAATGCAACAGTTCCTCAATGAGCGTACGCATGCGGTGTATTTCGGCAGACAGGTCTGTTAGTGCTTGCTCGTATTCTGCGGGTGTACGACGACGTGTCATAGTACTATTTAATATGGTTTGCATTGCTGCAAGCGGCGTACGCAGTTCGTGCGATGCATCAGATGTGAATTGTCGTTCACGGCGAAATGCATCATCCAATTGAGCGAGCATTGTATCGAATGTAGTTGCCAATCGTCCAACTTCATCATCATTGGATGGCATATTGAGCCGAGCCGATAAGTCTTTTGTCGATTAGATTTGACGGGCGGTGCGTGTAATGTTATCTATTGGCAATAATGCCCGTCCGGCTAAAAAATAGCCGCTTAAGGCAGTGGCTATAGCCAACAACGGAACACTAAAAATTAATGTAGTCAGCAATTTTTCAAGAGTATCGTTCACCTCATTCAATGAATGAGCAACCTGAATCGCCCCAATTGTCTGCGAATTTTCAGTAATGGGCGCGGAATATACCCTAAATTTTCGTTCCATTGCCGGCAACGATACGGTTACAAAGTTGGGCTCTCCCTGCAATGCCAAAGTTAAACTGTTATAAGGTATTGGCAATGAATGATATGCCCCAACTTCCTGCAAAATTTGCCCTTTGGTGTCAAGCACACGAATGGTAAAGCCGCTTTCGCTAACATCCACCCCTTCAAGATTTTGTACAAATCCTTGAAGGGATGACAAGTTGCCATTTTCAACATTTAATCCTAAAACAGCTTGTGAGGCATTTAGGGTCAATGTGTCATCAATCGCTGCCAGAAGCCCCCGTGCCATATTCCCATACACAAGCACACCAAATATCAGCAAAATGATAAAAAGCATTCCCGCAGTCCATAATGCGAAACGCGCACGAAGTGTTTTAAAAAGACGCATTATCGTTCTCCGCCAGCAGACGATATCCGGCACCGCGAACCGTGTGGATTAGTTTTTGCTCAAAAGGGTCATCTATTTTTCGGCGAAGGTTGCGAATATACACATCCACCACATTTGATTGATTATAGACGTCGTAGTTCCACACATGTTCGGCAATTTCAGTACGGGTTAGAATACGGTTAGGCTCACGCATCAAACATTCTAATACTGCATATTCTTTTGCGGTCAGGTTGATGATATTCCCCTGTCTCATTACAATGTGTGTAACAGTGTCCATACTTAAATCAGCAACAGTAAGAGTTGATGTTTTTGCCGTGTTGACCGATTGCCGTCGAGATAATGCTCTCAAGCGTGCCAGCAATTCTTTCAGTTCAAATGGTTTAACGAGGTAATCATCAGCCCCAGCATCTAGCCCTATTACACGATCATCCACTGTATCGCGAGCGGTAAGCATCAAGATTGGCACCTGATTCCCCTGGTTTCGTAATGTTTTGCAGACGGTTATTCCGTCGATTTCCGGCAACATAATATCTAACACAATTAGGTCGAATTCGACGACATCCGCCCAATCTAATGCTTCTTTGCCAGTAAAGGCTAAATCAACTGCATAGCCTTGTTCTTCCAAAGCTCGTTTGATATAACTTGCCATTGTTTGTTGGTCTTCAACGACTAAAACTCGCATAAAAACTACCCTTTTAAGATTGTTCCTTGTACTCTGTTGGCCAAACTCAGCCAATAGATAATCCCCCAAAATAATCCAAACCACAACCCACCCAGAGTTAACCCTGCTATTACATCGGTTAAATGCGCTTGTCCTGTAAATAAACCGAATATTGCGGTGCTAAGTATGAGAGAAATAGCTATAGTACCGGCATGAATGCGTGCTGACCACGCCTTACTTCGCCCCCACACATAAGCGAACCAGGCATAAACCGCTACCGCCATAAAGCTGGATAGATGAGGGAATGAATACTTGGTAAGTTGCCAAATTAGTTCATGGTCAGAGGGTAACGGTCGCTGCAACGATATTTGAAACAACCAACCAATCAATAGTGCGCTCAGTACATTTAACAGTGATAATTTCACTAGAAGTTTTTGTCCATTCACCAGTTGCCAAATAGCAATCCCCAACCCTATCGCAACAAGAACGCGCCCATCACCCAAAAACGAAATCCATTCTAACCATACAGGCGTTTCAGAAATCCCCCCTTTTAGCCATGTGGTAAGGAAGTGATCACGAGCACATAATTCTGGTTCTCTATCTATCCAATCATCAAGCAATGCCCCAAACAACCACCCTCCTGACACGAGCATTCCCACATAAATAGCAAAACCCTTTTTGCCATATTGAACAATCCATAGCCGCATTTTTTGGAACGCTAAAAACCAATATCCTGTTCGGCTCAACCAAAATGATTTTTCATTGTGCCGCCAATGATGGTTTCCCCAAAGCAGTGCGATTATCAATAAAATAAAAATGGCACTAACTGTTCCCACCCGACGCATCCATATGTCAATGAGGTGTAAATTCTCCCCGAAGAAATACCCGATAGCTCCAGCGCCTATTGCCCACGCAACACCACCTAACATATTGTAAAAGAAAAAAACACGGGCAGGCATTTTGTTGATACCCGCCAAGTAGGCTGCTACCATTCGCAGTAATGGGATAAATCGTGCAAAAAACACCGTTCTTTGTCCATGCTTCGCGAAAAATGCTTCGCTTTTTGCCAGTTTCGTTTGATCAAAATGACGAAAGCGAGAGAGGATACTGCGACCCTGGCGTTTCCCCAAGTTATAGGCAATATTATCACCGATAATGGCTCCCAATGCCGCCGATAGTATTACTGCACCTATATTCAGTTGACCGGTCGCTGCAATTGCCGCACCGATGATGAGAATTGTTTCTCCGGGAACGGGGATTCCCATACTTTCCAACCCAATCCCTAATGCGACAATCGGATATCCAAAAGATTGTATAAGTTGTTGCCAGTTCATAAGTTATTTTGTTTCTGTTGTGTTTGGAAGTAGAAAATTTCCACGATGATTAACCACAACGCTCCGACAGCAAGTGCCCCCAAAACATCGCTGGGGTAGTGAACGCCCAAATAGACACGGCTTAATGCCACCAGCAACACCCAACCCCCGAATGCAAGTGCCCATATACGTCGATGCCATTGCCATAATAATATTGCCACAAATCCGTAAAATGCCATAGCCGTCATAGTATGACCACTAGGGAAGCTATAGCTATATTCTACTGTTATCGGGGGGAAAATTGCGGGGCGAGGACGCGCAAAAAGTATTTTTAACGCTCCATTTATAATAATTGCGCCCACTAAAGAGACAATTAGACTAACTATTTCAATCTTTTTGTGCTTTATCCACAAAAGAACAAGTGCTCCCAATAAAAACAATGGAATATATTTGCCGGCTGAATTAGTAATGCCGATAAATAACGTGTCCAACCATGGTTGGCTGTATTGATGAATAGCCAACATTATGGGAGCATCCCAACTAAAGCCTTCTCTAAACCAAACATCATCAGCCAGTTTCAAGAATGTGAATCCGGCAGAAAAGAAAATCACTGCGTTTAACATTAACATTGGAGTAGAATATCGTTTAAATTGCTTCATCATAGTGTTCACTCGGTCATTCTGTTCTGATAAACGAGATATTGAGTTCAGTTACAAGGCCAGTCGTTGCAACACAAGAAGAAATGTCACCGTGGAAATTGCCCCCCCGACGATACCGCCCATTATTACTTGCATCAATGTATGGCGCCTCAATCGAATCCTAGCCCAGCCAACTACCGGTACCAGCAATGAGAATACAAATACCAACTCACTGTGCAAAACAGCCGTCACCGCAGTTGCCGCCATAATCGTTGCGCTATGAAAACTAATCTTCCAACGTGCCGTAATTATCCCCAACAACACCAGTTGACCGATAATAACATCTACCAACAACAGCATAACCAAAGGGGCATGAATAATTTTTAAGAGTAGGAGGCTAACAAAAAGCCAAGCCAATATCACAATTATTGGTTTAAGGCGCTTTTCTCTATCAGGCATATAAATGTCAGAGAGATATCCTATTTTTACCAAATAACCAACGTAGGCAATAGGAAATCCAGCTGTAATGAATATCGTAATAATCATCCAGCGGATAGTATCAGTCCAACTATTGAGATTATAAAACACAAACACACCCGCCACGAAAATAACGACAAGTACCGGGTTTACAATTGCTGACACCAAAGTCGCCAGTTGATCTTGTGAATTTGTAGATGTATCTTCTACTCTTCTTTCCAGCATTAGATTACCTTTATCCCGTGAACACGACAAAACTCTTTACGCAACTTGGGGGCTAATGCAATTTTGCTACATTAGCCCCTGCTTGCTCGATTTTTATATTACGGCAATACGACTATTGCCCTAAAGCATCTTCTGCCGAGGGGGCTTCGGTCGCATCGTCAGGTTGCCCCTGGCTTTCAACTTGCTCTTGCACGCCGTCGTTGTCGGCTTGACCGCCTTCGGTATCATTGCCTGCTTGCTCGGTGTGTAATACCGCTCGATTGCCGGCGTCCACTTTCACATCAAGTCCATTGTCCAACTGCACACTGTACACCAGCACCCCATTCTCGTTGTCCAATTCCACCTTGCTGACTTTCGCGCCGGGGTTCGCTGCCAGTGCCGCGGCTTTGGCTTCCTCTGCTGTGATACCGGTTTTGCCCTGCAATGCCGCGGCTTCATCGGCTTCAGTCATCCCCTCAGTTTGTGCTTGATCAACGCTGATGCTCCCGGTGTATGACGGCATCTGCGCTTGATCGTTGGCACTTTCTTGCTTCTCTTGCACTACCGGAGGGCTGGCGGGCGGTGTGGTCGGTGCTTGTGCCAACGCTACTCCACCACCGATGGCACTCACCATCAATGCCATACCTGCAATACTACCTACAATCGTCTTTTTGTTCACTTTCATTTTGGTACACTCCTTTTTTCTAATTTTTTTGGATGACGGTCATTCCTCATCCTTGACAATAGTATATCAAACTAACATGAAACCATCGTGAAACAGAAATGAAGATTTCTTTCATCTTAGTTTACTTGTGAAACGTGGAGTACACGCTTTGGATATCTGCGTTCCAACCACAACCAAGATGCGCCACCAGCAACCCGCGGCAACCAATAATCCGTCAAGCGATACGCCAACGCAACAATCACAGCCGTTTCAGGGGAAATGCCAAATTGTGCATATAATACAGCCAGTGACACCTCTGCCAACCCGACGCCACCGGGAACCGCCCCCAGCGAATTGATGGCAACTGTCAACGTGTAAATCAGCAGCATTGTGAGCAATGGTATATTTTGCCCCAAAGCATAGAAACACATCATTAGTCCCAACGCCTCAAAAGCAGAGCGTGCCAACAAACTGCCGCCGATAGCATAAGGTCTAATTTTTATCAAGGTAATTGCTTCAGAACTCAAATACCGGGCGCGGCTCAATATCACCTGGCTTGACCACTCTCCCAGTTGGTGATGCCACCGAGGTAGAATTTGATTGTCCCAAAAAAGTGATACCCGGCTTGATACTCGGTGGACAATTCGCTTAAATCGTTCCGTACGCCACAGAACAACCATCGCACCGGCAGACAACACCCCGGATAATAGTAAAAGTATTTCTTGCTGCAGTATATTTTTCCCCTGTAATCCACCTATCGCAACCACAACAAAAACGGGGATCGCCAGGAAGATGATGCTCGCAACAATAAGTATCATTTCAATAACGGTTGATACGGTCGCCACGTCTGCCGATACGCCGTGAGGTTTGAGGAGGCGTACTCGCAACACAGCACCACTAATGGTCGCCGATGGAACCGCCGCCTCAATAAATGCCATTGCCAATTGGATAACATATTGTTTGCTCCACGGTACATCAGCCCCATAATGCTGCAAAATAATCTTGTTGAGCGTTGTGACCGCACCGTATGCCATCGCTTGCCACACTAATGCCAACAACAACCATTCCCAGCGGGCTTGTTGTAATACTGAACGAATATCGTGCAACGGTGACCCTTTTCTAAAAATAAAAACACCAAACAATGCAATTACCGCTAAGAAAGTAACGTATTTCATATACTTTTTCATTGTGAAAGCCTCGCCTGCGCCCAACGCAAAAATGTTCCATACGAAGAACTGTGTAAAATAGCTTCATCTGGAATAGGAATCTCTGTAAATGGTGGAAAAACACTGTTGGGCTGAATAACATCAAAAACTTCATTGTCACTTTGGGCACTGTCTGCCAACACCGCCCCTGCCGATAATTTCTGGCTACGATAACATTCTAACGCCGTCGCTTTTTTGTTTTTTATTGCCGGAGATAGCGGCACACGAACCCAAGAATCGAAAGAACGGGTAAAGTTAGCCGGAAGTTTCAATTGTCCTTTTCGCAATTGAATACTGGTGGGTATAGGTCGTGCCCGCACCCAAACCGGATAAGCCAACATTAGGGGTGGAGAAAAGTGCCGGTCTAGTGAATACATCGTTACCGCCAATGCGATGAAATGGGCTAAGGCACGATGGTCGGCGTGCGCATCTTGTGGATGGGGCATAATAATTGTCGTCGGGCGAAATGTGTTGATTATGTTCAATATTAGTTGTATCATTTCCGGGCTGGTATATGATTTTGACAAACTATTTTCGGATTGCACATTCTTGGTATATCCGGTAGCATGTGAGCGATATTTTTTGGCAAAATCCCAATAACTTTTCCAAATGGGCAATAATCCTTGATCCGGAAATCCCCAATATTCTACTTGTCTGGCATGTAATCCTAGATATATTAAGGCACTTAAGCTTTCTTGTTGGCGTTTTATGCCCAATTTGCGCAAACTTTTTTTCGCAAAGGGGTACATTCTTTGCGAAAAGGCTGTTAAACGCGATGCCTCGCCGTTTGTAGCAACCACAACTCTGATGGGAGCAGTTGGGTCATTTGCTAGGGTTGAAGCAATAACTCCGCCGCCACCTAAAACTTCATCATCGGGATGAGGCGCAAAAACGAGTATGCGTTCGCGCGATTGCCCCTGCCACACCGGTAAATCATCAATATTTTGGATGGGACTTTCCCTCGTAAAAGGGAGAGGTTTTGAAAACTGTTCCATATGTGTCATAGGTTACCGCCTAAACATTCCCCATGATACCCGAGGTATTTGTTGTCTATCAATAGAAGATACGGGTAACATCGTCTGTTTTTGTGCAGAAGCCCACGTCGATAAAATTTCGCCGTACATTTGGCGGCGGTGATATATCCCTGCCAATCCGTGTTGCTTTTGTTCTTTCGTCAAGTGGGTAATACCATGCCACGCAATTTTCTTAATGTGCCATTTTTGCCGCTTGGCAAAGATAGTCAGTCCAATTTCAACACCATATCGACTATCACTCAAAGATTCTAAAATAGTTTCTGCCACCGAACGAGACAAACATCGCTGCCCGCTTAAATTAGGGGTTAGGCGATGCGACACATCGGTCAAAAATCGTCCATGCTGAAAAACAGCGATGGTCATATCGTACATTCCCAGTTCGACAGGATGATACAATTGCCACAGGTGATAGGGTTTCAGATTAATCAAATCTGCGTCAAGGAAAATAACGGTGTCCGTTTGTAATGCTCGAATACCGAAATACATTGCCGCCGCTTTGCCTTGATTCTTCGGTGAGCGCAATGCGAGCACACGCTGATCTATGAGAGCGTACCGCTCTGCCACAGCTAATGTATCGTCGTCTGACCCGTCATCAACCACAATGATTTTGGATAACCATGGTGTATCACAAGCCACGTTCAACACTCGATGTAAGTTTGTTGCTTCATTAAAGGCGGGGATAACGATCCCCACGGTTTGAGTTGAAGTTTTTATTTCTGCTGTCATTGTGCACCTCACGACGTGACTAAAATAATCTTGCGTACAAAATTCATTTCTATTTATATCTAACGCTCAAAAGGTAAATCTCTGTTTAAGTGAGAGAAAACACCCCAATATTTACTTGATATGGGGTGTTTTCTATGTTACTCATTTATTGGATTTCTTCCGGCAACTATCTTATTTTCCGAGGGTATCTTCTACCGAGGGGGCTTCAGTCGCATCGTCAGGTTGCCCCTGGCTTTCAACTTGCTCTTGCACGCCGTCGTTGTCCGCCTCTGAGCCTTCGTTGTCATTGTCGGCTGTTTTTGGCATGATAAAAATGTACCACCCGGGGCTCATCCGCACTTTGCGTGAAAAGGGGGATATCGTCAAAGATTTGGTACAATTGAAAGCATCGAGTTTACTCACGAGGACCCCCAATGCTTTCGAAACTATTGCTCCCCGAAAATACCAAT
>Ga0114931_10000745_pt1 | contig 40505 bp, 39 predicted proteins | sample 2SBtaG_FD_89579 | JGI IMG/M metagenome (GOLD analysis project Ga0114931, IMG submission 89579) | Deep subsurface microbial communities from Kolumbo volcano to uncover new lineages of life (NeLLi) - 2SBTROV14_V59a metaG | ecosystem: Environmental > Aquatic > Marine > Volcanic | place: Kolumbo... | reverse complement strand
TTTCATCATTGTCGGTCCTGAAGATGACCCTGCCGGTGTACGTGGTCTGCACGATGCTGGCAAGGCACTGACAAAAATCGCGGTCGCCAGGGCCATTTTCGTGTCACGTGGCGATGATTCCGGAACCCACAAGAAGGAGTTAGCGCTCTGGCAACGCGCCGGGATTGAACCGGGTGGTCGCTGGTACCGGCAGGTGGGTCAGGGCATGGGCAAGACCCTGCAGATCGCCGGTGAAATGCAGGCCTATACACTGGTTGATCGCGGTACATGGCTGGCCTACCGGTCCAATACCTCGCTCAAATTGCTGGTCGCCGGTGGCGCCGATCTGAAGAATTCCTACGGTATCATCGCGGTCAATCCGGAACGTTTCCCGGATGTAAACTTTACTGATGCCCAGCGCCTGATTCACTGGTTTGAATCCGGGGCGGCACATCGACTGATTGCCGGTTACCGTGTCGATGGTGAACAGTTGTTCTACCCGGTCGTCAACTAGGCCATGGAATCCCTGTCTGCCGCCACCGCTGAATCCTTCCGTCTGCTGTTTTCAGGTGACGCGGCATTGTGGGTCATTATCTTTACCTCATTCAGTGTCTCGGTGCGGGCGATCCTGATCGCCGCGCCGTTTGCTTTTGTCGTGGCTTTCCTGATGGCGCACCTGCGCTATCCGGGCCGGCGTGCCATGATTGCCGGCTTCAGCGCCATGCAGTCCATTCCTGCCGTAGTGGTCGGGCTGACCGTGTACCTGGTATTTTCCCGCAGCGGTCCCCTGGGTGATCTGCAGTTGCTGTTTACTCATTCGGCAATGATCATCGGTCAGATCCTGCTGTCATTTCCGTTGCTGGTGGCGCTGAGTCATGCGGCCTTTCAGGCGGCCGACCGGCGCGTGTGGGAGACCTCGGTGACGCTGGGCGCCAAACCGGTGCGCGCCTTTCTGACGTTGATTCATGAAATTCGTTTTGGCCTGGTCGCGACGTTTATTGCCGGCTTCGGTCGTATTATCGCCGAGGTTGGCTGCTCCATGATGGTGGGTGGCAACATACTCGGTTATACCCGCAATATTCCGACCGCAATTGCGCTGGAGACGACCCGGGGCGCATTTGCCCAGGCTATTGCGCTGGGCATGGTGTTGCTGGCCATGGCCCTGTTGCTGAACGGGCTTCTGGCGTTTTTTCAGGGTCGGGGCGTGATGTCATCGTGAGTACCATCATCCACTACAATGCATTGCGCAAGACCGTGCATGACCGATTGCTGCTGGATATCGACACACTGGAAATACAGGAACAGGCTTGCGTTGCACTCAGTGGCAGAAACGGCGCCGGCAAATCAACCCTGATGCGTATCATGGCCGGCCTGGAAATGCCGGACAGTGTGACGGTGACCCTTGATGGCAAGACATTGCCATGGCACCGTGCCTGCCAGAAGATGCGCAGCCACGTAATTTATCTGCATCAGCAGCCCTACCTGTTTGATCGCAGCGTGACTGATAATATCGCCTACGGCCTGCGGCGCCGGAAACTGTCGATCCGGGAGATCTCCCGCAAGGTCTCGGAGGCACTGGACTGGGCCGGTATCGGTCATCTGCAACTGCGCAATGCTCGCGAGTTGTCCGGAGGCGAACGTCAGCGGGTCGCTTTTGCGCGTGCACGGATATTGAGTCCGCGTATATTGTTACTGGATGAACCGACCACTAATATGGACAGCGAGGCGCGTAACCAGACTTATCGCATGATCAGGCAACTCAAGGAGGATGGTGTCAGCATCCTGCTGGCGACGCATGAGTTCTGTACTGTCGCACACTTGTGTGATGTACACCTGTCGCTGGAATCCGGCCACCTGCGACCGCAGGTGATTGATACGGCAAGCGCTGAGCGCAAGATTATTCCGTATGGCTAGTCATCTTGTCTGGTAAAAGCAGCCACTTCCGGCGCGGCGCCGGTCCTGCCATTCTGTGCGCCAGCCCACACGGAACCGGCTTTTGTGCCACCGTAGGGTGCGCCGTGCGCACCATTCTAAACAAAGAGTTACGCTTCCCGAACGGTGCACACAGCGCATCTTGCATTGCTTTTATAACACCCTCCTCAGGAAGAGTGGGTTAACAGGGTAATTATGATGCCGAATAACGAAATTGAAAGTCAGCCCAGTTGCGAAGATGAGCTGAACACCGGCCTGCTGACAGTCGCGGAGGCACAGGCACGCATCCTGGACGGCATCATGCCCGTCAGCGAAACCGAATCCGTGCCGCTGCACACGGCACTGGACCGGGTACTCGCCGAGGCCATTGTTTCCCTGATTGATGTGCCCTCACATACCAATTCCGCCATGGACGGTTATGCCGTGCGTGCGCAGGACCTGCCGGCCGAAGGGGTACGCGCGTTTCCGGTACCGGGCACCTCGTGGGCCGGGCGTCCCTGGCTGACACCCATCGAGCCCGGGCAGGCCATTCAGATCATGACCGGCGGCATGCTGCCGGAAGGCGCGGACACCGTGGTCATGCAGGAGCAAGTCGAGCGCGACGGTGATAGCGTGCGCATCGGCAGCGGTCACCGGTGCGGCCAGAATGTGCGTGCCGCCGGTGAGGACCTGGCCGTCGGGCAGCCGGTCTTTACTCCCGGCAAGCGTCTGACCAGTGCCGATATCGGCGTGCTTGCCTCGCTGGGACTTGCAGAGGTCAATGTGTTTCGCCGCCTCCGGGTGGCGTTTTTCTCCACCGGTGACGAGTTGCGTGCGGTCGGTGAGCCGCTGGGCCCGGGCGAGATCCATGACAGCAACCGTTACACCCTGTACGGTATGCTGAAGAAACTCGGTGTCGAAATTATTGACCTGGGCGTGGTGCGTGACCGGCGCGATCTGATCGAGCAGGCCTTTAGTGAGGCGGCGGCCCGTGCCGACGCCATCATCACCTCGGGCGGTGTGTCCGTGGGCGCAGCCGATTTCGTCAAGGAGACCCTGGAGAAACTTGGCCGCATGACGTTCTGGAAGATCGCCATGAAGCCGGGACGGCCGGTGACCTTCGGACAGATCAATGCGGCGGTGTTTTTCGGCCTGCCCGGCAACCCGGTGTCGGTCATGGTGACCTTCTTCGTGTTTGTCCGGCAGGCGCTGCTGAAAATGACCGGTGATACCGGTGCAAGCACGGCCTGGACGGTACGTGCACGCACTACCAGCGCCCTGCGCAAGCGCCCCGGGCGCTATGAATTCCAGCGCGGCGTGCTGGAGCAGAGCGGGCCCGGCGAGTTCAGCGTACGCAGCGCCGGAGCACAGGGCTCCGGTATCCTGCGTTCCATGAGCGAGGCTAACTGCTTCATCCTGCTCGGCCCGGAGCGCACCGGTGTTTCCGAGGGTGAGACAGTCGAGGTGCAGCCATTCCAGAACCTGATATGAGTTGACGGGAGTACCTATGTCGAATAATCCGAACGAGCGGGAATTCAAACCGCTGAACATTGCCATTATGACGGTGTCGGACACGCGCACTGACGCAACCGACAAGTCCGGCGATACACTGGTAAAACTGCTGACGGACGCCGGTCACCGGCTCGTGGACAAGAGCATCATTCCGGACGATATACAGGATACGCGCGGCGGTCTCCACCTGGATCGCCGCCGAGACGGTGAACGCGGTAATCACCACCGGCGGCACCGGCGTTACCGGGCGCGACACCACACCGGAGGCCGTTTCTGTCCTGTTCGACAAGCAGATCGACGGTTTCGGCGAGGTATTCCGCGCCGTCTCCTTTGAAGAGATCAATACCTCGACTATTCAGTCACGGGCCGTGGCCGGGGTCGCCAACGCGACCTTCATCTTCTGCCTGCCAGGTTCCACTGGCGCCTGCCGTACCGGCTGGGGCAAGATCATCAGCCACCAGCTCGACTACCGCACCCGGCCGTGCAACCTGGTAGAGCTGATGCCGCGGGTACTGGAGAAATAATACCTGCGCCACGGAAACCGTTCGCGAAGCGTAGATCAATCGGGACAGTGCGGCCTGACGATGCCGCGTACTTAAGCCAGAACAGCATAAAACCAGTCCCCTCTCCCCTTTGGGGAGAAGGTCAGGAAGAGGGGAAAGACGCAACGCGTCTTTTATAGTGACTCACCCACAGCCCGACCCTTCAAGGGAGAGAGAAAACAAAGGGTGATCGGCTTAGTAAGTGCCATTCGGGTCTGTTCCCGGGTTCTCATATCCCCTGGTTCTCCAGCCAGCTCTCGACAAATGCGCCGATTGCAGTCACGTCATTGAGATCGAGCCGCGGCAGCTGGCCGGTATCGATCAGGGTGTCGCTCGCCACGGCAATAATATGGTCATCCTCCGGGAACAACAGCGGGTGTCCCATAGATGTCCGGTGCAGCTCGATACGCGGAAACGGTACGTGTTTGAAACCCTCGACCAGCACCAGGTCGATGCGGTCGTAGTCGAGCAGTCCGATCAGTTCCTCCAGGTCCGGATCACTGTCGAGATCTGTTTCCATCATTAGCGCCCGGCGTTTGCCGGAGGCCACCAGCAGTTGCCGGGCGCCGGCCTTGCGCAGCTCGTAGCTGTCCTTGCCCGGTTTGTCGATATCGAAGTTGTGATGCGCGTGCTTGATGACGCCGATACGGATATTACGCTCCGCGAGCAGCGGGATCAGCTGTTTCAGCAGGGTAGTCTTCCCGGTGCCGCTGAACGCCGCGAATCCGAGTACCGGTTTGATGCAGTTCATGGCGCCAGTGTACCCGGAAACAGGATGCGTGCCGGGTATCCCGGCCGGAGAATTGTGCCGTCCACCAGCCTCGCATAATCCTCATGCACCCCGCGTCGCAGGATCGCCCCCGAAATCACCACGCCCGGCAGCAATAGCACGGCGATCAATGGCAGGTAGCGCGCCTGCAGCAGCCAGGCCGCCAGCGGCAGCAGGTACAGCGGCCAGCTGAACAGGATGCCGCGCAGGCCATGCTTGAAACCAAGCAGCAGGCATGCGATGGCACGATGCAAACGTTGCCGCGGGGACGTATACAGCGCCAGGAACACGCTACGTTCGAAGTCGTTGCGGATGTCGGTGAGGCGTTTGGTATTGCCGGCGTTCATTCATAGAGTGGTACAAGTAGTATCCGTAGTCCGGGTTATTTCTTAGTGGCACTCCGGCAGCACACCGACCTGCGGCATCTCGGCAAGACCGGTCTCCCGGGCGTGTTCCTCGAAACTCCGGTTGCGCCAGAAGAATGCACCCGGCATGGTGGTAGGTATGACCAGTGCATAGAACAGGGCGCGACCGATTATGGCCGTTACAGCAATCATCGCGGCCGTGGTCAACCACAGCAGCAGTCCCGGAATACCGGCAGGTGAGGTCAGCGTAATCACCAGCACCAGCACCATGGCCATCCCCAGACCGGCGTTCCGTGCCAGCCAGGTCTTGCCAAAAGTCGTGGTCTGCTCGTAATGCGCGGCCTGGCCTTCCCCGCAGCCGGCCTGCAGGTCACGGGCGTGGTAATACAGGCCAATGGATTCCAGCAACAGGCCGCCTAACATAATGCCAGCCAGCCGGCCGGCCGTATCACCCCAGGGCAGTCCGCTGATGGTCTGGACTATGGCATAGGTCAGGATAACCAGCAGCGGGCCCAGTACCAGCATGTTGCCATAGAAGGCCGTCAATACCTGCCAGTGGTTCCAGAACGGGCGTGCCTCGATGCGGTAGATACTGTGCATGAAGTACAGGGCGGCAAGACCGGAGATCACTGCGCCCCAGCCGCAGACGGCCACCAGCCCGGCGGGCAGCCAGGTGAACAGCATGGGGAGTGCCGTCAGCAGGGTATAGGCGCCGAGGAAATTGTAGAACACGGCGATGCCGGCCACCTCGCGACTGACCGGCGAGAAGCGCAGGTTGTTGAAGGCGCGGTAGAAACGGTGTGGTCGGCCGAGGTGCAGGGTGGACAGCACCAGCGCCAGTGTCTGCAGGCCGATCAGGCCAAACAGGGTCAGTGGCAGGGCGATCGGGTGCGGCGCCATGGCCAGGGTTTCCAGGCCAAACAGCGGCCCGAGGAACAGAGTGATGAAGGCGCCGATCACGGCCTGCGAAATCAGCGTGAATACCACCAGCGGGTTCTCGCGGGTACTGAGTTTTTTCAGGTTCCAGGTGCGCTTGCGACTCACCGTATCCACTCCGGAGCTATAGGCTGTGCCCTGCTCACCGCTGCGTTCATAACGTACCGGCATACTGTCCGGGCGCTGTAATTCACGTGGCAGGCTGCGGGTCTGTTGAAAGCGGATATTCGGATGGGTAATGTCCGGGGTTGGAAATCCGGGAATTTGTGTTTCCAGCTGGTCACGGTGGTCCGGCATGGTTTCCATAATGCCGAAGTCCAGGGCACCGGCGAGGCAGGCGGCGACACAGGCCGGTTTCAGACCGACCTCCAGCCGATCCACACACATGTTGCACTTACTCACATGGCCGGCCTGCGTATCCAGTTGCGGGGCATTATAGGGACACACCCAGGTGCAGTAACCGCAACCAAAGCAGATGTCCGGGTCCTGCAGCACGGCACCGTACTCGGCAAACTTGGTATAGGCGCGCGTCGGGCAACCCTTCAGGCACACCGGGTCATCACAGTGATTGCAGGCCATGGAGATATTCAGGCGCTGGTAGGCCGGCCAGGAACCGCCTTCCACGTAGCCGACCGAGCGGAACGCGATATGCGCAGGCAGGTCGTTTTTCTCGGAGCAGGCGGCCTCGCAGGCATGGCAGGCGATGCAGTGGTCCGCATTGAAATAGAAACCGTGCTGCTTGTAGCGGTCGGGGTTGTCCGAGATACCGTTATCGCCGTTTATGTTCAGCGATTGATCGCGCAGTTCGTGACCTGCCGGTACCGTCTCGATGGGCTGGCCATAACGGTTGGTCTCCGGGTGCTCCACCTGTGGTACGAAGGCATAGGGCTGTTCCTTGAGGCGCGGTTCAAACATGTGCTGTCGCTCTGAATGTAGCTGGAGAAAGAATATTTTTTCGCGCAAAGACGCAAAGGCGCAAAGGAAAAATATAAATATCAAGACAGTGGACCGCGCTATATTGACGCCGATAGGAACTCTGGAGTACGCCAGAAATTCTTCCAGAAGTGATTAATCCTTTGGAAGTAACTGGTCTTTTACTGTTGTTTTCTTTGCGCCTTTGCGGCTTTGCGCGAGTTAGATATTGCATATCAAAATGCTCGTGCTGTCAGGTTGCGCTCGGCCGCAGCGGCCTGGTCGTCCGCCGGTTCGATGTGCACGGCGCACTGTTTGTAGGCTGGCTGGCGCGAATGCGGGTCGAGCAGGCCGAGTGACAGGCGGTTCACGCATTCGTGGTAGTGAAACGGGATGAACACCATGTCGTGCGGGACGCGCTGGGTACACTGCACCATCACCACGGCATCGCCGCGCCGCGAGGTCAGGCGGGCATAGCGGCCGTGCTCGATACCGAGCGAGGCGGCGGCATCCGGGTTCATTTCCATGTACGGGGTCGGACTGAATTTGTTCGCATTACTGACCTTGCCGGTACGTGTACGCGTGTGGAAGTGTTCCACGACACGGCCGGAGTTCAGCCAGAACGGGTAGTCCGCGTCCGGGCGTTCGTTGTTATCGAAGAACGGCAGGGCGATCAGTTTTGCGCGGCCAGAGGCCGTCTGAAAGACGCCATCGGTGTACAGCCGTTGTGAACCTTCCGGCGCCGTGTCTTCGTTACACGGCCATTGCAGTCCGCGGTGTGCCTCGATCCTGTCATAGCTCATGCCGGAGTAGTCGAGCAGGCGGCTCTTTGACAGTTCCTTCAGTTCATCGAACACGCCCTCTGCTGTTTCCGGGAAATTGATTTTCCGGCCCTGCTCAAAACGTTTTGCCGTCTCGTTAAAGATCCACAGATCGGTCTTCGAGTTGCCGTGCGGGTCGCATACATTGCGGATCAGGTTGACGCGGCGTTCGGTATTGGTGAAGCAGCCTTCTTTTTCGGCCCACACGGCCGCTGGCAGAAACACGTGGCTATACTCGTTGGTCTCGACGTCGCGGTAGGCATCTTGCACTACCAGGAACTCCAGCTTCTCCAGGGTTTTGCGGATGCGTGGTGTGTTTGCCATAGAGGTCATCGGGTTGGTTGCAATCAGCCACAGGCCCTTGATTTGCCCCGACTCGATCGCCGGCAGGATGTCGGTCATGAACATGCCGCGTTGTGTCGGGAGGAATTCCGGGTCAATCCCCCAGTATTCCGCAATTTCCTTGCGGTCCTGTTCATTTTCCAGTGCGCGGTAACCGGGCAAACCGGAACACGAGGACCACTCGCGCGTACCCATGGCATTGCACTGTCCGGTGATCGACAGGGAACTGCCGCCGGGTTTGCCGATGTTGCCGGTCATCAGGTTCAGGTTGTTGATGGCAACCACGCCGTCGGAGCCATGGGTGCTCTGGTTGATGCCCATGGTCCAGATGCTCATGGCGGCATTGGCCTTTCCGTAAACACGTGCGACGTTGCGGATGGTGTCCTCGTCGATGCCACAGATTTTTGAGGCTGTCACCGGATCATATTCCTGAACCAGTGCTGCGAACTCATCAAAACCTTCGGTATGCGCCTCGATGTAGTCGCGGTCCGCCAGGTCTTCTTCGAGGATGACATGTGCGAGCGCATTCAGCAGCACCAGGTCGGTACCGGGAGCGACCGGTAGATGGATGTCCGCCAGTTGTGCAAACATGGTGACGCGCGGGTCGACGACGATCAGCGGGAACTTGCGCTGTTCACGCACCTGTTGCAGGCGCCAGTAGATGATCGGGTGCTGCTCCGGCAGGTTGGAGCCAAACGCCAGCAGGCAATCGGTGTGCTCGAAATCCTCGTAACAGCCAGGTGGACCATCGGAGCCGAACGAGCGTTTGTAGCCGGATACGGCCGAGGCCATGCACAGGGTGGTATTGCCGTCATAGTTGTTGGTGCCGACCACCCCGCGCGCCAGCTTGCCAAGGGTGTAGAACTCCTCGGTCATGATCTGACCGGTTGATACGATGGCAAAGGCATCACGCCCCCAGGCTGCCTGGATGCGCTTGATTTCATTTGCGGTCTTGTCCAGTGCCGCGTCCCAACTGGTCTCGGTGAAGTCTTCCCAGCGGTTAGCACGGATCAGCGGCTGGTCGCCGCGGCCGGAGGTCTTGCGGAACAATTCGTGCTCGAAGATACCCTTGATGCACAGCTTGCCGCGATTGACATCGGCATCGGCGACGCCACGCGAGGCTACCGGTTCACCATCAGCGTCGAGCCCGACCTCGATGGAACAACCGGTAGAGCAGTAGCCGCAGGTCGCATAACGCCATTCCTTTACGCCTTTGTCAGCGATCCGGATGGGGTTTTTATGTGTACGTCCGAAGAGCATATCAGCTACCGTTACCGTTTCGGAAAATATGATCTGCAGGAGCCGGCAAGCCGGCTCCTGCAGATAATTCAGGACGCCGACAGGCTTTCCGAGATATTTGCATGAAAGATTGCCTTGTGGACATCACCGAGGCTGAGCATGCCGACCAGCCTGTCGTTCTCGGCGACCGGGATGCGCCGGAAACGCCGGCCGGCCATCAGGGCGGCCGCTTTCAGGATATGCATGCCGGGCGGCACGCTGGCGACACTGGACGTCATCAGGTCGGACACCTGCAGTTTCATCATGCCGCTGTAGTCCCTGATCAGTCCGTTGAAGTCGATGGCGGACAGGTTGCCCATGAGTTCTTCCACGTCAGGCAGCAGGTGGTGCAGGATATCCTTTTCCGCAATGATGCCCACCAGCTTTTCATTGTCGATTACCGGCAGGCCGCTGTAGCGGTACAGGCACATCAGTGACACGACCTCCGCGATCGGGGTGACCGGTGTAACGGTTTTCACGGACTGGCTCATAATGTCTTTTACCTGCATGTCGAGACTCCTTATTGCTTCGTACTCAGGCGGCCACTTCGTTTTCTGTGGACAGTGCCAGGAATACGCGCCCATCCTCAATCTTTGTCGCATAGGTGTTGGTGCAGCCCTCATCCGGTCCGAGTGCTGCGCCGCTGGCAAGATCAATCTTCCAGTTATGCATTGGACAGGTCACCGAGGTCCCGTGCACGATGCCCTGTGACAGGGGCCCCTGCCTGTGCGGGCATTCGTCCTTGATGGCAAAGACTTCGTCCCCGGCGGTGCGAAACAGTGCAATGTCCATGGTGTCAGTCTTGAGGACGCGGGCACCCAGTTTCGGGATGTCCTCAAGGTTTGCGATTTCAGTCCAGTTGGTCATGATGTTTCTCTTGTGAAAGATTATTTTCTCGCGCCAAGACGCAAAGAAAGACAAAAATTAATCCATAAAAAATAGTTATGTCGATAATTAGAGCATTTATAAAACTCAGCTAATTATTTCCTTGGCGTCTTTGTGTCTTTGCGCGAGCATGTTTTTCGTTAAGCAATTTTCAAGGGAGTGAATTCATGCTGCTCGGCGCCCTCGGCGCGTTCTTTCCAGGGATCGGTCCGGGCGAACTGCTGGGAATACAGGAAGCGTTCGTGCAATGCCTTGCGGCCGGTTTCATCATCCAGCAGACGTTCCTTGATGTAACTCAGGCTGGCACGTTCCACCCACGGTGCAGTGCGCTCCAGATAGTGCGCCTCCTCGCGGTATAACTGGGTAAAGGCGCCGCAGTATTCGAGTACTTCTTCTTCGGTATCGACCTTGCACAGCAGGTCGGTGACGCGCACCTTGATGCCGCCGTTGCCACCGACATGCAGTTCATAGCCGGAATCCACGCACACCACACCGAAGTCTTTAATGGTTGCTTCGGCGCAGTTGCGCGGGCAACCGGATGCTGCCAGCTTGAATTTGTGCGGCATCCATGAGCCCCAGGTCATTTCTTCAAGCCGGATGCCCAGGCGGGTAGAGTCCTGGGTGCCGAAGCGGCACCACTCGGAGCCGACGCAGGTCTTCACGGTACGCAGCGCCTTGCCATAGGCATGGCCGGAGACAAAACCGGCCTTGGCCAGGTCGCCCCAGATGCCCGGCAGCTCGTCCTTTTTCAGGCCCAGCATGTCGATGCGCTGTCCGCCGGTGAATTTGACCGTCGGCACGTTCCACTTTTCCGCAATCCGCCCCAGGTCCATTAACTGCTGTGCCGAGGTTTCCCCGCCAAAGATGCGGGGTATGACGGAATAGGTCCCGTCTTTCTGGATGTTGCCGTGCGCGCGCTCATTGATGAAACGTGACTGCGCATCATCCTGGTACTCGCCGGGCCAGTAGGCCAGCAGGTAGTAGTTCAGTGCCGGGCGGCAGGCCGCGCAACCGTCCGGTGTCTTCCATTCGAGGAAGTCGCGTACAGCCGGTATGGACTTGAGTTCATTTTGTTTGATTGCACCGATCACCTCGTCATGACTGTATTCCGTGCATTTGCACATCGGCTGCTTGTTCGGTGCAGCGTCGTAGCCTTCCCCCACGGTGCTGGCCAGCAGGGCCTCGACCAGTCCGGTGCAGGAACCACAGGAGCTGGATGCCTTGGTATGGGCACGCACGTCGTCCAGGGTAAACAGCCCGTGTTTGGAGATAGCCGTGACGATGTCGCCTTTGCAGACCCCGTTGCAACCGCAGATCTCCGCATTATCAGACAGCGCCATGACGCGGGTTTCATCGCCGTGACCGGCATCACCCAGGTCATGTTGACCAAACAGCAGGGTCTTGCGGAAGTCGGCGATGCTGGTGCCCTCGCGCATTAGCTGGAAGTACCAGGTGCCATCGAAGGTATCGCCGTAGAGGACGGCGCCCTTGATGCGGTCTTCCCGGATAACGATTTTCTTGTAGGTGCCGGCGGCCGGGTCCTGCAGGCTGATGACCTCGTCACCTTCCGACTCGTGGAAGTCTCCGGCGGAGAACAGGTCGATACCGGTCACTTTCAGCTTGGTGGAAGTGACCGAACCCTGATAGCTGGCATAACCCAGGCCGGCCAACTGGTTGGCCGCGACCTTGCCCTGTTCGAACAGCGGAGCAACCAGTCCGTAGGCGATGCCGCGGTGTTGCACACATTCACCCACGGCATAAATGGCGGGGTCAAAGGTCTGCATGACATCGTTGACGACGATGCCGCGTTCGCAGTACAGGCCGGTACTCTGCGCCAATTCAGTATTGGGTACGATGCCGACACCCATGACGACGAGGTCGGCCGCGATCTCGCTGCCATCTCTGAAGCGCACGCCCTGAACATGGCCGTTGCCGATAATTTCCGAAGTCTCGGCTTCCATCAGGAAGGTCATGCCGCGCTCTTCCAGGGAACGCTTGAGCAGGTCCGATGCCGGTTTGTCGAGCTGGCGCTCCATCAACGCGTCCAGCAAGTGGACAACGGTGACGTCCATGCCCTGCTTCATCAGGCCGTTCGCGGCCTCCAGTCCCAGCAGACCGCCGCCGATGACGACGGCTTTTTTGTAATTCCGGGAAGCGGCGAGAATGGTGTCAACATCGTGGATGTCGCGGAAGGCGATGACGCCGTCCTTATCCCTGCCCGGCACCGGGATCATGAACGGGTTGGAACCGGTGGCCAGCAACAGCCGGTCATAATCAGAATAGGTGCCGTCCCTGGCCACGACCCGGCGGTTGGCCCGGTCGATCTCCATGACTTGTTTGCCCTTGTGCAGGGTAATGCCGTTGTCCGCATACCACGGTTCGTCATTGAGTATGATGTCTTCGATGGTCTTCTCGCCGGCCAGCACCGGAGACAGCATGATGCGATTGTAATTGCCATACGGTTCGGCGCCGAATACCGTGATGGCGTATTTTTCCGGGGCAATTTTCAGCAGTTCCTCCAGGGTGCGAACCCCGGCCATACCGTTACCCACCAGAACGAGTTTTTCTTTCATGGGGTCTCCATGGACAGCCTGTTTGAGAGCTGTACTAACTAAATGCAAGGGTCGTGCCGGAAAGCCGGAAAGCCGGAATAGTGTCTGTATCTTTATGAAAGAACTAGGCTATTTTCCAGGCCCATGCCCTGGAAGCGTGCATGTTTGCCAGTATGAAGCGCACTGCTACAGTGCATATTAGAAGGTTAGTGCGCTCTGATAAGGCATGATGGTCCGGCTTGCCGGGCGACGATGCGTGTGCCGGCGCTGACTCGCAAACACAGTGACAGCTATTAACTGCAAGTGATGGTTCAATTATTCGGTGACGCTCCGGAAATGTCACCGGGTTTTACTGGCATGCCTTTGACACATGGCATGCTCCTTGCTTTGTCGTAGTCAGGCATTACCTTTTTTTCACAGAATCGGAAGGAGTATCCAATGTCGGAAACCAGACTGGGCCTGCTGTCGTTTACCGGAAAAACCCGCATACTGCACCTGACCTGGTTTGCGTTTTTCCTGACCTTTTTCATGTGGTTCAACCACGCCCCGCTAATGGCTTCCATTCGCGAGGTGTTCGAACTCACCGACCAGCAGGTGAAGATGCTGCTGATCCTGAATGTTGCGCTGACCATCCCTGCGCGCATCATCATCGGCATGCTGGTGGATGCCTTCGGGCCACGGCGTGTTTATTCCACATTGCTGTTTATATCCAGTTTCCTGTGTTTCGGCTTTGCCTTCGCCGACAGTTTTGAGTGGCTTGCCCTTATGCGTTTTCTGATGGGTTTTGTCGGGGCCGGGTTTGTCATCGGCATTCGCATGATCAGTGAATGGTTTCCGGCAAAGCAGGTCGGTGTGGCCGAGGGCATCTATGGTGGTTGGGGTAACTTCGGTTCCGCGGCCGCGGCGCTCAGTCTGCCGACCATCGCACTGATGTTCGGTGGCGATGACGGCTGGCGCTATGCCCTTGTTCTGACCGGCGTTCTGGCGCTGGTTTACTCGGTTGTCTACTTTTTTACGGTTTCCGACACTCCCCAGGGATCGACCTATTTCAAGCCGAAGAAAAACGGCGCCATGGAAGTCACCAGCAAGGGCGATTTCTTTCTTTACCTGTTGATGAATATCCCGCTGTATGCAGCTCTGGCGGTCCTTGCCTGGAAGCTGGGGCCGTCCAACCTCGGCATGCTGGGTGAGGCAATCACTGATATGATCTACGCGGTACTGACCAGTATCTATGTCTTTCAGTCCATCCGTGTCTACCAGATCAACCGGCATGTGTTCACAGAAGAGGTTCCTGAGATCGACCGCTATAGCTTCAAACAGGTGGCGGTACTGGATCTCGCCTACCTGATGACCTTCGGGTCTGAACTCGCGGTGGTGTCCATGTTGCCCTTGTTCTTCAAGGATACCTTTGACCTGTCGCTGGTACAGGCCGGCATGCTGGCCTCCGGCTATGCCTTTATGAACCTGGTGGCACGACCCGGTGGCGGCCTTATCAGTGATCGCTTCGGCCGCAAAAAGACCCTGCTGACCCTGCTGGCCGGGCTGGCGTCCGGTTACCTGTTGATGGGACTGATCGATTCCAGCATGCCAGTACTGCTGGCCGTGGTCATCACCATGGGCTGTTCCTTTTTCGTGCAGTCCGGTGAGGGTGCAGTGTTCGCCATGGTGCCGCTGGTCAAACGCCGGTTAACCGGGCAGGTCGCCGGCATGGCCGGAGCCTACGGCAATGTCGGCGCGGTGAGTTTCCTGACCGTGCTGTCGTTCGTGTCACCACAGATCTTTTTCATGGTCATTTCCGGAGCGGCCGTCGTGACCCTGGTTATGGTGGCGTTGTTTCTCGACGAGCCGGAAGGCCACATGGCGGAGGTGTTGCCGGATGGCACCGTGCAGATGATCGAGGTGACGTAGGGAAACCTGGTTTGTTCACCATCCCGGGATACCCCGGTTTTCTCATGAGCATCCTGCTACAGGTAAGACCGGCGCCGCGCCGAACCCGCATTTTAGCCTGTAGCACGGATTCCGTTGTGATTTATCCAGGGTGCGGAAAAGTTGCTATAGCTTCCAGCTAATGGCGGGTTACTCTACGCTAACCCAACCTACGGTTATGGTACATGGCTACCTCCCTTAAAATCAGCAGCGGTCAACACAGTACAGCCGGCATCAAGGAGTCCAATGACGATGCCTGCGGTATACGTGTGCCTGATGCCGCACTGTTGAACACCAAGGGGATCGCGGCTGTCATTGCCGATGGCATGAGTGGCAGTGAAGCCGGCAAGGAAGCGGCGGAGGCCTGTGTCTCCGGTTTTCTGACCGACTATTTTGCCACTCCCGAATCGTGGGGTACCGGGAGCTCCGGCGAGAAGGTGCTGACGGCGTTGAATCGCTGGCTCTATGGCCGGGGTCACCGCGAGTATGAGTCTGCACATGCCATGGTCACCACGTTGAGTGTGCTGATACTCAAGTCGGCTACTGCCCACCTGTTCCATGTCGGTGACACACGCATCTATCGCATGCGCAACGGCAAGCTTGAATGCCTGACGCGTGACCACCGCGTACTGGTCGGTAATGGCAAGAATCTACTCAGCCGCGCCATGGGCATCGAGTTGCACATGGAGATTGACTACCGCACAGCCCCGATCGAGCCGGGTGATATTTTCCTGCTGACCACGGATGGCGTGCATGATTTTCTGAAAGACGTGGTGCTGGCTGAATTTCTCTACAGCAACAGTTTGCAACCGGACACAGCGTCACGCCTGATCGTGGAACGCGCCCTCGATGAGGGTAGTAACGACAATGTGACCTGCCAGGTAGTCAAGGTCGAACAACTGCCGCACCGTAACGAGCATGAATTCTACCGGCAGTTTTCGGAACTGCCGTTCCCGCCGCCGCTGGAACCGGGCATGGTGCTGGATGGCTATAAAGTAGTGCGCGAGTTGCATGCCAGCAAGCGTACCCAGGTGTACCTGGCGGTGGATACGCAAACCGATCACAAGGTTATTCTCAAGACGCCGTCAGTCAACTATGAAGATGATCCGGAGTACATAGACCGGTTTCTGCACGAGGAATGGGCCGGTCGCCGCATCAACAGCCAGCATGTCCTGAAGGTGCTGGAACCGCATGGTCGCCGCCAGTGCCTCTACTACGTAACGGAATTCATCGACGGCTGGACCTTGCGGCAATGGATGTATGATAACCCGCTGCCTGCTCTGGAGGATGTGCGTGAAATCGTCCGCCAGATTGCGGCCGGTCTGCGTGCCCTGCATCGGCAGGAAATGATTCATCAGGATCTGAAGCCCGAGAACATCATGATCGACCGCCATGGCTCGGTGAAGCTCATTGACTTCGGTTCTACCAAGATTGCCGGGATCGAGGAAATCACGACACCCCTCCATCACCAGGGCGTACTCGGTACCCGCAACTATACGGCGCCGGAATACCTGCAGGGTGAATCCGGCAACAATGTCTCTGATTTATATTCGCTCGGCATCATTGTCTACGAAATGCTCACCGGCCAGTTGCCCTATGGCAAGAAAGAGCTGACGTTGAGGAAACTGCGTCGTGCCACCTACATCAGCGCTATTCGCCATAACCCGGATGTGCCCCGGTGGATGGACAAGGCGTTGCAGAAGGCCGTCTCTATTCCACGCACCCGGCGTTACCCGTTGCTCTCCGAGTTTGTCCATGACCTGACGCACCCCAATCCTGCCTTCCTGCGAGAACACACCGAGCCATTGATTGAGCGTAATCCACTGCTGGTCTGGAAGAGTATTGCCTTGATCCTGTTTGTCCTGAACCTGTTGTTTATTTTCCTGTTGTCCAGAGCGGGCCAGTAGTCCGGTCGGGGACGATCCGATATGATAAAAAATTCAGGTTCTACTAACAATGATAATTAAATCAGTAATATAGAATTCATCCATCCTCCGACCTTGGTCTATGACAGGTTTTTGTCAGGACAGAAAAGACAGAAAATACATTGATTCCTGCCATAAATAATAGTATTATATTATAAATTAATTAAACTATTATCTTGCTTGGGGGATCACCATGGGAGTGTCCGATTCAGTCAGCATGCAGCTGGCCGAAGGGTCAAGTGCAATCAACAGCAAGATCCTGATTGCCGCCCGTCAGGACTTCTCCGTTGATGGCATCGTCAGTATTCTGGAGTCTTGCGAGGATTCCTATCTGGTGTCCTGCGTGTAGCCAGGCAAATCCTGTATGCGCAAGTTGACAGCGATTGCGCCGGATATCCTGATGATCCACACCAGCGTACTGTCGGAACCGGTCGGCGAGTTCATTCGCGGTATACTCAGCGAATTCCCCGCATTACGCATCATGTTGTTTGGAAATAGCATGACGGATGATTTTCTGTTCGAGGCCGTGGGCGCCGGAATCCATGGCTACATCAACGAGCGCATGAACGGCGAGCATCTGACCCGGGCAATCCAGACCGTGGAACGCGGTGAGTACTGGGTAGAGCGCCATATCATGGCACGCTTCTTCTCGGCCGGCTCCATGAACACATCGATAGAAACCAGTATCGAAGATCTGGTCAAACGCCTGTCAAACCGGGAAATCCAGGTGCTGGCACTGATCATACAGGGTCTGCCAACCCGGAACATTGCTGATCAGCTGTGTCTTTCGCACCAGGGCGTCAAGGCGCATTTGACCAACCTGTTCCGCAAGTTCAGGGTAAAGAACCGCGCCCAGCTGATCCTGTCTGCACTGGATGAGGTCAGCCCCGTCGGCAAATTCTCCGTGAAAGTGAGCGATGGGTTGCTGGATTTGCAGCCGATGGCGCTGGAAATCCAGGCCTGATGGTGCATCGGAATATCCTGAAAAACATGATATCTGCATCGATAGTCAAACCTTTGCTGCTGCTGGTTCTGTTGTGCGTTGTGCAGGGCGCCAATGCATACGGCAATCGCAACTGGTTGTCCGCCAACCGGTACTACAGCAAGAGTAACCACGACAATACCTATTCCTGGGGCTATAACTATCGCATGCTGGGGCGGCATACAACGGTACGTGATGAAGATGACGTGACTGGCTGGATGTATAACGGTAATGTCCGCAACGGCGACTCCCGCGGCGATTTCTACTGGGACAAGCTGCGTCGGCGATAGCAACACTGCATGCAGCACCAGTCGTGCAGGTCAGGTCAGCCGCTTTGCAGCGTAACCTGACAGCCGGCCAGTCGGGTCACAGCCTGACCTGCGCTAACTGTATCCATGCAGAATCGGCGAGGCACCGGTCCTACAGGTCATTCTTCGCACGACACGATTCCACGGCTGTATCATAGAGTGACTGGATGTTCCTGCCGTGGTTCGTGATATCGATCCCGATGAAGTTTATCTTTTTTGGCGGGTACTCATGGCGCTTGCCACCGGCTTCTGTCTTTACCGAATCGTAGATGATGGCGCGGCGAGCGTCCCGGGCGCGCAGCAGGATACCGGTCTCCATGTCGGTCAGGTCGAACCGGTAGCGTTTTTGCCAGCCGGTTTGCTCAAACTGCCGGGTCTCAGACAGGGTAACAGCGCAGGGAAAGTCGGCATCCGCTTCCAGCCGGAAGACAGCACTGGATGATAATGTGGTTGTATTGAATGCGTTTACGAGTGAGCTGACACTGGTTCGGGTGTTGTCAGCAGCGGCAGGTAACGGCAGTGACAGGAACAGCAGGCTGAACAGGATGGCTCTGTGTTTCACATTGACCCCGATGGTTTGTAAACTGCTCAGAAGTAGCGCCTTAGTTGCATCCGGATGCGGTCGTCGTCATCAAAGCTGGATTCAACGGTTCCTTTCTTGACATTATTGACACCGCGGAACTCCATGGAGAGTTTCCAGCTGTCACCCAGTCGGGTACTTGCCTCTACATTGTAGAAGATGCCATCGCCGCCGCTGTCAATCGTGAGACTGGCCAGTATCTCGGTGCTCTGTGCGTCATTGAATGTGAGCCGGGTTCCCAGTACGACATCATTATCAAAGACGGCGGTTGAGAATGGAGTATTCAATTGTACCGTCGAGGTTTTAAATTCATCGTTACGGCCATCAAACAGGTACTCCGAGATAATGCCCAGATCGAGCTGTGAATCGAACACACCAACAAAGGTGTACTCAAAACCGCCGGCCGCCGCCGTATAACGTTGCCCCTGACCGCTGCGGGTGTAGGCCTCCAGTTTCCACAGCCAGCTGCCCTTGGTGGCCTGGATATCCACGCTGGTCTGGTTGATTTGCTCGTATATCGGGTTTACCAGCTTCGGCAGTTGGGTCGCGGGATTGATATTCTTGGGCTGAATAATGAAACGCGGCTCGCGCGCGGTGCCCTTGAAGTGTGCAATGCCGATATCCCAGTCACCGAAGTATTGTGACCAGCGTACTGCAAAGTCGACATGATTTTTATCGTGGGAATTTTCATAAAAGACTTCGTTGGTATCGACCGGAATACCGAAGCGTGGCCGACCCCCCTTGCCGGGGAAGGTGCGCTCCCGGAAATAGGGCAGCACGAACAGATCGACGACACCCCAGTCGTGGATCAGCGACAGCTTGGCCATCGGCTGCCCGAGTTTGTCCTCACCGTCGATGTTCTCGATCAGGTCTGTCTGGTTGATGATATCGACGAGATGGATGGACTCGGTAACACCCCAGAATACCTTGCTGAACCCCGTGGTCAGTTCCCAGGTATCGGCGGCATGTATCCAGGACAACTCGCGGATGTCACCGTGGGTGCGCTCGTTATCATGCTGGTCCAGCCGGTAAAACGGTTTGAAGGTGAAGATGTCATCCTGCTTGTTCCACTCCAGCAGGTATTCCGGTTCGGCGGCGATCGAGAAGTAGGAATCATGCTGGCCCGTGAACTTGGCATCCCGGGGAAAATACAGGAATTCCCCTTCAACATAGCCGCGCAGATCGGAACTATACTGCTCACCGCCCATAACCGGGGCAGGGAGCAACAGAATCAGCAGGGTGAGGCAGGTTTTGTTCACGACCGTTCGAGTGCTAGCGGACGCGCTTCAACGAGTTTTTGTTGAAGTCGTGGTCGGTCAGCCCGGTGCGGAACTTGAAGTTCGTCTGCAGCATGCGCGTACTCTTGCCGGTCTGGTGGTTTTCCATGAACATCTCCGCTGCACGCCAGTACCGGTCAAGGTACTGTTTGTAGTCCTTGAAGGTCAGCGTCTTGAGCAGGTCGCCCTTGCGGTCATAATACTCGATTTTCCGGTCACGGTATTCGCCCTTGTCCATCCATACGACCTGTTTTGTATAGCCGGATTTGGAGTCTACCGGATAGCGCTCATAGACGAACACGTCCATGCCGTTCAGGGTGTCATCACGCAGGTACTTGTAGGTATATTTCTCCACCTCCTGCGAGGTGATGTCCTCATAGGCAAACTCGCTGCCCATGAAGGGGCCGGACTTGTTGTCCGAGGCGATGCGCTTGACGCGTTTCAGCGCCGGCAGGTACAGCCACTGGTCGTCCGACCCGGTCTTGTGGGTGAAGCTCAGCAAGGCTGTGCCCTGCACATCGCGCGGTTTGTCGAACACGATCAGGCTCTTGTCGCCGTCATCGGCCACCTCCAGGGTCTTCGAGCGGATATCACGATTACTCTCCTGGCCCTGCTTGTTTCTCAGTATCATAACCACGTCAAAGGTGTAGTCACCAAAGCCGCTGTCATGGCGATCAGCCTCCTGTGCGATAGCCAGCCCCTGTTCTTCCGGGGTCTGTGCGAACGCCTCAGGCGCGAGCAGGATCAATAACAGAATCGTCAGCAGTTTTCTTGAAATCATCGGGGTTCTCCTGGAGCTTCATTAACAAAGGTGGCAAAAACAGAAAGTCGAGTAGCAGTGCAATACCGATAGTAATGGCCGTCATCAACCCCATGCCGGAATTCATCTTGAAGGCCGAGAAGGCCAGTACACTGAAACCGGCAATCAGAACAATAGAGGTTACCCACATGGCGGTGCCTACGGTCGAAAAGGCATAGCGGATAGCGCCCTCGGCATCCAGGCCCTTCTCACGGCGCGCGCGCAGGTACTTGCTCAGAAAGTGAATGGTGTCATCGACGACAATGCCGAGCGTCATGCTGATCACGACTGACAGTGATACGCCCACTTCACCGACCAGCAGCGCCCACACGCCGAATGCCGCAGCCGCCGGCAGCAGGTTGGGCGCCAGGCTGATGAGCCCGACCGTTACCGAGCGCAGGGCAACGATCAGGATGAACGAAATCAGCACCAGTGCCAGCACGGTGCCGCTGATCATACTCTTCATGTTGCGCATGCCGATATTGGCGAACATCACCGCCGGGCTGGCGCCGTGGGTGAGCATGGCATCGGGTGCATTGTCCTCCAGCCAGATCCAGGCACGATGCTCCAGTCCCAGCAGCTCATTGGTGGTCAGGTTCTTTACGGTGACATTCATGCGTGTCGCCGACTTGTCAATATCGATCTGGTTATTCAAATCCAGCCCGTAGGGCAGCGACATCTCGTAGAGAAGCAGATACTGTGCGGCAAGATTGCGCTCCCGCGGCAATCGATAATAATCCGGGTCGTCACCGTGCATATTCATGTTCAGGCGCTTCATGACATCGGTAAATACGTTGACGTGGATGACCTCGGGCTGTGCACGGAACCACTCGGCGAATTCATCGACCTTCTTCAGGAAAGCCGGCTCGTTCAGGCCGCCGGCCTCGCCCGCGCTCAGCGAGTAGTCGATGGTGTAGATACCGGTCAGGTTGTCGGTGACAAAGTCGGTGGCGCGGCGGAACTCGATGCTGTGATCGAAGTATTCGACGAACTGGTCATTCATCTCGTTCTTCGGGATCGCCAGCGTCAGTGCCGCGACCACCAGCAGGTTGCCCCATAGCAGGGCGTTGCGGTGGCGGATCACGAAGTCACCCAGTTTGACCATCTGCCGGTGGGTCCGGGTCTCACCGTGCTTGATGCGCACCGGCAGGACCACCATCAGTGCCGGTAGTAACGTGAATGACAGGACCCACGCAACCACCAGGCCCATGGCGACCATGTTGCCGAGATCGCGGAACGGGGGCGCATCGCTGAAGTTCATGCTGAGAAAGCCGATGACCGTGGTCACCGAGGTCAGCGTTACCGGTGACAGGTTCACGCGCATGGACTCTTTCATGGCGGCCTGCTTGTCGAGCCCGTCGCGCAGGGCATACAGGTAGCTCACCAGCAGATGGACGCAGTCGGCGACCGCCAGTGTCAGGATGATGGTTGGCGTATTCGCCGTCGGTGGCGTCAGTGTGATCCCGAGCCAGCCGGTCAGTCCCATGGCGGTGATGATCTAGAACACGATGACCAGCACTGTGGTGATTACGCCGGAAACAGTGCGCAACATCAGCCACAGGGCGCCGATGACCACCAGGAACATGAACGGGATCAGCTGGCGGACATCGGATTTCGCGGCCTCCGGAAAGGCGTTGTTCATCATCACCGTGCCGGTGAGGTATACGTTGAGGTGCGGGTGTGTCTCGCGGATATTCTCCGCAAGGTGGCGCGCATAGGCCACTGCCTCGGTAATCTGGTTGCGCGGATTGTCGTCCGGAACGTTGATAGTGACATTCACTGCAGTCACGTCACCGGCCTCCGAGACCAGCCGTTTGACCAGCAGTGGTTCGTTCAATGCCACCTGTTTCACCGCTTCCAGCTCCGAGTCCAGCAGCTCTGCGCCGTTGGTGTACAGATCCTTGACGATCAGGTCGTCCTCGACACCGCGGGTGCGCTGGAAGTTCGACAGGGAATCGACGCGCAGGTTATAGGGAATCTGCCAGGCGTCCTCGGTCAGTTGCTCGACTACAGCCAGGGTTTCGCGGGTGAATACCTTGTGGTCCTTCGGCGCCAGTACAATGAGGATATTGTCGCTCTTGGTATAGGTGTTCTGCAGGCGCTCGAATGCTTCCAGCTGGGGGTTTTGCTCGCTGAAGAAGGCACGGTAATCGGAGGTCAGCGTGAGCTGCTTCATTCCCTTGCCCGCCAGACCGACCAGCAGCAGGGTGAGGAGAATGATCAGCCAGCGCCAGCGGATGACCGTGTTTGCGTATGAATCAAACATGATAAGTGTTCCGTTGATGGTGTTCAGAGAGCGTCATTATGCAAAGCGGCGATGTTATTGCTGCTGACCTGCCAGGCATTGGTCTGGTAGCGCAATTTGTCCGCTGCAATATGGGTAGTCTGTGATTGCAGTTCCAGACCGGCCAGGTATTCCGGTCGAATCACACCGGCCAGTGGCTGGATTTCCTGGTTCGGGCCGATTGGCTTCGGTAACGGCTTGAGCAGGGTTATCCGGTTCAGGACCGGGTCGGCAACGTGGTCCGGCAAGCTGCGCAGGTACCAGGCGACGACGGCCGTGGCATCGACGATACCGCCATCCGGGGACTTCAGGACCTTGATTTCCAGTGCCCGCGAGCGATTGATTCGGCCGGGATCGTCCAGGTACCAGTAGCCGCCCACGCGGTAATAGCGGGCCGGATCCAGCAGTTCACCGTTGATGCGGATATTGGAGGAACGCAGGCCGAATTCCTTCCAGGGGTCGAGATCGTAGGTGATCCCCGAGAAGGCAATCACCCAGCCGCCACCCCAGCCACCGACCCACTGGGTGAGCGAGCCCTGCAGCCCGCGCTGGATCATCAGGCGCAGGTCATCGCCGGATATAAGGCCGCAAGCGATCTGCGGGCCGATGGGTATGTAATGGTAGATGTCTTCCAGCTTGATGGGCCCGGGTGCGACGTGGGTGCCGTAACGGAAGCCGCGGATCATACCGACATCGGATTCACAGGCGCCGCGGAAGGCATCGGCCAGGAAGTCGTGCGAGGAGCCCTCGATAACGGCCGGCATTTCACTGGCATCAGTGAAGTTGGATCGATGCAGTGCTTTTTTGGTATAGCCGATGACCGTATCGATCGGGGTGCGCAGGATGGAGGCGTTTATCGGATTGACATGCGGCACGAAATCGGGACCCTTGACGAAGGTGCGGCGGATGTTCTTTACTTTGGCGGCGACCGCCGGATCCGGTTTATTGTTCTTTTCATTGATGCGATGTGCCGTGAAGTCCCAATCGGTCAGCTTGCCCTTGTCCACCTTGACGGTAAGTTCGCCGACCATGGTGCCATCCTGGCCTTCCTCGACCAGCAGGGTCCCGGATTTTGCCACCAGCACCCTGTGGGTTTCTTCGTGCATATCGGACGACAGCACGATGTCCACGCCCGGAATGGTTTCCACCAGTTCCAGATTGGGGCCCAGGCCGCGCTCGGATATCAGCACCACCAGGTCGACGTGCTCCTCGTTGCGCAGTAGCGGAACGGCGTTGGCCAGTTCTTCTTCACCAGGGGTCAGGTAGAAGCCTTCCATAATCCGGGTGCTGATGGCCTGTGGTCCACGGTCGGCGGTCAGCCCGATGATGCCGACGCGCAGGCCGCCGATCTCGCGGATTGCCCAGGGTTTAAGGACGCGGGTGCCGGCCATTTTTGCGTAGCGGGTTTCCGGGAATTCATACAAGGTCGAGTAATACAGGTTGGCGGCCAGCGCATGCCAGTTCGTCAAGGGTGGTTTGCCGTCAGCACCGGCAAACAGCTTGCGGAAACTCTCGGTGCCGTAGACGTAGTCCCAGTTGCCTGGCGCAAAGAAATCGATGCCAAAGTCATTCAGTACATCCACCATGGCCATGCCGCTGGTATACAAGGCTTCTGCACTGCCCTGAATGGTGTCGCCGGTGTTGACTGTCAGGGTGTTTTTTCTGCGGGCGCGAATCTCCTTGATCTGGTCATACACATAGGCCAGGCCACCAACCATCAGGTCGTGATCCGGCGCTCCCTCGCGCATGTTGGGGCGCGGGACCATGTGGCCGTGCAGGTCGCCGATGTGGATGAAGGTAACTTCGCCACTGCCGGCGCGGGAAACCACAGGCAGGGCCAGCAGCAGTGCCAGCAGGGATAGGTGGATTCTTTTCAGCATGGGATCAGGGCCTGATGTAGGACCAGCCTTCGGTCTGTTTCTCGATGATTTCGGCAACACCGGACTGTACATAGCGAACCTGTTCCAGCATGTCAGACGGGCGCAGCTTGTGGGTGCGCATGGCGATCTCGCAGGCGACGATGCGAACCCCCTCGGTGGTGACTTCCTTTACCCGGTCGGCGATCGGAATTGGCGCGTAATACTTCAGTGTCTTGACGCCGTCACCGTAGACTACGATCTCCACCTCGATATTTTCCGGTCCGAACACGTGTTGTATATTCCGTGCACTGTTCAATGCGGAATTCATCTTGTCGATGCTGTCCTCGTCCACCTGGATCAGTACCCGGTATTTCACCTGTTCGGCCGCCACGGCAATCGAGGTTGAAAGACACAGCAAGACAACGAGTATGAGACGCTTCATGTTCATAACGGATTCCTTCTAGTCTGGATTTACAGCCGGTTCAGGCAGGCTGCCGGATTCTTCGGCGGTCTTGACATAAAAGATGTGGCCGTCACCCAGTGCACAGCGCAACCCGCTGCCGTCGATGATCCCGTCCAGCCGGCGATTGCGCAGCCACAGGTACATGTCGCCACCGGCCTTGTGGCGTTTGTCGGCCTCGGCTATCAATGCATTGGCGCCGGCCTCGTCGAGGTTATCGATGTACTCACCGTCGATCACCAGTATGCCCTGGCGCCGGTCCTGATCGGCCAGGTCGGTGAAGGTGCGCTCCAGTGCGGCCGTGGAACCGAAGAAAATACTGCCGGACAGACGTAGCACGGTGGCATTGTCATCCGTGACACCTTCGGGCAAATACTGGTTTGCCTCGATGGTTTCCAGGATGTTGTAATCCGGCACGGAAACGCTGCGCAGATAGACAACAATGGACAGCACAATACCCAGCATGACGCCCCACTCCAGGCCGCCATAGACCGTCGTGAACAGGGTCAGCCCGAACACAATGCGGGTTTCACCACGGATGCGCAGCACCTTTTTAAGATAGGGGACATCGATCAGACCCCAGCCGACCAGCAGCAGAACCCCGGCCACAGTCGACATTGGCAGGTGCGCAAGTACCGGCGCAGCCACAGCGACGAGTCCGGCAAGGACCAGTGCCGAGATGAGGCCGGTCAGGGGTGTGCGCCCGCCGGCCTCGAGGTTTGCCGCGCTGCGATTGAAGGAACCGCAACTCGGGTAGCAGGACAGGAAGCTGCCACCGATGTTGGAAATGCCCTGGCCGATAGACTCGACGTTCAGGTCCACTACCTGGCCGGTTTTGACGCTCATGGCCCGCGCAATAACGGCCGATTGCATCAGGCCAAGGAAGGCGATAATGGAAGATCCCATTATCAGGCCTTCGGCGGCCTCGTAAAAATTGTTCGGGCTGAAATCCGGCGCCGACAGCGGCAGGGCGGACAGCGACAGGTAACCCAGCTTGTCAAAGTCACCGGCGCCGATGATGGTGTGTTCTATCAGCCAGCCGGCCAGCATGCCGGCGACCATGGCGATGATGATATAGGGCCAGTGTTTCCGGTAGCGTTTTACCAGCAGCCCCGAACCGACGGTGATGAGGCCGATGATGACATCGAAATGATTGGCATCCTTGAGCCGGGACGGCAGCGCCATGAGCGTGTCTTCCACGGGTTCACCCGACACGGCCGTCAGGCCGAGAAAATCCCCCAGCTGCTGGATGATGATGATTATGCCGACACCGATGACCAGCGCCATCATGATGGTATGCGAGAAATAGTTGAAGATGCCGCCGAGGCGCAGCATCCCGAAGACGACCTGGATACATCCGGCGATGAATGTCATGGTGATGGCGTACATGACGAAATCCGGTGTGCCCTCCGTCGCGTAGGCGGACAGGATCATTATGATCATGACCGAGATCGAGGTATTGGGCCCGGACAGGACATGCCAGCTGGAGCAGAAGATGGCACACAGGATAACGGGGAAAATCGCGGTGTACAGACCGATCTCCGGCGGCAGGCCGGCCAGTGTTGCCAGCGCAATGGCCTGTGGCAGGATCAGTACGCCGGCCGCAATCCCGGCCATGATGTCGGCACGCACCGTTTCCCGGTCCAGCAGCCGTGTCCAGGTCAGAAACGGGAATACCGACCGTATCAGTTTGTTATCGGCGGCAGCCATGACTCAGTGACCACCACCCGGCTTCGGTGCAAAGCGGTTCATCATAAAGGTGGTGCGCGGGTCATCCGGACGGAAGTTGATCCACATGTAGGCGGCCACATCCAGTGCATCATCATCGGTCAGGGTATAGCCGGCGCCCAGCGGCATATTGGCCTTGATGAACTGTGCGGCGGTCTTCACCTTGTTCAGGCCGGCAGCACGGTTGAAGGAATCCGTTCCCCACAATGGCGGGAACATGTAGCCGATGCCGTTGGCATTTTTCTGTCCTTCGCCATTTTTGCCGTGGCACAGGGCGCATTGTGCCTTATAGATGATTTCACCGTCGATCGGTGACGGGTCTTTTGTTTTCTTGATATTGGCGAAACTGCGGCCCGGCAGGGACACGCCGACCGGGGCGCCCGTGGCCAGCCACTTGGCATAGGTGGTGAGCGCCGTCATTTCCGGCGCATCGACGGCCGGGGCAATACCGTCGAGACTGTAGCGGAAGCAGTCCTGTATGCGTTCTTCCCAGGTCACGACCTTTTTGGTCTTGTTGCGTTGCACGGGGTAGATGGGATAGGCGGCCCATAGCGGTGCTGCGAATGGCTGGCGACCCTCGGACAGGTGGCAGCTGGTGCAGTTCAGGCCGTTGCCGGCGAAGCGCTTGCCGTAGACCTGGGTATTGGTGAAGATATTGCGCCCAAGCCGGATCATGTCGCCGGTCTTGTCGTCCGGGATGTCATCGACCATGGGCGGCACGAAGAACTCGCCGGGACTGACTACCGGCACGGTGATGAGATTCGATGGCAGGCTGACGCGCGGCTCGACCAGGCTCGGGCGTACCTCGAGCGGGTCGATTTCCCCGGCGTGCTGCACGGCGGATACCGTGAGCAGGATCAGGCTGGTTACTATAATGATAAGGCGTTTCATGCTGGCACCCGTTACTGGTTCACGCTGAATGACTGGTTGGCGTAGTACTTCGCCACGTTGATCTTGTCGCCGTCGGTCAGCTGGTTGGCCGTGTTTTTCATCATGCTGAGGTGGTCATTGTCCCGCTGGCCGTTCTGCCATTTGCTGATCTGGCTGATGAGGTAGTTAACCGGCTGGCCGGCGAGTGGCGGGAAATGCGGCCCGAAGCCCTCGCCCTTCGGGCCGTGGCAGGAATCACAGCGTGGCACCATGTATTCCGGTTTGCCGCGCATCGCGAGCTCCATACCGTACTCCAGTGACTGGAAATCACCCGGTACCGGTGTGGCCTCGAACGGCAGGCTGCCGTAGTACACCGCGAGATTGTGGATTTCCGTCTCGGTGAGTTGGCCAGCGATACCGTTCATCACCGGGTCATTGCGGGTGCCGGGCGTATAGATGGTTAAATCATTGTAAAAGCGTGGCGTCTTGCTGTAGTCGCGCGCGATCGGCTCGATGTGTACCCCGACTTGCAGCGGGTCGCGGCGGTAGTCCTGCAGCTGTTTGGTAATGTAGTCCGGGTGCAGGCCGGCAAGCCGCGGGTAACCGGCCTCGGCATTGCCTTCCCCGTGTTCGCCGTGGCAGGTGATGCAGGCGGTGACGTCGTCGCGGCCGTTGCTGGCCAGCCGCTCACCGGCGCTACGTGCGTCGGGATCGACCGGCGCCCGGTCGGTGACATTGCTGCCCTTGCTGCAGGCACCGGCAAGCGCGGCGAACAGCAGGATGGCAGGCAATCGAATACTTTCTTTCATCATCGGTTTATCCGGTTTCATCCAGGGGCCACAGCGGCCCTGTTAATCGTTATGCGAAACCGGGTAGCGTGATGATGCACGCCGGTTTCGCGGTCAGGCGAAGTCTTTCAAGCTTTGATTCCTTCAGGTTAAATGCCGCGAGCAGCGCGCAGCGGTTACTATTGTTATTTTCAAACCACCCGTTCTACGCATAGTGGCTCAGTTTGTAGCAGGCCGGATGAATCCGGCCCTTTAAGCTTGATACCAGATTGAGCCATTATCGTTCTACCGGGTAACCCTTGTCATTCCATTCGAGCATGCCGTCTTTCAGGTTGCAAATATGCTCGAAACCGAGTCCCATGAGTATTGCCGCAGCCGTAGTGCTGCGCACCCCTGCCCGGCAGATACACAGGATTTCCCGGTCACGGTCGAGTTCATCAGCGCGCCCGGACAACTCTTTCAGCGGGAGCAGTTTGCTGCCGGCAATATGGCCGAGCTCACCGTCATATTCATCCGGCTCGCGCACATCCAGCAGTAGCGGCGCGTTCCCGGACCGGATACGGGAGTGTACTTCGTCCACGGCGACCTGGTGTACCTCGTTGAGCTGGGTGAGGTTCGGAAATTGCGTACGGTCGTCCTTGATTGCCGTCTGGTTCGGCTGCAGCACTTCCTGGATCTTGCCGGGTAGCGGAAACTCCATGCTGTCCATGAGATCGATATATTCCTGCCGGGTCCTGCCGGCGATGCGCGGGTTGCCGGTTTTCTCGGCGCCGATGGTCGAGTGCGTGTTGCCACGGTAGTCGTGGGCCGGCAGCAGAATGGTGTTGTCCGGCAGGGTAAACAATTTCCCGGTGATTGAATCATACTGCTCGCCGGCATCCCCGCCGGCGAAGTCACAGCGGCCGGTCCCTCCGATCAGCAGGCAGTCACCGCTGAACACATAGTCATCGGTGTACAGGCTCAGGCTGTCGGGGGTATGCCCGGGCGTGGTAAAGACATGCAGGCCGAGGTGGCCGATCTGCACCACGTCGCCGTCATCCACATGCTCGGTCACGCGCGGGACCGGCGACTTGCGCGCCATGATGATACGTACGCCGATCAGGTCATTGGCCAGAAACGCAGCGGTTGAGTGGTCGGCATGGGTGTGCGTATCGAGCACCGCATCCAGGGTCAGACCCTTGTAGGCCAGCAGTGCCAGGTAACGGTCGATGTTGCCCTTGAGCGGGTCGATCAACAGCGCCTTGCCGGTCTCCTCGTCGGTGACCAGGTAGGTCTTGCAGCAGCTGCCGCCGTTAAGTTCCTGTACTTGCATGATTGTGCGTCTCTTTATCCGTATTCAGGATAGCGTACTGATCAGGCGGCCTGCCGGATAGTCCGCTTGATATGTTCGACTTCCCGAACGATTTCCATGTAACCGGCGCCGCCATCCGGTTGACCGGTATAGCGTGAATCCAGCGACCCATAGATATACATCCCCAGTGACATACTGATTACAAAGATCCATACCGAATCGTTGAACGTCACCAGCGACACCAGTGCCGGGCCCGGGCAAAAGCCGATCAGACCCCAGCCGATACCAAACAGTGCGGCGCCGGCGACCAGACGGCCATCGATATCACGTCGGGTCGGCAGCGAGAATTTTCTGCTCAGAACCGGTGCGGCCCGCTTCAGGATAAATTGCTGCAGTATATAGTAGGTACTGACGGCGCCGGCCATGACCAGCATGAGGCTCGGGTCCCAATCGCCGACAAAATCCAGGAAACCGGTGACCTTGTCGGGTTGTGCCATGCCGGAGACGCAGATGCCCAGCGAAAACAGCAGCCCGGAGAAAAATACGGATATCGCGGCCCAGTTCATACGGTACCCCCGAAGATATGGTTGACAATAATCGCAGTGATGGCACCAGTGGTCATGAACACGCCGCTGGCCACGAGGGAGCGCGGGGCGAGTCGGCCGATGCCGCAGACGCCATGCCCGCTGGTGCAGCCGCTGCCGAGGCGGGCGCCAATGCCGACCAGCAGGCCGGCGACGGCCACGGCCAGTATGGACTTGTTAATCTCGAAATCGAGGGACTGCGGGTGAAACAGCAGCATCAATACGCCACCTGACATCAGCCCGGTGATGAACAGGGCCCGCCAGGCGGTATCCCCGTGTTTGGCATCCAGCAGGCCGCCGAAGATGCCGCTAATGCCACCGATCCGGCCGGTGAAGAACAGCATGCTGATGGCCGCGAGTCCGATCATGGTGCCGCCGATAAAGGAGGCCACCGGTGTAAAGTTCTCCATTGTCTATCTCCCTTTTGTCCGGCTGTATTGATTTTACCTGACAGATTGTCAGATCAGTCCGGAACGATTATTAATCATTTTTTTATCAAGTACCTTGGCGCCAAACGGCTTGGCTGACCGCACTTCGGTAACCTTATTAAGACAAACTTATCCCTCGTCAGCAGGTTAGCGCGAGTATAGTATTCGAGAACAATAATATTAGTCAATAGTTATATTCTGTTATTTTTAAGAATTGGACTGTCAATTAACCATCACACGGCCTTGAAAAGCCTGACAGTTATGTCATATCGCCCCAGGGATTTTCACCCTGTATATCGATCACTATATATATATAGATCATAGACCTGGAATGGGTCCAGAATGGGTGCAATGGCTGGCCGGGCGCGATGCCCGGGTATTGGCGGGTTCCGGGTCAGGCCCGGCGCTTCAGGTTGTCGATGATCAGTTGCTCGATTTCGCCTGCCGGTAATGGCTGGGCAATGAGGTAGCCCTGGATCAGGTCGCAGTGCATCCTGCGCAGTAGCTGCAAGTGTTCTTCCTGCTCCACGCCCTCGGCAATCACCGACAGGTCAAGGCTGTGTGCCATGGCGATGATTGCAGACACGATGGATGCGCCACGGGTGTCGGGCTTCATATCCATAATAAAGCTCTTGTCGATCTTGAGCTTGTCGATGGGTAATTTCATCAGGTAGCTGAGTGAGGAATACCCGGTACCGAAGTCGTCCAGCGAAATTTGCAGGCCCATTTGCTTGAAGCCAATCAGTGTCCGGGCTGCCTTGTCCGGATCCTGCAGGATACTGGACTCGGTCAGTTCGAGTTCTATATATTGCGGTTCCAGTCCGGTGTTCTTCAGATTCTTTTTGATGACGTGCTTCAGGTCCTGCCCGTTGAAATGCACGGCGGAGATATTGATCGACATCATAATGGGGTCGCGGTGGGCGTCATGCCACTCGCGTGTCTGGCGACAGGCCTCGTGAATGACCCATTCACTGATCGGAATGATTAGGCCGTATTCTTCCGCAATCGGTATAAATACTTCCGGTGAAACCTGTCCGAGTTCTTCATCGTGCCAGCGTAGCAGTGACTCGACACCACAGATCCGGCCCGTGGATAGATTCATTTGTGGTTGGAAATATAATTCCAGGTCATTGTTTTCAACAGCACGTCGCAATCGGCTTTCAATTCGGAGCTTGCGCATGGCCTCTTCGTTCATCTCGCTGGAGTAGTACTGGTAATTATTGCGCCCCATTTTCTTGGCGGAATACATGGCGATGTCCGCATTCTTCAGGAGATCGTTGCCATCAGCACCATCTGCAGGGAACAGGGCAATACCGATGCTGGCGCTGATATAGAGTTCCTGCTGATCAACGATCAAAGGTCCGTCCAGTGATGCGAGGATACGACTGGCGACCTTTTGTGCATCCGCGGGCCCCGTGGTATTCGACAGCAGAATGATGAACTCGTCACCGGCCAGCCTGGCTACGAGTTCATCGGCATTTTCATTGACAGGATGGGCAAGTACATCCGTCTCGCGCAGGCAATCGGACAGGCGGTCGGCAAATGTCTTGAGGAGTTTGTCACCGGCCTGGTGCCCCATGGTGTCATTAATGCGCTTGAAGTTATCGAGGTCGAGGAACAGGACTGCCAGTTCCTGCAAGTTGCGGTGCGCCTCTGCTGCGGCCCGGGTCAGGTAGTCCTTGAACATCTTGCGGTTCGGCAGTCCGGTCAGGCTGTCATGGTAGGCAACGTAGTGTACCTGCTGGTGATAGTGGTTGAGGTTCTTGCCCATTTCCCGGAAGGTTTCTGCGAGATCTCCGATTTCGTCATTCGAGTTGACCTCGATCGGCACCAGCATCTGACCACGCCCCATTTCGCTTGCGGCATTACCAAGTTTCTGGATGGGTCGAATCAGCAGCATCCTCAGGGTGCTAAAGATAAACGTCGAGGTCAGCAGGATAGCGACAAAGGTAATCAATGCGACCGACCACCCCAATCCGCTGTACTTGGCGACCAGTTCACTCTCAGGATAAAATGCAACTGCATAGAGCCAGTCGTGCAGCTTTATTCCCTGGTAATGTACGATCTTGTCCGCATACCTCCCGATAATCGTGGTGCCGGAACCGGCACGGTCTTTCAGCTTGTTAAACAGCGCCGCGGGTAGCTGTTTGCCGACTTCCGCCGGTGAGCGGCTGAACAGGATGTTGCCGGCGGCATCGGTAAATAACAGCTGGCCATCGTCACCGATCTTTTCATTGCGCGCCAGTTTCTCAAGGAATCCCAGGTCAACTGTAAGCATCAGGTAGCCGTATAGTTTCTTGTGTTTCCCGGATAGATTCTGTAATCCTTTCTTGTCATCCAGATAAAGTAGCGGTTTGCTGGCAAGCAATGCCGGCTGGTCATTGTCCGGATTCCTGAAAAAGGTCGTATAGGTGATACCCGGCTGATTTCTGGCTTCCATGAAATAGGGGGTCATCGATTCATTGACCGTGTTATTCCCGATATCACCAAGCGCAGATCGCAACTTCTCTTTGCCGTCGGGTGTGACAATACGGATTTCATAGTACTCCGGGTATGCCAACTGATAGTTGAACAGGGTGTCGAGAATAACCGGTGCCAGTTCATTTCTGAGTTTCGGGGTCATGCCGCCATGGACAAAGCGTTCAATTGATTCGTTGCTTGCGAACAGGCTGGCGTTGGCACGCGCGGTTCGTAGCTGGGACTCCGTGTAAAACCGTATCTGCTCAAGCAAGCTGGTCATTTGCTCCTGTGATTGCTTGTGTGCATCATCCATCAGCCGGGCATAGGCGGCCCAGCCCAATGCCAGAATCGGCAGCACGATCAGCGGTATCAGCAGTAACAGAATCTTGTTTTGCAGGCGCACATGCAGCTCCCGTGTCTCGGTTTGATGGCCGCATAATCCGGCAGCGATATAAGGTATCCAGTAGAGAAACGGCTGTAGCGGGGGAAACTTGAATGACGAAGGCTGGTTCAGGATGGATAGAAACCGGGTATTATCCCTGTAAAATAGAGAGTTGACTGAAAAAGGTATATGTTATTCTCGGTATGACGCCTCTATTGCCATCCTGGCTTTAACCTAACAGAACGGGAAGAACCGGCCATGAGATATTTACTACCCTTGTCTGCGGCAGCCCTGGTAACTGCACTACCTGTATCAGCGATCGTCCTCGACTGTGATATCAATATTAATGGAACCTATACCTGTGTCGAGATCGGTAAAACATCCGTATCGCCGGAAGCGCGAGCCAGGGCGCAGGAGAACTTCCGGGCTTATATAAAAGAAGCCCAGAAAAAGTGTGAATATAACGAACCACGGCGACGCACTGGTGGCAAGGCGACAAACAGCGCGCAACGACTGGAAGACCTGAAAATAGCGCGTAAAGTATATGACGACTGTGTGGCGACACATGCGGAAATCCTGCGAAACGCAGACCAGATTAAAGGGGTCGGTGACAAATAATTCTAATTCTCATTTGCTGCTTTATCTGATGTCGTTTTAAATGGTCTGCCCAGTTTTTGCTGGCCGACTTTCTGCCCGGTCGCTTTCTCGATTTGTGCCTTGAATCGGTTATTTCCCAGTGGTGTTGAAAATTGCGCGGCAGACCGAATGGCATGGATCTTGTCTCTGCCGAGAGCTGTGTAAAATAACTTGCGGTAATTTTCCCGCCTTGCTTTTGCATTCGTTCCGAGTTGCTCATAGACCGGGTGCGGAGTAATCAGCTTATTGGTTTTCCCGTAGGCATTGGTGGAATAGCTGCTCCAGGGGTATGCACCGGGGTGGTTGGCCATCTGCGCCGCAACCGGATTTAGTTCAATGTAGCGGTAGCACGCGAGCAGGTAATGTTCAGCATCTACCAAGCTTGCTTTATGTCTACCCTCCCACAATGTGCCGCAACGCTGGTAAGTACGGTTGATGTATTGTACATAGCGTCTGCCCAGGGACTGTATCGCTCGGGATATTCCCTCTTTAGTGTCTGGTGTCATGAGTAGATGTGATTGGTCATCAACACATAGGCATGTACATCAACATGGTTATTTATGCATGCATCCAGCAGGCAGTCGAGATAGAAGCGGTAGTCATCTTCAGTAAAGAAGCAGGCGTTACGATTGTTGCCGCGTTGTATGACATGACAGGGTATGCCTGGAACATATAGACGGGGTTTTCTGGGCATAGCGATTCCTTCCGCATGAATGAGAATTAGACTCGTTTGTCACCGACCCCATTAAATACGATTAAATACGGTCCAGTTTCCGGTAGTTGATGGCTTCCGTTAACTGCGATGTTTTTATGTTTCCGGATTTGTCCATATCTGCAATCGTTCGTGCAAGTTTGAGAATACGGTGATAGGCACGGGCTGACAGTTGTAGTTTTTCCATTGCTTGATGCAACAGTGATTGATCTTCTTTGGTCAGCGCGCACACGTCATCGATTTGTTGATTGGTAAGCTGACTGTTCAAGCTTTTGTTGCGTTGTAGTTGCATGTCACGTACACGGGTAACCCGTTTACGTACAACAGCGCTGGATTCCCCTTGCGGACCCTGTATTTCACCATAAGACAGACGCGATACTTCCACATGCATGTCAATACGATCGAGTAACGGGCCGGAGATTTTTCCTCGATAGCGCTGTACCTGCTCCAGCGTGCAATGACAGCGTCCACTCGTGTCTCCCAGCCAACCGCAGGGGCATGGATTCATCGCGGCGATCAGCTGGAAGCGGGCCGGGTATTCCGCCTGGCAGGCTGCGCGCGATATCATGATATGCCCGGTTTCCAGCGGTTCCCGCAGGACCTCGAGTACCTTGCGACTGAATTCCGGTAATTCATCGAGAAACAGTACCCCGTTATGGGCGAGTGATATTTCACCGGGGCGCGGGTTGGAGCCGCCACCAACCAGTGCGACGGCGGATGCGGTGTGATGCGGGCTACGGAAACGCCGCTGCCGCCAGTTCTCCGGGCGTATGGCCTGACCGCTGACCGAGCTGATTGCTGCGGACTCCAGGGCCTCATTTTCCGACAGTAATGGCAGGATGCCTGGTAACCGGCTGGCCAGCAGTGACTTGCCGGTACCGGGTGGACCGATCATCAGCAGGGAATGACCGCCGGATGCGGCGATTTCGAGTGCGCGGCGTGCCTGGTGCTGACCGCGCACATCGGCCAGATCGGGTTGCCGGCCCGCAGTGACTTCCACGCTGTTTACCGGCGGGTATGCAAGTTCATGATCGCCGGCCAGGTGTGCGGTAATCTCCAGCAGGTGTCGGGGTGCATGGATATGTGCTGCCGTTACCAGGGCAGCCTCGGTTGCATTTGTCTCCGGGATCACGATGGTTCTCCCGGCGGCACGGCTATGCAGGGTCATGGGGAGTATCCCGTGCACGCCGCGCAGTTCACCCGAGAGGGCCAGTTCTCCGGCGAATTCATACTCCTGCAGAGTCCTGTCCGGGATCTGTCCGGAGGCGGCAAGTATTCCGAGTGCTATCGGCAGATCATAACGGCCGCCGTCTTTCGGCAGATCGGCCGGTGCGAGGTTGATGGTAATGCGGCGCGCTGGAAACTCGAATTGCGAATTCAGGATGGCCCCACGGACGCGGTCCTTGCTTTCGCGGACCGCGGTTTCCGGCAGTCCGACAATCGACAGGGACGGCAGTCCGTTCGAGATATGTACCTCGACGGTAACCAGCGGGGCATCCATCCCGGTCTGGGCACGCGAGTAAACCAGCGCGAGTGACATGCATGCTTCCCTGAAGTATCGCAGCGTACAGTCATCAGCTTACCGGTTCGTCAGGGCATGGCGACAGCCGGGAATCCGGAAAAAGGTGTCAGCGTTGTCCGGAAATTATGTAGGCGTGTGCAAGTCCGACTGACGTTCCTCCAGTGCAGCCAGGGTCTTTTCCAGTTGCTCGAGTTTTTCGCGGGTACGGGCCAGTACCTTTGTCTGGACATCGAATTCCTCGCGGGTGACAAGGTCCAGCTTGCCGAGTGTGGCCTGCAACAGGCTGCGTACATTCTTTTCCATATCCTGCTGCATTTCCCGTAATCCGGCGGGAATACTGCCGCTGATCTGGCGGGCGAGATCATCAATCAATTTGCTATCCAGCATCAGTTTACCTTAGGGAACCTCTGATTAATTATAACGGCTTGGCGTAGGGTGCGCCGTGCGCGCCGGAAAAAATTGCCAGCGGTTGATACATGGTGCGCACGGCGCACCCTACCGACAGTTCATCCTCTAAATCCCATGATACTGAGAATTAATCAGAGGTTCCTTATAGATTCGCATGCTCTGCCAGCCGCGCTATATTGGTGCGTAATACAGTAAGAGCGCACCAATTTAAACCATACCTTCGGTTGGCCTACCGCCAGAATAAATCTATCTATATGAATATTAAAGAAAACATATTCTTGGCATGGACTGTGCAAAACAGGGTGTGGTTATCCCTAGAACCACAGTGACGTGGTCATTGCACACATAAACCCAACTGAAATTAACCAAACAGGAATGCAACAGGAGTCAACAAATGAATATTTTTACCAAGACCATAGTCGCTACTGCATTACTCGGCGCCAGCGCCGTTGCACAGGCGGAGTTGTCAGCCAACATTGCCGCAGCCAGCAACTATCTGTTCCGCGGCATCACCCAGACCGGTGATAGCGCAGCGGTATCCGGCGGCCTTGACTACAGTCATGAATCGGGACTCTATGTCGGGACCTGGGCGTCCAATGTTAATTTTGCCAATGTCGAGCTTGATCTGTATGGCGGTTTCGGTGGCGATCTTGATGTCGGTGACGGTCTGGGCTATGACGTGGGCACAATCCTGTACCACTACCCGGGTTGTAATTTCCATGACTGTGACTACGCCGAGGCCTACGGCAACCTGAATTACGGCATCGTCAGCGGTGGTATCAACTATACCTACTGGGGCGAGATTAATGGCAGCGGTCCCTTTGACAGCGGTGATGTCTACTATCATGGAAGTGTCGATCTGCCAATTCCCCTGCCTAATGGTTTTACCACCAGCGTCTTCGGCGGCTATTACGACTTCAGTGATGCTAAAAGCTACGCCCACTGGGGTGCCTCGGTCAGCAAGGACGCAGGTGACTTCGGCAGTTTCAGTATGTCCTACGAACAGGCGACAGATGACAGTGGTTCCAATGCTGTTTCAACGGAGGACTCCGCGAACTACTGGGTGGGCTGGAGCAAGAGTTTCTAGACAGTTCCCGGAAAACTTAATAGCCAGGTCTGTCCTCCGGGCGGGCCTGGCCCCAGTAGAAAGCACATGAAGTTAGTCACTGCAATCATTAAACCGTTCAAGCTCGATGATGTCCGCGAGGCCCTGTCGGAAATCGGTGTGCAAGGCATTACCGTAACCGAGGTCAAGGGTTTCGGGCGTCAGAAAGGCCACACAGAGCTGTATCGCGGCGCGGAATATGTCGTTGATTTTTTGCCCAAAGTGAAAATCGAGGCGGCGGTTGCGGCCGATATGGCGGACACGGTCATCGAGGCAATTTCAAAAGCGGCCAATACCGGCAAGATCGGCGATGGCAAGATTTTTGTATCCAGTCTTGAACAGACTATCCGCATTCGTACCGGTGAAACCGGTCCGGAAGCCCTGTAATTCAGACCATCTTTCAGGAGAGAGCTATGTTTACGTATACAAAAGGGCACGCAGCCCTGATGGCAGGATTACTCGGCTTGCTGCCATCACTTGCCTTTGCCGAGGACGTTTTGAGTGCCGGTGATACAGCGTGGATGCTGACTGCCACCGCACTGGTGTTGTTCATGACGATCCCGGGACTGTCATTGTTTTACGCCGGTATGGTACGCAGCAAGAACGTCCTGTCAGTTATGATGCAGTGTTTCGCTATTACTGCACTGATGACCATTTTATGGACCATCTACGGTTACAACGTTGCCTTTGGTGATGGCGGCAGCATGAATGCCTTCTGGGGCGGTTTCGGTAACCTGTTCCTGTCCGGCATGGGTGTTGATTCGCTTTCCGGCACCATCCCGGAAACTGTGTTCATGACCTTCCAGATGACCTTTGCCATTATTACTCCGGCACTGATCGTGGGCGCATTTGCAGAACGCATGAAGTTTTCCGCCATGCTGCTGTTCATGGGTATCTGGTTGACTATTGTATATGCACCGATCTGTCACTGGGTATGGGGTGGTGGCTGGGTGAGTGACTACGGCGTACTGGATTTTGCCGGTGGCACAGTCGTACATATCAATGCAGGTATTGCCGGCCTGGTCGCTGCACTGGTGCTTGGAAAGCGCAAGGGTTTTGGCAGCACTCCCATGGCACCGCATAATCTGACACTCTCGGTAGTTGGTGCATCCATGCTGTGGGTCGGCTGGTTCGGTTTCAATGCGGGCAGTGAGCTGGCTGCTGACGGCACTGCCGGTATGGCCATGGCCGTGACGCAGATTGCAACCGCCGCCGCCGCCTTGAGCTGGATGTTTGCTGAATGGATCGTGCATGGCAAACCCAGCGTACTCGGTATTATCTCCGGCGCCGTTGCGGGCCTTGTTGCCATTACACCGGCCTCCGGTTCCGTGGGCCCGATGGGCGCCATTGCCATTGGCCTTGCCGCCGGTGTGGTGTGTTACTGGGCGGCGACCAGCCTGAAGCGCGCCATGGGGTATGACGACTCGCTCGACGTGTTCGGGGTTCATGCGGTTGGTGGCATTGTTGGCGCCATGTTGACCGGTGTGTTTTCCGCTACCAGTCTGGGTGGTTCCGGGCTTTCCCACGATACCATTTCAGAGCAGGTCATGGCCCAGGGGATCGGCGTAGGCGCAACCATTGTCTACACTGCCGTGGTGAGCTTCATCATCCTCAAGGTAATCGATGCAGTGGTTGGCCTCCGCGTGGACGAAGATTCAGAAACCGAAGGTCTGGATGTCAGCCAGCATGATGAACGTGGCTATATCCTGAACTGAACGCTACAAGCAGTAAGGTAGTAAACGGGCGCCTCGGCGCCCGTTTTTTTTGTTGGCGGGAAAAATAGCGGAAAACAGGGACACTTGTCTCCTAACCTCTTTCCCTTTGATCTCCAGGCATTTTCTGCCAGTAACGGGGTGACTGCCCCATTTCGGTGCATGCTCTGTTATTATCACTGCCGCAGCAAATGAGACTCATGACCGGAGGAGCCAGATGAAACTCATAACAGCCATTATAAAACCCTTCAAACTTGACGATGTGCGCCAGGCATTGTCCGAGATCGGGGTGCAGGGGATTACCGTGACCGAAGTCAAGGGTTTCGGACGACAGAAGGGCCACACCGAGTTGTACCGTGGCGCCGAGTACGTGGTGGACTTCCTGCCCAAGGTGAAGGTCGAGATCGGCATCGCAGCGGACAGGGCGGACAAGGTGATCGATACCATCAGCAAGGCGGCCAACACCGGCAAGATCGGTGATGGCAAGATTTTTGTTTCCAGTCTTGAAGAAACCATCCGCATCCGTACTGGTGAAACCGGCCAGGATGCGCTCTAGGGAACCTCTGATCAATTCGTCATTGCGAGGAACGAAGTGACGCGGCAATCTCCAACCTACTGATTCCATTGTATGAGATTGCCGCGCTTCGCTCGCAATGGCGAAATTTCTGAATTAAT
>Ga0114931_10000744_pt1 | contig 40521 bp, 32 predicted proteins | sample 2SBtaG_FD_89579 | JGI IMG/M metagenome (GOLD analysis project Ga0114931, IMG submission 89579) | Deep subsurface microbial communities from Kolumbo volcano to uncover new lineages of life (NeLLi) - 2SBTROV14_V59a metaG | ecosystem: Environmental > Aquatic > Marine > Volcanic | place: Kolumbo... | reverse complement strand
TGAAACGGTCCAGTTCGATCCGCTCGAAATATGCGATCCGGGCAGACTCGCAGAACTGAAAAAAGATGATGTTGTTCACATGGCCCAGCGAATCGAGATCGCCCCAACGGACGGGTTGCTCGATGGTGACGCCAGACGACGATTCGGCCGATTGATTCACGGTGGGCTCGGTCGGTGAGATGGTGGGCTCGGTCAGTCGAGTAGAACGATCAGGCCGGGGGCAGTTCAACTTGGTACAACACCTTGCCGCTCAGATCGTGCAAAGCCACGGTCATCACTCCGCTGGCGGCTTCGACGCGCACGGTGCCAAAGAATTGAAAGCCGTCACTCGGCGGACGATTCGGTTTCATGCCTGCCGGGATCCCGCGGAACTTTACCGTGGGGCCGAAGGTGTTGTCCAGCGCGGCGGGGCCGAACGTCCCGGCGTTGAGCGGCCCGGCGACGAACTCCCAAAAAGGAAGGAACTCGGTGAATTGAGCCTTGGCGGGATCGTAATAGTGCGCGGCCGCGTAATGCACATCCGCCGTCAACCAAACCGTGTTGCGAATCTCGTGGCGGCGCAGATATTTCAACAACTCGGCCAACTCCAGTTCGCGACCGCGCGGCGGACCGTTGCCGCCGGCCAACGCCTCGAAACGCCCGCCGGTGTCGCCGACGATCAAACCCATCGGCATGTCACTGCAAATGACCTTCCAGGTCGCTGTCGAGTGTCGCAGGCGATGTTTTAGCCAGGCCAGTTGCCGCCGGCCCAAGAAAGCGGTTTCAGGGCCCTGTCGTGTCTGTTGATTGCGGCTGTTCGGTCCGCGATACGACCGCTGGTCGAGCAGAATCACCTCGAGCATCGGTCCATGCTCGAAAGCCCGATAAATTCGACCCGGGGCGGCGATTCGCTCGCCGATGGGGGTGAAGTCGAGAAACGCCCGGCGCGCCCGGGCGGCGAGCAACGAAACGCTTTTTACCCGGTATCGCGCGTCGTCGTCGAGCGTCTCGCCGGGATACCAATTGTTCAAGGTTTCGTGATCGTCCCACTGCACGTATTGGGGCACTTCGGCGTTGAAGCGTCTGAAGTGCTCGTCCAACAGGTTGTATTTGTAGTTGCCGCGAAACTCGGCCAGCGTCTCGGCGACCTTCGACGTCTCTTCGCTGACCACGTTCTTCCAAACCGTGCCGTCGTCGAGCGGGATTTCCGCGGGAATCGGACCGTCGGCATACACGTAATCACCGCTATGGACGAAGAAGTCGGGCTGCTCGCGACGGATCGCTTCGTAGATCTTCATGCCGCCCCAATCGGGGTTGATGCCGAAGCCCTGTCCGGCCGTATCGCCCGACCAGGCGAACTTCACGTCACGCGGCTCGGCGGCCGGCGTGCGAAAGCTGCCCATCACCGGCGGGCTGACGGTCTTCAGATCCGAAAGGTCGAGAAACCGCACGCGGTAAAAGATCCGCTCGCCCGGCGGCAGGTGAACCAACCGCAGCTTGGCCGTGAAGTCACCCTCGGCCAGCGCCGCCGGGCCGCGCACCACGCGGGCATCGCGAAACTTGTCGCTCGTGGCATACTCGACCATCAGCCGTGCCGGCCGGTCGCTTCGACTCCAGACGACGGCCGAATTCATGGTCACGTCGCCACTGGCGACGCCGCACGGAATCGCCGGTCGCGCGGCATCACGCACCACGGCCGCCAGAGCCCGACGACCGTCCGTCAGCCACGAAGAAAACGAAGCCGCCGCGCCGGCGGAAAGGACGGTTCGCGTAAAACGCCGCCGGCTGAGACCATCGTGCATCGAATCTCCTAAAAAAACGTCGTTACCGCCGTCATCAACCTGGCGTGCAATACATCGAGACAGCGACCGGCAAGCCGAACGATCGACAGACATCGGCCGCGCCGCTGGCCAGACGGATTGTATGCCAAGTATGACCAGATTAAGCTTTCCTACCCAGTGCCATCAAGCGGCAAACGCTGTCTGGCGGGGCGTTTTTGTGCAAGCCCGCGGGAGACCGATGACGTGAATTTCAAAACGGCGGACCTTTGCGATGACCACCGCGCGGCGGTCGAAGTGGTGGAGCCGATGTTTCGTGACTTCGGCGGCCACACGACCTTCGGCGGACCGATCAGCACGGTCAGGGCACTGGAGGATAACTCGCTCGTGCGCCAGGCGCTCAAAGAACCGGGCCAAGGGCGCGTGCTGGTGGCCGACGGCGGCGGATCCTTGCGGTGTGCCCTGCTCGGCGATCGGCTGGCGAAGTTTGCCGCGGAAAACGGCTGGTCGGGCGTGCTCGTCTACGGCTGCGTTCGCGATGCCGACGAACTGGCGCGAATCGATCTCGGCGTCAAAGCGTTGGCCACGCATCCAATGAAAACCGTGAAACGCAACGTCGGCCAGCGCGACGTTGCCGTCCGATTCGCCGGAGTTCGTTTCGTGCCCGGTGCGTTTCTTTACGCGGACCATGACGGCGTGATCGTCGCGCCAACCAGGCTTGACTGACCCATCAGTCGCAATCCCGACTTTTCGGTTCTTCTCATCACACACCCGGTAGCCGCGAAAAAGGCAAAACGAGCCAGGACAAGAGACCATGGAAACCATGCCCACGAACCCGTACGCATCGCCGGAAGATATGCAAATCGGCCAAGCCGGTAACCCATCGCTGACGCGGCGAGAGTTGCGAGTGCTGCAAATCTACCGGAAATGGCTGCAACGCCGGCCAACCATGGTGGAGCTGCTGCCGCGTTTCATTCTCTATTGGTTTGTCTATGGATGCGCATTCGCCGCGGGTGTCTATTTGCTGCGTGATGTGGCTGAGAATTTCGATATTCCCGTCTCGCTGCTGCTCTTGGGAATTTTTCTGGGGGTTGTGTTGCGCGACATCCGGTGGCTTCGCGGAACCGTCCACAGTTGGCCGATTATCGCTCGGGTCATCGATCAAAATGCGATTAATCGTTTGCTCGAAGGGCAGCCCAAGTAGCCACGCTGCGGGGAGTGCCGGCTATCATGAAGCTTGGCTGGCGGAAGCCTCACGCGGCGCAAAGGGACGTCACGCGGGCTTATCGTCTGCTTTGCGTCGCTTACGAATCCGGCGTTTTGGGGCGCAGGCCGACCAGCGCGAGCAACTCTAAGGCGTTGGTCGTGGTTGCCGGGCCGTCGTGAATTCTGTAGTCGAACGTCATCCGCCGCCCCTGTTCGGTGGACTCGAACGTTTCGCGGAAATGCACCGCTCGGCTGGCGCTGGCCAAGGGTTCAACGTCGGCCACGTGCAAATCGTGGGTCGAGATACAGCCGATCGCGCGGCTGGCCAACAGGCGCGTCATCACCTCGCGAACGGCGATCTGCCGCTCGACCGAATTGGTGCCTTGAAGAATCTCGTCGAGCAGATAAAGCAATGTGCGCGGTGATTGATCTTTCAGTTCGGCCGCCCGATCGACAACCTGTTTCAGCCGCTTCAGTTCCGCCATGAAGAATGAGATCCCGTCTTCGAGCGAATCCTGGACGCGCATGCTGGTTTGTACGTCGAGCGGCGGCAGCGACATCCGTCGAGCGCATACGACCGATCCAGCCTGTGCCAGAATGACGTTGGTACCGATCGACCGCAGCAGCGTGCTTTTGCCCGACATGTTCGATCCGGTCACCAACAAAAACGTGCCGGGCGGGCCGACACGCACGTCGTTCGCCACGCAGTCGCTTTGCGGCAGCAGCGGGTGACCGATCGCCTCGGCTTGAAGCAGGGGCGACTGGCTCACGGTCAACTCGGGCAAGGTCCAGTTCGGGTGATCGTGGGCCAGCGTTGCCAGCGAGCAAAGCCCCTCGAAGTCGCCGAGCGCCGTGAACCACGCGCGCACGCCCCGCCCCACACGCCGCTGCCATCGCTCGACCGCAGCGAGAATATGGAAGTCCCACATGGTGATCATCTGGATCGGTAGATAGACCTGTGAGAAACGCAGGTCGGCCGCATCCATCCAACGCCGCAGACGGTCCAAATGGCGATGCGCCGGCCAGTCGTCGTCGGCGATCGTGGCCTGAAGACGCTGGAGCCGCGGAGACTCGACCTCGAGCCGAGACAAAAGATCGAACATGCCGACGTAGCGGGAAATCTCGCCTTGTCGTCGTGAAATGCGCGCGAAGGTCGCGTGCATCCTGCCGATATACGGCACGCTGACCATCAAGCCGACGATCGCCGTGGCCAGCCAATAAACCGCCGAGACAATTCCGGCCGCGTTGAGCGACACGAACAAGACGAATAGCATCGGCACCAAGTAGCGGGTGGGCCACAGCCATCGCCGTGACTCGAGCCACGGTTCATCTTCCGCCCAATCGAGAAACGACGCCGGATCGCCCAGCGGTGCGCCATGTTCGCGACCGAGAAAATTCAGTTGCTGCGTAGCTTCTAGTTGTCCGCTCAATTCGATCACCGCGGACTGCCGAGCGGCGATTTCCTTGACTTCAGCCGGATCGAGAAACCAGCCAGCCAACGTGGCTTTTCCCATCATCGTATTGGCGGTCGAGGCCAAGCGGAACAACGATGCGCGGCCGAACAGATCAAGGTCTTTCGCCACGGGCGAAGCCGTGAGCGCCACTGGCGGTTCGGCATGTGGCAGGCGTTTCCACCGGCGATCGATCCTTGCGGCGCCTTCGGCATTGAGCGCGGCGTAGAGGTTAGCCCGATCGAGCAACACACGCACGCGCCGGTGAACGGCGATCAGCACCGCCAGCACGACAGCCAGTACGAAGGAGACGGCGAAAAGCACCACGGCGGTTGAACCGTCACCGGTCAAAGCGGCCGCGCCGCAGAGGATCGCCCCCAGCGCACAGAGCAGCCGCCAGGTGGAAACTCGGTTCGAGCGCCGCTCCCAGCGGCGGCTTTCGGCAATGAAATCCGCGCGGCGATGTTCGTACTTCTCGCGCACCGCCTGGCGACCGAGCGGTGCCACGGTCGGCTGCTCGTTGATCTGTTGCGACATATTATTTTGAACCAAAATGTGAATGGCGGGGCGCCGAACGTGGATCGTCAACACGCGGCCCGCGTGGCTTGTCGGCGGCAAACGAGGGTTAGCGACTATCTTTCTGTGGGCCAATCAGGGCGCGTGTACCAATACGCCAGCGCGACGAAGACGCCCTGCATCGGCAACCGCAACAGGTGTGCCAGCGGCGACCAACCGGGCAGAAGCTGCTGGTGCTGGTAAAGATAGATATTGGCCGGAAATACGGCGATCAACAGGGCGATCAGGCCCCACGCCGACCAGCGCGAAAGCGGCGGAATAAAAAAGGTGACTGCAAGCACGACTTCAATCACGCCGCTCAAATAGACCAGCTCAAGATGCCAAGGAAAGTACGGTGGCATGATCTTCAAGAAAAATTCCGGCCGCACAATGTGCAACACCCCGGAGATGGCAAACGGCGCGGCCAAGACCGGCTTCATAACGGATTTGACAACACTCATTCGATTTCGCTCATCGTAAAAATAGCTTCCACGCGGCATCATCCGACCATGGAATGCCCGATTATACGGGCTGCAGCGCTGGTAAACGACGCCACGCCGCCGGCATGCCACTTGGACGCAAGCCGTCGTTCAGCGGCGAGGCTCGCGATACAATGCGTGTATTCCTTCCTTCTCGGATAGGAAGCATGGTTCGTACTGGTTTGCCCGCGGCACACTGACACGGCCGCCCGCTCAATTCACATCCGTTCTGTTTTGCGAGGCCACTGATGAGTGAGAATGAAGCCAAGGTCGTCAAATCCGATGACGAGTGGCGGCGGCAGCTTTCGCCCGAAGCGTATCAGGTCGCCCGCAAGAAAGGCACGGAGCGAGCCTTTAGCGGTGAGTATTGGAACACGAAAGACACCGGCACCTATGCGTGTATTTGTTGCGGCCAACCATTGTTCCGTTCGGAGGCCAAGTTCGATTCCGGCACTGGGTGGCCCAGCTTCTTCGAGCCGATCGAAGCGGACAACGTCTCAACGGCAACGGACCGCGGCCTGTTCGTGAAGCGTACCGAGGTGCTCTGTAGTCGCTGCGACGCGCACCTCGGGCACGTATTCGCCGATGGCCCGCCGCCGACAGGGCAGCGTTACTGCATGAACTCCGCCGCGCTGAAATTCGTTGTCGATTAGCTTGGTTTATCGCATCCAACCGGATGGGTCCGCCACATTGACAAAGGGGCGCACGACAGTGGGCGCGAGCGTCTTGAGCAGCGCGAAACCGCCGTGCCGCCGCTTAGGCGCCGATTCGCGCCAACGCGTCGAGGGCGGCTTGGTGCAGATGGCCGTTTGACGCCACGACGCCGCGGTTGGCGGCCAAGGTGCGACCTTGGGTGAAGTCGAGCGGCTTGCCGTCGAGATCGGTAATTCGCCCGCCGGCTTCCTCCACCACCAATGAGCCGACCGCCTGATCCCAGATCTTCTCTCGATAGTCGGGCATCGAGGGAGACAGCAAACGAAACAACAGATCGCCGGCGCCGGCCGCCAGCACGGCATATTTTGCCTGACTGTCCATACAGACCGGATCGGCTTTGGTTCCCAACGCGGCGACCAATTCGCCGATCTGGCCGACGTTGGTGTGGCCGGACTCGACCGACCGCAGCAATCGCGCGTCGGTCGCGGCAGTACGATCCGAGACCGCGAGCCGCCGAAACTCTCCGCCTTCGAGCGGCGCCGTCCACGTGCCGTTGCCCGCTTCGGCGACGACCAACGATCCCGTACCACCGACGTCGTTCAGATAGCCATCCGTCAGATTCGGGCAACCGAGAACCCCGAGCTTCACCTTGCCATCTTCGATCAGCGCCAGGGCGATGACGTATTGCTCTCCACGCAGGAAACCCTTGGTGCCGTCGACCGGGTCGAGCGTCCAAAAGCGATCGCCCGGCTCGGCACTCCCGCGATCAATCCAATCACACACCTGCTCCGGCGTGGCTCCACCGGTGTGGCGTCCTACGAACTTGGCAACTTGCCCCAGCGCGTCGGCGTGTCGCGACGAGCGCAGGTCCGCGGCGTCTTCTTCTCCGACCAAAGCGGCCTTTGGAAAAGTTGCGGCAAGCCTTTGGCTCACCAATGCCTGGGCAGCAAAGTCGGCCACCGTGACGGGCGAACGATCGCCTTTGGTCAGCGCCGGGGTGACCATCTCTTTTTGAATGGTGCGAACCAACTGCGCCGCCGCGCGCGCGGCGGCGATGGCAAAGACGGCTTCGGGCAAGTCAAACATCGAGTTCTCGCGGCGAAACAGGGTAACTTAGGCTGGCAAAGGCTCAGTCGAAAAACCGAGCGACATGCGGTCAAACTGCCGATCATACCGGCCATCCGACAATACCGCCAGAAGGCACCCCCACGCTGTTTTGGCCAAGGTTTCGCGCGGCATCCATAAGCCACTGCGGTTCCGTAAAACGTGAGTCCATCGAAGGATGCTTCGAGCCGTGGCTGGGACGGATTTCCAAGAAACCCCATGACCGCCACCGGGGCAGTCGCGGTGACCGCTCGCCCTCCAGGCAAGGGTGTCTCAGACCGCGGTGGCCGAGTAGCCGCTTGCTTGAAGATGTCTCACCCCGGCGTGATTCGTCACGAGCCGACTTTCGCGGCTGAGAAAATTGCCTAGAATCAGTCGTGCATGGCCCCCCCCCAAGATATCCCGCCGATGAATCCTTCAGTGGAATGTGTGAGTCGGTTCGGAATTCCCGGCGCGCCCGCAAGCATCAACTGCTATCGTGGGTTTTAATTCAGCCCCGCGGATGAACTAGAATAGATAGCCGTTGAAAGCGCGGTCGCTCGTCAGGCGAGTTCGGCTGTGAAAAATACGTGAAACGGTTTCCATGGATCAAGAGAAACACAAGAGAAACACAAACGTGCAACATCTTCTTTCACCACGCGAAATTGAACTTATGCGACAGGCCGGCCTGGTCAACTGGCAGGCCCATCAATTGGCCTCCTCAATGATTCACCCCGGCATTACGACGGCCGAAATCGACGCGGCGGTCGAAAGTTTCTTTGGCGAGCAAGGCGTGATCCCGCTGTTCAAGGGCGTTCCCGGCAAGGTGCCCTTTCCCGCCGTGACCTGCATGTCGTTGAATGATGAAATCGTCCACGGAATTCCGGGCGATCGCCAGTTGGCCGAAGGCGATATTTTGAGCATTGATACGGGCTGCAAAAAGAACGGCTGGTGTGCCGATTCCGCGGTGACGCACGCCGTGGGCAAGGTTGGCTCGGAGGTTGCCCGATTGCTGGATGTCACCGAGGAAACCCTGTTGTTGGCGTTGGAGCTGATGGGCAAGTGCTCGAGATGGAGCGAGGTGGCCGGGGAGATGGAAGCCTACGTCAAAGATGCCGGTTTTACGGTGGTCGAATGCTTTGTCGGGCATGGCATCGGTCGCGAGATGCACCAGGAGCCTCAGGTGCCGAATTACGTGAGCCGCGACCTTCGGCGTCGCAGTGACTTCCGTCTTGAGCCGGGGTTGGTGATCGCGGTCGAGCCGATGGTCAACGTCGGCACCAAGGAGGTCCGCTCGCTGAGTGACCACTGGACCGTGGCCACCAAAGACGGCAAGCCGAGTGCTCATTTCGAACACACGATCGCCATCACGGAGAGTGGGCCGCTGGCCTTGACCGCGGGGCCGAACGGTGAACTTTCACGGCAGGATGCACAACGCGCCGCCAACACGCAGGTCAAGTAAGTGCTCTGATGTGTCGACACGCGGCGGCGCTCTCAGCATGGACGTCACACGTCCGTTGGTACGGCAGGCCAAGACATCTGGCTCACTGAGGTATCGAAAGCTTGGAAACCAACACCGTTGAAAACTATGTCAAGGCAATCTACCAGATCAGCGCGGCCGATCACGCGCCGTTGGCATCCACCGGCGATGTCGCACGGCGGCTAGGCGTGACGCCCGGCAGCGTCACGGCGATGTTGCAAAGACTCGACGATGCGGGCTTGGCCAGCTATCAAGCTCATCGTGGAGTTCGACTGACCGACGAAGGCGAGCAATTGGCGCTGCGCGTCTTGCGGCGGCATCGCCTGATCGAGCTTTTTCTGGCGCGAACGCTCAGCATGGCTTGGGACGAAATCCACGAAGAAGCCGAGCGCATCGAACATGCCGCCTCGGATCGGCTGGTCGATCGCATCGACAAGTTTCTGGATTTTCCCGAATGCGATCCCCACGGTGACCCGATTCCCAACGCCGACGGGACCTTGCGATCGGAATGCGGTGAACCACTGGCCGAGTGTCAGCGACAAACGCGGTTTGTCCTAAAACGTGTCTTGGATCAATCGCCCGAGTTTCTGCGGTTCCTGAGTCACGGCGGCTTTGGCGTCGGTGACACAGCCGTGGTCGTCGAAAACCATCCCTCGGCCGGCGCGCTGACGATCGAAGTCGGCGGTCAGCAGCTCAGCTTGAGCCGTGACCACGCAGAGAAGCTGCTTGTCCGGCGGTTGTGAAGACGGGCGGTAGGCTGCTTGTCGAGGCGAGGTTTTATAACGCGGATTTCAGCTTCTCCCGACAGCCCGCACCACCACGCTTAATCTTGATCCGGCTTTACGGACGACGTGTCCGAGGAATCATCGTCGTCGAGCGGAATGGGTGGCAGATCGACCGGCTTGGGACGGAAGAAGCCGTAATGCTGCCTGGGCGGCTCGTCGGGGCTTCCGGTTGGCGGCTCAGCCACGGTCCCGTGGCCCCCCCGCTTGCGAGCGGCACGTCGGCGGGTGGCTGCCAGTTCGGCCATGGCTGCTTCGGCGAGCGCCGCGGTTGGAAGGAAAAGAAACAACTCGTTCTGGTCCACCACGATGTCGGGGCAACGCAGCAAAGGTTCGTTTTCGGCGGTCGTGAAAATGATCAAGTGAACCTCTTCGGTCCAACTCCTCAGCCAAAGCAGCGCGGGCCCCGCGACAGTGGCTGTGAGGAGCAACAGGAACGTGTAGATTGACGGGATCCAGACGAACAACAACAAGCCGATCAACACCACGGTGGCCGCGACGCCTAGAATAGGCACCGGCTGCTCGAAGCCCCGCACCTGGCGGACATATTCCCGCCGCAGCAGGCCCTCGGTCTGGCCGCTTTTCCAGCATTGGGCCGGCAAGGCGATTTGCCACACCAGCCCCCGGCGATGTTCGCGGCCCCAGTAGCGAACCGTCCGCCCGTCGATGCCCCGATTGGAAAGTATCGGCAGCCAAACTCGCAGGTTGTACAGCAGTTGTCGCAACCGAGGCTTGAGCCAAGACCAGCCTCCGCGGGCCAGGCGGTCCGAGCGCTCGCGCAGCGCGCCGAGCGATTCAGACCTCGACCCGGATGAATCAAGCTTCTTGCTCATTGAAACGCCTATCGTTCAAACCACCGATGCAGGCAGTCAACAGCAGACCGTGCTGCCGCGGACCCGAGCATCACCACCGTGGAAACGCTCGTCTTGCTACCTCTAGCATTATTCCGCGCGGTTTGCTACCTTCAGCGGCTTACGAGAAAGGCTGATTTTCGGGCCTGAATGGCCGTGTCGGAGCATCCGCGGTGGTTCGAATGGCGGTGCCAAACTACGAGTGTAAAAGGCAATCACGATGAAGTCGGCAATTACCGGGGTGACCCCGCCCAGACTAGGCGAAGCGACGATCATGACCGTCTGGCCTTCGCTGGCCATCTATCCCACCGCTCGGGCATTAGGCCGACTGTACGACATTCATGCTGGCTTGGGAATCTTTACGGTCGGCAACCTCTTCAAGCTGGCTTCGATTCCCGTGATGTTGCTGCTCTACCTTTGGCGCATCCTGCCGGTGGTCAGTCGGCGGTATACGCTATCCAATCGCCGGGTGATTGTGCAGCGTGGGATCTTTGCGACGGCCGAGCGCTGGGTGCTGCTCGATGACTTCGACGCAATCGAAATTCTGGTCTTACCCGGCCAGGACTTTTACTGCGCGGGACAGTTGATCTTTAAGCATGGTGACGTGGAAACCTTTCGCTTGGCGGCCGTTTCGCGGCCCGAATCGTTTCGTCATGCTTGCCTGAACGCCCACGAAGCGTATGTTCAAGTTCAGCGGATCGTCCAGCAACAGGCCGAGCAAGAGACGGTCGCTGTCTGAGCCATCAGGGAAGTACCCCGCTTATCAAGGCAGTGCGGACTATCGAGGCAACACGGCACCGCGCGGCGGACCTTCAAGATCGCTGGGGCCTGGGTATAGCGGAATCGGTGCTTGCGGCCAGCGGCTGTCATGGCGGCTTTCCGGCACGCGGGGCAGACGCACGACTGGCTTGGGGTACGGGCGGCCGATCGTCGGTCGTCGCGGTTCGACCGGCGGCAAGCGACGGATGCCGGGGTGAAGCCACGATGGTCCCCGTGTCGCGCCACGTGGCACGTTTTGTGTCAACGACGGCGACGTGGACGGCCCTGCACGACGCGGAGCCCGCGGCTTGATCACGGCCACCATCGGCGCATCGGCGGTCAACTCGTCGGCTGAAAGCCGGCGTGGGATGGCTTGGCTCTTGGTGATCGTTTCCTGTCGATCACCGGTACGTTGGGCGGATGTCCGTCTGTGCCAATCCTCGACTACGTTGGATGATTCGGTCGCAATGTTCGTCGGTGGGTTCGCGGTCGGCAATGGACTGTCTAGAGGGTTCGCGAGCGGTGGGCTCTCGGTCGTCTGGGAAGTGCGGTCGAAGCGAGGGTTGCCGGCCAACGGCGATGTCGCCGAAGGGGGCGTGGTGATTTGAAGCAGCGCCAGCAGCGTCGTGCGATGGGCGGTCCACAGCGTCTCCGGCGTGTCGTGGCGAGGCACGCAAAGCGTGACACACTCGATGGACAGGTCCGCGCCAACCCAGCCTTGCAACGAACCGGACAAACCCGCCTCGTTCGATTCGGCCAGCGGAATTCCGGACATCTGAGACACACGCCGCGCCAGGTTTTCGCTACGCGGCGCCGCGATAAGACTTGATTCCGGCCGTGCGGCGCATAGCACGATCACGCGTTCGGCCCCCACGTCCTCAATCAAATCAGTCAGCGCCCGGCTTTCCGGCTCACTGAGCGGGACTCGTCCGGAAAGCCAACGTCCGTCGCGTGGCACCTTGCGCCAATCGCGCGCGGCGAAGTTGCGATTCAGGTCGACCCCGTGTGCATTGGTTGCCGTGTGGTGGACGTAGCCATCGGGGTTCAGAGAGCGAACCAACGTGACGGCCGCTCCCGAGAGCTGCTGCGGAAAATGGGCCAAATGAATGGCCAGCCGGTCGATCAGCCCGACCGCCGCCGATTGATCGCCGGCCAACGGTCCGACGACCAGCATATTACGCGGGCCGCGCCCGAATTGCGCGAACTCGATGGGCCGACCTTCGACCGAGGTGGCCAGGCGTTGCCAGATGCGCGGACTGCCCAGTGTGCGGCGGTCTCCTGCCAAAGTTGGCCGGGGGCCCAACGTTTGGTTTGGAAGAACCTGTGTCACGGGGACGGATTGTCTCGTGACGTTGTATTGGGAAATTTGCCCCACGGCGACGCCAGACCCGTCGCTCAGCCAGACGGCAACCGTTACCCAGGCGGCAGCAAGAACCGCTCGCATCGGCCTTAACCTCCATGAAGGGCGAAATCCGCGCAACGTGGGCCCGGCAACCATAGCTCGCTGTGGGAGGATGTCAAACGTCCGCGGGACGTACATCGGTCAAAAGGAGCTGTTCCAGCACAACGTGTACGGCTCGTGCCGTTTGTGTCACTGGTAGCGAGGCGTGGCTCGATTTCCCGCCCCTGCCAGCCAAGCATTGTTCGGGCGTGAGTGGAAGGTGCATGAACGCCGCTTGGGTAGCCTGCCCCGCCTGTTGGCTAAAGAAGTGGCTCCAGTAGAGCAGCGCGTTGCACAGATACGTGCCCGCGTGGAACGAAATTTCGGCCGCAGTGCCGGCATTACGGATTGCCGTGATCCAAGCGGACAGGGGCAGCGCGGTGCGATATGCCGCCGGGCCGCCGGGCTCGAGTTCAGCGTATTGGTCGGTCGTTTGCGAGGGCAGCCCACCGGCGTTGACGGCGAACATTTCCAGACGCACGGCCGCGCTGCCGGGCGCCTGACCCAAGTGCAGGGCGAAGTCGTACTCTCGACGAAGGTCGGCTTCGATCCGCTCGCGGGTGCCGGCGAAATCGACGGGATAAATTTGCGTTTCGAAGTCGGCCGCCGTGGGGATCATCGGCAGTACGGCATCGAGACAAAGCCGGCTGGCGTTCGTGCTCCAGCCTTCATACGCATCAAACGCGGTTAGCAGAATTCGCGGCATCTCGCACGTGGGTTGATGGCAAAAGCGTGGGGAGTTCGCGGCAAGCGGGCGGACGCTTCAGCGCGGCCCCGAATCGCGCACCGGAAAATCTCATCGTTGCCGGGAACTGTCTGGGCAGCGTTATTGTTTCTTGGGCTTCATGGCCGCTTGTAGCATGTCCCACTGCTGGCTGCTTACGGCCTCGAGCGCGTTGAACTCACCGGCCCCGCGCAACCATTCACCGCCGTCGATCGTGACCACGTCGCCGGTGATATAGGCCGCATAATCAGACAGCAGATAGGCGGCCAGATTGCACAGCTCTTGGTGCTCGCCATGCCGGCCAAGCGGAATTCTTTTCGTCACGTCGAACGTGTCGGCCAACTGGGGCGGCATGAGCCGCGACCACGCGCCTTCGGTGGGAAACGGGCCTGGCGCGATCGCATTGATGCGGATGCCGTACTTGCCCCATTCGGATGCCAGCGAACGTGTAAGAATCAGAACGCCCGCTTTGGCCACGGCCGAAGGAACGACGTATCCCGACCCGGTCCAGGCATAGCTGGTCGCGATGTTCAAGAAGACACCGGGCGTCTTGTCGGCGATCCACTGTTTGCCGAAAGCGAGGGTGCAGTTGTAAGTGCCCTTGAGGACGATGTCCACCACGACGTTGAACGCGTTGTACGAAAGCCGTTCGGTGGGGCAGATGAAGTTGCCCGCTGCGTTGTTGATCAACCCGTCGACCCGGCCGAAACGCTCGATGGCCGTATCGCGGAGCGCTTCGACCTCGTCGGGGTTTCGCACGTCACAGCATTGGCCGAGCACCGCCCCGCCGGTTTCTTGTTCGAGCTCTCGGGTGGTGGCTTCGATCACTCCTTGCCGGCGACCGCAGATGACGAGATTTGCGCCCAGCTCGAGCAGGTAGCGGCCCATGGAACGCCCAAGACCGGTGCCGCCGCCGGTGATGACGATCGTTTTATCTAGAAACGTACCTTCTTTGAGCATCGAGTCGGCGTGGTGGTTCGAGCCCATGATGGTTCTACCTTTCGTGGTGGTTGCTTTTTGGGTTCTGTTTGCCGCAGGTTTCGCTTCCGCACGGGCGGGTGGTTTATTTATCCGGCGTTTTCCGGCGTTGGACAATGGCCTCCCACAGTTCGGGAACGCCTTGGCCGGTGGTGGCGGTCGTGCCTAGAATCGGAATCTCCGGAGCGCCGGGAACCAGCGTCAGCGCCGAGCGCAGCTGCTGTCGCACTCGATCGGCTCCCGGCAGGTCTGACTTGTTCACGGCGACCAGATCCGCGACCTCGATGACGCCGGCTTTTTCCCACTGGACTTCATCGCCGGTGTTCGGCGTGACCAGCAACAGCAGCGTATCCACGTGCTCGCGAACGGCCAGTTGGTCCTGGCCTACGCCCACGGTTTCGACCAGAATCACATCGAAGCCGAATGCCCCGAGCCACGGGATGGCGTTTTCCACCGCCCGGGAAATTCCTCCGTGGGCGCCTCGCGTGGAAAAGCTGCGGAAGTAAACGTCGGAGTCCGAAGGGTCGAACTGCACGCGAATGCGGTCGCCCAACAGCGCCCCCCCGGTCAGTGGACTTTGCGGATCACAGGCCAACACGGCAACCGTGCTTTCAAGACGCCGCAGGTGCGCGATTAGCGAGCCGACCAACGTGCTCTTACCCGCTCCTCCACTGCCGGTGATACCAATCACGCGCGGGGGTGGTTTGCTCGTCGCGGGCAACGGGGGCGATTGGCCAAGTTCCACGAGTGAAAGGATCTCGGCCAACGCGCGACGATCGTGCTGTCGGAACCGCTTGAGCAGCGGTTCAAGGTTGTCGCTCATGGCGGCCGATGATAACGCTCGCTTCAAACGCTGGCAACCAATTCGCTTCGCCGGTGGCGGGTTGGCTGCGTGCATGAAAGAGGGATTGTGTTCGGCAGCGGGAAAACCATTGGCGACCGGGCGACGCAGAGGCTATAAACTTCGGCATCCCGAGCCTTGATGGTGGATGTCGTTGTGGCGTGTTCAGTCCGCGAAACCGATTTGCCGCGGCGCGGCAGCCGCTTTCGATCCGCTATGCCCGAGGATTTCGATCTCTTCAAAAGCAATCGAGGTGTGCTATTTCGATCCGTGCCCGCGCTTTTGGTGAAACGCATCCCGGCATTCCGTGGGGACCATTCACGCTACGGATTCCGTTTTACCACTTCCGCGCCGAATGGCCGGAGATGATTCAAGGGCTGGTCGTCGCCGGGGCGACGGGACTGGCGTTGATTCCAATTCTGACGCATTATTTTCACGTCAGTTTCGAGGTTGCGTTGGCCGTCGTGATTGTGCAGTCGCTGTTGATTGCCAACGCGCCGACCGTTTTCGGCGATCCCTACTGCCACGGATGGGTGACGCCGGCGATTCCGCTGGTGATTCTCGAAATGCGGCGATTCGGCGCCGGGGCGGGGGCTTCCGAAGAGGCCACGTTGCAGGTGATTCAGTTGATCACCGCCTTCACGTTGCTGAACGCGGCGATATTCCTCTTCGCCGGCATCACGGGCTTGGGACGCGTGATCATCGATCGCACTCCCCTGCCGCTGAAGGCGGGCATCATCTTCGGCGCCGCAATTTCGGCTTTCAATCAAGAATTCAGCGTCTTTCGCGAAGGCGGCACGCCCGGGCACAGTTACTTGTTCGACGCACCGTACAGTTGCCTGACCGCGGTGGCCATTTGCATGATCTTGATGTTTTCCGTGCCGGTGGCGCGTTGGCGGGTGCGGTTCGGTTGGGTGCGTTTGTTGGCCGGTTTGGGGCTGGCGCCGGGCTTTGTCGTGGCGATGTTCGTCGGCTCGCTCAGCGGCGAGCTGCATTTCGCTCCGGAGTGGGGGATCGAGCGGCCCCCGTTTACCGAAATGTGGCAGCAGCTTAGCCCGTTGTCGATCGGTTTTCCGTCGCTCGAGATGTTCGCCACCGTGTTGCCGCTGTCGTTGGTGGTCTATGTCATCGGCTTTGGCGATATCGTGACCGCCAACGAGATGCTGCGCGACGCAAGCGTCGCACGCCCGGATGAGCATCTGAGCATCAACGCCACGCGGACCCATTTGAATCTCGGCATTCGCAATGGGATTCAGGCTTTGTCCTGCGGCCCGTTTCCGGTGACGCACGGACCGTTGTGGACCGGCGTTCACGTGGTGGTTACCGAACGCTACAAACTGGGGCGCAAAGCGATGGATTCGATCTTCGGCGGCATCTCGGCCTACTATTTCTGGGGATTGCCGATTCTGCTGTTCCTCAAGCCGGTGACCACGTTGCTCAAGCCGATGTTGCCGGTTGCGTTGTCGATGACCATTCTGCTGACCGGGTTCGCCTGCGGCTATCTGGCCATGGTTCTTCCGCGCAACAACGTCGAGCGCGGCGTGGCGATGACCATTGGCATGGTGCTGGCGGTGTTCGGCGCTTGGCAGGCGCTGGTGCTGGGAATCGTGATGACGGTCATCATGTGCGGCTGGGAAAGCGTGCTCGAAGAAACGGCCGAATCCTCTTAGCGGCGGCTTACCGCAACGGCCGATCGGCCGCTTTTTTGAGCGTCGTAACGGCGAACGCAAGCATGCGTGGCTCGCCGTCGCCGAGCGGTTCAATAAACGACGTTTCGACCAGATGATCGCGGCGGCGAACGTTGATCAGCCGACTTTTCACCTCGAAGCCTGGCGGACGAATCGGCTCAAGGTAGTCCACTCGCATATTGACCGTCGAGAGCCACGTCAGTTCGCCCGGCATCGTCGTCATGCAGGTCCAAATGGCGATCATGTCGACGTAGGTGGGCGTGAAACCGCCGAACAGCGTGCCGCCGAGGTTCAGCACCTGTTGCGGGACGTGGCAGTCAAGGTGCAACCAGCCCGGCGCGATTTCGAGAATTTTCCAGTCATAGGCTTCGAGCAACCGTCCGGCGTTGTGGTTGCGGCCTCTGGCAAGTTCGAGAAAGCCGGTAAAGTCTTGGTCCATGGCGGGGCTCGTAGGGCGAGAAATGCTTGATTTGCCGACCGCGCCATCTTGCCCCGTTTTGCCGTAATGTCAACGCCGGCTTCGGCGGATTGGTCGTGTGGTTATAATGAACGTTTAGTTTTCGGTGCCTGGGAATGGAAACCTAGATGCACCTGCACCACGCAACGACCTTGGTCGGGTTTCAAACCATGACGGAGCCGGCGGATTACGAGCCCTTGTATCTCAAAGGAATCGAACATTTCAACGAATGCGAGTTCTTCGAAAGCCATGAAGCGTGGGAAGATCTGTGGCAGGAAACCCAAGGGTTGTCACGTAAGTTTTACCAAGGCCTGATTCAAGCCGCGGTGGCCTTACATCATTTTGGCAATGGAAACCTGCGCGGGGCAAAGAAACTAAACATCGGTTGCCGCGTGTATCTCGACCCTTATCGTCCGCGGTACATGGGCCTTGATCTGGAAAAGTTTCTCGCTCAGTTGGATCGCTGCTTCGAGGAAGTGATGAAGAGCGAAGAGGGCTTTCCCGAGGTCGAGATTGATCCGGAGCGGATTCCGGAAATTCATCTTGAACCACCCGAGGACAACGCATGTTGAGCCCCGCGGCGCTCTCCGGCGGTCGGCAGGTAGACGCGGGATAGTGAGTGAGGCATCACCTACCCACCTGATTGGAAACAAACATCGCTACAATTTTCTCCGGCACGGCGGCAAGGGCCGGTGGTTCCGCCGCGTTTCTTCGATCCTTGTCGCAGCAGGCGAAAACAGACGATGTCAACTTTTGATCCCCGAAATGATCTCCCCGACGAATTCGACGGCAGCGTGCGGATGTTTCCGCTTCCCGATCTGGTGATGTTTCCCCATGTGATGCAGCCGCTGCACGTCTTCGAGCCGCGATATCGCCAGATGGTCGAGGCGGCCCTTGATGACGACCGGTTGTTGGCCATGGCGCTGTTGAAGCCGGGCTGGGAACCACGATACGAAGGGCGACCGCCGGTTTTTCCAGATGCCTGCTTGGGCCGCATCGCCACGCACTACCGTCTGGAAGACGGACGCTATCACCTGCTGCTACATGGAATCTGCCGCGCCAGAATCTCGCGCGAACTGCCGCCGGACCAAGCATTTCGCGAGGTGGTCGTCAAGCCGGCGTGGGATCTGTACCCGACGGCGGGAGCCACGCGACGAGGCGATTTGCAACGCCAAATCCTGGATCGCTTTAGACAGATTCTGCCTGACGCTGCCGAGATACGGCAGCAATTGGATCAGCTTCTAGGAGGCACGTTGCCGCTGGGCGCGCTGTGCGATGTGATCGGCTATTCGCTGGATTTCGATCGCTGTTTCAAACAACAGCTTCTGGCCGAGCCGAACGTCGATCATCGCGCGCGGACGCTGCTCGAGCAACTCGAAAATTACGCCGGCACCGCCCCCAAGACCCGCGGCGAGGACACCTTTCCGCCCGACTTCAGCCTCAACTGAAAGCCCGCGGAACAAGACCGCCGACCTTGATGCGCCAACAAGGCGTGACCGGTCGCGGCGGTGTTGTTAATCGGCTGCTTCGTGCGCGTGTTCACCACCTAGAAGCCATTTGGTCTGATTGAGTATGCGGTAGACCGTTACCTTGACAAAGTCGTTGAAGACGAACCACGCGGTGGCATAGAGCCAGACATAAATGGTGTATTTCCAATGAATGGGCGTCATGAACACTCCATAACAAGCAATCAAGGTTGCGAGGATCTGCGTGGTCATTAACGGAGTGAATAACTTTAGCGAGGGAAATGGCCGGTGCCAAAAGTGCCGCTCACCCGATCGGGTTACGTAGATGGTTGAGTGCCCGGCAACGGAGAGTTTCAGAAACATGATGGCTTGAATCAAATCCTGTGATAACTTCAACTGTTCGAGAATAAAGAATATCAAGAACGACGAAGTGACGCCGGCAAGGCCCAGAGCCGTGGCCACGGTAAGCACCTCGCGCATGTTCCAGCGGACCGGACGCGGATCGACTTTCGCGTTGTCGTAGGCAATTGCCATGATGGGAATATCGTTCAGCAGCGCCAGGATGATGATCATGATCGCCGTGACGGGATAAAAATTGAACACCACGATGGCCAGCGTCATGAACAGAATCACGCGGATCGTTTCGGCGATGCGGAAAAGGGCATAGCTCTTCATCCGCTCGAAGATCATGCGGGCTTCTTCCAGCGCGCGGACGATGACCGATAGCCCGGGCGCCAGCAGGACGAGATCCGCCGCGGCGCGGGCGGCATCGGTAGCCCCGGAGACGGCGATGCCGGCGTCGGCTTTTTTGAGCGCCGGTGCGTCATTCACGCCGTCGCCGGTCATGGCGACGATGCGGTCGTGCTTCTGGAGATGTTCGACGATGACGTACTTATCGGCGGGAAAAACCTGAGCGAATCCGCCGGCTTCTTCGATGAGGCGAATGATCTCCGACTCATGTCGGCGGACGAAGCCGTCGTGCGGGCGAAATTGCTTGAGCCTTGCTTCAAGTTTCTCGACAACGTCTTGGGCCACGTCGCGAAGCTCGTCGGGTGAAGTGTCTGGCTTCAATCGATCGTACAACGTTTCGGCCACGACTTCGGCCACCAAGAGCAGTTCTTGGGGCCGTTCCTCTTTCAGATCGCGGATGTCGCGGATCTCGCCTTCGATGCCCAACACGTTGGCGATTTGCACGGCGATGGCCAGATTGTCACCGGTGACCATCTTGGTATCGACCCCGAGGCTCTTTGCTTCGGCGATCATCGCCGCCGAGTCGTCGCGCGGGGGATCGTAGAACGGTAGCAGCCCGACAAAGCGAAAGGCTTGCTTACCGGGCTGCTTCACGGCGACGCCAAGCGTTCGATCGCCTCGCCGCGCAAACGTTTCGACCTGCTTGATGGCCGCTTCGCTCGACACGTCGCCCGCACATAACGCCAAGACGGCCTGAGGCGCGCCCTTGGTTACGACCAAGCTGGTGTCACCCGCCTGAACGACGGCTTCGGTGCGTTTGTGGACCGGGTCGAACGGCGTGAATTTTTGCTGTTTGAAGGCTGAATCTTTCTCCTCCAGACCCGCTTGGCGAACCGCTTCGAAGATAGGGATCTCCAGCGGATCGTTGTTTTCCTCGCGGCTGGCCAGCGCCGCATAAAGCAGCAGATCGTCACGGCTGAAATGGTTGTAGACGGCCGGGTCGCCCAGCTTCATCTCGTTCTTGGTCAGTGTGCCGGTCTTGTCGCTACAGAGCACATCCACGCCGGCAAGCTCTTCAATGGCGGCCAATCGGCTGACGATCGCCTGCTGCTTGGCAAGCCGCAGCGCGCCGACTGCCATGGTGACCGACAACACGGCGGGCAGCGCGACGGGAATTGAGGCCACGGTCAGCACCAGTGCGAACCGAAGGACCTCGAGCAGCGGATCATGGCGAAAGATGCCCGCCAGAATGATGACGCCCACCATGGCCAATGAGATGAGGATCAAGAAGTTCCCCACGTTGATCACGGCTTTTTGAAAGTGGCTGCGCTGCTGCTTTTCCGCCTTGGCGACCAGCGCCACGGTATTGCCGAAAAAGGTGTTCAGCCCGGTCGACGTGACGACGGCCACCATCTCGCCCGCTTTGACGATCGAGTTGCCATAGGCGATGTTGCCAACCAGCTTGTCGACCGGAAGCGATTCGCCGGTCAACGCCGATTGATCCACCTGAAGATAACTGCCGTCGATCAGCTTGACGTCCGACGGAATGATGCCGCCGATTCGCAGCTTGATCACATCGCCGGGAACGAGTTGGCGGGCATCGATCTCTTGCCACTTTCCGTCGCGCAAGGCGATCGCCCTGCGAGCCAGCTTTTCCTTGAGCACTTTCAGCGCGCTAAGGGCCTTGGCTTCCTGGCGAAAGTCGATCACGACGTTCACCAGCAGCAAGATGATGATGATCGTAAAGTCTTCCCACTTCTGGACGACGGCCGACAAAAAGGCGGCGGTCTCGATCATCCACGGAATCGGACCCCAGAAACGTCTGGCAAGGCGTTTAAGCAGCGTCTCCTCTTTCTCGGGAATTTCGTTCAGGCCGGATTGCTGCTGTCGCCGCGACGCCTCTGACGACGCCAGCCCATGTGCCGGATCGGATTTGAGCTTTTGCAGTACTTCTTCGATCGAAAGATGTTCGTAATCCGTGGGTTTCGGCATAGTTCTGGCTCGCAGTTTCCTGGGACTCGCCGGAAGGAGATCGTGTCTGCCCTTTAGCGTCCCTTGGCCGGCCAATCGCTCGAGGGCGGCGAAGGACCGGCTGTGGAGAGATCACGACTTCGAAGAGAGTTCGCCACCGACGGATCGCATCCATGACGGTTCGAGGTCCATCCCGCTGGCTTTGCATAGCAGCTTAGGGAAGAAACGATTCAATGGCAAGTACCACCGAGATCTTGATGCGCCTCGCTTTCCGCAATGCCAAGAACTCGAACAAAGCGATCCCGATGATGCCCTTCGGCGACGACAGACATGCAAGAGATATGCAAGGCGGAACCTTACCCGGACGGTATTCTTTTCAGTCGAGCCGCGCTCCAGCATTTTCCGCGAAGAGTGCGTCATCGATGTGTCGGTTCAGTTTCCATTCCTTGATGGCGCAGTAGAGCACCGGCACGACGAGCATGGTCATGATTTCGATCGTCATGCCGCCGAAGCTGGGAATCGCCATGGGAACCATAATGTCCGAACCGCGGCCGGTGGAGGTCAACACCGGAATCAATGCCAGAAGCGTGGTCGCGGTGGTCATCAGACACGGGCGCACGCGTCTGGCACCGGCGACCACCGTGGCCGAGCGGGCTTCGGCGGTCGTCGTGATCAGGCGCTTGGCAAAGCTCTGGTCAAGATACGTGGCAATCACCACGCCGTCGTCGCTGGCGATGCCGAACAGCGCCAGGAAGCCCACCCAAATGGCAACGCTCAAATTGATCGGATGGACCTGAAACAACTCGCGCAGGTTGCTTCCCAGCACGTTAACGTCGAGAAACCAGGGCTGGCCATAGAGCCAGATCATCAGAAAGCCGCCCGACCAGGCGACCAAAATGCCGCTGAACACCAACGAAGTTGTAATGACTGAGCTGAATTGGAAGTAGAGAATCAAGAAAATCACGAACAGGGCCAATGGCAAAACCACGGCCAACGTCTTTTGCGAGCGTATTTGATTCTCATAGTTGCCGGCGAACGTGTAGCTGACTCCTGGCGGAAGCACGAACTCGCCCGAGTCGATTTTCTCTTGCAGATAGCGTTGGCAGTCCTGAACCACGTCGACTTCGGCGTTTCCCGGCTTCATGTCGAACAGCACGTAGCCGATTAAAAAGGTATCTTCGCTCTTGATGGCCTGAGGTCCGCGGACGTAGCGGATGTCGGCCAACTGCACCAGCGGGATCTGCGTGCCATCGGGCGCCGGCACCAGGATCCGCCCCATCGTTTCGATGCTATCGCGGAGTTCGCGCATATAACGCACGCGCACCGGGTATCGCTCGCGTCCTTCGACGGTGGTGGTGATCTGGCGTCCGCCGATGGCCACTTCGATCACATCCTGGACTTGGCGAATCATGAGGCCATATCGGGCGATGGCATCGCGGTCGATGTCGATTTCGAGATACGGCTTGCCGACGATCCGATCAGCGATAACCGCCGATGGCTCGACGCTGGGCACCTGTTTCAACAGTTTTTCAATTTGCAGGCCCACCTGTTCGAGCGTTTCCAGGTCGGGGCCTTTGACCTTGACGCCCATCGGTGCCCGCATGCCGCTTTGCAGCATCACGAGCCGTGCGGCAATGGGTTGCAGCTTGGGAGCCGAGGTGGTGCCTGGAATTTGAGCCGCCTTGGTGATTTCTTTCCAGATGTCATTGGGCGAACGGATTTGATCTCGCCATTGCCGGAAAGGCCGACCCTCGGGATCGGGGATCAGCCGCCCCTGTTTATCGTGGGCGAACTCTTCGCGTGACGAGTCGTAACGAAAGCGAAGACGATTTCCGCTTTGATCGATGATGTATTCCGGCTTGTAATTGACCACGGTTTCGAACATCGAAATCGGTGCCGGGTCGAGCGGGCTATCGGTACGACCCAACTTGCCGACCACCGAATCGATCTCGGGAATGGCCGCCAACTGGCGATCCTGAAGCTGCAACACACTGAGTGCTTCCCCGATCGAGGCATGCGGCATGGTTGATGGCATATAGAGAAACGACCCCTCGTCCAGCGGCGGCATGAACTCCTTGCCCAAGCCCGGAAACGCATCGTTGGCGGCTGTCCACATCGCGCGATCTTCGATCAGCGACCGCTTGAGCCCCACGCGCTGTGCCGCCACCGGGAGGAAGCCGAAGACCGTGCCGAAGCCAAGCCAAGCCGCCATGCCTAGAAAAATGATGAGTGACGGGATCGACAGAAAAAGCACCTTGTGTGCCAGGCACCAACGGAGAATCGGTTCGTAAAGGTATCGTTGAAACACTTGAAAAAAGGCCAGCAGGCCTCCTAGCAGCAAGGCGACAAAGACAAGGTTCCGCGGCAAGCCCCGTTCGAATCCCAGCGGAGACCAGTGCTCGGTCAACAACACACCGACAAGAATCACGGCGGCCCCATTGGCAATCCATGGTGTCCAACCGCGCAAGCGCTCGGGCACGTGATCCTCGGCAAGTTGGTAAGCCCCCAAGCCGATCAGAATGAAGCCCGCCCACCACGCATTCGAGAATCCAATGGCAAGGCCCAAGAACACCAGCCCGACATGTAGAACATGCCGCAAGGCACGTGACGTGACCTTGCCGGAAAATAGAATGTGTGCCGCCGGCGGGATGATCGTCAGCGCGACGATCACCGAGGCGACGAGGGCGAATGTTTTGGTGAACGCCAGCGGTTTGAACAGTTTCCCTTCGGCACCCGTCATGGTGAAGACCGGCAAAAAACTGATCACCGTGGTCGAAACCGCCGTCAAGACCGCGGAACCCACTTCACTGGTCGCTCGAAACACGACCTCCAGTCGATCTTCCGCCGGGTCGGCCGCGTCAAGGTGACTGAGAATGTTTTCACAGAGGATAATTCCCATGTCGACCATCGTGCCGATCGCGATCGCGATGCCCGAGAGCGCCACCACGTTGGCCTCCACGCCGAACATCTTCATGGCGATGAAACACATCAGCACGGCCAGCGGCAGAAGCGCGCTGATGAGCATCGAGCTACGAAGATGCAGCACCGACACCAAGACGACGATGATCGTGACCAGAATTTCCTCGCTCAGAGCCGTTTTGAGCGTTCCCAAGGTCTCATGAATCAGGCCGGTACGGTCGTAGAACGGAACCACCGTGACATGGGACGTATTGATCCAGGCGGGCCATTGGTCGCGTGGGGTACCGCGGAGCCAAGTCAACCAAGCTTTATGGTTCAGTTGGGCGCCGTCAAAGGCTTCAAACCCCTGCCCCGTGGCATAAGATCGCATCTCGTCGCGGGAAATATTGTCGTAGTCGATAATCACCTTGGTTGGCAGCCCCGCCGAGATTTCTTTGATTTTCGCTTTAACATTTTTGATGGCCGCCAACGGATTGAATCCGTAACGAACCACGGCGACACCGCCAACCGTCTCGGCCCCTTCCTTGTCCAACGCGCCACGACGCAGCGCCGGGCCAAGCGTCACTTTGCCGACATCCTTGATAAAGATCGGCACGTTGTCGTTTACCTTGATGACGCTCTTTTCAATGTCACTTAGATTTTTGATGAACCCCAGCCCGCGAATCACATACTCCGCCTTGTTCACCTCGACCGTGCGAGCACCGACGTCGACGTTGCTCATCCGCACGGCGCTGAAGATATCGTTCAATCCCACGCCATAGGCACGCATCGCATCGGGGTCGACGTCGATCTGATACTCCTGTACGAATCCTCCGACCGACGACACTTCGCTGATCCCCTCGGCCGCCAACAGCGCGTAGCGGACGTACCAATCTTGGGTCGTGCGAAGCTCGTGCAGATCCCAGCCGCCGATCGGTTGGCCGTCCGCGTCACGACCTTCGAGCGTGTACCAATAAACCTGCCCCAGGGCCGTGGCATCGGGCCCTAGCGCCGGTTGCACGCCTTCGGGCAACGTGCCGGAAGGCAGGCTGTTGAGTTTTTCCAAGACGCGGCTGCGCGACCAGTAAAAGTCAATGTTCTCCTTGAAAATGATGTAGATGGACGAAAAGCCGAAGAACGAATAGCTGCGAATCGTTTTGACACCGGGGATGCCCAGCAGCGACACGGTCAGCGGATAGGTGATTTGATCCTCGACGTCCTGTGGTGAGCGGCCTGTCCACGGGGTAAAGACAATCTGCTGGTTTTCGCCGATGTCGGGAATCGCATCCGTGGCGACGGGGTTGCGAGGCAGGTTGCCCACTTCCCAATCGAACGGCGCGACCAGCACCCCCCAAACGGTCATCACGACGACCATCAGGGCGACGACCAGCTTCCTTTCCAGACAGAAGCGGATAACCCGATCCAGCGGCGACCTATGCGAAGCTCCCAAGGGACTCTCAATCTGCGTGGTCATGGCGATGGCACACCTGGCGGTTGGTTCGCGGATTTGTTTTCTGTTGATTCGGCCCCGGCGATCAACTCCACCCGATCGGCGCAGGTAAGCATCTTGGCGCCGAAGTAAGGATTGCGAACCTGATCGTCGGATTGCAGCCAGTCGGCGCCGCGGTTATCCACCGCCATGGGGCAGTGCAGGCGATAAATACTCGGCAAGCCACCCACGCCGAACGATTGAACGACGGTCGCCATCCGCGCGGATAACGACGCGAAGATCTCTCGTGTGGCGGCCAGATCGTCCGCATGTTTGAAGTCGCCGAGAAGGCGCTCGATGCCTTGAAATGCTTGCATCCACCGTTGGTGTGCCGGCGGATCGAGGCCCTTCATGTCAACGTGGCGCAGCGCTGATGCGAGCCGTACGGTGGACTTGCGAGCCCGCGGAAGATTGTCCGTGGCGAGCGAGTCAGTCAGTTCCCGATATGCCTGCCAAAGCGCGGTCAGTTGATTCTGAAACGATTCGGGAACGTCGAGCCGGTGATATTCTCGGTCATCTCCATTGTCGCGGCCGGAGAACACCTCGCTCATGCGACGCATATGCCGGGCCGTCGTATTGAAAACCCGGTAAGCATCTTGCGGCCGAGCCACCTCGCGTCCTTCCAGGGCGTCGTTGCCGAGTAGCATGGCAAGTTCTTTCCACACGAGCGTGTCGCGGCCAGTAAGCCGCTCCGCTTTGACGCGACGCAGATCAGTGTCCAACCCGTTGAACGCGGCGTGAATTTCCTCGATGTCGTCCGTCCGGATCGCGTCGGCAACCTCCCGGTAAGCCGCTTCGAGTGCCTTGAGCTGTTGGCCAAAGGCATGCGGTAGCTGATGCGCGGTAGCCTGCGACTTGTGATCGCCGTGCTTGTCGAGGGGAGAGTCGCCGCCGGCGCCTTCGGGCGTCATCATGCTCGGCTTGGCTTGGAGTTGCAGCGCACTGTCGATTTTGAAATTGCCGCTTGTGACGACCAACTCGCCCTCTTTCAGACCACGCCGCACGATGTAATAGTCACCCGCTCGAGGGCCGAGTACGATTTCCCGACCTTCGAATGCGGGGGGCTCGCTTTCAGGAAGTTCGACGTAAACTATTGCCCGCGTACCGGTCACTAGGGCCGCCGAAACCGGAATCACCAGCGGCCGTAGCGAGGCATCGGCCAGTGCCGGGACATAGCCGAGCGATTCAGCCGACACGAGCGGCATGCCGCAGATCGGACACTTGCCCGGCTTGTCACGGATAATTTCCGGGTGCATGGGGCTGATCCACTTGCCGGCCAACTCCGGGTCCATCACGCGGCCGGCGGTTGCCACCATCGCCTGAACCTCGGCCCGAACAAACATCTCGGGCTTGAGACCACCGCCCTTGTTCTCCACATTGACGCGTACTTTCACCGTACGTGTTCGCGCATCGAGCACCGGATCGATGAACACGATTCGCCCAACGTAGCGCTCTCCCGGGTGGGCTTCCGTCGTAAAGATGACTTTTTGCCCATAGTGCAGCCACGGCAAATCCGATTCGTAAGCATCCAGGCGAACCCACACCCAGTTCAAATCGGCAACCGTGTAAATTCGCTCGCCCGTTTTCACGTAGTCGCCCTCTTGGCGGTTCTTATAAATGACAACGCCGCCCATGGGGGCAAAGATCGTCATGTGATCGGTGGGCTTGTCCTGCTGTTCGATCTGCCGGATTTGCTCCAGCGTCATCCCCCACAGCCGCAGCTTCTCACGCGCGGCATCGAGCAGAGTCGTACCGTGTTCACGATTCGTGACCGATCTCCCGCGCTGCTTGACTGTCTGCGAGGCAAGAATGAGCTCTTCTTGCGCAGCGTAAAGCTCCGGGCTATACATTTCGGCCATGTGGTCGCCTTTTCTCACCTCGACGCCCGTGTAGTCGACAAACAATCGGTCAAGTCGTCCGGGAACCCAAGCCGTGATGTAGCCGAGCCGCGTTTCGTCGTAGTCAACCTTGCCCACCATGCGAATCTTGGCGGTTACGTATCGCCGCTTTACGGGTGTGGTTTCAACTTGCATCATCGCCAGCGCTTCGGGAGGGATCGAGATTTCGCGTAGACTGGTTCCTCCGCCGCCGGCAAGGTTGGAAGCCGGGATAAGGTCCATGCCGCAAATCGGGCACTTGCCCGGCCGGGGTTGCCGGATCTGCAGATGCATCGAGCAGGTCCAGATCGTTCCTTTCTCACCGGGATGTTGGTCCGCGCCGGCGGCGGCGTATTTTCCCGCATGGCCTGTTCGCGCGACTTCGCCCGGGCCGCGGGCCATATAGCCCAGGGCGAACAGAATCGCCGCTTGTCCGAGGATCGCCGCAAACCACACTTTCGAGTGAATCTTGCCGAGCCGATGCGTGCCGGTGGGGCGTTTCATAAAAGATCCTCCTCGCGGCCTCTTCGGCTCGCCAGACAGACTTTGCGGGTGATTCGTTAACGTGCGCAAACGCGATGTCACTTCCGCCGCGCTCGACCTTGCGAGATAGATCCCCGGCGTCGAGACCAAAGTAGCACGGACCGCGACCATCGCCGGAAGGCGGCTGAAACGGGCCGACTCTACCTAAGAGCAACGGCGGCCTTCGTGACAAGCGGCAACCCATTGGGACACCACCAGTCAACAGAGAGCAACTTCGGCGCGCGGAACGGCTACTGAGAAGAGACTCAGAGCGTCAGACGGGCCAGCAGAACGCACCGGTCGAGTGCGTGAAGAGAGCTTCGGGGCGCGATGCGCGACCCCGTGCTGCGCGGTGTGAAAAACTCGGTATCCACCAGCGGTACATCAACCATGTCCGCGATGCAAACGAGCCGAACTCCACCGGAAACCATGGCGGGAAGCGGACGATGAGCGGGCTCGGACGGAGCACAAGCACAGAATACCGGCGAGCACCGGCAACCATCGTGGATGCCCTGGGTTGTCCATGGCTGCTCGGACTTGGCCAACTTCCCGCAGCAGTGATGCGTGCCGATCGTCACACGGCCCGGCAACCTGCCCGTCGAATCATGCCGTACCAAACCGGCTTTCGTGCCAGATGCTTGATGCAAGCAGTGCTGCCCCGGATGTCCCATCAGCGGGCCGAAAGGTGCCAGCGCCGCGGCTAGCCAGACCGCAACGGCGCCAGTCCGCTGCGCGGTTCGATGCTTCCTCACCCGACAGGAGAAAAGGAGAACTCGCCAGCTTGGAAAACGGTGGTGTGTCATGCCGTCGACGAAATTCATGTTCCCAGACGATCGATCTGTCAGGCAGCGGTAGGCTCTGAGCCTGTTTTTCCACGTTTTTCGAATATGCCGGCCTGCCGGGTCTGCCGATTACAGCGGGACGGCCTGATCACGCAGACCAACACATCGGCTGAAGCGGAAACCATACCAAACCGCCCTCGACAGCAACTATAGAAGTATTTCATCGCCGCGGATGATCGTCAAGCGAAGTTTCTGCGAGTTGCCCGGTGGCGACCACATGGATCAGACGCAACCGATCACGGGGTGGGGCGGTCGATCTGAAAAAACTGGTCTTGGCTTTGGAGCGGAAATCGGCGACATCTGGGGTATGTCACGATGCCTTGGTTCTCCGATCACGCCCGAACGGTCGGCCGCTTTGCCGGCGCGAATTCCGGGCGCTGCCACGCACGGTGATCGACCATTCTTAATCGCGGATCGCCGCATTAACAGCGGAATTGGCCGAGTTGAAAGCCGAGATCGCACGGCTGAAGAAAACGCCGCGAAACTCTTCACTGCCGCCTTCGAGCCCACATCCGCACGCCAAGCTAGCGGCGAAGAAGCCAAAAATCGAAACGAAAACGGGACGGTCAGCCGGGCCGCGCCAAACGCGAGCGGCCACTGTTGCCGAGCGACGCGTGCGACGAGGTGCAAACGATCCAGCCGAAGCGGTGCCGCCGCCGCAGCACAACACTCATCGGCAGCGATCCCCATCCCCTGCGGCATCGGCTGCAGTGGTGTTGGGCTCATTTTGAAGCGGGATATTCAAGCTTTGAACGATCGCCTGCTGCACGGCAGGTACAGCCACAAGCCCCATTCGGGGGCATGTGCAAGGAACTGTACGGCCACCGCGGCTGGCTGTGGGTTCCCTTGAGGAAGATGGAAACGAGCCGAAAACAACGCAAGCGCGATCACTCCGTCACGCCGTGGTCTGGCTCAAGCTTACCTTCGGCACGCAAAGCGCAAGCGGCAGCCGCTTCACCGAACGCATGCTGACGATCATCGAAACGTAGCCGCCCGCAAGCCCGCAACACCTTCGACTACCTCATCCAAGCCCTCGAAGCCACATTTTACAACCAACCCTGCCCCGCACTTCTCCCCACCCCGTGAAGGGTTGCGTTTTTTTCAAATCAACCACACCACCCGTGAACAGTTACATCCAGTCCAAGGCACTTCAACTACACACAATTCATGAGAAGTACCGAAAAGCACTGGCAAAGGTATTCAATTCGTTTATGGAAAACATGACGGAAATCCGCAAGCTCGTCATCCGAATGCCGGGCGGCATCAAAAACTAGTTCCTCAAAACAAGCGGGAGAATGACGTGGAGTTGAACGAAAGGCAACGCGAAATGTGTTCGCAAAGCAAATGGGATTTCTCGGATTTACGTGCGTTGTTCCTCAATTGCACGCTGAAGAAGTCGCCGGAACAGTCGCATACTCAGGGGCTCATCAACATTTCGCAGGCGATCATGGAGACCAACGGCATCTGGGTTGAAGTGTTGCGACCGGTGGACTTCAACATGGCGTTCGGAGTTTGGCCCAATATGACCGAACACGGCTGGGACCAAGACGATTGGCCTCAGATTTACGAAAAGGTCAATGCCGCGGACATTCTGGTCATCACGTCACCGATTTGGCTGGGCGAGAAGTCGTCGGTCTGCACTCAGACAATCGAGCGTCTTTACTCGTCATCGGGCGATTTGAATGAGAACGGCCAGTATGCCTATTACGGTCGCGTGGGCGGTTGTCTCATTACGGGCAACGAGGACGGCGCCAAGCACTGCTCGATGAATATTCTCTACTCACTGCAACATCTCGGATACGTGATCCCGCCTCAGGCCGACTCTGCATGGCTCGGTGAAGCCGGTCCTGGTCCCTCGTACCTTGATCCCGGCTCCGGTGGGCCAGAGAACGACTTCACCAACCGCAACACGACATTCATGACGTGGAATCTGATGCATCTGGCACGGATGATAAAAGACGCCGGCGGAATACCCGCCCACGGCAATCAACGCTCGCAGTGGGACGCCGGCTGCCGGTTCGACTATCCGAATCCAGAACATCGGTAATTGCTCATAGTGCTTTGGCACCGCTGAAAATTAGGGTTGGCTGAGATGGCGTTTCTGTTGGAGGTAATGTCGCCGGCGGTTGTCGACCGCTTGGGCTTGCGCCGTTCGGCCGCTCTGGCGATATTGCGAGGCGGCCTTGGTGGCTAGCGAAACGGCCTGATCGAAACGGCCGGCTTCGGCGTTGGCGGCGGCCAAGATGTCCAGCGCCGCCGGCTCGCGATAGTCCGTCTGTTCGCAAAGCACTCGCGCCGCTCGAAGGGTTTTAACGCTCGAACGAATCTTGGCGTCCGGATGTGTCGCTAGGCGCGAGGCAAGCAGATAGCGCCCCTGAAGCCACGTGGGATCCAGCCGAAGCGCGCGACGGCAGGCCGTGAGCATCGCTTCCAATTGTCCCGCTCGATCGAGCGCCAAGCACAGGTTCTTTTGCGCCTCGGCGTCATGCGGATCAACGCCGGTGGCGCGGCGAAATTGCTCGATGGCCTGCGCGGTTTTGCCCTGTGCCAACAGCACCGCGCCAAGGTTGTTCCGGGCCACCACGCCGCGGTCGTCCAGGGCCGCGGAGCGACGAAACTCCTCGGCGGCGTCTTCCAAGCGGCCAAGCTGCTTCAGCACCCGGCCGAGATCGTTGTGGTATTGAGCGGAATCGGGGTTCATCGCCACGGCAGATCGCAGCGACGTCTCGGCTTGGTCGGTTTCACCTTGGCTCAGATAGGCCCGCCCGAGCAGATCATAGAGATCGTCTTGCGCTGGGTTTCGGCCCGACGTCTGGCGGGCAAGTTCAAGATGATCGATCGCTTCGGTAAGCCGCCCGGTTTTCAAGAGAGCTTGTCCGAGCAGATGATGAACGGCCGGCGACTTCGGGTGCATGGTCAGCGCGTGGCGAAACTCGTCGACGGCTTCTTGCAGGTGGCCGGAAGCCAACAAGGCCTTGGCAAGATAAACTCGCGGCAGTGGCGATTTCGGGTTCCGCTCGACCGCTCTGCGGCGGATGTGCATCGCCCGGGTTCGGTCGCCGTCGAGGGTCGTGATTTGGGCCAACACCTCGTTGCCGGCAATGCTTCGTGGGCAAACCGCGATGGCCTGCGCGGCCCACGAGCGGTCATCTCGCCAGACAGCGGTCTGCCGGTAGCTCAGCGTGGCCAGCAGCAACACGACCGCGGCGGCGGCCGGCGCCGATCGCGGCCAGAATTGCCGAACCAATAACGTGGCCGCCAAGGCGGGTCCGAGCATGGCCAGATAGAGGTATCGGTCGGCAACGGTCGAATGATCTTGATACGCAAACGGCACCAGCCCCAGCACCGGCGCGATGCCCGCAACCAGCAAACCGGCCGCGGCAAGCCACATTCGCCGCGGCCGCAATAGAAGCGTGACCAGCAGCAACGCCAGCGGAACAAGCCATGCGACGTCGACAAGCCGGCTTTCCAGCACGTTGACCGGCGAGCGTCCGTAGTCCGGGCCAAGATGAAAAGGCCACGCCAGTTGACGCAGGTAAAAGGAGATCGCGTCGCCGGCAATCAACACGCGCTCGAGCGGTGAAGCCACCAGGGCAACCTTTGCCCCACCCTGCGCCTCGCTCGTAAGAATCATCAAGCCCAAGGCCATCAGCAGCCACGGCAACAGGGCCACGATGCCCTGTCGAACCTGGCGGCGCAAGACCAGCAAGTCGGTCGCACCAATCATCAGCGGCAGGGCCGCCGCGCTCGGTTTGGAGAGCAAGGCCACGAGAAAGGCCAGCGTCGCCAGCAGATAATGCAGGCTGCCTCCGATCGTGATTCGCCAGGGCCGGTTGCTTTGCGGCGGCTGCGTTCGATCCGCGAACGCCAGATACTCGTAAAAGGCCATCAACCCAAACAGCCCGGCCAAAAGGCCTTTGGTTTCGGACACCCAACAGACCGCCTCGGTCTGTAACGGATGGACGGCAAAGAGGGCCGCGCCGAACCATGCTGCGCCACGATGATGTGTCAGCCGAGTAAGCAGAAAAAAGGCGAGTACCGCACAGCCGGCGTGCAAGCCCAGGCTCACGGCATGAAACCAACGCGGATTCACCTCGCGGGTTTGAGGGTTTTCCGTCAGATAAAGCTCGCTGGCCCACACGGTGGAAGTCACCGGCGTGTAAAGCCCCCAGTAAGGCTCCGTCCAAATGACCTTTAACCCTTCGGCGCGCAGCGGGCGCAAGTAGGCGTTTTGAAGGAAATTGTCAGGATCATCAATTGCCAAGAAGCCGAACCCCAGCGAGCGGCCGAAGGCGAGCATGACCAGCAGCACGAGCCCCGTGGAGGAGAGGGCAACTTTCAGGCGACGCAGAGCATCTCGCGAAGTGTCGCCACGCGTGTCAGGCAGTTGATGTCGTGGGCTTACGATGGTCATGCGGCAATCATGCGGGACTCGTCATGTGGCAATCGAGCGAACCGCGACTGAACGTTACGCGCCGGGCCGCGTGCAGGGACAATCCAACGGTTCGGCTTACAACGCGGGCTCTTCGAGCCATCGTTTCATGAATTGCCGTTTCTGGCGACGGGCCTGGCGAAAATGCTGTACGTAGTATACGAGCTGGCTGTCAGTCACGGACCATAAGCGAGATCGATAGCGCGGCAAGTCGACGTCCAGATAGACACGCTTAACCCGTGTTCCCGGCTGGGCGTCCAACGCCGCCATTTCGGTTTCATCGAACGTGCTTACCACCCGCTGTGGGCTGACGAATCGTATGTCATATCGCAGGCGAGCGTTCCAGCCCGACAGGTTGAATGCCGCCACCCCAACCACCTGGACCGCGACCGACCAGGCGAGCAGTGTCAGAAAAGCGGCCGTGCGCCACCATCGAGCGCCGACCCAACCGAGCGTGGGCAGCAGGAACAAGGCCAGCAACGTGGTCGTATCAACGATATGTCGATAACCAAAAGACCAGCCGCCCCACCAGTCGAAGTGCTTGAACTCGACAAGCCAAATGGCCAGCACCGCGACGGACAGCGGCCTGAGGGCGGCAAACTTGGCATGGCGCCATGCGACCCATGCGCCGGCGGGCGCCAGTAGCAGGAAAGGCGAATAGACAAACAATCCGCGTGATGGGCTAAGTAGCAGTCCGGCCGCGCCCTCGGCAAGCGGCGTTTGCCACATGGAAGCGGCGCCGGTCTTCTCACGCGCCACGTGCTCGAGCATCATCTGGCCAAACGCCAGGGGCTGGCCGAAATAGTGCAGGTTGTAGGCCAGCAGTGCCGCGGCGAGCGGCAACCCGCCGAGAATAAAAGCCACGAGTGCCCTGCGGTGCGTCAGAAGCAGATGCACCCCAACGGCCACGACAACCAGCGCGCTAGTCGGCCGGCACCAGGTGGCCGCTCCTAGCGCGGCTCCAGACAACGCGGCATAGCCAAGGTATCGCTCGATGCGAACCAAGCCCAGCACGCCCAGCGCCAAAAACATCTCGTTGGGGCCATGCTGCCAAAGGGCTTGGCTGCTGATGCTAAAAACGCAGGTTCCCAAGGCGTAGGCCGAGGCAATCCCCACGGCAGCGGCCCGCCTGGCAAACGCTCGCGAGGCAAGAAACACGAACACCACGGACAAGGCCACTGAGAGCGAAGCGGTCCACTTGCCCACATGCCACAACACAGGCGCGTCCAAATCACCAACCCAAAGATCGGCCACCCAAGCCAGCGGGACGGCGCACAATCCCGAGGCGGGCCCCCACGTGCTGACATAAACGTCTTTCTGGATGGTAGGAACCAAAAACGCCCTTTGTCGCTCGACCGTCAACACGCTCGCTCGATATAGTGTCTCGGCATCGTAACCGCCGAACCGCTGGTCCCAGCGACTCAGCGTCCGCAACAGCGGCCCGCGACGGGTTTGAAGCCGCCAGTGAAACATGAAGGGCATTTCGTGGGGCGTGAACGATAGCTTGCCTTCCCGCAGCAGGCTGATCGGCAAGTAAACGGCCGTCTTCGCATCGTTGATGGGAAGAAAGTCGCCGTTGGCCAGATAAGCCCCAAAAGCCCCGACAAACAGCAACATGGCCGCTGCCGTGTCACGCCAAATTCGCACGCTGTTTTGCTCGGGAAGATGGTCCATGCGGCAGATCGGTTGGCACGCGGCGAAAACGATTTTATCCGACAAAAAAGCGGGAATCCGGCACGCCAACGTGCTGGAAAGACTGCCGTTGGCCACCGCCCAGCGTTCCCTTATACCTTAGCCAGGGCGTAAGGCACGCGTCCGGCGGAAAAGGCTCCCCGCGTCTGGCTGAGCGAACCCGAGTTGACCGTGCGACCTGATGGGCGCCAATCGGCCCAAAGTCCTGCGTGCCGTGAGAGATTTCACAGTCTCGGTGGCCACGGATGCGTACAATTCGCCTGCTTTAGCGAGATGTCGGCCGTGGGGTGATTTGGTTTAGTCGCCTTTTCGTTTTGTTACCGGGAAACCGCCTCCCAATCATGGAAGATGATATGGTGAACGTCATGAATCGAGCCAAATTGATGCGTCTGACCGTGTTGCTGGGGCTAGCAGCGGCCGTGGTCGCCAGCCTCGTCTGGCTGCCGGTCCCGGAGTATATGACGGCCTTTCTCGACTGGGTCCGCGGATTGGGCATGGTCGGGATCGTCATCTTCATGCTGTTTTATATCCTCGCCTGCGTGCTGTTTCTGCCCGGCTCAATCCTTACCTTGGGGGCCGGCTTCGCCTTTGGCGTCGTGACCGGCACGATCGCCGTTTCGATCGGTAGCACCTTGGGCGCCGTGGCCGCCTTTATCGTCGGGCGGACCATCGCACGGCCATGGGTAAAAAGCAAAGTGGAATCCAGCCCACGATTTCAAGCCATTGACGAGGCCGTGGCTCAACGCGGATTCTTGATCGTCTTCCTGCTGCGACTTTCACCGATCTTCCCTTTTAATTTGCTGAACTATTCGCTCGGGCTGACCAACGTGTCGCTGTCGCGTTATGCGTTGGCGTCGTGGATTGGCATGCTGCCCGGCACGTTGATGTATGTCTATCTTGGCTCGTTCGCAAAGAATCTAGCCCAGATCGTCTCGGGCGACATTCAGGGAGGCCCCTGGCAGCAGGTTCTGTTTGGCGTTGGGCTCGCCGCGACGGTTGTAGTGACCGTGTTTGTAACACGTATCGCGCGTCAAGCGCTTCAGCAGCGCGTGGCGATCGAGGAAACGGAAATCCAAAACACTTCGGAAGGACACAAACATGCAGCGGCCTGAATCGCACTCGGTGCAGATCCTGCCACCGGACCAGTACAATTATCAACTCGTCGCCAACGTTCATCCACCCGACTGGCACAATCCACAGCCCCAATCCAAGTACAATCTGGTCGTGATCGGAGCCGGCACGGCCGGGTTGGTGACCGCCGCTGGAGCGGCCGGTTTGGGCGCCAAGGTGGCCTTGGTCGAACGCCACTTGATGGGCGGCGACTGCCTGAACGTCGGCTGCGTACCATCCAAAGCGCTGATCCGCGCTTCGCGGACAGCAGCCGAAGTTCGCCGGGCGAGCGAATTCGGCGTTTCCACCAACGACGGCGTGCAGGTCGACTTCGGTGCCGTGATGGAGCGGATGAGGCGCTTACGGGCGGAGATCAGCCCCAACGATTCGGCAAGCCGCTTTCGAGAACTGGGCGTGGATGTCTTTCTCGGACAAGCTAGCTTTATCGCCCCGGACAAGGTTCAAGTCGGCGACGCCGTCTTGCGATTCAGCAAGGCCGCCATCTGCACCGGTGCCCGGGCCGTCGCCCTGCCGATTCCGGGTTTGGAAGAGGCGGGCTATTTGACCAACGAGACCGTTTTCTCGCTGACCGAACTTCCGGCACGCCTGGCCGTGATCGGCGGAGGGCCGATCGGAAGCGAAATGGCCCAATCGTTCGCCCGCTTCGGCGCGGAGGTGACGTTGATCGAGCAGGCGGGACAGGTGCTCGTCCGCGAGGATGACGACGCCGCGGCCATCGTTCAACAGTCGATGACCGACGACGGGGTTCAGTTTCTCTTCAACGCGCGGATTACCGGAATCAGCCGGCACGGCAACGAGCGCCGCATTAGCGTGGAGTGTGGAACCGAGCGCCACGAACTTGCGGTCGACGCCATCTTGTTGAGTGTTGGTAGGGCTCCGAATGTGGACGGGCTCGGATTGGAAACCGCCGGCGTCGACTATGACCGACGCAGCGGAGTTCGCGTCGACGATCGGCTACGGACCACGAATCGCCGCATCTTCGCGGCCGGCGATATCGCCTCAAAGTACAAGTTCACGCACGCGGCCGATTTTCTGGCGCGAATTGTTATCCAGAACGCGCTCTTCATGGGTCGCGCCAAGGCCAGTTCGCTAACCATTCCATGGTGTACCTACACGGACCCCGAATTGGCACACGTCGGGCTTTCCGACAAACATGCGGCCGAACAGGGCGTGGCGATCAGAACCTTCAGACAAGATCTGGCCGACGTGGACCGTGCCATCCTTGACGGGGAAACTGCCGGTTTCGTGAAGATCCACGTCGAACAGGCGTCCGACAAAATCGTCGGCGCGACGGTCGTTGCCGCACATGCCGGTGACATGATTTCGGAAATCACCGTGGCCATGACACGCGGGGTCGGCCTGAAATCGCTGGCCAGCGTGATCCATCCTTATCCCACACAGGCTGAAGCGATTCGCCGAGTGGGCGACGCCTACAATCGCACGCGGCTGACCCCCACGGTGAAGCGGCTGTTCAAAAAATGGCTGGCGTGGACGCGGTAAACCTCTGTCCGGAGGCGGACTGCATGACAAGAACCGCCCCGCCGCAATGCGGCTACGCCGGATGAGGAGTGCGGCAAGTTGCGTGAAACCGCCGTCTCGGCTTACCCGTCTATTGGGCAGGCCGAGTCGGCGCTCGTGCATACCACGTTGACGATCTTCGCATCGATCAACTGATCGAAGAACGGCCGTTCGGCGGTCACCTCGATCCCGGCGCATTCGGCAACGTGGGTCGTACATGGGCGAATTGCCTGAATCAACCGCAGGCACTCGACCGGATCGATTCCCGTTCGCGCGGCCACGTCGCGATGGGCCTCGAAGACGACAATCCAGTTCGCGGCACGCCGCAGGGTTGCCGCCGCACCGCGCAGCGCGGCCAGTTCGCCCCCTTCGATATCCAACTTCAGTACGAGCGTGCCCGGCGCCGCAAGCTCAAGGTCGTCGAGTGTCACGACCGGCATGGTTCCCTCGGCCGCGGGCACAAGAAATCGGGCGTGTTCCGAGCGCTCGACGTCCGGCGCTTCAAGCCTGCCGCTGCCGCGAAAGTCGCTAACCCCGGCCAGCCAAGCCGTGCCGCCGCCGGGAAGCCGGCTGACGTTGCCGCGTAACAACCGATACGCGGGCTCATTGGGCTCAAAGGCGATCACTTCTTCAAGCGGCCCGGCGCGGGCCGTCAGCAGCGCGGAAAAAAGCCCGATATCCGCGCCGCAATCGACAAGTCGCCAAGGTCGTGGCCGCGCGGAAAGCGCCGACGCGACGGTCTCGATCAGCGCCGCTTCGTACTGCCGAACCTCAACTTCGTCCCACCAGCACTCCGGGCGACTAAGTGGAACGTCGATCGTGACATCGCGGGAAAGGCGGTAGCGGGCCCTACGGTTGAGCAACCCCAAGGCATGGGACAGCCGGATCCATAGTCCCGGTCCACGCCACCCACGACGAATCAAGGCCTTCGCCAGACGGAAGTGCCAAGGCGCGGGGATGGGGTTCTTCGTGCTCATGATCCGGCGGTTTCCTGCCCCGGACGCCCATCGATCGGGCTCGGGAGATCGTGAAATTCACGGTGCCAGTGTCCTCTGCCGACTTGGAAAGTTGCCCGTGCCTCTGAGGCTGGGCAAGCCCCGCGTCAGGGAAGAGGGGGGAGCAGGGAAACGCCATGTTCGGCAAACCGGCCGAAAATGTCGAATCGTCGAGTTTCCCCCTAGAGTTGTAATCCATTTCACAGACACGTCGAAGCCGACCGTCGATAATCTCAACGGTGATGGTAAGGACGCCATTGCCGTGTTGAATCGAGCGGGCCGTAACAACGTCGCTCGCTAACCTTTTAGATCATGTTGCTCGATTTTTCCAGCCACATTGGTCTGAATGCTTAATCTGGAGAAGCATTGATGCTTCCGCTCCGAACCATAGTTAGATTGGCGGGCTGTGCCGCAATTTTGGCGTCCACGTTCTCGGTCGCCAGGGCACAGTCTGGCTCCCGATATCAGCCCGGCTCACGATCTCAACCGCGTGCCCCGCAAGGTTTCAACAGCCGTGGCACGGCACCGCCGATGGCCTCGGGTAGCCGCCATGACAGCGCTGACCAAGTGGCGATGGAAGGCTACTGCCCGGTCTGTGTCATGGAAATGAAAAAGTGGGTCCGCGGTAGCGCACAGCACGCCGCACGCTATGACGGAAAGGTGTATTACTTTCCCGGCGAGCGACAGAAGCAGATGTTTCTGGCCAACCCGGCAAAGTATGTCCCGGCGCTGGGCGGCGATTGCGTGGTCTGTGCCGCGAAGATGAGTGAGCGCGTGGCGGGAAACATCCGTTATGCGGCCTTCTACCGAAATCGACTGTACCTATTTCCCAGCGACAAGCAGCGAGCCATGTTCCGCCAGAACCCGTCGAAGTTTGCGGACTTCGATCTGGCGCTCGGCGGTAACTGTGTCGTGTGCCTAGTTGAAATGAACCAGCAAGTGCCGGGCAAGCCGGAGTTCACCGTCGTTTATCACGGCATGAGATATCAATTCCCCGGGGCCAAGCAGCGGGATATGTTCCTTGCTTCGCCCGAGAAATATGCCGCGGCCACCGCCGGCAACCGTCAGGTATCGGCGATCAAACAAACCAGCGCGCGTCTGGTTCACGTTCGCGGCACAAGCGGCTGTGCCGCCTGTGACTACGGCATCCACCCCATCCGCGATGAAGACGAGCTAGGGCTTGCCGTGCGTGCCGACGACGGCACGGTTTATATCGTCGAAGGCGCCCATAGCCGGTATCCCGAACTTTACGAAAAGCGCTTCGGCGGCTTGAAGCTCGAGTTAACTGGAAAAGTCTTGAAACGAGACGGCAACTTCGTTTGGGTCGACCCGGAGGACGTAAAAGCCATTTGAACCACCTGCGGTGGCCTTGTGGAACCGCGTGACGAATTTGTCGCCATGTGTGCTATCCGGGGGCAAGCTGCAAGAGGATCCCGGTGTAAGCCGGCAGGACGGCTTGAGATCGTGCCCCGCGCTCTTAGCCTCCTGCCGGCTACCTTTTTGCGCGTCGCTTCACCGTCGCGAAGACCACAAGAAACCGCGGGCTCACCGAGCGAAAAAGCAACCGTCGGGTGTTGCGAGCCTCGGCAAGCAACTTCTAGCCCTACAGCGCTATGCCAGTAGGAATCAAATCACCGCGGAGACGCCGAGAAACCAGTAAAAAAACGCGCGTTTATCCGTTTCGGTTCGATAAGAAGAATTAGTCGATCCCCTCGCCGCTGAGTTTAGTCCAGGCATGACACAACCGTTTGCCTTGCTTCTGCTTAGACTCCGCGTCTCGGCGGTTCAACTTGGCACTGTGGTATTAAGGCG